>FUFK010046764.1_pt1 | contig 62751 bp, 5 predicted proteins | sample 1021851 | NCBI WGS metagenome assembly FUFK01 (sample SAMEA51879418, study PRJEB19060) | metagenome
AAAGCAAAAAAAAAGGATGTCAATACAAAAAATTTGACACCCTCTGTAACGCTTATATTTTAGGATTTTTTATGAACCAGTATAACCATCTGGATTTACTAAAGTACCAGAAATATCCGCAACTTGTCTACATGAACCAACAACTTGCATATTAGAATTATTAGTAGATGCTTGTAAACTAACACCAGTTTTTAAAAATATGATTTTATCATATACATAACAACTAACACCATCACCTGAACCACCATTTACAAATTTTTGTTCTATTAATATCTTAGTTGTAGTGCCGTCAGTTAGCTGTAAACGGTTATGGACGTTAGGACCTACTGGTTGACTATTAAAACTAGCTATAACACGCCAAAATCCCGGCGTACTAACAATTGTAGTAGTAGTATTAACAACATCGAACGCTGTTATATTAAAATCAGCAGCTTGTTGTAAAGATACGCTTAATCCTGATATAGCTGTGCTACTACTAAAGTCTACAACTGGGACAATTACGTCAGATACATGCAAATCTCTGCCAGAATTGATCTGGGAAGGAAAATTATCTCTAAAATCCTTTTGTAAGCTTTCGCTTACAATTGGTGTATCAACCATTAAGCTTGTGAACCAATAAATACTGCTACATCAATTGTAGATGTAGATGAACCAGTATTAGTAAATGTTATAATTGGTCTGTTTCTGATATTACCGGTGGTCGTCATATTGTTCATAACGTACCCCGTATTATTCCATCCAAATGCTTCACCAGTTACTTTTTCACTGACTAAAGCATCTCGTGCAAATTCAGAGTTGTTTACATTAAAATTTAAATTAGTTGCAGCTTCATAGGTACTGGTTGCATCTTGTGCTGCTACCACAAGATTTGTATTAGGTCCTACATATTCATAAGTTGTTCCGCTTAGCACCTGATCAGATGTTGCACCAGCTGCTATACTAAGTCTTTTTTTTACTAGAGGCATTTGTTTTTTCTCCTTTATATGTTAATGTTATTTTTTTACCATCTTTGTCGTAATAACTTACAGACATATCTAAATTATATTTCATATCATCATCTAAATTAGCTATATACTTTTTGTAAGCTTTTTTTACGTTGTTAAAGTCCATTTAATTACTATATTTTACTTGTTTAACTGCCGCAGTTCTTCTTACTGGTGTTTTTCTACCTGCCATGCTTGATACTTCACTGTGTAACGCTTTAATTTGTCTTATTGTACGTTTAGTTGTTCTCATCGAGGCCGGTGTAATACCTCTACCACGCGCTTTAAATCTTTTTAATAATAATTGACATAATTGCATAGGATCTAACCCTATACTTGCTGCTAGAGTAGGTATATCTGTAAATTTTAATGCATCTTTTAACGCCATTTGTTGTTTTCTTGTAATTGTTATACAACCAGTCATTTTATTGACGTTATAGGGTTTTTGCATAGGACTTTCACATATTTCACCGTTTCCTCCTAAAAATTGTGAACCTACTACGGCGCCACCACCAATACCTAAAGCTCTACCTATAGCCGGTAAATTTCTTGATATGCCTTGTGCTATTTGAGGACCAAATGCAGCTAAAGGGTTAGCTTGCATTACTTGACCTCCATAATTTTCTGCACCGCTTTCTTGTGTTTCACCTACTGTTTGTATGTTTGTAATTTGTGGTGCCTCTACTGCCGGTGCTTGTCCAAAAAATCTGCCTACAACGTTACTTACACCGCTTAAAACGTTACCTAGGCCTCCTATTGCTTGAAACATGTGTTATCCTCCTAATGTATTGTTCTGTTGCCTATTTGCAACTTGATTGTTAGCCATATATCTTAAAATTTCTTCATCTTGCACTTTTGGGCTGTGCATTCCATTTAATCTACTGTTTAGTGTTTGGATAGTCTTTTTTAGTGTAGCTAAATCGCCCGTTATGTTGCTCAAGGCTGACCAGTCCAAATCTTTTGTGCTTTCTTGCATTTTTGTAACGCGCCTGTGCGCGTATAAACACAAAAAAAGCGTGATTACAGTTGTGGATAAACACAAAAAAAACAAAGTTTGCACTATTTATACCGTCCTTTCCCAAAAAAATTTTTTTTGTCGACGACTATGCCGTTAAGAGCTACTGAGGAGACAAAAAAACATTTTTTTCCGTTCTTCATTTAGATAATAATGTGTATAAAGCAAAAAAAAAGGATGTCAATACAAAAAATTTGACACCCTCTGTAACGCTTATATTTTAGGATTTTTTATGAACCAGTATAACCATCTGGATTTACTAAAGTACCAGAAATATCCGCAACTTGTCTACATGAACCAACAACTTGCATATTAGAATTATTAGTAGATGCTTGTAAACTAACACCAGTTTTTAAAAATATGATTTTATCATATACATAACAACTAACACCATCACCTGAACCACCATTTACAAATTTTTGTTCTATTAATATCTTAGTTGTAGTGCCGTCAGTTAGCTGTAAACGGTTATGGACGTTAGGACCTACTGGTTGACTATTAAAACTAGCTATAACACGCCAAAATCCCGGCGTACTAACAATTGTAGTAGTAGTATTAACAACATCGAACGCTGTTATATTAAAATCAGCAGCTTGTTGTAAAGATACGCTTAATCCTGATATAGCTGTGCTACTACTAAAGTCTACAACTGGGACAATTACGTCAGATACATGCAAATCTCTGCCAGAATTGATCTGGGAAGGAAAATTATCTCTAAAATCCTTTTGTAAGCTTTCGCTTACAATTGGTGTATCAACCATTAAGCTTGTGAACCAATAAATACTGCTACATCAATTGTAGATGTAGATGAACCAGTATTAGTAAATGTTATAATTGGTCTGTTTCTGATATTACCGGTGGTCGTCATATTGTTCATAACGTACCCCGTATTATTCCATCCAAATGCTTCACCAGTTACTTTTTCACTGACTAAAGCATCTCGTGCAAATTCAGAGTTGTTTACATTAAAATTTAAATTAGTTGCAGCTTCATAGGTACTGGTTGCATCTTGTGCTGCTACCACAAGATTTGTATTAGGTCCTACATATTCATAAGTTGTTCCGCTTAGCACCTGATCAGATGTTGCACCAGCTGCTATACTAAGTCTTTTTTTTACTAGAGGCATTTGTTTTTTCTCCTTTATATGTTAATGTTATTTTTTTACCATCTTTGTCGTAATAACTTACAGACATATCTAAATTATATTTCATATCATCATCTAAATTAGCTATATACTTTTTGTAAGCTTTTTTTACGTTGTTAAAGTCCATTTAATTACTATATTTTACTTGTTTAACTGCCGCAGTTCTTCTTACTGGTGTTTTTCTACCTGCCATGCTTGATACTTCACTGTGTAACGCTTTAATTTGTCTTATTGTACGTTTAGTTGTTCTCATCGAGGCCGGTGTAATACCTCTACCACGCGCTTTAAATCTTTTTAATAATAATTGACATAATTGCATAGGATCTAACCCTATACTTGCTGCTAGAGTAGGTATATCTGTAAATTTTAATGCATCTTTTAACGCCATTTGTTGTTTTCTTGTAATTGTTATACAACCAGTCATTTTATTGACGTTATAGGGTTTTTGCATAGGACTTTCACATATTTCACCGTTTCCTCCTAAAAATTGTGAACCTACTACGGCGCCACCACCAATACCTAAAGCTCTACCTATAGCCGGTAAATTTCTTGATATGCCTTGTGCTATTTGAGGACCAAATGCAGCTAAAGGGTTAGCTTGCATTACTTGACCTCCATAATTTTCTGCACCGCTTTCTTGTGTTTCACCTACTGTTTGTATGTTTGTAATTTGTGGTGCCTCTACTGCCGGTGCTTGTCCAAAAAATCTGCCTACAACGTTACTTACACCGCTTAAAACGTTACCTAGGCCTCCTATTGCTTGAAACATGTGTTATCCTCCTAATGTATTGTTCTGTTGCCTATTTGCAACTTGATTGTTAGCCATATATCTTAAAATTTCTTCATCTTGCACTTTTGGGCTGTGCATTCCATTTAATCTACTGTTTAGTGTTTGGATAGTCTTTTTTAGTGTAGCTAAATCGCCCGTTATGTTGCTCAAGGCTGACCAGTCCAAATCTTTTGTGCTTTCTTGCATTTTTGTAACGCGCCTGTGCGCGTATAAACACAAAAAAAGCGTGATTACAGTTGTGGATAAACACAAAAAAAACAAAGTTTGCACTATTTATACCGTCCTTTCCCAAAAAAATTTTTTTTGTCGACGACTATGCCGTTAAGAGCTACTGAGGAGACAAAAAAACATTTTTTTCCGTTCTTCATTTAGATAATAATGTGTATAAAGCAAAAAAAAAGGATGTCAATACAAAAAATTTGACACCCTCTGTAACGCTTATATTTTAGGATTTTTTATGAACCAGTATAACCATCTGGATTTACTAAAGTACCAGAAATATCCGCAACTTGTCTACATGAACCAACAACTTGCATATTAGAATTATTAGTAGATGCTTGTAAACTAACACCAGTTTTTAAAAATATGATTTTATCATATACATAACAACTAACACCATCACCTGAACCACCATTTACAAATTTTTGTTCTATTAATATCTTAGTTGTAGTGCCGTCAGTTAGCTGTAAACGGTTATGGACGTTAGGACCTACTGGTTGACTATTAAAACTAGCTATAACACGCCAAAATCCCGGCGTACTAACAATTGTAGTAGTAGTATTAACAACATCGAACGCTGTTATATTAAAATCAGCAGCTTGTTGTAAAGATACGCTTAATCCTGATATAGCTGTGCTACTACTAAAGTCTACAACTGGGACAATTACGTCAGATACATGCAAATCTCTGCCAGAATTGATCTGGGAAGGAAAATTATCTCTAAAATCCTTTTGTAAGCTTTCGCTTACAATTGGTGTATCAACCATTAAGCTTGTGAACCAATAAATACTGCTACATCAATTGTAGATGTAGATGAACCAGTATTAGTAAATGTTATAATTGGTCTGTTTCTGATATTACCGGTGGTCGTCATATTGTTCATAACGTACCCCGTATTATTCCATCCAAATGCTTCACCAGTTACTTTTTCACTGACTAAAGCATCTCGTGCAAATTCAGAGTTGTTTACATTAAAATTTAAATTAGTTGCAGCTTCATAGGTACTGGTTGCATCTTGTGCTGCTACCACAAGATTTGTATTAGGTCCTACATATTCATAAGTTGTTCCGCTTAGCACCTGATCAGATGTTGCACCAGCTGCTATACTAAGTCTTTTTTTTACTAGAGGCATTTGTTTTTTCTCCTTTATATGTTAATGTTATTTTTTTACCATCTTTGTCGTAATAACTTACAGACATATCTAAATTATATTTCATATCATCATCTAAATTAGCTATATACTTTTTGTAAGCTTTTTTTACGTTGTTAAAGTCCATTTAATTACTATATTTTACTTGTTTAACTGCCGCAGTTCTTCTTACTGGTGTTTTTCTACCTGCCATGCTTGATACTTCACTGTGTAACGCTTTAATTTGTCTTATTGTACGTTTAGTTGTTCTCATCGAGGCCGGTGTAATACCTCTACCACGCGCTTTAAATCTTTTTAATAATAATTGACATAATTGCATAGGATCTAACCCTATACTTGCTGCTAGAGTAGGTATATCTGTAAATTTTAATGCATCTTTTAACGCCATTTGTTGTTTTCTTGTAATTGTTATACAACCAGTCATTTTATTGACGTTATAGGGTTTTTGCATAGGACTTTCACATATTTCACCGTTTCCTCCTAAAAATTGTGAACCTACTACGGCGCCACCACCAATACCTAAAGCTCTACCTATAGCCGGTAAATTTCTTGATATGCCTTGTGCTATTTGAGGACCAAATGCAGCTAAAGGGTTAGCTTGCATTACTTGACCTCCATAATTTTCTGCACCGCTTTCTTGTGTTTCACCTACTGTTTGTATGTTTGTAATTTGTGGTGCCTCTACTGCCGGTGCTTGTCCAAAAAATCTGCCTACAACGTTACTTACACCGCTTAAAACGTTACCTAGGCCTCCTATTGCTTGAAACATGTGTTATCCTCCTAATGTATTGTTCTGTTGCCTATTTGCAACTTGATTGTTAGCCATATATCTTAAAATTTCTTCATCTTGCACTTTTGGGCTGTGCATTCCATTTAATCTACTGTTTAGTGTTTGGATAGTCTTTTTTAGTGTAGCTAAATCGCCCGTTATGTTGCTCAAGGCTGACCAGTCCAAATCTTTTGTGCTTTCTTGCATTTTTGTAACGCGCCTGTGCGCGTATAAACACAAAAAAAGCGTGATTACAGTTGTGGATAAACACAAAAAAAACAAAGTTTGCACTATTTATACCGTCCTTTCCCAAAAAAATTTTTTTTGTCGACGACTATGCCGTTAAGAGCTACTGAGGAGACAAAAAAACATTTTTTTCCGTTCTTCATTTAGATAATAATGTGTATAAAGCAAAAAAAAAGGATGTCAATACAAAAAATTTGACACCCTCTGTAACGCTTATATTTTAGGATTTTTTATGAACCAGTATAACCATCTGGATTTACTAAAGTACCAGAAATATCCGCAACTTGTCTACATGAACCAACAACTTGCATATTAGAATTATTAGTAGATGCTTGTAAACTAACACCAGTTTTTAAAAATATGATTTTATCATATACATAACAACTAACACCATCACCTGAACCACCATTTACAAATTTTTGTTCTATTAATATCTTAGTTGTAGTGCCGTCAGTTAGCTGTAAACGGTTATGGACGTTAGGACCTACTGGTTGACTATTAAAACTAGCTATAACACGCCAAAATCCCGGCGTACTAACAATTGTAGTAGTAGTATTAACAACATCGAACGCTGTTATATTAAAATCAGCAGCTTGTTGTAAAGATACGCTTAATCCTGATATAGCTGTGCTACTACTAAAGTCTACAACTGGGACAATTACGTCAGATACATGCAAATCTCTGCCAGAATTGATCTGGGAAGGAAAATTATCTCTAAAATCCTTTTGTAAGCTTTCGCTTACAATTGGTGTATCAACCATTAAGCTTGTGAACCAATAAATACTGCTACATCAATTGTAGATGTAGATGAACCAGTATTAGTAAATGTTATAATTGGTCTGTTTCTGATATTACCGGTGGTCGTCATATTGTTCATAACGTACCCCGTATTATTCCATCCAAATGCTTCACCAGTTACTTTTTCACTGACTAAAGCATCTCGTGCAAATTCAGAGTTGTTTACATTAAAATTTAAATTAGTTGCAGCTTCATAGGTACTGGTTGCATCTTGTGCTGCTACCACAAGATTTGTATTAGGTCCTACATATTCATAAGTTGTTCCGCTTAGCACCTGATCAGATGTTGCACCAGCTGCTATACTAAGTCTTTTTTTTACTAGAGGCATTTGTTTTTTCTCCTTTATATGTTAATGTTATTTTTTTACCATCTTTGTCGTAATAACTTACAGACATATCTAAATTATATTTCATATCATCATCTAAATTAGCTATATACTTTTTGTAAGCTTTTTTTACGTTGTTAAAGTCCATTTAATTACTATATTTTACTTGTTTAACTGCCGCAGTTCTTCTTACTGGTGTTTTTCTACCTGCCATGCTTGATACTTCACTGTGTAACGCTTTAATTTGTCTTATTGTACGTTTAGTTGTTCTCATCGAGGCCGGTGTAATACCTCTACCACGCGCTTTAAATCTTTTTAATAATAATTGACATAATTGCATAGGATCTAACCCTATACTTGCTGCTAGAGTAGGTATATCTGTAAATTTTAATGCATCTTTTAACGCCATTTGTTGTTTTCTTGTAATTGTTATACAACCAGTCATTTTATTGACGTTATAGGGTTTTTGCATAGGACTTTCACATATTTCACCGTTTCCTCCTAAAAATTGTGAACCTACTACGGCGCCACCACCAATACCTAAAGCTCTACCTATAGCCGGTAAATTTCTTGATATGCCTTGTGCTATTTGAGGACCAAATGCAGCTAAAGGGTTAGCTTGCATTACTTGACCTCCATAATTTTCTGCACCGCTTTCTTGTGTTTCACCTACTGTTTGTATGTTTGTAATTTGTGGTGCCTCTACTGCCGGTGCTTGTCCAAAAAATCTGCCTACAACGTTACTTACACCGCTTAAAACGTTACCTAGGCCTCCTATTGCTTGAAACATGTGTTATCCTCCTAATGTATTGTTCTGTTGCCTATTTGCAACTTGATTGTTAGCCATATATCTTAAAATTTCTTCATCTTGCACTTTTGGGCTGTGCATTCCATTTAATCTACTGTTTAGTGTTTGGATAGTCTTTTTTAGTGTAGCTAAATCGCCCGTTATGTTGCTCAAGGCTGACCAGTCCAAATCTTTTGTGCTTTCTTGCATTTTTGTAACGCGCCTGTGCGCGTATAAACACAAAAAAAGCGTGATTACAGTTGTGGATAAACACAAAAAAAACAAAGTTTGCACTATTTATACCGTCCTTTCCCAAAAAAATTTTTTTTGTCGACGACTATGCCGTTAAGAGCTACTGAGGAGACAAAAAAACATTTTTTTCCGTTCTTCATTTAGATAATAATGTGTATAAAGCAAAAAAAAAGGATGTCAATACAAAAAATTTGACACCCTCTGTAACGCTTATATTTTAGGATTTTTTATGAACCAGTATAACCATCTGGATTTACTAAAGTACCAGAAATATCCGCAACTTGTCTACATGAACCAACAACTTGCATATTAGAATTATTAGTAGATGCTTGTAAACTAACACCAGTTTTTAAAAATATGATTTTATCATATACATAACAACTAACACCATCACCTGAACCACCATTTACAAATTTTTGTTCTATTAATATCTTAGTTGTAGTGCCGTCAGTTAGCTGTAAACGGTTATGGACGTTAGGACCTACTGGTTGACTATTAAAACTAGCTATAACACGCCAAAATCCCGGCGTACTAACAATTGTAGTAGTAGTATTAACAACATCGAACGCTGTTATATTAAAATCAGCAGCTTGTTGTAAAGATACGCTTAATCCTGATATAGCTGTGCTACTACTAAAGTCTACAACTGGGACAATTACGTCAGATACATGCAAATCTCTGCCAGAATTGATCTGGGAAGGAAAATTATCTCTAAAATCCTTTTGTAAGCTTTCGCTTACAATTGGTGTATCAACCATTAAGCTTGTGAACCAATAAATACTGCTACATCAATTGTAGATGTAGATGAACCAGTATTAGTAAATGTTATAATTGGTCTGTTTCTGATATTACCGGTGGTCGTCATATTGTTCATAACGTACCCCGTATTATTCCATCCAAATGCTTCACCAGTTACTTTTTCACTGACTAAAGCATCTCGTGCAAATTCAGAGTTGTTTACATTAAAATTTAAATTAGTTGCAGCTTCATAGGTACTGGTTGCATCTTGTGCTGCTACCACAAGATTTGTATTAGGTCCTACATATTCATAAGTTGTTCCGCTTAGCACCTGATCAGATGTTGCACCAGCTGCTATACTAAGTCTTTTTTTTACTAGAGGCATTTGTTTTTTCTCCTTTATATGTTAATGTTATTTTTTTACCATCTTTGTCGTAATAACTTACAGACATATCTAAATTATATTTCATATCATCATCTAAATTAGCTATATACTTTTTGTAAGCTTTTTTTACGTTGTTAAAGTCCATTTAATTACTATATTTTACTTGTTTAACTGCCGCAGTTCTTCTTACTGGTGTTTTTCTACCTGCCATGCTTGATACTTCACTGTGTAACGCTTTAATTTGTCTTATTGTACGTTTAGTTGTTCTCATCGAGGCCGGTGTAATACCTCTACCACGCGCTTTAAATCTTTTTAATAATAATTGACATAATTGCATAGGATCTAACCCTATACTTGCTGCTAGAGTAGGTATATCTGTAAATTTTAATGCATCTTTTAACGCCATTTGTTGTTTTCTTGTAATTGTTATACAACCAGTCATTTTATTGACGTTATAGGGTTTTTGCATAGGACTTTCACATATTTCACCGTTTCCTCCTAAAAATTGTGAACCTACTACGGCGCCACCACCAATACCTAAAGCTCTACCTATAGCCGGTAAATTTCTTGATATGCCTTGTGCTATTTGAGGACCAAATGCAGCTAAAGGGTTAGCTTGCATTACTTGACCTCCATAATTTTCTGCACCGCTTTCTTGTGTTTCACCTACTGTTTGTATGTTTGTAATTTGTGGTGCCTCTACTGCCGGTGCTTGTCCAAAAAATCTGCCTACAACGTTACTTACACCGCTTAAAACGTTACCTAGGCCTCCTATTGCTTGAAACATGTGTTATCCTCCTAATGTATTGTTCTGTTGCCTATTTGCAACTTGATTGTTAGCCATATATCTTAAAATTTCTTCATCTTGCACTTTTGGGCTGTGCATTCCATTTAATCTACTGTTTAGTGTTTGGATAGTCTTTTTTAGTGTAGCTAAATCGCCCGTTATGTTGCTCAAGGCTGACCAGTCCAAATCTTTTGTGCTTTCTTGCATTTTTGTAACGCGCCTGTGCGCGTATAAACACAAAAAAAGCGTGATTACAGTTGTGGATAAACACAAAAAAAACAAAGTTTGCACTATTTATACCGTCCTTTCCCAAAAAAATTTTTTTTGTCGACGACTATGCCGTTAAGAGCTACTGAGGAGACAAAAAAACATTTTTTTCCGTTCTTCATTTAGATAATAATGTGTATAAAGCAAAAAAAAAGGATGTCAATACAAAAAATTTGACACCCTCTGTAACGCTTATATTTTAGGATTTTTTATGAACCAGTATAACCATCTGGATTTACTAAAGTACCAGAAATATCCGCAACTTGTCTACATGAACCAACAACTTGCATATTAGAATTATTAGTAGATGCTTGTAAACTAACACCAGTTTTTAAAAATATGATTTTATCATATACATAACAACTAACACCATCACCTGAACCACCATTTACAAATTTTTGTTCTATTAATATCTTAGTTGTAGTGCCGTCAGTTAGCTGTAAACGGTTATGGACGTTAGGACCTACTGGTTGACTATTAAAACTAGCTATAACACGCCAAAATCCCGGCGTACTAACAATTGTAGTAGTAGTATTAACAACATCGAACGCTGTTATATTAAAATCAGCAGCTTGTTGTAAAGATACGCTTAATCCTGATATAGCTGTGCTACTACTAAAGTCTACAACTGGGACAATTACGTCAGATACATGCAAATCTCTGCCAGAATTGATCTGGGAAGGAAAATTATCTCTAAAATCCTTTTGTAAGCTTTCGCTTACAATTGGTGTATCAACCATTAAGCTTGTGAACCAATAAATACTGCTACATCAATTGTAGATGTAGATGAACCAGTATTAGTAAATGTTATAATTGGTCTGTTTCTGATATTACCGGTGGTCGTCATATTGTTCATAACGTACCCCGTATTATTCCATCCAAATGCTTCACCAGTTACTTTTTCACTGACTAAAGCATCTCGTGCAAATTCAGAGTTGTTTACATTAAAATTTAAATTAGTTGCAGCTTCATAGGTACTGGTTGCATCTTGTGCTGCTACCACAAGATTTGTATTAGGTCCTACATATTCATAAGTTGTTCCGCTTAGCACCTGATCAGATGTTGCACCAGCTGCTATACTAAGTCTTTTTTTTACTAGAGGCATTTGTTTTTTCTCCTTTATATGTTAATGTTATTTTTTTACCATCTTTGTCGTAATAACTTACAGACATATCTAAATTATATTTCATATCATCATCTAAATTAGCTATATACTTTTTGTAAGCTTTTTTTACGTTGTTAAAGTCCATTTAATTACTATATTTTACTTGTTTAACTGCCGCAGTTCTTCTTACTGGTGTTTTTCTACCTGCCATGCTTGATACTTCACTGTGTAACGCTTTAATTTGTCTTATTGTACGTTTAGTTGTTCTCATCGAGGCCGGTGTAATACCTCTACCACGCGCTTTAAATCTTTTTAATAATAATTGACATAATTGCATAGGATCTAACCCTATACTTGCTGCTAGAGTAGGTATATCTGTAAATTTTAATGCATCTTTTAACGCCATTTGTTGTTTTCTTGTAATTGTTATACAACCAGTCATTTTATTGACGTTATAGGGTTTTTGCATAGGACTTTCACATATTTCACCGTTTCCTCCTAAAAATTGTGAACCTACTACGGCGCCACCACCAATACCTAAAGCTCTACCTATAGCCGGTAAATTTCTTGATATGCCTTGTGCTATTTGAGGACCAAATGCAGCTAAAGGGTTAGCTTGCATTACTTGACCTCCATAATTTTCTGCACCGCTTTCTTGTGTTTCACCTACTGTTTGTATGTTTGTAATTTGTGGTGCCTCTACTGCCGGTGCTTGTCCAAAAAATCTGCCTACAACGTTACTTACACCGCTTAAAACGTTACCTAGGCCTCCTATTGCTTGAAACATGTGTTATCCTCCTAATGTATTGTTCTGTTGCCTATTTGCAACTTGATTGTTAGCCATATATCTTAAAATTTCTTCATCTTGCACTTTTGGGCTGTGCATTCCATTTAATCTACTGTTTAGTGTTTGGATAGTCTTTTTTAGTGTAGCTAAATCGCCCGTTATGTTGCTCAAGGCTGACCAGTCCAAATCTTTTGTGCTTTCTTGCATTTTTGTAACGCGCCTGTGCGCGTATAAACACAAAAAAAGCGTGATTACAGTTGTGGATAAACACAAAAAAAACAAAGTTTGCACTATTTATACCGTCCTTTCCCAAAAAAATTTTTTTTGTCGACGACTATGCCGTTAAGAGCTACTGAGGAGACAAAAAAACATTTTTTTCCGTTCTTCATTTAGATAATAATGTGTATAAAGCAAAAAAAAAGGATGTCAATACAAAAAATTTGACACCCTCTGTAACGCTTATATTTTAGGATTTTTTATGAACCAGTATAACCATCTGGATTTACTAAAGTACCAGAAATATCCGCAACTTGTCTACATGAACCAACAACTTGCATATTAGAATTATTAGTAGATGCTTGTAAACTAACACCAGTTTTTAAAAATATGATTTTATCATATACATAACAACTAACACCATCACCTGAACCACCATTTACAAATTTTTGTTCTATTAATATCTTAGTTGTAGTGCCGTCAGTTAGCTGTAAACGGTTATGGACGTTAGGACCTACTGGTTGACTATTAAAACTAGCTATAACACGCCAAAATCCCGGCGTACTAACAATTGTAGTAGTAGTATTAACAACATCGAACGCTGTTATATTAAAATCAGCAGCTTGTTGTAAAGATACGCTTAATCCTGATATAGCTGTGCTACTACTAAAGTCTACAACTGGGACAATTACGTCAGATACATGCAAATCTCTGCCAGAATTGATCTGGGAAGGAAAATTATCTCTAAAATCCTTTTGTAAGCTTTCGCTTACAATTGGTGTATCAACCATTAAGCTTGTGAACCAATAAATACTGCTACATCAATTGTAGATGTAGATGAACCAGTATTAGTAAATGTTATAATTGGTCTGTTTCTGATATTACCGGTGGTCGTCATATTGTTCATAACGTACCCCGTATTATTCCATCCAAATGCTTCACCAGTTACTTTTTCACTGACTAAAGCATCTCGTGCAAATTCAGAGTTGTTTACATTAAAATTTAAATTAGTTGCAGCTTCATAGGTACTGGTTGCATCTTGTGCTGCTACCACAAGATTTGTATTAGGTCCTACATATTCATAAGTTGTTCCGCTTAGCACCTGATCAGATGTTGCACCAGCTGCTATACTAAGTCTTTTTTTTACTAGAGGCATTTGTTTTTTCTCCTTTATATGTTAATGTTATTTTTTTACCATCTTTGTCGTAATAACTTACAGACATATCTAAATTATATTTCATATCATCATCTAAATTAGCTATATACTTTTTGTAAGCTTTTTTTACGTTGTTAAAGTCCATTTAATTACTATATTTTACTTGTTTAACTGCCGCAGTTCTTCTTACTGGTGTTTTTCTACCTGCCATGCTTGATACTTCACTGTGTAACGCTTTAATTTGTCTTATTGTACGTTTAGTTGTTCTCATCGAGGCCGGTGTAATACCTCTACCACGCGCTTTAAATCTTTTTAATAATAATTGACATAATTGCATAGGATCTAACCCTATACTTGCTGCTAGAGTAGGTATATCTGTAAATTTTAATGCATCTTTTAACGCCATTTGTTGTTTTCTTGTAATTGTTATACAACCAGTCATTTTATTGACGTTATAGGGTTTTTGCATAGGACTTTCACATATTTCACCGTTTCCTCCTAAAAATTGTGAACCTACTACGGCGCCACCACCAATACCTAAAGCTCTACCTATAGCCGGTAAATTTCTTGATATGCCTTGTGCTATTTGAGGACCAAATGCAGCTAAAGGGTTAGCTTGCATTACTTGACCTCCATAATTTTCTGCACCGCTTTCTTGTGTTTCACCTACTGTTTGTATGTTTGTAATTTGTGGTGCCTCTACTGCCGGTGCTTGTCCAAAAAATCTGCCTACAACGTTACTTACACCGCTTAAAACGTTACCTAGGCCTCCTATTGCTTGAAACATGTGTTATCCTCCTAATGTATTGTTCTGTTGCCTATTTGCAACTTGATTGTTAGCCATATATCTTAAAATTTCTTCATCTTGCACTTTTGGGCTGTGCATTCCATTTAATCTACTGTTTAGTGTTTGGATAGTCTTTTTTAGTGTAGCTAAATCGCCCGTTATGTTGCTCAAGGCTGACCAGTCCAAATCTTTTGTGCTTTCTTGCATTTTTGTAACGCGCCTGTGCGCGTATAAACACAAAAAAAGCGTGATTACAGTTGTGGATAAACACAAAAAAAACAAAGTTTGCACTATTTATACCGTCCTTTCCCAAAAAAATTTTTTTTGTCGACGACTATGCCGTTAAGAGCTACTGAGGAGACAAAAAAACATTTTTTTCCGTTCTTCATTTAGATAATAATGTGTATAAAGCAAAAAAAAAGGATGTCAATACAAAAAATTTGACACCCTCTGTAACGCTTATATTTTAGGATTTTTTATGAACCAGTATAACCATCTGGATTTACTAAAGTACCAGAAATATCCGCAACTTGTCTACATGAACCAACAACTTGCATATTAGAATTATTAGTAGATGCTTGTAAACTAACACCAGTTTTTAAAAATATGATTTTATCATATACATAACAACTAACACCATCACCTGAACCACCATTTACAAATTTTTGTTCTATTAATATCTTAGTTGTAGTGCCGTCAGTTAGCTGTAAACGGTTATGGACGTTAGGACCTACTGGTTGACTATTAAAACTAGCTATAACACGCCAAAATCCCGGCGTACTAACAATTGTAGTAGTAGTATTAACAACATCGAACGCTGTTATATTAAAATCAGCAGCTTGTTGTAAAGATACGCTTAATCCTGATATAGCTGTGCTACTACTAAAGTCTACAACTGGGACAATTACGTCAGATACATGCAAATCTCTGCCAGAATTGATCTGGGAAGGAAAATTATCTCTAAAATCCTTTTGTAAGCTTTCGCTTACAATTGGTGTATCAACCATTAAGCTTGTGAACCAATAAATACTGCTACATCAATTGTAGATGTAGATGAACCAGTATTAGTAAATGTTATAATTGGTCTGTTTCTGATATTACCGGTGGTCGTCATATTGTTCATAACGTACCCCGTATTATTCCATCCAAATGCTTCACCAGTTACTTTTTCACTGACTAAAGCATCTCGTGCAAATTCAGAGTTGTTTACATTAAAATTTAAATTAGTTGCAGCTTCATAGGTACTGGTTGCATCTTGTGCTGCTACCACAAGATTTGTATTAGGTCCTACATATTCATAAGTTGTTCCGCTTAGCACCTGATCAGATGTTGCACCAGCTGCTATACTAAGTCTTTTTTTTACTAGAGGCATTTGTTTTTTCTCCTTTATATGTTAATGTTATTTTTTTACCATCTTTGTCGTAATAACTTACAGACATATCTAAATTATATTTCATATCATCATCTAAATTAGCTATATACTTTTTGTAAGCTTTTTTTACGTTGTTAAAGTCCATTTAATTACTATATTTTACTTGTTTAACTGCCGCAGTTCTTCTTACTGGTGTTTTTCTACCTGCCATGCTTGATACTTCACTGTGTAACGCTTTAATTTGTCTTATTGTACGTTTAGTTGTTCTCATCGAGGCCGGTGTAATACCTCTACCACGCGCTTTAAATCTTTTTAATAATAATTGACATAATTGCATAGGATCTAACCCTATACTTGCTGCTAGAGTAGGTATATCTGTAAATTTTAATGCATCTTTTAACGCCATTTGTTGTTTTCTTGTAATTGTTATACAACCAGTCATTTTATTGACGTTATAGGGTTTTTGCATAGGACTTTCACATATTTCACCGTTTCCTCCTAAAAATTGTGAACCTACTACGGCGCCACCACCAATACCTAAAGCTCTACCTATAGCCGGTAAATTTCTTGATATGCCTTGTGCTATTTGAGGACCAAATGCAGCTAAAGGGTTAGCTTGCATTACTTGACCTCCATAATTTTCTGCACCGCTTTCTTGTGTTTCACCTACTGTTTGTATGTTTGTAATTTGTGGTGCCTCTACTGCCGGTGCTTGTCCAAAAAATCTGCCTACAACGTTACTTACACCGCTTAAAACGTTACCTAGGCCTCCTATTGCTTGAAACATGTGTTATCCTCCTAATGTATTGTTCTGTTGCCTATTTGCAACTTGATTGTTAGCCATATATCTTAAAATTTCTTCATCTTGCACTTTTGGGCTGTGCATTCCATTTAATCTACTGTTTAGTGTTTGGATAGTCTTTTTTAGTGTAGCTAAATCGCCCGTTATGTTGCTCAAGGCTGACCAGTCCAAATCTTTTGTGCTTTCTTGCATTTTTGTAACGCGCCTGTGCGCGTATAAACACAAAAAAAGCGTGATTACAGTTGTGGATAAACACAAAAAAAACAAAGTTTGCACTATTTATACCGTCCTTTCCCAAAAAAATTTTTTTTGTCGACGACTATGCCGTTAAGAGCTACTGAGGAGACAAAAAAACATTTTTTTCCGTTCTTCATTTAGATAATAATGTGTATAAAGCAAAAAAAAAGGATGTCAATACAAAAAATTTGACACCCTCTGTAACGCTTATATTTTAGGATTTTTTATGAACCAGTATAACCATCTGGATTTACTAAAGTACCAGAAATATCCGCAACTTGTCTACATGAACCAACAACTTGCATATTAGAATTATTAGTAGATGCTTGTAAACTAACACCAGTTTTTAAAAATATGATTTTATCATATACATAACAACTAACACCATCACCTGAACCACCATTTACAAATTTTTGTTCTATTAATATCTTAGTTGTAGTGCCGTCAGTTAGCTGTAAACGGTTATGGACGTTAGGACCTACTGGTTGACTATTAAAACTAGCTATAACACGCCAAAATCCCGGCGTACTAACAATTGTAGTAGTAGTATTAACAACATCGAACGCTGTTATATTAAAATCAGCAGCTTGTTGTAAAGATACGCTTAATCCTGATATAGCTGTGCTACTACTAAAGTCTACAACTGGGACAATTACGTCAGATACATGCAAATCTCTGCCAGAATTGATCTGGGAAGGAAAATTATCTCTAAAATCCTTTTGTAAGCTTTCGCTTACAATTGGTGTATCAACCATTAAGCTTGTGAACCAATAAATACTGCTACATCAATTGTAGATGTAGATGAACCAGTATTAGTAAATGTTATAATTGGTCTGTTTCTGATATTACCGGTGGTCGTCATATTGTTCATAACGTACCCCGTATTATTCCATCCAAATGCTTCACCAGTTACTTTTTCACTGACTAAAGCATCTCGTGCAAATTCAGAGTTGTTTACATTAAAATTTAAATTAGTTGCAGCTTCATAGGTACTGGTTGCATCTTGTGCTGCTACCACAAGATTTGTATTAGGTCCTACATATTCATAAGTTGTTCCGCTTAGCACCTGATCAGATGTTGCACCAGCTGCTATACTAAGTCTTTTTTTTACTAGAGGCATTTGTTTTTTCTCCTTTATATGTTAATGTTATTTTTTTACCATCTTTGTCGTAATAACTTACAGACATATCTAAATTATATTTCATATCATCATCTAAATTAGCTATATACTTTTTGTAAGCTTTTTTTACGTTGTTAAAGTCCATTTAATTACTATATTTTACTTGTTTAACTGCCGCAGTTCTTCTTACTGGTGTTTTTCTACCTGCCATGCTTGATACTTCACTGTGTAACGCTTTAATTTGTCTTATTGTACGTTTAGTTGTTCTCATCGAGGCCGGTGTAATACCTCTACCACGCGCTTTAAATCTTTTTAATAATAATTGACATAATTGCATAGGATCTAACCCTATACTTGCTGCTAGAGTAGGTATATCTGTAAATTTTAATGCATCTTTTAACGCCATTTGTTGTTTTCTTGTAATTGTTATACAACCAGTCATTTTATTGACGTTATAGGGTTTTTGCATAGGACTTTCACATATTTCACCGTTTCCTCCTAAAAATTGTGAACCTACTACGGCGCCACCACCAATACCTAAAGCTCTACCTATAGCCGGTAAATTTCTTGATATGCCTTGTGCTATTTGAGGACCAAATGCAGCTAAAGGGTTAGCTTGCATTACTTGACCTCCATAATTTTCTGCACCGCTTTCTTGTGTTTCACCTACTGTTTGTATGTTTGTAATTTGTGGTGCCTCTACTGCCGGTGCTTGTCCAAAAAATCTGCCTACAACGTTACTTACACCGCTTAAAACGTTACCTAGGCCTCCTATTGCTTGAAACATGTGTTATCCTCCTAATGTATTGTTCTGTTGCCTATTTGCAACTTGATTGTTAGCCATATATCTTAAAATTTCTTCATCTTGCACTTTTGGGCTGTGCATTCCATTTAATCTACTGTTTAGTGTTTGGATAGTCTTTTTTAGTGTAGCTAAATCGCCCGTTATGTTGCTCAAGGCTGACCAGTCCAAATCTTTTGTGCTTTCTTGCATTTTTGTAACGCGCCTGTGCGCGTATAAACACAAAAAAAGCGTGATTACAGTTGTGGATAAACACAAAAAAAACAAAGTTTGCACTATTTATACCGTCCTTTCCCAAAAAAATTTTTTTTGTCGACGACTATGCCGTTAAGAGCTACTGAGGAGACAAAAAAACATTTTTTTCCGTTCTTCATTTAGATAATAATGTGTATAAAGCAAAAAAAAAGGATGTCAATACAAAAAATTTGACACCCTCTGTAACGCTTATATTTTAGGATTTTTTATGAACCAGTATAACCATCTGGATTTACTAAAGTACCAGAAATATCCGCAACTTGTCTACATGAACCAACAACTTGCATATTAGAATTATTAGTAGATGCTTGTAAACTAACACCAGTTTTTAAAAATATGATTTTATCATATACATAACAACTAACACCATCACCTGAACCACCATTTACAAATTTTTGTTCTATTAATATCTTAGTTGTAGTGCCGTCAGTTAGCTGTAAACGGTTATGGACGTTAGGACCTACTGGTTGACTATTAAAACTAGCTATAACACGCCAAAATCCCGGCGTACTAACAATTGTAGTAGTAGTATTAACAACATCGAACGCTGTTATATTAAAATCAGCAGCTTGTTGTAAAGATACGCTTAATCCTGATATAGCTGTGCTACTACTAAAGTCTACAACTGGGACAATTACGTCAGATACATGCAAATCTCTGCCAGAATTGATCTGGGAAGGAAAATTATCTCTAAAATCCTTTTGTAAGCTTTCGCTTACAATTGGTGTATCAACCATTAAGCTTGTGAACCAATAAATACTGCTACATCAATTGTAGATGTAGATGAACCAGTATTAGTAAATGTTATAATTGGTCTGTTTCTGATATTACCGGTGGTCGTCATATTGTTCATAACGTACCCCGTATTATTCCATCCAAATGCTTCACCAGTTACTTTTTCACTGACTAAAGCATCTCGTGCAAATTCAGAGTTGTTTACATTAAAATTTAAATTAGTTGCAGCTTCATAGGTACTGGTTGCATCTTGTGCTGCTACCACAAGATTTGTATTAGGTCCTACATATTCATAAGTTGTTCCGCTTAGCACCTGATCAGATGTTGCACCAGCTGCTATACTAAGTCTTTTTTTTACTAGAGGCATTTGTTTTTTCTCCTTTATATGTTAATGTTATTTTTTTACCATCTTTGTCGTAATAACTTACAGACATATCTAAATTATATTTCATATCATCATCTAAATTAGCTATATACTTTTTGTAAGCTTTTTTTACGTTGTTAAAGTCCATTTAATTACTATATTTTACTTGTTTAACTGCCGCAGTTCTTCTTACTGGTGTTTTTCTACCTGCCATGCTTGATACTTCACTGTGTAACGCTTTAATTTGTCTTATTGTACGTTTAGTTGTTCTCATCGAGGCCGGTGTAATACCTCTACCACGCGCTTTAAATCTTTTTAATAATAATTGACATAATTGCATAGGATCTAACCCTATACTTGCTGCTAGAGTAGGTATATCTGTAAATTTTAATGCATCTTTTAACGCCATTTGTTGTTTTCTTGTAATTGTTATACAACCAGTCATTTTATTGACGTTATAGGGTTTTTGCATAGGACTTTCACATATTTCACCGTTTCCTCCTAAAAATTGTGAACCTACTACGGCGCCACCACCAATACCTAAAGCTCTACCTATAGCCGGTAAATTTCTTGATATGCCTTGTGCTATTTGAGGACCAAATGCAGCTAAAGGGTTAGCTTGCATTACTTGACCTCCATAATTTTCTGCACCGCTTTCTTGTGTTTCACCTACTGTTTGTATGTTTGTAATTTGTGGTGCCTCTACTGCCGGTGCTTGTCCAAAAAATCTGCCTACAACGTTACTTACACCGCTTAAAACGTTACCTAGGCCTCCTATTGCTTGAAACATGTGTTATCCTCCTAATGTATTGTTCTGTTGCCTATTTGCAACTTGATTGTTAGCCATATATCTTAAAATTTCTTCATCTTGCACTTTTGGGCTGTGCATTCCATTTAATCTACTGTTTAGTGTTTGGATAGTCTTTTTTAGTGTAGCTAAATCGCCCGTTATGTTGCTCAAGGCTGACCAGTCCAAATCTTTTGTGCTTTCTTGCATTTTTGTAACGCGCCTGTGCGCGTATAAACACAAAAAAAGCGTGATTACAGTTGTGGATAAACACAAAAAAAACAAAGTTTGCACTATTTATACCGTCCTTTCCCAAAAAAATTTTTTTTGTCGACGACTATGCCGTTAAGAGCTACTGAGGAGACAAAAAAACATTTTTTTCCGTTCTTCATTTAGATAATAATGTGTATAAAGCAAAAAAAAAGGATGTCAATACAAAAAATTTGACACCCTCTGTAACGCTTATATTTTAGGATTTTTTATGAACCAGTATAACCATCTGGATTTACTAAAGTACCAGAAATATCCGCAACTTGTCTACATGAACCAACAACTTGCATATTAGAATTATTAGTAGATGCTTGTAAACTAACACCAGTTTTTAAAAATATGATTTTATCATATACATAACAACTAACACCATCACCTGAACCACCATTTACAAATTTTTGTTCTATTAATATCTTAGTTGTAGTGCCGTCAGTTAGCTGTAAACGGTTATGGACGTTAGGACCTACTGGTTGACTATTAAAACTAGCTATAACACGCCAAAATCCCGGCGTACTAACAATTGTAGTAGTAGTATTAACAACATCGAACGCTGTTATATTAAAATCAGCAGCTTGTTGTAAAGATACGCTTAATCCTGATATAGCTGTGCTACTACTAAAGTCTACAACTGGGACAATTACGTCAGATACATGCAAATCTCTGCCAGAATTGATCTGGGAAGGAAAATTATCTCTAAAATCCTTTTGTAAGCTTTCGCTTACAATTGGTGTATCAACCATTAAGCTTGTGAACCAATAAATACTGCTACATCAATTGTAGATGTAGATGAACCAGTATTAGTAAATGTTATAATTGGTCTGTTTCTGATATTACCGGTGGTCGTCATATTGTTCATAACGTACCCCGTATTATTCCATCCAAATGCTTCACCAGTTACTTTTTCACTGACTAAAGCATCTCGTGCAAATTCAGAGTTGTTTACATTAAAATTTAAATTAGTTGCAGCTTCATAGGTACTGGTTGCATCTTGTGCTGCTACCACAAGATTTGTATTAGGTCCTACATATTCATAAGTTGTTCCGCTTAGCACCTGATCAGATGTTGCACCAGCTGCTATACTAAGTCTTTTTTTTACTAGAGGCATTTGTTTTTTCTCCTTTATATGTTAATGTTATTTTTTTACCATCTTTGTCGTAATAACTTACAGACATATCTAAATTATATTTCATATCATCATCTAAATTAGCTATATACTTTTTGTAAGCTTTTTTTACGTTGTTAAAGTCCATTTAATTACTATATTTTACTTGTTTAACTGCCGCAGTTCTTCTTACTGGTGTTTTTCTACCTGCCATGCTTGATACTTCACTGTGTAACGCTTTAATTTGTCTTATTGTACGTTTAGTTGTTCTCATCGAGGCCGGTGTAATACCTCTACCACGCGCTTTAAATCTTTTTAATAATAATTGACATAATTGCATAGGATCTAACCCTATACTTGCTGCTAGAGTAGGTATATCTGTAAATTTTAATGCATCTTTTAACGCCATTTGTTGTTTTCTTGTAATTGTTATACAACCAGTCATTTTATTGACGTTATAGGGTTTTTGCATAGGACTTTCACATATTTCACCGTTTCCTCCTAAAAATTGTGAACCTACTACGGCGCCACCACCAATACCTAAAGCTCTACCTATAGCCGGTAAATTTCTTGATATGCCTTGTGCTATTTGAGGACCAAATGCAGCTAAAGGGTTAGCTTGCATTACTTGACCTCCATAATTTTCTGCACCGCTTTCTTGTGTTTCACCTACTGTTTGTATGTTTGTAATTTGTGGTGCCTCTACTGCCGGTGCTTGTCCAAAAAATCTGCCTACAACGTTACTTACACCGCTTAAAACGTTACCTAGGCCTCCTATTGCTTGAAACATGTGTTATCCTCCTAATGTATTGTTCTGTTGCCTATTTGCAACTTGATTGTTAGCCATATATCTTAAAATTTCTTCATCTTGCACTTTTGGGCTGTGCATTCCATTTAATCTACTGTTTAGTGTTTGGATAGTCTTTTTTAGTGTAGCTAAATCGCCCGTTATGTTGCTCAAGGCTGACCAGTCCAAATCTTTTGTGCTTTCTTGCATTTTTGTAACGCGCCTGTGCGCGTATAAACACAAAAAAAGCGTGATTACAGTTGTGGATAAACACAAAAAAAACAAAGTTTGCACTATTTATACCGTCCTTTCCCAAAAAAATTTTTTTTGTCGACGACTATGCCGTTAAGAGCTACTGAGGAGACAAAAAAACATTTTTTTCCGTTCTTCATTTAGATAATAATGTGTATAAAGCAAAAAAAAAGGATGTCAATACAAAAAATTTGACACCCTCTGTAACGCTTATATTTTAGGATTTTTTATGAACCAGTATAACCATCTGGATTTACTAAAGTACCAGAAATATCCGCAACTTGTCTACATGAACCAACAACTTGCATATTAGAATTATTAGTAGATGCTTGTAAACTAACACCAGTTTTTAAAAATATGATTTTATCATATACATAACAACTAACACCATCACCTGAACCACCATTTACAAATTTTTGTTCTATTAATATCTTAGTTGTAGTGCCGTCAGTTAGCTGTAAACGGTTATGGACGTTAGGACCTACTGGTTGACTATTAAAACTAGCTATAACACGCCAAAATCCCGGCGTACTAACAATTGTAGTAGTAGTATTAACAACATCGAACGCTGTTATATTAAAATCAGCAGCTTGTTGTAAAGATACGCTTAATCCTGATATAGCTGTGCTACTACTAAAGTCTACAACTGGGACAATTACGTCAGATACATGCAAATCTCTGCCAGAATTGATCTGGGAAGGAAAATTATCTCTAAAATCCTTTTGTAAGCTTTCGCTTACAATTGGTGTATCAACCATTAAGCTTGTGAACCAATAAATACTGCTACATCAATTGTAGATGTAGATGAACCAGTATTAGTAAATGTTATAATTGGTCTGTTTCTGATATTACCGGTGGTCGTCATATTGTTCATAACGTACCCCGTATTATTCCATCCAAATGCTTCACCAGTTACTTTTTCACTGACTAAAGCATCTCGTGCAAATTCAGAGTTGTTTACATTAAAATTTAAATTAGTTGCAGCTTCATAGGTACTGGTTGCATCTTGTGCTGCTACCACAAGATTTGTATTAGGTCCTACATATTCATAAGTTGTTCCGCTTAGCACCTGATCAGATGTTGCACCAGCTGCTATACTAAGTCTTTTTTTTACTAGAGGCATTTGTTTTTTCTCCTTTATATGTTAATGTTATTTTTTTACCATCTTTGTCGTAATAACTTACAGACATATCTAAATTATATTTCATATCATCATCTAAATTAGCTATATACTTTTTGTAAGCTTTTTTTACGTTGTTAAAGTCCATTTAATTACTATATTTTACTTGTTTAACTGCCGCAGTTCTTCTTACTGGTGTTTTTCTACCTGCCATGCTTGATACTTCACTGTGTAACGCTTTAATTTGTCTTATTGTACGTTTAGTTGTTCTCATCGAGGCCGGTGTAATACCTCTACCACGCGCTTTAAATCTTTTTAATAATAATTGACATAATTGCATAGGATCTAACCCTATACTTGCTGCTAGAGTAGGTATATCTGTAAATTTTAATGCATCTTTTAACGCCATTTGTTGTTTTCTTGTAATTGTTATACAACCAGTCATTTTATTGACGTTATAGGGTTTTTGCATAGGACTTTCACATATTTCACCGTTTCCTCCTAAAAATTGTGAACCTACTACGGCGCCACCACCAATACCTAAAGCTCTACCTATAGCCGGTAAATTTCTTGATATGCCTTGTGCTATTTGAGGACCAAATGCAGCTAAAGGGTTAGCTTGCATTACTTGACCTCCATAATTTTCTGCACCGCTTTCTTGTGTTTCACCTACTGTTTGTATGTTTGTAATTTGTGGTGCCTCTACTGCCGGTGCTTGTCCAAAAAATCTGCCTACAACGTTACTTACACCGCTTAAAACGTTACCTAGGCCTCCTATTGCTTGAAACATGTGTTATCCTCCTAATGTATTGTTCTGTTGCCTATTTGCAACTTGATTGTTAGCCATATATCTTAAAATTTCTTCATCTTGCACTTTTGGGCTGTGCATTCCATTTAATCTACTGTTTAGTGTTTGGATAGTCTTTTTTAGTGTAGCTAAATCGCCCGTTATGTTGCTCAAGGCTGACCAGTCCAAATCTTTTGTGCTTTCTTGCATTTTTGTAACGCGCCTGTGCGCGTATAAACACAAAAAAAGCGTGATTACAGTTGTGGATAAACACAAAAAAAACAAAGTTTGCACTATTTATACCGTCCTTTCCCAAAAAAATTTTTTTTGTCGACGACTATGCCGTTAAGAGCTACTGAGGAGACAAAAAAACATTTTTTTCCGTTCTTCATTTAGATAATAATGTGTATAAAGCAAAAAAAAAGGATGTCAATACAAAAAATTTGACACCCTCTGTAACGCTTATATTTTAGGATTTTTTATGAACCAGTATAACCATCTGGATTTACTAAAGTACCAGAAATATCCGCAACTTGTCTACATGAACCAACAACTTGCATATTAGAATTATTAGTAGATGCTTGTAAACTAACACCAGTTTTTAAAAATATGATTTTATCATATACATAACAACTAACACCATCACCTGAACCACCATTTACAAATTTTTGTTCTATTAATATCTTAGTTGTAGTGCCGTCAGTTAGCTGTAAACGGTTATGGACGTTAGGACCTACTGGTTGACTATTAAAACTAGCTATAACACGCCAAAATCCCGGCGTACTAACAATTGTAGTAGTAGTATTAACAACATCGAACGCTGTTATATTAAAATCAGCAGCTTGTTGTAAAGATACGCTTAATCCTGATATAGCTGTGCTACTACTAAAGTCTACAACTGGGACAATTACGTCAGATACATGCAAATCTCTGCCAGAATTGATCTGGGAAGGAAAATTATCTCTAAAATCCTTTTGTAAGCTTTCGCTTACAATTGGTGTATCAACCATTAAGCTTGTGAACCAATAAATACTGCTACATCAATTGTAGATGTAGATGAACCAGTATTAGTAAATGTTATAATTGGTCTGTTTCTGATATTACCGGTGGTCGTCATATTGTTCATAACGTACCCCGTATTATTCCATCCAAATGCTTCACCAGTTACTTTTTCACTGACTAAAGCATCTCGTGCAAATTCAGAGTTGTTTACATTAAAATTTAAATTAGTTGCAGCTTCATAGGTACTGGTTGCATCTTGTGCTGCTACCACAAGATTTGTATTAGGTCCTACATATTCATAAGTTGTTCCGCTTAGCACCTGATCAGATGTTGCACCAGCTGCTATACTAAGTCTTTTTTTTACTAGAGGCATTTGTTTTTTCTCCTTTATATGTTAATGTTATTTTTTTACCATCTTTGTCGTAATAACTTACAGACATATCTAAATTATATTTCATATCATCATCTAAATTAGCTATATACTTTTTGTAAGCTTTTTTTACGTTGTTAAAGTCCATTTAATTACTATATTTTACTTGTTTAACTGCCGCAGTTCTTCTTACTGGTGTTTTTCTACCTGCCATGCTTGATACTTCACTGTGTAACGCTTTAATTTGTCTTATTGTACGTTTAGTTGTTCTCATCGAGGCCGGTGTAATACCTCTACCACGCGCTTTAAATCTTTTTAATAATAATTGACATAATTGCATAGGATCTAACCCTATACTTGCTGCTAGAGTAGGTATATCTGTAAATTTTAATGCATCTTTTAACGCCATTTGTTGTTTTCTTGTAATTGTTATACAACCAGTCATTTTATTGACGTTATAGGGTTTTTGCATAGGACTTTCACATATTTCACCGTTTCCTCCTAAAAATTGTGAACCTACTACGGCGCCACCACCAATACCTAAAGCTCTACCTATAGCCGGTAAATTTCTTGATATGCCTTGTGCTATTTGAGGACCAAATGCAGCTAAAGGGTTAGCTTGCATTACTTGACCTCCATAATTTTCTGCACCGCTTTCTTGTGTTTCACCTACTGTTTGTATGTTTGTAATTTGTGGTGCCTCTACTGCCGGTGCTTGTCCAAAAAATCTGCCTACAACGTTACTTACACCGCTTAAAACGTTACCTAGGCCTCCTATTGCTTGAAACATGTGTTATCCTCCTAATGTATTGTTCTGTTGCCTATTTGCAACTTGATTGTTAGCCATATATCTTAAAATTTCTTCATCTTGCACTTTTGGGCTGTGCATTCCATTTAATCTACTGTTTAGTGTTTGGATAGTCTTTTTTAGTGTAGCTAAATCGCCCGTTATGTTGCTCAAGGCTGACCAGTCCAAATCTTTTGTGCTTTCTTGCATTTTTGTAACGCGCCTGTGCGCGTATAAACACAAAAAAAGCGTGATTACAGTTGTGGATAAACACAAAAAAAACAAAGTTTGCACTATTTATACCGTCCTTTCCCAAAAAAATTTTTTTTGTCGACGACTATGCCGTTAAGAGCTACTGAGGAGACAAAAAAACATTTTTTTCCGTTCTTCATTTAGATAATAATGTGTATAAAGCAAAAAAAAAGGATGTCAATACAAAAAATTTGACACCCTCTGTAACGCTTATATTTTAGGATTTTTTATGAACCAGTATAACCATCTGGATTTACTAAAGTACCAGAAATATCCGCAACTTGTCTACATGAACCAACAACTTGCATATTAGAATTATTAGTAGATGCTTGTAAACTAACACCAGTTTTTAAAAATATGATTTTATCATATACATAACAACTAACACCATCACCTGAACCACCATTTACAAATTTTTGTTCTATTAATATCTTAGTTGTAGTGCCGTCAGTTAGCTGTAAACGGTTATGGACGTTAGGACCTACTGGTTGACTATTAAAACTAGCTATAACACGCCAAAATCCCGGCGTACTAACAATTGTAGTAGTAGTATTAACAACATCGAACGCTGTTATATTAAAATCAGCAGCTTGTTGTAAAGATACGCTTAATCCTGATATAGCTGTGCTACTACTAAAGTCTACAACTGGGACAATTACGTCAGATACATGCAAATCTCTGCCAGAATTGATCTGGGAAGGAAAATTATCTCTAAAATCCTTTTGTAAGCTTTCGCTTACAATTGGTGTATCAACCATTAAGCTTGTGAACCAATAAATACTGCTACATCAATTGTAGATGTAGATGAACCAGTATTAGTAAATGTTATAATTGGTCTGTTTCTGATATTACCGGTGGTCGTCATATTGTTCATAACGTACCCCGTATTATTCCATCCAAATGCTTCACCAGTTACTTTTTCACTGACTAAAGCATCTCGTGCAAATTCAGAGTTGTTTACATTAAAATTTAAATTAGTTGCAGCTTCATAGGTACTGGTTGCATCTTGTGCTGCTACCACAAGATTTGTATTAGGTCCTACATATTCATAAGTTGTTCCGCTTAGCACCTGATCAGATGTTGCACCAGCTGCTATACTAAGTCTTTTTTTTACTAGAGGCATTTGTTTTTTCTCCTTTATATGTTAATGTTATTTTTTTACCATCTTTGTCGTAATAACTTACAGACATATCTAAATTATATTTCATATCATCATCTAAATTAGCTATATACTTTTTGTAAGCTTTTTTTACGTTGTTAAAGTCCATTTAATTACTATATTTTACTTGTTTAACTGCCGCAGTTCTTCTTACTGGTGTTTTTCTACCTGCCATGCTTGATACTTCACTGTGTAACGCTTTAATTTGTCTTATTGTACGTTTAGTTGTTCTCATCGAGGCCGGTGTAATACCTCTACCACGCGCTTTAAATCTTTTTAATAATAATTGACATAATTGCATAGGATCTAACCCTATACTTGCTGCTAGAGTAGGTATATCTGTAAATTTTAATGCATCTTTTAACGCCATTTGTTGTTTTCTTGTAATTGTTATACAACCAGTCATTTTATTGACGTTATAGGGTTTTTGCATAGGACTTTCACATATTTCACCGTTTCCTCCTAAAAATTGTGAACCTACTACGGCGCCACCACCAATACCTAAAGCTCTACCTATAGCCGGTAAATTTCTTGATATGCCTTGTGCTATTTGAGGACCAAATGCAGCTAAAGGGTTAGCTTGCATTACTTGACCTCCATAATTTTCTGCACCGCTTTCTTGTGTTTCACCTACTGTTTGTATGTTTGTAATTTGTGGTGCCTCTACTGCCGGTGCTTGTCCAAAAAATCTGCCTACAACGTTACTTACACCGCTTAAAACGTTACCTAGGCCTCCTATTGCTTGAAACATGTGTTATCCTCCTAATGTATTGTTCTGTTGCCTATTTGCAACTTGATTGTTAGCCATATATCTTAAAATTTCTTCATCTTGCACTTTTGGGCTGTGCATTCCATTTAATCTACTGTTTAGTGTTTGGATAGTCTTTTTTAGTGTAGCTAAATCGCCCGTTATGTTGCTCAAGGCTGACCAGTCCAAATCTTTTGTGCTTTCTTGCATTTTTGTAACGCGCCTGTGCGCGTATAAACACAAAAAAAGCGTGATTACAGTTGTGGATAAACACAAAAAAAACAAAGTTTGCACTATTTATACCGTCCTTTCCCAAAAAAATTTTTTTTGTCGACGACTATGCCGTTAAGAGCTACTGAGGAGACAAAAAAACATTTTTTTCCGTTCTTCATTTAGATAATAATGTGTATAAAGCAAAAAAAAAGGATGTCAATACAAAAAATTTGACACCCTCTGTAACGCTTATATTTTAGGATTTTTTATGAACCAGTATAACCATCTGGATTTACTAAAGTACCAGAAATATCCGCAACTTGTCTACATGAACCAACAACTTGCATATTAGAATTATTAGTAGATGCTTGTAAACTAACACCAGTTTTTAAAAATATGATTTTATCATATACATAACAACTAACACCATCACCTGAACCACCATTTACAAATTTTTGTTCTATTAATATCTTAGTTGTAGTGCCGTCAGTTAGCTGTAAACGGTTATGGACGTTAGGACCTACTGGTTGACTATTAAAACTAGCTATAACACGCCAAAATCCCGGCGTACTAACAATTGTAGTAGTAGTATTAACAACATCGAACGCTGTTATATTAAAATCAGCAGCTTGTTGTAAAGATACGCTTAATCCTGATATAGCTGTGCTACTACTAAAGTCTACAACTGGGACAATTACGTCAGATACATGCAAATCTCTGCCAGAATTGATCTGGGAAGGAAAATTATCTCTAAAATCCTTTTGTAAGCTTTCGCTTACAATTGGTGTATCAACCATTAAGCTTGTGAACCAATAAATACTGCTACATCAATTGTAGATGTAGATGAACCAGTATTAGTAAATGTTATAATTGGTCTGTTTCTGATATTACCGGTGGTCGTCATATTGTTCATAACGTACCCCGTATTATTCCATCCAAATGCTTCACCAGTTACTTTTTCACTGACTAAAGCATCTCGTGCAAATTCAGAGTTGTTTACATTAAAATTTAAATTAGTTGCAGCTTCATAGGTACTGGTTGCATCTTGTGCTGCTACCACAAGATTTGTATTAGGTCCTACATATTCATAAGTTGTTCCGCTTAGCACCTGATCAGATGTTGCACCAGCTGCTATACTAAGTCTTTTTTTTACTAGAGGCATTTGTTTTTTCTCCTTTATATGTTAATGTTATTTTTTTACCATCTTTGTCGTAATAACTTACAGACATATCTAAATTATATTTCATATCATCATCTAAATTAGCTATATACTTTTTGTAAGCTTTTTTTACGTTGTTAAAGTCCATTTAATTACTATATTTTACTTGTTTAACTGCCGCAGTTCTTCTTACTGGTGTTTTTCTACCTGCCATGCTTGATACTTCACTGTGTAACGCTTTAATTTGTCTTATTGTACGTTTAGTTGTTCTCATCGAGGCCGGTGTAATACCTCTACCACGCGCTTTAAATCTTTTTAATAATAATTGACATAATTGCATAGGATCTAACCCTATACTTGCTGCTAGAGTAGGTATATCTGTAAATTTTAATGCATCTTTTAACGCCATTTGTTGTTTTCTTGTAATTGTTATACAACCAGTCATTTTATTGACGTTATAGGGTTTTTGCATAGGACTTTCACATATTTCACCGTTTCCTCCTAAAAATTGTGAACCTACTACGGCGCCACCACCAATACCTAAAGCTCTACCTATAGCCGGTAAATTTCTTGATATGCCTTGTGCTATTTGAGGACCAAATGCAGCTAAAGGGTTAGCTTGCATTACTTGACCTCCATAATTTTCTGCACCGCTTTCTTGTGTTTCACCTACTGTTTGTATGTTTGTAATTTGTGGTGCCTCTACTGCCGGTGCTTGTCCAAAAAATCTGCCTACAACGTTACTTACACCGCTTAAAACGTTACCTAGGCCTCCTATTGCTTGAAACATGTGTTATCCTCCTAATGTATTGTTCTGTTGCCTATTTGCAACTTGATTGTTAGCCATATATCTTAAAATTTCTTCATCTTGCACTTTTGGGCTGTGCATTCCATTTAATCTACTGTTTAGTGTTTGGATAGTCTTTTTTAGTGTAGCTAAATCGCCCGTTATGTTGCTCAAGGCTGACCAGTCCAAATCTTTTGTGCTTTCTTGCATTTTTGTAACGCGCCTGTGCGCGTATAAACACAAAAAAAGCGTGATTACAGTTGTGGATAAACACAAAAAAAACAAAGTTTGCACTATTTATACCGTCCTTTCCCAAAAAAATTTTTTTTGTCGACGACTATGCCGTTAAGAGCTACTGAGGAGACAAAAAAACATTTTTTTCCGTTCTTCATTTAGATAATAATGTGTATAAAGCAAAAAAAAAGGATGTCAATACAAAAAATTTGACACCCTCTGTAACGCTTATATTTTAGGATTTTTTATGAACCAGTATAACCATCTGGATTTACTAAAGTACCAGAAATATCCGCAACTTGTCTACATGAACCAACAACTTGCATATTAGAATTATTAGTAGATGCTTGTAAACTAACACCAGTTTTTAAAAATATGATTTTATCATATACATAACAACTAACACCATCACCTGAACCACCATTTACAAATTTTTGTTCTATTAATATCTTAGTTGTAGTGCCGTCAGTTAGCTGTAAACGGTTATGGACGTTAGGACCTACTGGTTGACTATTAAAACTAGCTATAACACGCCAAAATCCCGGCGTACTAACAATTGTAGTAGTAGTATTAACAACATCGAACGCTGTTATATTAAAATCAGCAGCTTGTTGTAAAGATACGCTTAATCCTGATATAGCTGTGCTACTACTAAAGTCTACAACTGGGACAATTACGTCAGATACATGCAAATCTCTGCCAGAATTGATCTGGGAAGGAAAATTATCTCTAAAATCCTTTTGTAAGCTTTCGCTTACAATTGGTGTATCAACCATTAAGCTTGTGAACCAATAAATACTGCTACATCAATTGTAGATGTAGATGAACCAGTATTAGTAAATGTTATAATTGGTCTGTTTCTGATATTACCGGTGGTCGTCATATTGTTCATAACGTACCCCGTATTATTCCATCCAAATGCTTCACCAGTTACTTTTTCACTGACTAAAGCATCTCGTGCAAATTCAGAGTTGTTTACATTAAAATTTAAATTAGTTGCAGCTTCATAGGTACTGGTTGCATCTTGTGCTGCTACCACAAGATTTGTATTAGGTCCTACATATTCATAAGTTGTTCCGCTTAGCACCTGATCAGATGTTGCACCAGCTGCTATACTAAGTCTTTTTTTTACTAGAGGCATTTGTTTTTTCTCCTTTATATGTTAATGTTATTTTTTTACCATCTTTGTCGTAATAACTTACAGACATATCTAAATTATATTTCATATCATCATCTAAATTAGCTATATACTTTTTGTAAGCTTTTTTTACGTTGTTAAAGTCCATTTAATTACTATATTTTACTTGTTTAACTGCCGCAGTTCTTCTTACTGGTGTTTTTCTACCTGCCATGCTTGATACTTCACTGTGTAACGCTTTAATTTGTCTTATTGTACGTTTAGTTGTTCTCATCGAGGCCGGTGTAATACCTCTACCACGCGCTTTAAATCTTTTTAATAATAATTGACATAATTGCATAGGATCTAACCCTATACTTGCTGCTAGAGTAGGTATATCTGTAAATTTTAATGCATCTTTTAACGCCATTTGTTGTTTTCTTGTAATTGTTATACAACCAGTCATTTTATTGACGTTATAGGGTTTTTGCATAGGACTTTCACATATTTCACCGTTTCCTCCTAAAAATTGTGAACCTACTACGGCGCCACCACCAATACCTAAAGCTCTACCTATAGCCGGTAAATTTCTTGATATGCCTTGTGCTATTTGAGGACCAAATGCAGCTAAAGGGTTAGCTTGCATTACTTGACCTCCATAATTTTCTGCACCGCTTTCTTGTGTTTCACCTACTGTTTGTATGTTTGTAATTTGTGGTGCCTCTACTGCCGGTGCTTGTCCAAAAAATCTGCCTACAACGTTACTTACACCGCTTAAAACGTTACCTAGGCCTCCTATTGCTTGAAACATGTGTTATCCTCCTAATGTATTGTTCTGTTGCCTATTTGCAACTTGATTGTTAGCCATATATCTTAAAATTTCTTCATCTTGCACTTTTGGGCTGTGCATTCCATTTAATCTACTGTTTAGTGTTTGGATAGTCTTTTTTAGTGTAGCTAAATCGCCCGTTATGTTGCTCAAGGCTGACCAGTCCAAATCTTTTGTGCTTTCTTGCATTTTTGTAACGCGCCTGTGCGCGTATAAACACAAAAAAAGCGTGATTACAGTTGTGGATAAACACAAAAAAAACAAAGTTTGCACTATTTATACCGTCCTTTCCCAAAAAAATTTTTTTTGTCGACGACTATGCCGTTAAGAGCTACTGAGGAGACAAAAAAACATTTTTTTCCGTTCTTCATTTAGATAATAATGTGTATAAAGCAAAAAAAAAGGATGTCAATACAAAAAATTTGACACCCTCTGTAACGCTTATATTTTAGGATTTTTTATGAACCAGTATAACCATCTGGATTTACTAAAGTACCAGAAATATCCGCAACTTGTCTACATGAACCAACAACTTGCATATTAGAATTATTAGTAGATGCTTGTAAACTAACACCAGTTTTTAAAAATATGATTTTATCATATACATAACAACTAACACCATCACCTGAACCACCATTTACAAATTTTTGTTCTATTAATATCTTAGTTGTAGTGCCGTCAGTTAGCTGTAAACGGTTATGGACGTTAGGACCTACTGGTTGACTATTAAAACTAGCTATAACACGCCAAAATCCCGGCGTACTAACAATTGTAGTAGTAGTATTAACAACATCGAACGCTGTTATATTAAAATCAGCAGCTTGTTGTAAAGATACGCTTAATCCTGATATAGCTGTGCTACTACTAAAGTCTACAACTGGGACAATTACGTCAGATACATGCAAATCTCTGCCAGAATTGATCTGGGAAGGAAAATTATCTCTAAAATCCTTTTGTAAGCTTTCGCTTACAATTGGTGTATCAACCATTAAGCTTGTGAACCAATAAATACTGCTACATCAATTGTAGATGTAGATGAACCAGTATTAGTAAATGTTATAATTGGTCTGTTTCTGATATTACCGGTGGTCGTCATATTGTTCATAACGTACCCCGTATTATTCCATCCAAATGCTTCACCAGTTACTTTTTCACTGACTAAAGCATCTCGTGCAAATTCAGAGTTGTTTACATTAAAATTTAAATTAGTTGCAGCTTCATAGGTACTGGTTGCATCTTGTGCTGCTACCACAAGATTTGTATTAGGTCCTACATATTCATAAGTTGTTCCGCTTAGCACCTGATCAGATGTTGCACCAGCTGCTATACTAAGTCTTTTTTTTACTAGAGGCATTTGTTTTTTCTCCTTTATATGTTAATGTTATTTTTTTACCATCTTTGTCGTAATAACTTACAGACATATCTAAATTATATTTCATATCATCATCTAAATTAGCTATATACTTTTTGTAAGCTTTTTTTACGTTGTTAAAGTCCATTTAATTACTATATTTTACTTGTTTAACTGCCGCAGTTCTTCTTACTGGTGTTTTTCTACCTGCCATGCTTGATACTTCACTGTGTAACGCTTTAATTTGTCTTATTGTACGTTTAGTTGTTCTCATCGAGGCCGGTGTAATACCTCTACCACGCGCTTTAAATCTTTTTAATAATAATTGACATAATTGCATAGGATCTAACCCTATACTTGCTGCTAGAGTAGGTATATCTGTAAATTTTAATGCATCTTTTAACGCCATTTGTTGTTTTCTTGTAATTGTTATACAACCAGTCATTTTATTGACGTTATAGGGTTTTTGCATAGGACTTTCACATATTTCACCGTTTCCTCCTAAAAATTGTGAACCTACTACGGCGCCACCACCAATACCTAAAGCTCTACCTATAGCCGGTAAATTTCTTGATATGCCTTGTGCTATTTGAGGACCAAATGCAGCTAAAGGGTTAGCTTGCATTACTTGACCTCCATAATTTTCTGCACCGCTTTCTTGTGTTTCACCTACTGTTTGTATGTTTGTAATTTGTGGTGCCTCTACTGCCGGTGCTTGTCCAAAAAATCTGCCTACAACGTTACTTACACCGCTTAAAACGTTACCTAGGCCTCCTATTGCTTGAAACATGTGTTATCCTCCTAATGTATTGTTCTGTTGCCTATTTGCAACTTGATTGTTAGCCATATATCTTAAAATTTCTTCATCTTGCACTTTTGGGCTGTGCATTCCATTTAATCTACTGTTTAGTGTTTGGATAGTCTTTTTTAGTGTAGCTAAATCGCCCGTTATGTTGCTCAAGGCTGACCAGTCCAAATCTTTTGTGCTTTCTTGCATTTTTGTAACGCGCCTGTGCGCGTATAAACACAAAAAAAGCGTGATTACAGTTGTGGATAAACACAAAAAAAACAAAGTTTGCACTATTTATACCGTCCTTTCCCAAAAAAATTTTTTTTGTCGACGACTATGCCGTTAAGAGCTACTGAGGAGACAAAAAAACATTTTTTTCCGTTCTTCATTTAGATAATAATGTGTATAAAGCAAAAAAAAAGGATGTCAATACAAAAAATTTGACACCCTCTGTAACGCTTATATTTTAGGATTTTTTATGAACCAGTATAACCATCTGGATTTACTAAAGTACCAGAAATATCCGCAACTTGTCTACATGAACCAACAACTTGCATATTAGAATTATTAGTAGATGCTTGTAAACTAACACCAGTTTTTAAAAATATGATTTTATCATATACATAACAACTAACACCATCACCTGAACCACCATTTACAAATTTTTGTTCTATTAATATCTTAGTTGTAGTGCCGTCAGTTAGCTGTAAACGGTTATGGACGTTAGGACCTACTGGTTGACTATTAAAACTAGCTATAACACGCCAAAATCCCGGCGTACTAACAATTGTAGTAGTAGTATTAACAACATCGAACGCTGTTATATTAAAATCAGCAGCTTGTTGTAAAGATACGCTTAATCCTGATATAGCTGTGCTACTACTAAAGTCTACAACTGGGACAATTACGTCAGATACATGCAAATCTCTGCCAGAATTGATCTGGGAAGGAAAATTATCTCTAAAATCCTTTTGTAAGCTTTCGCTTACAATTGGTGTATCAACCATTAAGCTTGTGAACCAATAAATACTGCTACATCAATTGTAGATGTAGATGAACCAGTATTAGTAAATGTTATAATTGGTCTGTTTCTGATATTACCGGTGGTCGTCATATTGTTCATAACGTACCCCGTATTATTCCATCCAAATGCTTCACCAGTTACTTTTTCACTGACTAAAGCATCTCGTGCAAATTCAGAGTTGTTTACATTAAAATTTAAATTAGTTGCAGCTTCATAGGTACTGGTTGCATCTTGTGCTGCTACCACAAGATTTGTATTAGGTCCTACATATTCATAAGTTGTTCCGCTTAGCACCTGATCAGATGTTGCACCAGCTGCTATACTAAGTCTTTTTTTTACTAGAGGCATTTGTTTTTTCTCCTTTATATGTTAATGTTATTTTTTTACCATCTTTGTCGTAATAACTTACAGACATATCTAAATTATATTTCATATCATCATCTAAATTAGCTATATACTTTTTGTAAGCTTTTTTTACGTTGTTAAAGTCCATTTAATTACTATATTTTACTTGTTTAACTGCCGCAGTTCTTCTTACTGGTGTTTTTCTACCTGCCATGCTTGATACTTCACTGTGTAACGCTTTAATTTGTCTTATTGTACGTTTAGTTGTTCTCATCGAGGCCGGTGTAATACCTCTACCACGCGCTTTAAATCTTTTTAATAATAATTGACATAATTGCATAGGATCTAACCCTATACTTGCTGCTAGAGTAGGTATATCTGTAAATTTTAATGCATCTTTTAACGCCATTTGTTGTTTTCTTGTAATTGTTATACAACCAGTCATTTTATTGACGTTATAGGGTTTTTGCATAGGACTTTCACATATTTCACCGTTTCCTCCTAAAAATTGTGAACCTACTACGGCGCCACCACCAATACCTAAAGCTCTACCTATAGCCGGTAAATTTCTTGATATGCCTTGTGCTATTTGAGGACCAAATGCAGCTAAAGGGTTAGCTTGCATTACTTGACCTCCATAATTTTCTGCACCGCTTTCTTGTGTTTCACCTACTGTTTGTATGTTTGTAATTTGTGGTGCCTCTACTGCCGGTGCTTGTCCAAAAAATCTGCCTACAACGTTACTTACACCGCTTAAAACGTTACCTAGGCCTCCTATTGCTTGAAACATGTGTTATCCTCCTAATGTATTGTTCTGTTGCCTATTTGCAACTTGATTGTTAGCCATATATCTTAAAATTTCTTCATCTTGCACTTTTGGGCTGTGCATTCCATTTAATCTACTGTTTAGTGTTTGGATAGTCTTTTTTAGTGTAGCTAAATCGCCCGTTATGTTGCTCAAGGCTGACCAGTCCAAATCTTTTGTGCTTTCTTGCATTTTTGTAACGCGCCTGTGCGCGTATAAACACAAAAAAAGCGTGATTACAGTTGTGGATAAACACAAAAAAAACAAAGTTTGCACTATTTATACCGTCCTTTCCCAAAAAAATTTTTTTTGTCGACGACTATGCCGTTAAGAGCTACTGAGGAGACAAAAAAACATTTTTTTCCGTTCTTCATTTAGATAATAATGTGTATAAAGCAAAAAAAAAGGATGTCAATACAAAAAATTTGACACCCTCTGTAACGCTTATATTTTAGGATTTTTTATGAACCAGTATAACCATCTGGATTTACTAAAGTACCAGAAATATCCGCAACTTGTCTACATGAACCAACAACTTGCATATTAGAATTATTAGTAGATGCTTGTAAACTAACACCAGTTTTTAAAAATATGATTTTATCATATACATAACAACTAACACCATCACCTGAACCACCATTTACAAATTTTTGTTCTATTAATATCTTAGTTGTAGTGCCGTCAGTTAGCTGTAAACGGTTATGGACGTTAGGACCTACTGGTTGACTATTAAAACTAGCTATAACACGCCAAAATCCCGGCGTACTAACAATTGTAGTAGTAGTATTAACAACATCGAACGCTGTTATATTAAAATCAGCAGCTTGTTGTAAAGATACGCTTAATCCTGATATAGCTGTGCTACTACTAAAGTCTACAACTGGGACAATTACGTCAGATACATGCAAATCTCTGCCAGAATTGATCTGGGAAGGAAAATTATCTCTAAAATCCTTTTGTAAGCTTTCGCTTACAATTGGTGTATCAACCATTAAGCTTGTGAACCAATAAATACTGCTACATCAATTGTAGATGTAGATGAACCAGTATTAGTAAATGTTATAATTGGTCTGTTTCTGATATTACCGGTGGTCGTCATATTGTTCATAACGTACCCCGTATTATTCCATCCAAATGCTTCACCAGTTACTTTTTCACTGACTAAAGCATCTCGTGCAAATTCAGAGTTGTTTACATTAAAATTTAAATTAGTTGCAGCTTCATAGGTACTGGTTGCATCTTGTGCTGCTACCACAAGATTTGTATTAGGTCCTACATATTCATAAGTTGTTCCGCTTAGCACCTGATCAGATGTTGCACCAGCTGCTATACTAAGTCTTTTTTTTACTAGAGGCATTTGTTTTTTCTCCTTTATATGTTAATGTTATTTTTTTACCATCTTTGTCGTAATAACTTACAGACATATCTAAATTATATTTCATATCATCATCTAAATTAGCTATATACTTTTTGTAAGCTTTTTTTACGTTGTTAAAGTCCATTTAATTACTATATTTTACTTGTTTAACTGCCGCAGTTCTTCTTACTGGTGTTTTTCTACCTGCCATGCTTGATACTTCACTGTGTAACGCTTTAATTTGTCTTATTGTACGTTTAGTTGTTCTCATCGAGGCCGGTGTAATACCTCTACCACGCGCTTTAAATCTTTTTAATAATAATTGACATAATTGCATAGGATCTAACCCTATACTTGCTGCTAGAGTAGGTATATCTGTAAATTTTAATGCATCTTTTAACGCCATTTGTTGTTTTCTTGTAATTGTTATACAACCAGTCATTTTATTGACGTTATAGGGTTTTTGCATAGGACTTTCACATATTTCACCGTTTCCTCCTAAAAATTGTGAACCTACTACGGCGCCACCACCAATACCTAAAGCTCTACCTATAGCCGGTAAATTTCTTGATATGCCTTGTGCTATTTGAGGACCAAATGCAGCTAAAGGGTTAGCTTGCATTACTTGACCTCCATAATTTTCTGCACCGCTTTCTTGTGTTTCACCTACTGTTTGTATGTTTGTAATTTGTGGTGCCTCTACTGCCGGTGCTTGTCCAAAAAATCTGCCTACAACGTTACTTACACCGCTTAAAACGTTACCTAGGCCTCCTATTGCTTGAAACATGTGTTATCCTCCTAATGTATTGTTCTGTTGCCTATTTGCAACTTGATTGTTAGCCATATATCTTAAAATTTCTTCATCTTGCACTTTTGGGCTGTGCATTCCATTTAATCTACTGTTTAGTGTTTGGATAGTCTTTTTTAGTGTAGCTAAATCGCCCGTTATGTTGCTCAAGGCTGACCAGTCCAAATCTTTTGTGCTTTCTTGCATTTTTGTAACGCGCCTGTGCGCGTATAAACACAAAAAAAGCGTGATTACAGTTGTGGATAAACACAAAAAAAACAAAGTTTGCACTATTTATACCGTCCTTTCCCAAAAAAATTTTTTTTGTCGACGACTATGCCGTTAAGAGCTACTGAGGAGACAAAAAAACATTTTTTTCCGTTCTTCATTTAGATAATAATGTGTATAAAGCAAAAAAAAAGGATGTCAATACAAAAAATTTGACACCCTCTGTAACGCTTATATTTTAGGATTTTTTATGAACCAGTATAACCATCTGGATTTACTAAAGTACCAGAAATATCCGCAACTTGTCTACATGAACCAACAACTTGCATATTAGAATTATTAGTAGATGCTTGTAAACTAACACCAGTTTTTAAAAATATGATTTTATCATATACATAACAACTAACACCATCACCTGAACCACCATTTACAAATTTTTGTTCTATTAATATCTTAGTTGTAGTGCCGTCAGTTAGCTGTAAACGGTTATGGACGTTAGGACCTACTGGTTGACTATTAAAACTAGCTATAACACGCCAAAATCCCGGCGTACTAACAATTGTAGTAGTAGTATTAACAACATCGAACGCTGTTATATTAAAATCAGCAGCTTGTTGTAAAGATACGCTTAATCCTGATATAGCTGTGCTACTACTAAAGTCTACAACTGGGACAATTACGTCAGATACATGCAAATCTCTGCCAGAATTGATCTGGGAAGGAAAATTATCTCTAAAATCCTTTTGTAAGCTTTCGCTTACAATTGGTGTATCAACCATTAAGCTTGTGAACCAATAAATACTGCTACATCAATTGTAGATGTAGATGAACCAGTATTAGTAAATGTTATAATTGGTCTGTTTCTGATATTACCGGTGGTCGTCATATTGTTCATAACGTACCCCGTATTATTCCATCCAAATGCTTCACCAGTTACTTTTTCACTGACTAAAGCATCTCGTGCAAATTCAGAGTTGTTTACATTAAAATTTAAATTAGTTGCAGCTTCATAGGTACTGGTTGCATCTTGTGCTGCTACCACAAGATTTGTATTAGGTCCTACATATTCATAAGTTGTTCCGCTTAGCACCTGATCAGATGTTGCACCAGCTGCTATACTAAGTCTTTTTTTTACTAGAGGCATTTGTTTTTTCTCCTTTATATGTTAATGTTATTTTTTTACCATCTTTGTCGTAATAACTTACAGACATATCTAAATTATATTTCATATCATCATCTAAATTAGCTATATACTTTTTGTAAGCTTTTTTTACGTTGTTAAAGTCCATTTAATTACTATATTTTACTTGTTTAACTGCCGCAGTTCTTCTTACTGGTGTTTTTCTACCTGCCATGCTTGATACTTCACTGTGTAACGCTTTAATTTGTCTTATTGTACGTTTAGTTGTTCTCATCGAGGCCGGTGTAATACCTCTACCACGCGCTTTAAATCTTTTTAATAATAATTGACATAATTGCATAGGATCTAACCCTATACTTGCTGCTAGAGTAGGTATATCTGTAAATTTTAATGCATCTTTTAACGCCATTTGTTGTTTTCTTGTAATTGTTATACAACCAGTCATTTTATTGACGTTATAGGGTTTTTGCATAGGACTTTCACATATTTCACCGTTTCCTCCTAAAAATTGTGAACCTACTACGGCGCCACCACCAATACCTAAAGCTCTACCTATAGCCGGTAAATTTCTTGATATGCCTTGTGCTATTTGAGGACCAAATGCAGCTAAAGGGTTAGCTTGCATTACTTGACCTCCATAATTTTCTGCACCGCTTTCTTGTGTTTCACCTACTGTTTGTATGTTTGTAATTTGTGGTGCCTCTACTGCCGGTGCTTGTCCAAAAAATCTGCCTACAACGTTACTTACACCGCTTAAAACGTTACCTAGGCCTCCTATTGCTTGAAACATGTGTTATCCTCCTAATGTATTGTTCTGTTGCCTATTTGCAACTTGATTGTTAGCCATATATCTTAAAATTTCTTCATCTTGCACTTTTGGGCTGTGCATTCCATTTAATCTACTGTTTAGTGTTTGGATAGTCTTTTTTAGTGTAGCTAAATCGCCCGTTATGTTGCTCAAGGCTGACCAGTCCAAATCTTTTGTGCTTTCTTGCATTTTTGTAACGCGCCTGTGCGCGTATAAACACAAAAAAAGCGTGATTACAGTTGTGGATAAACACAAAAAAAACAAAGTTTGCACTATTTATACCGTCCTTTCCCAAAAAAATTTTTTTTGTCGACGACTATGCCGTTAAGAGCTACTGAGGAGACAAAAAAACATTTTTTTCCGTTCTTCATTTAGATAATAATGTGTATAAAGCAAAAAAAAAGGATGTCAATACAAAAAATTTGACACCCTCTGTAACGCTTATATTTTAGGATTTTTTATGAACCAGTATAACCATCTGGATTTACTAAAGTACCAGAAATATCCGCAACTTGTCTACATGAACCAACAACTTGCATATTAGAATTATTAGTAGATGCTTGTAAACTAACACCAGTTTTTAAAAATATGATTTTATCATATACATAACAACTAACACCATCACCTGAACCACCATTTACAAATTTTTGTTCTATTAATATCTTAGTTGTAGTGCCGTCAGTTAGCTGTAAACGGTTATGGACGTTAGGACCTACTGGTTGACTATTAAAACTAGCTATAACACGCCAAAATCCCGGCGTACTAACAATTGTAGTAGTAGTATTAACAACATCGAACGCTGTTATATTAAAATCAGCAGCTTGTTGTAAAGATACGCTTAATCCTGATATAGCTGTGCTACTACTAAAGTCTACAACTGGGACAATTACGTCAGATACATGCAAATCTCTGCCAGAATTGATCTGGGAAGGAAAATTATCTCTAAAATCCTTTTGTAAGCTTTCGCTTACAATTGGTGTATCAACCATTAAGCTTGTGAACCAATAAATACTGCTACATCAATTGTAGATGTAGATGAACCAGTATTAGTAAATGTTATAATTGGTCTGTTTCTGATATTACCGGTGGTCGTCATATTGTTCATAACGTACCCCGTATTATTCCATCCAAATGCTTCACCAGTTACTTTTTCACTGACTAAAGCATCTCGTGCAAATTCAGAGTTGTTTACATTAAAATTTAAATTAGTTGCAGCTTCATAGGTACTGGTTGCATCTTGTGCTGCTACCACAAGATTTGTATTAGGTCCTACATATTCATAAGTTGTTCCGCTTAGCACCTGATCAGATGTTGCACCAGCTGCTATACTAAGTCTTTTTTTTACTAGAGGCATTTGTTTTTTCTCCTTTATATGTTAATGTTATTTTTTTACCATCTTTGTCGTAATAACTTACAGACATATCTAAATTATATTTCATATCATCATCTAAATTAGCTATATACTTTTTGTAAGCTTTTTTTACGTTGTTAAAGTCCATTTAATTACTATATTTTACTTGTTTAACTGCCGCAGTTCTTCTTACTGGTGTTTTTCTACCTGCCATGCTTGATACTTCACTGTGTAACGCTTTAATTTGTCTTATTGTACGTTTAGTTGTTCTCATCGAGGCCGGTGTAATACCTCTACCACGCGCTTTAAATCTTTTTAATAATAATTGACATAATTGCATAGGATCTAACCCTATACTTGCTGCTAGAGTAGGTATATCTGTAAATTTTAATGCATCTTTTAACGCCATTTGTTGTTTTCTTGTAATTGTTATACAACCAGTCATTTTATTGACGTTATAGGGTTTTTGCATAGGACTTTCACATATTTCACCGTTTCCTCCTAAAAATTGTGAACCTACTACGGCGCCACCACCAATACCTAAAGCTCTACCTATAGCCGGTAAATTTCTTGATATGCCTTGTGCTATTTGAGGACCAAATGCAGCTAAAGGGTTAGCTTGCATTACTTGACCTCCATAATTTTCTGCACCGCTTTCTTGTGTTTCACCTACTGTTTGTATGTTTGTAATTTGTGGTGCCTCTACTGCCGGTGCTTGTCCAAAAAATCTGCCTACAACGTTACTTACACCGCTTAAAACGTTACCTAGGCCTCCTATTGCTTGAAACATGTGTTATCCTCCTAATGTATTGTTCTGTTGCCTATTTGCAACTTGATTGTTAGCCATATATCTTAAAATTTCTTCATCTTGCACTTTTGGGCTGTGCATTCCATTTAATCTACTGTTTAGTGTTTGGATAGTCTTTTTTAGTGTAGCTAAATCGCCCGTTATGTTGCTCAAGGCTGACCAGTCCAAATCTTTTGTGCTTTCTTGCATTTTTGTAACGCGCCTGTGCGCGTATAAACACAAAAAAAGCGTGATTACAGTTGTGGATAAACACAAAAAAAACAAAGTTTGCACTATTTATACCGTCCTTTCCCAAAAAAATTTTTTTTGTCGACGACTATGCCGTTAAGAGCTACTGAGGAGACAAAAAAACATTTTTTTCCGTTCTTCATTTAGATAATAATGTGTATAAAGCAAAAAAAAAGGATGTCAATACAAAAAATTTGACACCCTCTGTAACGCTTATATTTTAGGATTTTTTATGAACCAGTATAACCATCTGGATTTACTAAAGTACCAGAAATATCCGCAACTTGTCTACATGAACCAACAACTTGCATATTAGAATTATTAGTAGATGCTTGTAAACTAACACCAGTTTTTAAAAATATGATTTTATCATATACATAACAACTAACACCATCACCTGAACCACCATTTACAAATTTTTGTTCTATTAATATCTTAGTTGTAGTGCCGTCAGTTAGCTGTAAACGGTTATGGACGTTAGGACCTACTGGTTGACTATTAAAACTAGCTATAACACGCCAAAATCCCGGCGTACTAACAATTGTAGTAGTAGTATTAACAACATCGAACGCTGTTATATTAAAATCAGCAGCTTGTTGTAAAGATACGCTTAATCCTGATATAGCTGTGCTACTACTAAAGTCTACAACTGGGACAATTACGTCAGATACATGCAAATCTCTGCCAGAATTGATCTGGGAAGGAAAATTATCTCTAAAATCCTTTTGTAAGCTTTCGCTTACAATTGGTGTATCAACCATTAAGCTTGTGAACCAATAAATACTGCTACATCAATTGTAGATGTAGATGAACCAGTATTAGTAAATGTTATAATTGGTCTGTTTCTGATATTACCGGTGGTCGTCATATTGTTCATAACGTACCCCGTATTATTCCATCCAAATGCTTCACCAGTTACTTTTTCACTGACTAAAGCATCTCGTGCAAATTCAGAGTTGTTTACATTAAAATTTAAATTAGTTGCAGCTTCATAGGTACTGGTTGCATCTTGTGCTGCTACCACAAGATTTGTATTAGGTCCTACATATTCATAAGTTGTTCCGCTTAGCACCTGATCAGATGTTGCACCAGCTGCTATACTAAGTCTTTTTTTTACTAGAGGCATTTGTTTTTTCTCCTTTATATGTTAATGTTATTTTTTTACCATCTTTGTCGTAATAACTTACAGACATATCTAAATTATATTTCATATCATCATCTAAATTAGCTATATACTTTTTGTAAGCTTTTTTTACGTTGTTAAAGTCCATTTAATTACTATATTTTACTTGTTTAACTGCCGCAGTTCTTCTTACTGGTGTTTTTCTACCTGCCATGCTTGATACTTCACTGTGTAACGCTTTAATTTGTCTTATTGTACGTTTAGTTGTTCTCATCGAGGCCGGTGTAATACCTCTACCACGCGCTTTAAATCTTTTTAATAATAATTGACATAATTGCATAGGATCTAACCCTATACTTGCTGCTAGAGTAGGTATATCTGTAAATTTTAATGCATCTTTTAACGCCATTTGTTGTTTTCTTGTAATTGTTATACAACCAGTCATTTTATTGACGTTATAGGGTTTTTGCATAGGACTTTCACATATTTCACCGTTTCCTCCTAAAAATTGTGAACCTACTACGGCGCCACCACCAATACCTAAAGCTCTACCTATAGCCGGTAAATTTCTTGATATGCCTTGTGCTATTTGAGGACCAAATGCAGCTAAAGGGTTAGCTTGCATTACTTGACCTCCATAATTTTCTGCACCGCTTTCTTGTGTTTCACCTACTGTTTGTATGTTTGTAATTTGTGGTGCCTCTACTGCCGGTGCTTGTCCAAAAAATCTGCCTACAACGTTACTTACACCGCTTAAAACGTTACCTAGGCCTCCTATTGCTTGAAACATGTGTTATCCTCCTAATGTATTGTTCTGTTGCCTATTTGCAACTTGATTGTTAGCCATATATCTTAAAATTTCTTCATCTTGCACTTTTGGGCTGTGCATTCCATTTAATCTACTGTTTAGTGTTTGGATAGTCTTTTTTAGTGTAGCTAAATCGCCCGTTATGTTGCTCAAGGCTGACCAGTCCAAATCTTTTGTGCTTTCTTGCATTTTTGTAACGCGCCTGTGCGCGTATAAACACAAAAAAAGCGTGATTACAGTTGTGGATAAACACAAAAAAAACAAAGTTTGCACTATTTATACCGTCCTTTCCCAAAAAAATTTTTTTTGTCGACGACTATGCCGTTAAGAGCTACTGAGGAGACAAAAAAACATTTTTTTCCGTTCTTCATTTAGATAATAATGTGTATAAAGCAAAAAAAAAGGATGTCAATACAAAAAATTTGACACCCTCTGTAACGCTTATATTTTAGGATTTTTTATGAACCAGTATAACCATCTGGATTTACTAAAGTACCAGAAATATCCGCAACTTGTCTACATGAACCAACAACTTGCATATTAGAATTATTAGTAGATGCTTGTAAACTAACACCAGTTTTTAAAAATATGATTTTATCATATACATAACAACTAACACCATCACCTGAACCACCATTTACAAATTTTTGTTCTATTAATATCTTAGTTGTAGTGCCGTCAGTTAGCTGTAAACGGTTATGGACGTTAGGACCTACTGGTTGACTATTAAAACTAGCTATAACACGCCAAAATCCCGGCGTACTAACAATTGTAGTAGTAGTATTAACAACATCGAACGCTGTTATATTAAAATCAGCAGCTTGTTGTAAAGATACGCTTAATCCTGATATAGCTGTGCTACTACTAAAGTCTACAACTGGGACAATTACGTCAGATACATGCAAATCTCTGCCAGAATTGATCTGGGAAGGAAAATTATCTCTAAAATCCTTTTGTAAGCTTTCGCTTACAATTGGTGTATCAACCATTAAGCTTGTGAACCAATAAATACTGCTACATCAATTGTAGATGTAGATGAACCAGTATTAGTAAATGTTATAATTGGTCTGTTTCTGATATTACCGGTGGTCGTCATATTGTTCATAACGTACCCCGTATTATTCCATCCAAATGCTTCACCAGTTACTTTTTCACTGACTAAAGCATCTCGTGCAAATTCAGAGTTGTTTACATTAAAATTTAAATTAGTTGCAGCTTCATAGGTACTGGTTGCATCTTGTGCTGCTACCACAAGATTTGTATTAGGTCCTACATATTCATAAGTTGTTCCGCTTAGCACCTGATCAGATGTTGCACCAGCTGCTATACTAAGTCTTTTTTTTACTAGAGGCATTTGTTTTTTCTCCTTTATATGTTAATGTTATTTTTTTACCATCTTTGTCGTAATAACTTACAGACATATCTAAATTATATTTCATATCATCATCTAAATTAGCTATATACTTTTTGTAAGCTTTTTTTACGTTGTTAAAGTCCATTTAATTACTATATTTTACTTGTTTAACTGCCGCAGTTCTTCTTACTGGTGTTTTTCTACCTGCCATGCTTGATACTTCACTGTGTAACGCTTTAATTTGTCTTATTGTACGTTTAGTTGTTCTCATCGAGGCCGGTGTAATACCTCTACCACGCGCTTTAAATCTTTTTAATAATAATTGACATAATTGCATAGGATCTAACCCTATACTTGCTGCTAGAGTAGGTATATCTGTAAATTTTAATGCATCTTTTAACGCCATTTGTTGTTTTCTTGTAATTGTTATACAACCAGTCATTTTATTGACGTTATAGGGTTTTTGCATAGGACTTTCACATATTTCACCGTTTCCTCCTAAAAATTGTGAACCTACTACGGCGCCACCACCAATACCTAAAGCTCTACCTATAGCCGGTAAATTTCTTGATATGCCTTGTGCTATTTGAGGACCAAATGCAGCTAAAGGGTTAGCTTGCATTACTTGACCTCCATAATTTTCTGCACCGCTTTCTTGTGTTTCACCTACTGTTTGTATGTTTGTAATTTGTGGTGCCTCTACTGCCGGTGCTTGTCCAAAAAATCTGCCTACAACGTTACTTACACCGCTTAAAACGTTACCTAGGCCTCCTATTGCTTGAAACATGTGTTATCCTCCTAATGTATTGTTCTGTTGCCTATTTGCAACTTGATTGTTAGCCATATATCTTAAAATTTCTTCATCTTGCACTTTTGGGCTGTGCATTCCATTTAATCTACTGTTTAGTGTTTGGATAGTCTTTTTTAGTGTAGCTAAATCGCCCGTTATGTTGCTCAAGGCTGACCAGTCCAAATCTTTTGTGCTTTCTTGCATTTTTGTAACGCGCCTGTGCGCGTATAAACACAAAAAAAGCGTGATTACAGTTGTGGATAAACACAAAAAAAACAAAGTTTGCACTATTTATACCGTCCTTTCCCAAAAAAATTTTTTTTGTCGACGACTATGCCGTTAAGAGCTACTGAGGAGACAAAAAAACATTTTTTTCCGTTCTTCATTTAGATAATAATGTGTATAAAGCAAAAAAAAAGGATGTCAATACAAAAAATTTGACACCCTCTGTAACGCTTATATTTTAGGATTTTTTATGAACCAGTATAACCATCTGGATTTACTAAAGTACCAGAAATATCCGCAACTTGTCTACATGAACCAACAACTTGCATATTAGAATTATTAGTAGATGCTTGTAAACTAACACCAGTTTTTAAAAATATGATTTTATCATATACATAACAACTAACACCATCACCTGAACCACCATTTACAAATTTTTGTTCTATTAATATCTTAGTTGTAGTGCCGTCAGTTAGCTGTAAACGGTTATGGACGTTAGGACCTACTGGTTGACTATTAAAACTAGCTATAACACGCCAAAATCCCGGCGTACTAACAATTGTAGTAGTAGTATTAACAACATCGAACGCTGTTATATTAAAATCAGCAGCTTGTTGTAAAGATACGCTTAATCCTGATATAGCTGTGCTACTACTAAAGTCTACAACTGGGACAATTACGTCAGATACATGCAAATCTCTGCCAGAATTGATCTGGGAAGGAAAATTATCTCTAAAATCCTTTTGTAAGCTTTCGCTTACAATTGGTGTATCAACCATTAAGCTTGTGAACCAATAAATACTGCTACATCAATTGTAGATGTAGATGAACCAGTATTAGTAAATGTTATAATTGGTCTGTTTCTGATATTACCGGTGGTCGTCATATTGTTCATAACGTACCCCGTATTATTCCATCCAAATGCTTCACCAGTTACTTTTTCACTGACTAAAGCATCTCGTGCAAATTCAGAGTTGTTTACATTAAAATTTAAATTAGTTGCAGCTTCATAGGTACTGGTTGCATCTTGTGCTGCTACCACAAGATTTGTATTAGGTCCTACATATTCATAAGTTGTTCCGCTTAGCACCTGATCAGATGTTGCACCAGCTGCTATACTAAGTCTTTTTTTTACTAGAGGCATTTGTTTTTTCTCCTTTATATGTTAATGTTATTTTTTTACCATCTTTGTCGTAATAACTTACAGACATATCTAAATTATATTTCATATCATCATCTAAATTAGCTATATACTTTTTGTAAGCTTTTTTTACGTTGTTAAAGTCCATTTAATTACTATATTTTACTTGTTTAACTGCCGCAGTTCTTCTTACTGGTGTTTTTCTACCTGCCATGCTTGATACTTCACTGTGTAACGCTTTAATTTGTCTTATTGTACGTTTAGTTGTTCTCATCGAGGCCGGTGTAATACCTCTACCACGCGCTTTAAATCTTTTTAATAATAATTGACATAATTGCATAGGATCTAACCCTATACTTGCTGCTAGAGTAGGTATATCTGTAAATTTTAATGCATCTTTTAACGCCATTTGTTGTTTTCTTGTAATTGTTATACAACCAGTCATTTTATTGACGTTATAGGGTTTTTGCATAGGACTTTCACATATTTCACCGTTTCCTCCTAAAAATTGTGAACCTACTACGGCGCCACCACCAATACCTAAAGCTCTACCTATAGCCGGTAAATTTCTTGATATGCCTTGTGCTATTTGAGGACCAAATGCAGCTAAAGGGTTAGCTTGCATTACTTGACCTCCATAATTTTCTGCACCGCTTTCTTGTGTTTCACCTACTGTTTGTATGTTTGTAATTTGTGGTGCCTCTACTGCCGGTGCTTGTCCAAAAAATCTGCCTACAACGTTACTTACACCGCTTAAAACGTTACCTAGGCCTCCTATTGCTTGAAACATGTGTTATCCTCCTAATGTATTGTTCTGTTGCCTATTTGCAACTTGATTGTTAGCCATATATCTTAAAATTTCTTCATCTTGCACTTTTGGGCTGTGCATTCCATTTAATCTACTGTTTAGTGTTTGGATAGTCTTTTTTAGTGTAGCTAAATCGCCCGTTATGTTGCTCAAGGCTGACCAGTCCAAATCTTTTGTGCTTTCTTGCATTTTTGTAACGCGCCTGTGCGCGTATAAACACAAAAAAAGCGTGATTACAGTTGTGGATAAACACAAAAAAAACAAAGTTTGCACTATTTATACCGTCCTTTCCCAAAAAAATTTTTTTTGTCGACGACTATGCCGTTAAGAGCTACTGAGGAGACAAAAAAACATTTTTTTCCGTTCTTCATTTAGATAATAATGTGTATAAAGCAAAAAAAAAGGATGTCAATACAAAAAATTTGACACCCTCTGTAACGCTTATATTTTAGGATTTTTTATGAACCAGTATAACCATCTGGATTTACTAAAGTACCAGAAATATCCGCAACTTGTCTACATGAACCAACAACTTGCATATTAGAATTATTAGTAGATGCTTGTAAACTAACACCAGTTTTTAAAAATATGATTTTATCATATACATAACAACTAACACCATCACCTGAACCACCATTTACAAATTTTTGTTCTATTAATATCTTAGTTGTAGTGCCGTCAGTTAGCTGTAAACGGTTATGGACGTTAGGACCTACTGGTTGACTATTAAAACTAGCTATAACACGCCAAAATCCCGGCGTACTAACAATTGTAGTAGTAGTATTAACAACATCGAACGCTGTTATATTAAAATCAGCAGCTTGTTGTAAAGATACGCTTAATCCTGATATAGCTGTGCTACTACTAAAGTCTACAACTGGGACAATTACGTCAGATACATGCAAATCTCTGCCAGAATTGATCTGGGAAGGAAAATTATCTCTAAAATCCTTTTGTAAGCTTTCGCTTACAATTGGTGTATCAACCATTAAGCTTGTGAACCAATAAATACTGCTACATCAATTGTAGATGTAGATGAACCAGTATTAGTAAATGTTATAATTGGTCTGTTTCTGATATTACCGGTGGTCGTCATATTGTTCATAACGTACCCCGTATTATTCCATCCAAATGCTTCACCAGTTACTTTTTCACTGACTAAAGCATCTCGTGCAAATTCAGAGTTGTTTACATTAAAATTTAAATTAGTTGCAGCTTCATAGGTACTGGTTGCATCTTGTGCTGCTACCACAAGATTTGTATTAGGTCCTACATATTCATAAGTTGTTCCGCTTAGCACCTGATCAGATGTTGCACCAGCTGCTATACTAAGTCTTTTTTTTACTAGAGGCATTTGTTTTTTCTCCTTTATATGTTAATGTTATTTTTTTACCATCTTTGTCGTAATAACTTACAGACATATCTAAATTATATTTCATATCATCATCTAAATTAGCTATATACTTTTTGTAAGCTTTTTTTACGTTGTTAAAGTCCATTTAATTACTATATTTTACTTGTTTAACTGCCGCAGTTCTTCTTACTGGTGTTTTTCTACCTGCCATGCTTGATACTTCACTGTGTAACGCTTTAATTTGTCTTATTGTACGTTTAGTTGTTCTCATCGAGGCCGGTGTAATACCTCTACCACGCGCTTTAAATCTTTTTAATAATAATTGACATAATTGCATAGGATCTAACCCTATACTTGCTGCTAGAGTAGGTATATCTGTAAATTTTAATGCATCTTTTAACGCCATTTGTTGTTTTCTTGTAATTGTTATACAACCAGTCATTTTATTGACGTTATAGGGTTTTTGCATAGGACTTTCACATATTTCACCGTTTCCTCCTAAAAATTGTGAACCTACTACGGCGCCACCACCAATACCTAAAGCTCTACCTATAGCCGGTAAATTTCTTGATATGCCTTGTGCTATTTGAGGACCAAATGCAGCTAAAGGGTTAGCTTGCATTACTTGACCTCCATAATTTTCTGCACCGCTTTCTTGTGTTTCACCTACTGTTTGTATGTTTGTAATTTGTGGTGCCTCTACTGCCGGTGCTTGTCCAAAAAATCTGCCTACAACGTTACTTACACCGCTTAAAACGTTACCTAGGCCTCCTATTGCTTGAAACATGTGTTATCCTCCTAATGTATTGTTCTGTTGCCTATTTGCAACTTGATTGTTAGCCATATATCTTAAAATTTCTTCATCTTGCACTTTTGGGCTGTGCATTCCATTTAATCTACTGTTTAGTGTTTGGATAGTCTTTTTTAGTGTAGCTAAATCGCCCGTTATGTTGCTCAAGGCTGACCAGTCCAAATCTTTTGTGCTTTCTTGCATTTTTGTAACGCGCCTGTGCGCGTATAAACACAAAAAAAGCGTGATTACAGTTGTGGATAAACACAAAAAAAACAAAGTTTGCACTATTTATACCGTCCTTTCCCAAAAAAATTTTTTTTGTCGACGACTATGCCGTTAAGAGCTACTGAGGAGACAAAAAAACATTTTTTTCCGTTCTTCATTTAGATAATAATGTGTATAAAGCAAAAAAAAAGGATGTCAATACAAAAAATTTGACACCCTCTGTAACGCTTATATTTTAGGATTTTTTATGAACCAGTATAACCATCTGGATTTACTAAAGTACCAGAAATATCCGCAACTTGTCTACATGAACCAACAACTTGCATATTAGAATTATTAGTAGATGCTTGTAAACTAACACCAGTTTTTAAAAATATGATTTTATCATATACATAACAACTAACACCATCACCTGAACCACCATTTACAAATTTTTGTTCTATTAATATCTTAGTTGTAGTGCCGTCAGTTAGCTGTAAACGGTTATGGACGTTAGGACCTACTGGTTGACTATTAAAACTAGCTATAACACGCCAAAATCCCGGCGTACTAACAATTGTAGTAGTAGTATTAACAACATCGAACGCTGTTATATTAAAATCAGCAGCTTGTTGTAAAGATACGCTTAATCCTGATATAGCTGTGCTACTACTAAAGTCTACAACTGGGACAATTACGTCAGATACATGCAAATCTCTGCCAGAATTGATCTGGGAAGGAAAATTATCTCTAAAATCCTTTTGTAAGCTTTCGCTTACAATTGGTGTATCAACCATTAAGCTTGTGAACCAATAAATACTGCTACATCAATTGTAGATGTAGATGAACCAGTATTAGTAAATGTTATAATTGGTCTGTTTCTGATATTACCGGTGGTCGTCATATTGTTCATAACGTACCCCGTATTATTCCATCCAAATGCTTCACCAGTTACTTTTTCACTGACTAAAGCATCTCGTGCAAATTCAGAGTTGTTTACATTAAAATTTAAATTAGTTGCAGCTTCATAGGTACTGGTTGCATCTTGTGCTGCTACCACAAGATTTGTATTAGGTCCTACATATTCATAAGTTGTTCCGCTTAGCACCTGATCAGATGTTGCACCAGCTGCTATACTAAGTCTTTTTTTTACTAGAGGCATTTGTTTTTTCTCCTTTATATGTTAATGTTATTTTTTTACCATCTTTGTCGTAATAACTTACAGACATATCTAAATTATATTTCATATCATCATCTAAATTAGCTATATACTTTTTGTAAGCTTTTTTTACGTTGTTAAAGTCCATTTAATTACTATATTTTACTTGTTTAACTGCCGCAGTTCTTCTTACTGGTGTTTTTCTACCTGCCATGCTTGATACTTCACTGTGTAACGCTTTAATTTGTCTTATTGTACGTTTAGTTGTTCTCATCGAGGCCGGTGTAATACCTCTACCACGCGCTTTAAATCTTTTTAATAATAATTGACATAATTGCATAGGATCTAACCCTATACTTGCTGCTAGAGTAGGTATATCTGTAAATTTTAATGCATCTTTTAACGCCATTTGTTGTTTTCTTGTAATTGTTATACAACCAGTCATTTTATTGACGTTATAGGGTTTTTGCATAGGACTTTCACATATTTCACCGTTTCCTCCTAAAAATTGTGAACCTACTACGGCGCCACCACCAATACCTAAAGCTCTACCTATAGCCGGTAAATTTCTTGATATGCCTTGTGCTATTTGAGGACCAAATGCAGCTAAAGGGTTAGCTTGCATTACTTGACCTCCATAATTTTCTGCACCGCTTTCTTGTGTTTCACCTACTGTTTGTATGTTTGTAATTTGTGGTGCCTCTACTGCCGGTGCTTGTCCAAAAAATCTGCCTACAACGTTACTTACACCGCTTAAAACGTTACCTAGGCCTCCTATTGCTTGAAACATGTGTTATCCTCCTAATGTATTGTTCTGTTGCCTATTTGCAACTTGATTGTTAGCCATATATCTTAAAATTTCTTCATCTTGCACTTTTGGGCTGTGCATTCCATTTAATCTACTGTTTAGTGTTTGGATAGTCTTTTTTAGTGTAGCTAAATCGCCCGTTATGTTGCTCAAGGCTGACCAGTCCAAATCTTTTGTGCTTTCTTGCATTTTTGTAACGCGCCTGTGCGCGTATAAACACAAAAAAAGCGTGATTACAGTTGTGGATAAACACAAAAAAAACAAAGTTTGCACTATTTATACCGTCCTTTCCCAAAAAAATTTTTTTTGTCGACGACTATGCCGTTAAGAGCTACTGAGGAGACAAAAAAACATTTTTTTCCGTTCTTCATTTAGATAATAATGTGTATAAAGCAAAAAAAAAGGATGTCAATACAAAAAATTTGACACCCTCTGTAACGCTTATATTTTAGGATTTTTTATGAACCAGTATAACCATCTGGATTTACTAAAGTACCAGAAATATCCGCAACTTGTCTACATGAACCAACAACTTGCATATTAGAATTATTAGTAGATGCTTGTAAACTAACACCAGTTTTTAAAAATATGATTTTATCATATACATAACAACTAACACCATCACCTGAACCACCATTTACAAATTTTTGTTCTATTAATATCTTAGTTGTAGTGCCGTCAGTTAGCTGTAAACGGTTATGGACGTTAGGACCTACTGGTTGACTATTAAAACTAGCTATAACACGCCAAAATCCCGGCGTACTAACAATTGTAGTAGTAGTATTAACAACATCGAACGCTGTTATATTAAAATCAGCAGCTTGTTGTAAAGATACGCTTAATCCTGATATAGCTGTGCTACTACTAAAGTCTACAACTGGGACAATTACGTCAGATACATGCAAATCTCTGCCAGAATTGATCTGGGAAGGAAAATTATCTCTAAAATCCTTTTGTAAGCTTTCGCTTACAATTGGTGTATCAACCATTAAGCTTGTGAACCAATAAATACTGCTACATCAATTGTAGATGTAGATGAACCAGTATTAGTAAATGTTATAATTGGTCTGTTTCTGATATTACCGGTGGTCGTCATATTGTTCATAACGTACCCCGTATTATTCCATCCAAATGCTTCACCAGTTACTTTTTCACTGACTAAAGCATCTCGTGCAAATTCAGAGTTGTTTACATTAAAATTTAAATTAGTTGCAGCTTCATAGGTACTGGTTGCATCTTGTGCTGCTACCACAAGATTTGTATTAGGTCCTACATATTCATAAGTTGTTCCGCTTAGCACCTGATCAGATGTTGCACCAGCTGCTATACTAAGTCTTTTTTTTACTAGAGGCATTTGTTTTTTCTCCTTTATATGTTAATGTTATTTTTTTACCATCTTTGTCGTAATAACTTACAGACATATCTAAATTATATTTCATATCATCATCTAAATTAGCTATATACTTTTTGTAAGCTTTTTTTACGTTGTTAAAGTCCATTTAATTACTATATTTTACTTGTTTAACTGCCGCAGTTCTTCTTACTGGTGTTTTTCTACCTGCCATGCTTGATACTTCACTGTGTAACGCTTTAATTTGTCTTATTGTACGTTTAGTTGTTCTCATCGAGGCCGGTGTAATACCTCTACCACGCGCTTTAAATCTTTTTAATAATAATTGACATAATTGCATAGGATCTAACCCTATACTTGCTGCTAGAGTAGGTATATCTGTAAATTTTAATGCATCTTTTAACGCCATTTGTTGTTTTCTTGTAATTGTTATACAACCAGTCATTTTATTGACGTTATAGGGTTTTTGCATAGGACTTTCACATATTTCACCGTTTCCTCCTAAAAATTGTGAACCTACTACGGCGCCACCACCAATACCTAAAGCTCTACCTATAGCCGGTAAATTTCTTGATATGCCTTGTGCTATTTGAGGACCAAATGCAGCTAAAGGGTTAGCTTGCATTACTTGACCTCCATAATTTTCTGCACCGCTTTCTTGTGTTTCACCTACTGTTTGTATGTTTGTAATTTGTGGTGCCTCTACTGCCGGTGCTTGTCCAAAAAATCTGCCTACAACGTTACTTACACCGCTTAAAACGTTACCTAGGCCTCCTATTGCTTGAAACATGTGTTATCCTCCTAATGTATTGTTCTGTTGCCTATTTGCAACTTGATTGTTAGCCATATATCTTAAAATTTCTTCATCTTGCACTTTTGGGCTGTGCATTCCATTTAATCTACTGTTTAGTGTTTGGATAGTCTTTTTTAGTGTAGCTAAATCGCCCGTTATGTTGCTCAAGGCTGACCAGTCCAAATCTTTTGTGCTTTCTTGCATTTTTGTAACGCGCCTGTGCGCGTATAAACACAAAAAAAGCGTGATTACAGTTGTGGATAAACACAAAAAAAACAAAGTTTGCACTATTTATACCGTCCTTTCCCAAAAAAATTTTTTTTGTCGACGACTATGCCGTTAAGAGCTACTGAGGAGACAAAAAAACATTTTTTTCCGTTCTTCATTTAGATAATAATGTGTATAAAGCAAAAAAAAAGGATGTCAATACAAAAAATTTGACACCCTCTGTAACGCTTATATTTTAGGATTTTTTATGAACCAGTATAACCATCTGGATTTACTAAAGTACCAGAAATATCCGCAACTTGTCTACATGAACCAACAACTTGCATATTAGAATTATTAGTAGATGCTTGTAAACTAACACCAGTTTTTAAAAATATGATTTTATCATATACATAACAACTAACACCATCACCTGAACCACCATTTACAAATTTTTGTTCTATTAATATCTTAGTTGTAGTGCCGTCAGTTAGCTGTAAACGGTTATGGACGTTAGGACCTACTGGTTGACTATTAAAACTAGCTATAACACGCCAAAATCCCGGCGTACTAACAATTGTAGTAGTAGTATTAACAACATCGAACGCTGTTATATTAAAATCAGCAGCTTGTTGTAAAGATACGCTTAATCCTGATATAGCTGTGCTACTACTAAAGTCTACAACTGGGACAATTACGTCAGATACATGCAAATCTCTGCCAGAATTGATCTGGGAAGGAAAATTATCTCTAAAATCCTTTTGTAAGCTTTCGCTTACAATTGGTGTATCAACCATTAAGCTTGTGAACCAATAAATACTGCTACATCAATTGTAGATGTAGATGAACCAGTATTAGTAAATGTTATAATTGGTCTGTTTCTGATATTACCGGTGGTCGTCATATTGTTCATAACGTACCCCGTATTATTCCATCCAAATGCTTCACCAGTTACTTTTTCACTGACTAAAGCATCTCGTGCAAATTCAGAGTTGTTTACATTAAAATTTAAATTAGTTGCAGCTTCATAGGTACTGGTTGCATCTTGTGCTGCTACCACAAGATTTGTATTAGGTCCTACATATTCATAAGTTGTTCCGCTTAGCACCTGATCAGATGTTGCACCAGCTGCTATACTAAGTCTTTTTTTTACTAGAGGCATTTGTTTTTTCTCCTTTATATGTTAATGTTATTTTTTTACCATCTTTGTCGTAATAACTTACAGACATATCTAAATTATATTTCATATCATCATCTAAATTAGCTATATACTTTTTGTAAGCTTTTTTTACGTTGTTAAAGTCCATTTAATTACTATATTTTACTTGTTTAACTGCCGCAGTTCTTCTTACTGGTGTTTTTCTACCTGCCATGCTTGATACTTCACTGTGTAACGCTTTAATTTGTCTTATTGTACGTTTAGTTGTTCTCATCGAGGCCGGTGTAATACCTCTACCACGCGCTTTAAATCTTTTTAATAATAATTGACATAATTGCATAGGATCTAACCCTATACTTGCTGCTAGAGTAGGTATATCTGTAAATTTTAATGCATCTTTTAACGCCATTTGTTGTTTTCTTGTAATTGTTATACAACCAGTCATTTTATTGACGTTATAGGGTTTTTGCATAGGACTTTCACATATTTCACCGTTTCCTCCTAAAAATTGTGAACCTACTACGGCGCCACCACCAATACCTAAAGCTCTACCTATAGCCGGTAAATTTCTTGATATGCCTTGTGCTATTTGAGGACCAAATGCAGCTAAAGGGTTAGCTTGCATTACTTGACCTCCATAATTTTCTGCACCGCTTTCTTGTGTTTCACCTACTGTTTGTATGTTTGTAATTTGTGGTGCCTCTACTGCCGGTGCTTGTCCAAAAAATCTGCCTACAACGTTACTTACACCGCTTAAAACGTTACCTAGGCCTCCTATTGCTTGAAACATGTGTTATCCTCCTAATGTATTGTTCTGTTGCCTATTTGCAACTTGATTGTTAGCCATATATCTTAAAATTTCTTCATCTTGCACTTTTGGGCTGTGCATTCCATTTAATCTACTGTTTAGTGTTTGGATAGTCTTTTTTAGTGTAGCTAAATCGCCCGTTATGTTGCTCAAGGCTGACCAGTCCAAATCTTTTGTGCTTTCTTGCATTTTTGTAACGCGCCTGTGCGCGTATAAACACAAAAAAAGCGTGATTACAGTTGTGGATAAACACAAAAAAAACAAAGTTTGCACTATTTATACCGTCCTTTCCCAAAAAAATTTTTTTTGTCGACGACTATGCCGTTAAGAGCTACTGAGGAGACAAAAAAACATTTTTTTCCGTTCTTCATTTAGATAATAATGTGTATAAAGCAAAAAAAAAGGATGTCAATACAAAAAATTTGACACCCTCTGTAACGCTTATATTTTAGGATTTTTTATGAACCAGTATAACCATCTGGATTTACTAAAGTACCAGAAATATCCGCAACTTGTCTACATGAACCAACAACTTGCATATTAGAATTATTAGTAGATGCTTGTAAACTAACACCAGTTTTTAAAAATATGATTTTATCATATACATAACAACTAACACCATCACCTGAACCACCATTTACAAATTTTTGTTCTATTAATATCTTAGTTGTAGTGCCGTCAGTTAGCTGTAAACGGTTATGGACGTTAGGACCTACTGGTTGACTATTAAAACTAGCTATAACACGCCAAAATCCCGGCGTACTAACAATTGTAGTAGTAGTATTAACAACATCGAACGCTGTTATATTAAAATCAGCAGCTTGTTGTAAAGATACGCTTAATCCTGATATAGCTGTGCTACTACTAAAGTCTACAACTGGGACAATTACGTCAGATACATGCAAATCTCTGCCAGAATTGATCTGGGAAGGAAAATTATCTCTAAAATCCTTTTGTAAGCTTTCGCTTACAATTGGTGTATCAACCATTAAGCTTGTGAACCAATAAATACTGCTACATCAATTGTAGATGTAGATGAACCAGTATTAGTAAATGTTATAATTGGTCTGTTTCTGATATTACCGGTGGTCGTCATATTGTTCATAACGTACCCCGTATTATTCCATCCAAATGCTTCACCAGTTACTTTTTCACTGACTAAAGCATCTCGTGCAAATTCAGAGTTGTTTACATTAAAATTTAAATTAGTTGCAGCTTCATAGGTACTGGTTGCATCTTGTGCTGCTACCACAAGATTTGTATTAGGTCCTACATATTCATAAGTTGTTCCGCTTAGCACCTGATCAGATGTTGCACCAGCTGCTATACTAAGTCTTTTTTTTACTAGAGGCATTTGTTTTTTCTCCTTTATATGTTAATGTTATTTTTTTACCATCTTTGTCGTAATAACTTACAGACATATCTAAATTATATTTCATATCATCATCTAAATTAGCTATATACTTTTTGTAAGCTTTTTTTACGTTGTTAAAGTCCATTTAATTACTATATTTTACTTGTTTAACTGCCGCAGTTCTTCTTACTGGTGTTTTTCTACCTGCCATGCTTGATACTTCACTGTGTAACGCTTTAATTTGTCTTATTGTACGTTTAGTTGTTCTCATCGAGGCCGGTGTAATACCTCTACCACGCGCTTTAAATCTTTTTAATAATAATTGACATAATTGCATAGGATCTAACCCTATACTTGCTGCTAGAGTAGGTATATCTGTAAATTTTAATGCATCTTTTAACGCCATTTGTTGTTTTCTTGTAATTGTTATACAACCAGTCATTTTATTGACGTTATAGGGTTTTTGCATAGGACTTTCACATATTTCACCGTTTCCTCCTAAAAATTGTGAACCTACTACGGCGCCACCACCAATACCTAAAGCTCTACCTATAGCCGGTAAATTTCTTGATATGCCTTGTGCTATTTGAGGACCAAATGCAGCTAAAGGGTTAGCTTGCATTACTTGACCTCCATAATTTTCTGCACCGCTTTCTTGTGTTTCACCTACTGTTTGTATGTTTGTAATTTGTGGTGCCTCTACTGCCGGTGCTTGTCCAAAAAATCTGCCTACAACGTTACTTACACCGCTTAAAACGTTACCTAGGCCTCCTATTGCTTGAAACATGTGTTATCCTCCTAATGTATTGTTCTGTTGCCTATTTGCAACTTGATTGTTAGCCATATATCTTAAAATTTCTTCATCTTGCACTTTTGGGCTGTGCATTCCATTTAATCTACTGTTTAGTGTTTGGATAGTCTTTTTTAGTGTAGCTAAATCGCCCGTTATGTTGCTCAAGGCTGACCAGTCCAAATCTTTTGTGCTTTCTTGCATTTTTGTAACGCGCCTGTGCGCGTATAAACACAAAAAAAGCGTGATTACAGTTGTGGATAAACACAAAAAAAACAAAGTTTGCACTATTTATACCGTCCTTTCCCAAAAAAATTTTTTTTGTCGACGACTATGCCGTTAAGAGCTACTGAGGAGACAAAAAAACATTTTTTTCCGTTCTTCATTTAGATAATAATGTGTATAAAGCAAAAAAAAAGGATGTCAATGGGAATTGAACCTGAGCCAAAAAAAAAAAACCTAAAACGGTGTTTCGCAAAACCTTTCGGCCACAATTTTCAAAATTCAGCCTTGTCCTTGAATCAGCGGTATTTCGTATATATCA
>FUFK010040979.1_pt1 | contig 62728 bp, 42 predicted proteins | sample 1021851 | NCBI WGS metagenome assembly FUFK01 (sample SAMEA51879418, study PRJEB19060) | metagenome
CAGGTTATCTCGTCGGGCTCATAACCCGGAGACCGGTGGTTCAAATCCACCACTCGCTACCAAAATTGAATTGAAATTAATGCTTGTAATTGTTACAACTAAATGAAAACTGAAAGTGAAAAATAAGGGCACTGCGGCTTCATCGTGTTAACATTACACTTTCAATTCTGCAAAAGGGGTCTTTCTGTTATTCATATACTGTCTAGCATTGAGGGATAGTGAAGGAAAGGTGAGAAAGATGGCCAAGAAGACCGCAAGTGAAAAGTTAGACGAAGAAGATGGCTCTGTAGTAATAGATGCAGATGAAGAACAGGCAACCATAGATGATTTGCCTGGTGTGGGACCAGCTACCGCAGAAAAATTGCGAGAGGCAGGTTTTGAAGAATTACTCGCTATTGCAGTAATGAGTCCAAATGAATTAGCCGAACAAGCCGAATTAGGTGAAGCGGTATCTTCCAAGATTATTCAAGGTGCCAAGAAAATGGCAAATATTGGCGGATTCGTATCAGGTAATAAATTACTAGAACGCCGTAAAGAAGTACAGAAATTAACATCTGGATCTGCAGCCTTAGATGAGTTGCTAGGAGGCGGTTTTGAAACTCAAGCNATTGTGGAGGTGTATGGTGAATTTGGAAGTGGAAAAACACAGATAGGCCACCAATTAGCCGTTAACACAATACTACCAGGTGAGCAAGGTGGTTTTGATGGAGAGATTTTCTACATAGATACAGAAGACACTTTCAGGCCTGAAAGAATAGCTCAGATGGCAGAAGCTGTAGGTTTAGATCCAAGCGTGGTTCTTGATAGAATACACGTCGCTCGTGCCTATAATTCGGCACATCAAATGTTGTTAGTAGATGAGATCAAAAAGCTCTCGAAGAATATTGATGTCAAATTAATCATTGTTGACTCATTAACCAGTCACTTCCGCGCAGAATATGTAGGACGTGGAATGCTCGCTACAAGACAGCAGAAACTAAACAGGCATCTGAAAGAACTCAAGCAGCTGTCAGATGTTCACAATGCTTTGGTTTTGGTAACTAACCAAGTTATGTCCAAACCTGATGCAATGTGGGGTGATCCAACAAAGGCCATAGGAGGTCACATTGTTGGACACGCCAGTACTTTCCGTCTCTACCTCAGGAAGTCGAAGGGTGGTCGAAGAATCGCCCGCCTAGTAGACAGTCCCAACCTACCTGAGGGAGAGGCTGTGTTCACCGTGACTGCCGAGGGTCTCAGGGATTGATTCTTGAGAGGCCCTCGGGGTCCGAGTGTGAAGTCATGCAGGTAATTCTGCCAATGCTTCATCGATTTCTCCAATGAGATCTCTGACGTAGGATTCTGAAAAGGATAATTCTAATCCGCTGGCTTGAAACAATTCTGTCAGGCCTCGAGTGTAACCCAATGAAAGACCGGCTTTGTATCTGGCAAGAGCGTCTTCAGTGTTTCTTCGGTGGTATTTCCACATTTGTAGAGCTCCAAGTTGTGCAATTCCGTATTCGACGTAATAGAATGGAACTCCGAATAAATGCCCCTGGCGTTGCCAAGATACTTTGTGAATATCCTCAAATCCAGCCATGTCTACTTTTGGCCCGAAACGTTCTCCGAGTTCCAACCACTTCTCAGCACGCTCTTCTCTAGAATGATCTGGATTAGCGTAAACCCAATGTTGGAATGCGTCTATTGTTGCCATCCATGGCATAAATGAAATAATATCTTCTAGGTGCTTTCTCCTTGCTCGATCCGCATCTTTACTATCATAGAATTCTTCCCATTGAGGATGGGTTAGAAGTTCCATCGCCATGCTAGCCACTTCAGCGAATTCGATTGGAGAATCTCTTTCATGGATTAGATCTAAGTGACCCGAATAGAAAGAATGGAAAGCATGGCCGGCTTCATGAATCATCGTCTCAATATTCCTCTGTGTTCCAGCTGCATTCATGAAGATAAATGGCAATCTGCTCTTTTGCAAATAATACTGGTATCCGCCGGGGGCTTTTCCCTTTCGACTATCTAAATCGAGGCAGTCATTAGCATCTAATTGATCGAAATAATTGCCTAATTCTGCGGACATATTGTGAAAGATACGTGAACATCCATCCACCATATCTTGGACATCATTGAATGGTTGAAGTGGAGGGCGACCTTTCACATCGACACCCATATCCCATGGCCTTAACGATCCAAGGCCTAAATCTCGCATACGTTCCCTATCTGCTCGGTGGCGTAATGGCTGGCATACAGATTCGATAGATTCGTGGAATTCTAAACAATCTTCGATTGTGTAATCGAATCGATGCATAGAGGCAAACATATACTCTTGAAATCCTTCAAAACCTGCATTTGTTGCTATTTTATGGCGAATTTGGATTAATTCATCGTAGATTTCTGAGATTCTTTCATTATCCTCAAATCGTCTCTCAGAAACAGCTTTCCAAGCAGCCTCTCGAACTGACCTATCTGTATTCTCAAAGTAAATCGCCATCTGAGCAAACGTCTTCTGCTCTCCATCAAATTCTACCATTTGGGCTCCACATATCTCATTGTATTCGGTTACGAGTTTTGTAGACTGTGTGCTAAGTGGTATGTTCTCCTCTCGAAATATTTCGATATCAGTCTTTAGACCCTTGACCAAAATGTCGAACCTCTCTGGTAATTCATCTACTGATTCGTGTTCAACAAGTCGTCGATTGAGAATATCACTGTATTCAGATAATTTTGGTTGAACATTTTCTACGAATTGCATCCAAGCCTTTTGTATCTCCTCATTATCTGTATGACAAGTCATATCGATGTAAAGCCTCGCTCTAGCTTCCGAAATGACTTCCGATAGACTAGACCTATCGGTGATGAAAGTCTCTAGACAATTTGAGCAACTAAGTTTGCGATCTCTTAGATCATTCATGTAGGGTTCTATGGATTCCCATGATGAACCGTCCAGATCATCAGGAACAAAGCTCATGTTTCTCCCTCAATCTTTCCTAGCTGACATTGGTCCTGTAGGTAAAGGACCGTCTCCTCTACTGTATTTCTGTCTCTTCCACTTTGCCGCAGCCTCTCGGTTTGCGGCTCTAATTTCTTCGATACCTTCGTGCTTTGGATTTTCCTTTTCAATCCAACATGCTGTGCAAAATCTCTTTCCTTCGTGGTCAACAAAATTACCTGGTGTGCAACCTTCATTGCAGATATTACAGGTCCGGAATCCATGGAATCTCGACATAATCTCGGTTAAACCCTAGAGGCTTCCGTCTATCAGTTTGACCCCAAAGGGGTCAAGTGCTCATATCTGCCATTGCCGCGTGTAACAAAAACGCAGATTCAAGTTCCAATAAATTAGAATCAGCAAAATTGGAATCATTTCCTAATCTTTGTAGTCCCTCGATGGTTGGAATTGGTCTTTCAGTTACCAAACTTGATTTTAGGTGAAGCATCAAACGATTTGCATCGGCGGTAGCATCATTGAATGTATTTCTGGGAATTTCTAAGGTTTCTCCGTCTATCTTAAACGGGTATTCAGTACCAAATTCAGGGAGGTAGACAATCCAAGCATTTTCGTCGCCTTGCTTTAGACCAGCACGCTCGAAGGCGATTCGTATTTGGTGAGTACCGGATATCAATCGAAGAAATTCAGTGTCAACATTATTGCCAACCATTGAATTTCGTAATTCCCTTCTTCTTAGAGCGTGCCATACAGTCCATAGATGAATCTCGCTAGCAGCAGCGGAATATGAAAGTAATAGCCAACGTTCATTCGGCCGCCATTCGTTAAAGATAGAAATTACATTTTGAGGGTCATCCAATGGCTCAGGAAAGTGTATTCCCCAAGCGGGGAACCAAGGCACTCTATGGTCCTGAGCCATGCTTTCCGATGAGGTCTGATTGATGAATTGTTCAGTTCATCTTTGTCGTCTAGTTGATCTAGACGCAGCCTCAACCAAATTANCTACCAAGCGAATACTCCAACCCCTTAGGCTTGCCAGTTTGTCTCGGTCTTTTTCCGTTAAAGCAGCCACATCTGAGGCATTCTCAATTCCGAGTAAATCAACCATCTCTCTGGCCCTGATTCGCCCAATTCCCCTAATAGAAACTAAGCCGAGTAGATCTGATTTACATCCATGACTAATCCTTCTGTGTAATTCACTTACCAAATCGACTAGCACCTTATGTTGTGAGGGGTCCAATTGCCTTAACTCATCATCATCGTTGAGAATTTCCCTCATGGCGTATAGTAGCCATTCTGCCAAATCAACTCGGCTCCGTACATCGCCTGGTTGAACGTTCCAATTATTTTCTAGGTCCTCCATTTTCGATTCATTAATCCAATCTTCAAGCACTAAAACCCCCTTCATTCTACGTTCAATGTCTGCATCAACAGCTTCTGTAAGGAACTCACGTTGGTGAGAATGTATAGCATTCTGAATTCTCTCGGCTTCTTCCTTTCTCGGCCAAAGTGCGAGGAAATCTGGAGTGCAGGCAACTAAGTGAAGCAAACTCATCGGAGATAATTGATGCACATCATCGGTTCCAATCATAATTCTCATAGCCCTTTGCATTCCATCGTGTATCATTCTGCCAGAAATCGGATTGAGATACAGTCTAGCCACACGATTACCAAGAGGGGTGGAAGAATAAGTCATTGAAGCAGGGTCAGGAAGACTTGGCTCACTAGTAATTCTTTGACTTGCCCTTGAGAAACCAAAGATTGCTGGCCCCTTCCTCGGAGAAAGTGTGGTTGTTGATTCAAATTCTGATTTTGAGATCTCTAATCCTGGTACACTTTCCCCCGTCTTTGCCCATTCAGGCATCTCATCCTGCCAATCTTCTGTTTCAGATATTGAATTCTCTCTTTCCTTTATTCTCGATAGAACCTCTTCAGATTCACCGTCCCTAGTAATCATTCCATTTTCAGCCAACCAGCCTATGACATCATCTAGACGTGCTTCCAAACTTTGTTCATTCATGTGGGTAGCAAGGAAGGTTTTCTTGAAAAATCGTGAGATTGAATCTCTATCTCGTAACCCCCCCGTAGCCATTACAGAGAGAAGATGAGTCAATAGTGAGGGATCCTCTTCAGCACGAACCGCAGACGGATTGGCCAATTTTGAAGTGACTTCTTCCGGTTCACTCAACATATACAATTCTACGATATTCAATTCATCATCTTCGTCTTTTGCAAGTATCCATGCATCACCTGAGTCGTCAAATTTAGGCCTTCCAGCTCTGCCTAACATCTGCCGTATTTCCATGACAGGAAGAGGCATTGAACCTCCACCAATGGAACTCCACCTTCGATGATCTCGAATGATTACTCTTCTCGCTGGTAGGTTTACTCCCTGTGCGAGGGTTGGGGTCGCCACAATTGCTAGCAAAGTACCCTGTCTAAATGCCTCTTCTACCGTTTTCCTCTGGTTATGAGTTAATCCAGCGTGATGGAATGCCACCCCTCCCCTAATGGCTTGTGCAAGAGCCCTAACCATAACCGAAGTATCCTCTCGACGAGTTAATCGATCAGCGATTTTATCCCATCCTTCAATTAGTTCAGTGTCATAATTACCCGACCCATCAGAAATCTGTTTTCTAATGTGTTTTGATAACTCTCTAGCTTCTTTTTGGGCTGATGCTCTAGAGTTTACGAAAACTAGCATCTGTCCTCCAGTTGAATATGAATCATCTAGGACTGCTTGCAGCCTTTTTGTATTCCTTCCTTCAATCATTCTAGGTTCTGGCCATTCTACATTATCGGGTCCATCTATTCGGTGGATCTTGACATTAAGCCCAGTTAATGTTCCAGAATGAAGTTGTATAGGCCTCCAATTCGATTGGATTAGTTTTGCATCTAACCAATCCGCCATATCTTGTGAATTTCCAACCGTCGCTGAGAGNGCAATNAGTTGGGCTTCGGGTTGGGAGTGGCGGATTCTGGAAAGAAGAACCTCTAATGTGGGCCCTCTCGATATATCATGTAAGAGATGAAACTCATCAGCTACAACTACACCGATTTTTTCCATTACACCTTCACGAGTTCGTAAAATCGAATCGAGTTTTTCACTCGTGCAAACTAGAATATCCGAATCTTCAATTCCGCTGTTTTCTCCACTCCTATCTCCGATTGCTATACCGACTCGAAGTCCAACTAAACTCGCCAATTCTTGTAACTCTTCGACTTTCTCTGAGGCCAATGCTTTCAGTGGTACGATATAGAGACCTCTACTTCCTCTTAGGTCCGATATTAGTCGTTGAATCATAGTCAGGTGAGCAACTAATGATTTTCCACTTGCAGTGGGTATAGTCAGCATCAAATTGTGTCCAGCAAGTGCATATGGCAGTGCTTCACGTTGAGGGGGAAAAAGCTCNTCAATACCCCATTCNGACCTAAGGTGTTGGATGATTCTCTCATCCACATCCAGGTCTGCGAGACTTACCTCTGGGAGGTCTTCGTCCACCGGCACATAACGACTTAGAATCCGCCGTTCTAAAGGATACCGAATCTAACCGCTTAACCTAGGTAAAATACAACAATACACATGACTAACATAAGAGTTGCAGGAGTAGCACGGCTTAGTGGATCGCCTTTTGTCTTCAAGTGACAAGTAACGGCTCCCGCCATTAACAAACCCATTCCTAGTGCGGCAAATTGTACTAATGAAGAATACCAAATTCCTACAATCAGCAGAATGGCAAGAGTCAGCTTGGTTAATCCGATAGCGTATACCGACCACTTTGGTAATCCATAGACTGCAAATTCTTCGAAAATATTTTTTGCATTCCCTGCACGGAAGCTGGTTTCTAATCTTGGTCTGAATATCCAAACTGCAATTATTACAACTGCAATGGCAATTTGTAGAACCGTCACAAGCTCATCAATCATACAATGTGATTAGTAACTTGATGTATATAGTCTTGTTCTGAGAATACATGTAACTAATTCCATCGATGGTATGCTGGATGTCCTTCTTTAACTGCAACGAAAAGACCTTCTCCAACAGCACATATTTTACCATCAGAAATTAACTCCATCCTGACTTTAGCTCTATCTTCGTCCAATTCGATTACCTCACCGGTTACTTTTATTTCATGTCCGAAAGGAGTGGGTCTTCGGAGTTTGATACTATAATTCGCGGTAACTGTACAGGGTGGTTGGGAATCTCCAGATTGATCCATTAGAGCGATTGCAGCGGTCCAATTACCATGACAATCCATCAAAGTTCCAATTATACCTCCGTTTATCATTCCTGGAAATGCTTGGTGCTCAGGCGAGGGGTCAAACCTCATTGCTAGTCCATTTTCGGTCCTGAATGAGCGTATACGTAGACCTTCATGGTTAGCCGGACCGCATCCAAAGCAGATACTATTTGGAGCATGTAACTCTTGCACTGACTCTTCATTTGAGGCACTCATTGTGCATTCGGGGGAATAAGCGGAATACAACAATTGCCCAAGAATAAGGAAATTATTCACTCAATCCCTCTATGCTAATCCTCTTATTTGGTTGACTCCACAGAGTGGTATTGGTGGATTCCGAAGAGGCTCCTAAGTCGTCCAAAAAGGATGACGGAAACGTAAGAGTTCCTAGGGCGAAGAGGCGGCGCCATGAGCCAATAAAAGTATCAAATCAAATCCCAACAAGGCGAAGAAAAGAGATTGAGAGAGCCTTGGAAGAGCCTAGCAGCACGCCGAAATCTTGGTCTCGAGCTAATGGTTGGAAATCACATCGAATTGGCCGCAAGCTTGTGAAACCCGGAACAATTCGACAAATTGAATATGACTTGATGGATGTAGAAATTGGTGAATCCTGGCCAATTCCAATTACTGTAATCCATGGTTCTAGGCCGGGGCCAGTNGTTACCTTGATTGGAGCACTCCACGGCAATGAATTAGTTGGCCCCTTAGCATTAACTTACNTACAATCGCATGCAATCTTAGGAGAGGATAAGCCCATTGACCCCTCCACGGTTGCAGGTACCATTCGGATTATTCCAATCGTGAATATGCCTGGTTACCGTCGTCGAAGCAGATATATGACTGACGGCAGAGACTTGAATCGATTCTTCCCGGGTAAAGAAGACTCCAACACAACCTCTAGGGTAGCAAACAGATTGTGGAAGGAGATTTTCCAAAATTCTGACCACATCCTTGACCTACACACCGCTGCTTTGGGTCGTTCAAATATGCCACAAATCAGAGCTAACTTAGCTAATCCAGCAAGCAATCGAAGTGCCCGATCTTTCGGAATCGAGGTTATTCTAGACAGCGAAGGTCCGAAAGGATCCCTCAGGAGGACTGCTGATGACCACGGAATCAGTTGTATCACTTACGAGGGCGGTGGAGCAGATGAAGCAGACCCTGAATCTATCCAGATTGCTATGTATGGGGTTCTGAATGTACTTAGAAGTTTGAAGGTCATTCCTGGCTATTCCAGTAGACCGCGATTCAGACTACTTGCGTCGGGTTCTGTATGGATTCGTTCCGACTACGGTGGCCTGCTGGATGTATTGACTCCGGCTGGCTCTTGGGTAGAGGAGAATGAATTGGTTGCAACCGTTTCCGACCCTGAACACCCAGGAGTTTCAATGGAAATTCGCTCACCCACAGATGGTCTACTGATTTGTATTGCAACTCATCCATTCGTTACTACAGGTACTCCAATTGGCCATTTATTGCCAATTAAGAAAGGAATCAAGACGGTAAAGAGACGCTTGGACGATGAAGGTGTGTTAGTGTTAAGCGGTGCCGATGGAGAACCCCCATGGCGCGAAGACGACGAAATTGAGGACATTTCAGTTGAAGGAGAATGGGAAGGCGGCTCACCAGATGCTGAGTGGGGCGAAAATCTACCATCGGCAGCCGAAGAAGAGGCGGATGAAGCCTAATCTTCATTCTTCTTCAGAAGAATCTTCACTAATTATTGCAGTCGCATCAACTGTGACTAAAGTTGATTGAAGCATTGGAACAGATTCTACCATTGGTGGATTGTTGTCACTGTGCTGACTCAATAGGGCGCTGAGGTCAGGAGCGGCGGGCAGTTCAGCCGCGCTGTGCTCAGGAGTGACGCCTGATGGACTTTGGTTAACTCTGAATTCTGCATAGGCCTCAGCGATCATTTTGTTTTCCCTAATCTTCATTCCTGCAAATGCAACTCCTCCTACCAGAGAAAGAATTACTAGGAGGATAACAACAATTCCGGAACTAGAGCCAAGGAATGAGAATAGAGATTCAATCAAGGTTGGTGCAGGGATGTAGACTTCAACATCGACCGTCCACTGTAATTTAGTTTCGAATCCGGAATCTGTTATGGTTAGATTTAGTTCTCGGATACCACTGCGTTTTGAGCAAAGAATTTCCGCTAATTCCCAATCCTTTGATTTACAGTCGATTTCTTCGATAATCAAGGTCTGACCATTTTCACTCCAGTTGCTAGATAGAATAATTCCTTCCATCTCCCAGACCATTTCCTTGGTAACAGTAGTTGGAATATTTCGGATATCGATACGAAGAGTATCATTTACAGAGTCCCAATCTACAGTACTGGTTCTGCTCAACGAAGATTCGATTAGTTCAGCTCGAATCAAGGAATCATCGACTACGTCATTACAATCATCATCCCAACCATTCCATGTCTCAGTAGCATCTGGATTGATAGTTTCAATCAAATCTTCACAATCTTCGAAGGCATAGAATCCATCTTCGTCACGGTCATGATCGAAAACTAATGGGTCAGAGCCGGTTTCTTTGACTTCCTTTCCATCACTCATTCCGTCATCATCAGAATCAGAATCTGTTGGGTCGGTTGATAGATTGTGGAATTCATCATAATCCCAAAGACCATCTTGGTCCGAATCAAGAGTACGGAAGTCCTCATCTACTTCTTCATCACAATCATTGTCCTTTGCATCTAATGATTCGGTGAGTAGAGGGGCTCTCTGAGCATCATCATCTTGACAATCTTGGAACCAATACCATCCATCCCCATCATCATCGGGGTCAGCCCATAGTGGATTCGAGCCGTAGGTCTTTACTTCGAGTCCATCGGGTAATCCATCATCATCAGTATCACCATCATATGGGTTGCTTGTTACGTTGTGATATTCATCATAATCATCTAATCCGTCAAAATCAGAATCCAAATCCCAGAAACCGTTGTCAATTACGAGGTCGCAATCATTGTCCTTATTGTCCAATAATTCAGGTAATGCTGGATTCCGATATTCATCTTCATCGTCACAATCTAGGAACCAATGATATCCATCTTGATCCGCATCTGGGTCATATGACAGAGGATTAGAGCCATAAGTTTCCACTTCGATACCGTCATCCAATCCATCATCATCGGTATCAGAGTCCTCGAAATCAGTGCCATGGATGTGGTATTCCGGCCAATCCAAAAGGCCGTCAGAGTCTCTGTCAGTGAAATTGAAACCTTCATCGGTTAAATCGTCACAATCATCATCAATTCCATTCAATCTCTCGTAGGTTCCTGGATTAACATCTGGATTATTATCGTTGCAATCTTGGAAATGGTAGAATAAATCATTGTCTGCATCAGGGTCATAAACCAAAGGATCAGTACCCCAATAATTCACTTCCAATCCATCTGATAATCCGTCATTATCGCTATCTGAATTCATTGGGTTAGTTGCATAGTTGAAAATTTCTTGTAGGTCAGTCAATCCGTCGGTGTCTGAATCACTAGCAAGAGGGTTAGTGCCAAAACTCATCACTTCATCGTAATCAGACAATCCATCATCATCTGTATCCGCATCATAGGGGTCAGTGCCCCAAACTAGAGTTTCATTTTCATCAGATAGTCCATCATCGTCATGGTCCCAATCGTTATCCACTCCGTGGAAAATCAATTCCCACGAATTGAGAGTTCCAGTTCCACCATTGGTGGAATCTCGAACCTTTAGTGTCCAGAGACCTAAACTCGACTCACCCCAATGATGGACTGTATTGAACAACCAATCGGAATAATCGTCGTTACCATCTCCATTACTGACTGCCAACCAAGATTCTGTTCCATCTGGTGACTGTAGTACAATATCTAAGTCCCCGCGGTTAGTATGGTTGATATCGACGATAACATCTACACTTTCTAATGATAATTCACTGGTTACTGTGATTGGGAATTCGCTCCATGATAAGTTTCCATCTGGAATGTCAAAGTTAGGTAAATATGGTCCGTAGGTCGAGTTGATTTCTTGCTCCAAAGTGGTCCAATTCAAGGCCATTGAGACAGCGGCTCCGGCATCTACTGCACCAAAACCATACTTGTGAGATACATCATGTCCGGCTCCATTTGTATTCCAAGAGGAATCTGATGGATCATTCATTCGTGAGGTTTGAACTAAAATTTCTTGTACATCTCGCCACGTCAAGTATGGATTTGCGTCATACATCAGTGCGATTACTCCAGCGGCTAATGGCGTGGCGCTTGAGGTTCCTCCAAAGGTATGGGTGACATTTCCACTACCGTTGTATCCTCCGCTTCCGACGATATCTGTGGTTGTTATTCCCTCACCATCGCCATTTGAGTGAGCCGCAACGAGAATGTTTGCACCTGGTTCGGCATAGTATGATTGATCCCCTTCGTGAGATATTGCTGTTACTGCAATGGTGAATCGGCTATTTGCATAACCATCCTTGTTTGCATCGTCATCACTACCCAAACCATTTCCTGCAGCCCATGTGATGGAATTACCCAGGCCCTTTCTTCCATTATACGCGTCTTCCTCAAAGGCGGCAAGTGTAAGTGGACCCGGTCCAGATAATGTTTCACCATCATCCGCGGGACCCCAAGAATTCGAGTATATGTCGATATCATCATTCTCAAACGACAATGCATCAGCTTGGGTACTGTCTCCGGACCCACACGCGATTAGGGTAGAGCCGCCAAGTGTTGCTTCCCAAGCCGCCCCTGAAACATATAGTGAGTTATTTCCTACAGCGGCGGCTACACCTGCAGCAGCAGTTCCGTGACCATCCCAAGAATTCGGCGCGGGATCGCTATCATCGTTGCACCAATCGTAGGAATAGTTTGCATCGTAGTTATCGATGATATCAGGATGCTGGTGGTCCAATCCATCATCTACTATACTGATGACTATACCTTCACCACGATAATTATCCCAGACATCTGTGGCATTGATATCCTCTCCACTCAGTCCTGATGTCTGACCTGTATTTTCAAGATGCCACTGAGAGGAAAATTCAGGGTCGTTAGGATTGTCTCTCGGGAATTGTTGCCGTTCAACCAATGGTGAATAGGATTCAATATGACCAATTTGTAGCAACATTTCGAGATTGTCAATAGCCTCTACTGGATTATCAAAATACCAAATGTAAGCACCTCTGAGTACAGGTGCAGTTTCAACCGATTCTGGTTTTGCCAAAGTCAGTGTTTGTTTGTCGATTGGAATTTGGGTTACAACCAACCATTGGTTTNTTTGAGATAGTTCGTCATCGGTGTATTGATCGAGATTCTCAACCCTATCGAATGCCAGCTGAACAGCTCTGGAGTAAGTAGGTAGGATATTCTCTCCATCTATCTCAAAGTCAATATCGTAATTTTGCCCTTCGGAAATGGATGCCGCGACGGGTGATACAAGCATCAGAACAAGTAGCATTGCTGTCGTACGCATGGGTTGACTTCGATGTTGTAGGGGTTTTAGCCGTTGCCGATGCATGGGTGATTGCCGCATCTGCTGAAATTAGTATGTAATCAGTTGTTTTGCTTGTAATCTGCTATTACCTGGTGAACTTCATCGTCATCCATCAATCGGCGTTGATTTTTGGCCACTTCAAACATATGAGATACTAAATCATCATCTGCTTCGTAACCATTTTGTTCTAACCACCAAATTATATTTGAGCGTCCACTCATATGGCCAATTCGAATAATCTGCTGAAGGCCATAATCTTGGGCTGGAACTCCTGAATATACACGGTCTGCAAGCCAATGGTCGCCCTTTTTCATTGCCTTTATTACTGCGCTGGCATGCACTCCTGTACCAGTTTCAAAGGCATCTTCTCCAAAGACGGGATAATTCCGAGGGAGCGCGACTTCGACATATTCATGCGCCTTTCTCATGTATTCATTTAGAGCGGTTAGATCGTTATTGATAACTCCCATTAATGAGAGATTTACTAGGGTTTGATCTAGTGGAGCATTTCCTGCCCTTTCTCCTACACCCAATGCAGTTCCGTGAATAACATCGGCTCCAACCTCTACAGCCGCGAGGTTGTTTGCAACACCCAATCCTCTATCTTGGTGGCCATGCCAATTTACTTCGATATCTCTACGCTTAACTCCGGCATCAGGAATAACTTCGTCTTGAATGAAAGTGAGCAATTTTCGAACCCCATTGGGAGTCACATGGCCGCAGGTATCACAAACACAAATTCTGTCTGCACCCAATTCGATCGCTCTGGAGTATACCGCCTTGATTTCTTCAGGCTTAGAGCGGGTGGTATCTTCTGTTACAAACATCACAGGGATGTCATTATCGACGGCAAAGGTAACCGCTTTCTCAGCCGTACTAAGGATTCGCTCCATAGTCCAACCTTCTGCAAATTGTCTTATCGGGCTAGTTCCAAGGAAAGCGCTAGCCTGAATCTGCCTCTCGTGCTTGGCCTGCAAATCTACTAGCGGCTCGATATCTCCTACAACCGTTCGAACCGCACAACCTGGTCTTAATTCGTAACCATTCTCACCCATGTGGGTAAGCATTGCATCTATGTGATTGACATGAAATGGTCCTGCACCGGGAAGGCCAAGATCTACTTTCTGAATCCCTAGACGTTCCATGTAATCGATTAATTCGATTTTTTGTTCGATGGTAGGATTACGTGCACTAGGACTTTGTAAGCCATCTCTAAGAGTTTCGTCATCGAACCAAACATCATGCGGATGGTTAGCCGAATCCCGTTCGATTTCATAGTCTATGATGTTCCAATCATAGATGAGTTCTCGCTCATTCATTCTTGACCCTCCAGCCGCTCGACGCGTACCACGTCCGTCGAACAGGCGGGCAGGCGTTTGAGGATTTCCTGAATTCAGGCTGAAATCTTCGACGAAGACGCTCTTGAGTTCCATTCATCTCGAACAATCATAGTAGCCGCCAATATCGCTCCCAGAATAGAACCTTGTAAACCAGCGCTAGCGGTAACAACAATCGCAAACATCAGAGCCAGATATAACATTGAAACAAAGAAAGAACGAGCCGCAGTTGGAATCCGTCCAGCCTCGGTTCTAGGCTCATTTGGATCAATGATGAACACAGTCCTAGCATACCATAGAGTGACAACAATTGCAGTCCAACCAAACACATGGTAGATTGTATCATTTCTATCCATTCCACCCAAAGCTATGGGTGCAAATACTGCTAAAATTAGCAATAAAATAGAGTATATCTTCATTTCAATGAGAGTTCTTTTTGTACCCTTTACTCCGGGCATCATTGGAACTCCAACAGAATCATATTCCTTTGAGCGATAGAGCGCCAAGGCCCAAAAATGTGGAGGGGTCCATAGGAAAATTAGCAGTAGAAGATACCAAGGCATCAAGCTCCCTAAATCGAAAATTGAAACCGCGAAATCATGTGCAGAGTTTAGATTAATTCTCAAATCACCAACGGCAGTTGCCCAACCGATTACTGGTGGAGTTGCACCAGCTAAACCTCCGATGACTATGTTTTGAACCGAGGTTCGCTTTAGCCAGATGGTGTAAATGAAGACATAGAATAGAATACTGAATGCTGCCCAAAAAGCAGCTACCTGATTGGCAAATTCAAGAAACCAAACAACTCCTGTTATCGAGATAAATATTCCAAAAATTAGTGCTCCATTTGGACTAACAGTGCCTTTTGGTATCGGCCTTTTTGAAGTTCGTTGCATGATTGGATCAATATCTCTATCATACCACATATTGATTGCATTAGCGCCTCCGGCTGTGAGATAGCCTCCCACGAAAACAATCGCCATAGTACGAATGGATTCATTCCAATCCATCTCAGAAAATCCCGATGCTTCAAGCAAATCGTGAGATAATACCGCACAAAGTGCGGTGATCTGTAGAAGAACAACTACTCCTGGTTTGGTAAGAGTCAACCAAGCCTTTGCTCCACCCCCACTCTCACCCATAGCACACCCTTTGGGCGTGTGGCCTTCAATTCGACTCATCACAAGGTCTCGGGTGCAGACTCATGTAAAGCGAAGGCAGAGATAGCCAACCAAGCGGTTGCTAGTGTGAGGAATGATGTGCTACCAACTAACAGGTGGATTAGAGAAAGTATTTCGCGGAATGTTTCATTTTCAGGCGACCAAGAAAGAATGTATAGAGCACCTATTGCAATATTCAAACAATATAGCGCAGATGCAGCCCAAATCCAATTTCTTAGGATTAATCCATGCTGGTGTTGAATCTGCTCGTTTCTAACAAACCAACAAGCGAGTAGTAGAATACCTCCTACAATCGCTACCAGCCATCGATGAATAATTTGAGATTGATTTTCGAAGTCAACTATTTCGGGAAAGAAATTTCCTTTGCAAAATGGCCACGAGTTTACATCTCCAGATACCCCACAAATCTGGTCTGCACCTGGAGTTGTAGCAACAAATACTCCTGCAAAAACTGTGGTGAATGTACCGAATCCTAACCATGCAATTCTATTCTTCCACTTAGAAGCGAGAATTGGGTCAAATTCGAACCACGCTGGCTGATTTGCTTCATCTCGATTTATACAAATCCACAACCAGATTAGAGATAATATGAATGCAAGAGCGCTTGATAGATGCATAGCAACACTCCAGTGAACATTATCAATTTCAACCGTTAGCCAACCAAGAGCTCCCTGCCAAATGATCAATCCCAAAGCCAAGTTAGATGCGAAAATCGTTTTTGTTGAAACATCTTCATTTCGACGAATGGTAAGCCAGTTTAGAATAACTAGAGGGCCAAGAATAGCCCCGGCCAAAAGTCTGTGAAACCACTCTGTAAATATCTCAAAAGTAGTATATCTATGGTGTTCACCTCGTGAATCTATTTCATCGGGGTTTTCATTCCACCATGTCTCTTGTTCCTCTGGACTAATGTCGAACCCCCATGTGCCGAAGCAAGTGGGCCAGTCTGGACAGGATTCTCCGGCATCTGAGACTCTAATCAANCCACCAACAGCAATTACCAGAAAGGTAAGTACGATGAGACCAGCAGTCAATCGCTTAGTATCGACTTTCTCAAGCATTGCTCACCACCTCTTAATGGTCGATAAGCGGTATAGTCCTCATTCTTCCTCAGTGTGAGGGTCTACATCGATTGGAATTCGGTGAGATTCATACTCAAGCATTGCAATCTTTAGAGGGTCAAGTACGAATCTAGCTTGAGCATCCTCTGTTCCATAGAGCTGGACTAGTTCTTCCATGAAATTCTCACGGAGTTCTTCCTCGGATACATATAGCGGTGCNCCCATGCTAATTTGCAGTGCTCTTGCACCTATGATTCGCGCCTTTTCGAAGCGTGTGTGCTGCCGTACTGGAGTAACCATCGAGGCGGGCGACCCAAGAGCCCCCTATTAGCCCACCGGCCAACCTTCGCCCCCTATGGGGGCGGGTTTCTGTGCGATTTTATGCCTCAATCAACATTCCAACGGCGTTACCACCGCCTAGACAAATCGTAACAATTCCGCGATTACTATTTGTCCGATTAAGTGCGTTTGTAAGAGTCATCAGACAACGTGTTCCGGTCGCTCCAAGTGGGTGTCCTAGCGATACCGCTCCGCCATGCGGATTGAATCTCTCATCTGGGAAGTCAAATGCATTCTGAATGGCACACGAGGCGGCTGCAAAAGCCTCATTGTGCTCTAAAATATCTATATCAGAAATTTCCAATTGGTTCCGATCTAAGAGCATTTGAATGGCAGGAATAGGAGCAGACATAACCCTATTTGGCTCTACACCAGATGTGACGTAATCAATGATTTTAGCAAGTATTGGCCAGCCATTTTCATTGGCGATTTCCTCAGAGGCAATTAGAACCGCTGAACCTCCATCCGACACCTGACTAGCGTTACCAGCGGTGACTTGTCCATCCTCCTTGAAAACGGTTCTAAGTCCAGCGAGACCTTCCATTGATGTATCCATGCGAATTCCTTCATCTTGGTCAAGTTCGTCCATAAAAACACACTCTTCTGCAAGCCATCCTTTCTGCCATGCTGAGTTGGAAAGGTTGTGAGAACGAAGCGCATATTGGTCAGATTCGGATCGCGAGATATTTGCTTCTTCAGCGATTGTCTCACCAGTAATTCCCATCATTGATCCATCATAAGCGTCCTTTAGCCCATCATGACTCAAAATCCCTGTCAATTCTGCAAATGAGATTTCATCACCACGCCTTGCTCCACGGATGAAGTGGGGTGCTTGACTCATGGACTCCATCCCACCTGCGATTACGACATTTGATCTTCCAGCCATAATTTCTGTTGCTGCAATCATTACAGCCTTGAGACTTGAACCGCAGACCTTGTTCACTGTAGTNCATGGGGTTGAGTATGGTAGCCCTGCAGACATAGCGACTTGTCGAGCAGGCGCTTGCCCTGCACCTGCTTGAAGCACTTGGCCCATGTATATCTGGTCGATGATTCCGCTACCAGGATCTATTCCGGCCCTTTGCAATACTCCCTTTACAGCCAATGTCCCCAATTCAACTGCTGTGTAATTGGCTAATGCTCCGCGAAAGCGACCAAAGGGAGTTCTCGCATATGCGCATATGACCGGAGTCGACACAGGCGAGGCGAGTGAGTTACTCCCCTTGAAAGGTGCGATGGGTAAGTCGCTACTATCCCTCAGTTTTCGGACGAATACCCATAAAATTCCGCATTCTTTAGTTCGGGCCTGAAATCAGGTTTTACAAGTATGGTTCTAACTGCCCAGAGGTCTTTGAAGATACGATATTGAGAGGTTGCATCTAGATAATCGACACCACTAGTTCCACCGGTTCCAATTCTTCTACCCATTATTCTCTCTACCATTCTGGCATGTGAGTGGCGCCATTTGACCATCGACTCTTCAAGTTCTACGATTGCATCGATTAGAGTTCGTGGCCAAGTCAGTAATGGCAATTCTCTGTATGATTCTATGAATAATAATCCAGCACGAGCGCGGCTAACATTTCCATCTGGCTTCAAGAAATCAATAGCTCCTTGGTGAGATGCTGCAAATCGCTCAGCCGCTTCTTCGGAACTAGAAGCACCATACCCCGACATTCGTTCAGAGGCCTGCTTTCCTATTTTCTCATGTGAATTTAGATGAGTCTCGATATATTCTGCAACTGCGTCTTCGTCGCCATCATTTCCAGCTAATGAACCCATGATTGGAGTTCTAGACACCCATCGCATCAACGACTCACTGAGGGACGGTTTGGAGGCGACATCTTCCAAGCGAGCAAGAATAGCTGCATCTCTTTCGGAATTCTTTGCTAACTTACGAAATGTACTAATTGGGTCCATTCCATACAATCTATCTTCATTGGCCAAACCAAGTAAGATTTCGAATTCACGCATTTGGTATGATTCAAATCCAGACGCAGTTCCAAGTCCGTCTCTGAATGCTAGGAATCCTTGAGGGGTCAAAGTTTCCAATACAGTCCATTGATTTGCCATCAAACGAAAGATCTCGGTTGTGCGGCCAAGGTGGTCAACTGCTCTTGGAATATCATCCTCTGGAACGTGGTCTTGTGCGAGAATATCCCGAACTTCGGTTAGTTCACGAATGACCTGCTTGAACCAAAGTTCGAAGGTTTGGTGGACGATGATAAAATGCATTTCATCAGGACTTACTCCTCTATTTTCTCCCTGAAGTTCTAACAAAGCGGGTAATTGCAGATAGTCTCCGTATGTCCAATTACCCTCGCTCCCTGAGTCGCCCATGTTGCTCGGATGACGCTTCACGCTTGAATCGTTACCCTAGCCACAGTTCCGAATCCGAACCCTCTAAACCACTGAATTTAGCCGCTATTTCATGGCTGGTGGGTGCGGTACCTCACAAGAAAAGTCTGGAAACTTTCGGCCAGCAAGGAAACTTCATGTTGAAAGTGGCCTAGATTTACAATTGGTGGGCGAAGACGATGCAGCAGAACTGTTCGCCGTTGTCGACTCTAACCGAGAATATCTCCGAGAATGGCTTCCATGGTTAGATGGAACAAAAAGTATCGAGGACGAAAATTCGTTCATCTTTATGAGTCTAGAAGAGTATGAGAAGCGAGAGGGAATTATCTACGCTATTCGTTTAGATGGCAATATAATTGGAACCATTAGCCTAAATTGGATAGATTGGGGTAATAAGGGGACAGGAGTTGGGTATTGGTTGTCCAAGAACCAAACCGGAAATGGATACGTGACCAAGTCTTGTATTCGATTGATGGAACACTGCTTCGACGACTTATACCTACACAGATTCGTCCTCGAAGCTGCTGTAGATAACATTCCTAGTTGCGAGATCGCGGAAAGAATAGGCATGAGATTAGAAGGGATTACCAAAGACAGAGAATGGCTATACGATCACTATGTTGATGCCAAACTATACGCTATCACAAAGCCAGAGTGGGATGAAAAGCGTACTTCCTAAGTCAGCCAAGTAATCCATAATCAATAATTTCACAAGTACCAGAAGGCAAGGTTGCCAAAACATCATCTTGTGCTAGCCCGGTGGCTTTTGCGATTCTATTGGCGATGGTTTCTTTCTTATCTCTCCCAGGCCTAATAATCGCCCATCTTTGACATAGTTTCGATACTCCTTCTGCTGTTCCAGATACTGGAATTGGAATATTATTGACAATTGCAAATCCAATGGCTATCTCCATTTCTACGTCTCTGTACCAAGTTCTTTGCCCCCTAACAACAAATGCACCGCGGCCAAGAGATTCTCCGCTCTCGGTTTGTTTGGAGACTTGCGAAGGTCGAGCATGGAAAGCGGTTGCTGCGGCGCTACCGCTACCCCATGCGCGAGACCAACATATTGCCAATTGCGCGGCTTCTTCGATAATCTCAGAAGGTAGATTTTGAGCGTCTTCGATAGAACCAGCAAATTCTTGTGAAATTTTCAATGATGCTACTCCTTCTGGCCTAAATCCGATAGGTTGAGGGTCTGTTTCTAAGCCATCATGTAACCTTAGTGAGCAAGATGGAGCACCGTGTAAATCAGCATGAACGTAGAGGTCCGTAGAACGTAGATATTTCCTAACCACTGTATCGTTGCCCTTTGCGTCCCGGCCACCTACAACTATTCTACCGTCGGACAATATTCCCCAACGGTGTTTTTCGAACCAGAACCTCTTGCTGCGTTTTCCTATCCTAACTCTTCCAGCCGCGGCTTCTTTCTCTCTTTTCGCGGCTTCCTTTGCGGCTTGATTTTCTGTTCTTTCTAAGGCCACCCTAGCTCCTTTTGATTTATCTTTCAGAGTTCTGGCCTGTTCAAAATAAATCTGAGCATTTTGGTGAACTGAATTTTCTACAGATAGTGTTACACTTGCTCCAGGCTCGTTATCTTCGTCTGGTAACCTAGCCAAAATGGTCCTCTTCGCAGGGTCAATCCTGTCTATCCACACAACATCTGCAATTTTCGAGTCTAAGGTTTGCCAACCTTCGTTTGCAATCAATGAATTTACTTGACCGAGTAAATCGTCTACATGAGTCCAGTTGTCCTGAATTGATTTCGCCAATTCCTGAGTCAATGTGGCGCGAGATTCAAATCGCTCGATTGCCGAACGTTGCTGAGCAGCCCTTCGGTCAAGCTTTGCTTTCTGTTCTTCATCATCTTCACCCGCCGCGGCAAGTTTCTCTTCCTCTCGACGGATGTAAGCGATTGCATCATGGGGCCCAAATATCACATCGTATGCTTCTGATAAGTTCGCAATCTTCGCCCTAAGGCTTGAATCCATAAATGGTAGATTGATTGGTGAAAACTCGCTAATCATTCCACTTGCAGACTCTCTCTCTTGAGGGTCATCCTGTGCAGACTTCCAGGAATTTAACCCCTCTTTATCTTCAAACCAAATATACGCACCTTGGGCTTCTGCCAACTCCACAAGTAACTTATTCATTGATTTACTAAGGACTTCTCTCTGGGCTTCTTCGAGAGAATCTGCAGGATCATCTGAATCTATTTCTGCGGCACTACAAACCGCATTTCCATAAATCCGTCCAAGGTTTGCACGTGCCGCAAGTGTTCGAATCAAAGAATGGTCTGAATTATCCAGTAAATTGTCTAGGCCATTTCTATCAAGTTCTCTAGGATCCAAAGTTTCGGGTGGAGGGGTGTACGGTTCACCTCTCTTTAGAGCACGACTTGCGTATTTGGCATGTGTAAGTGGCTGGAGAATAACGTCATTATCATCCAGAAGCAAGACGTTTCCATCTCTAAATAACTCAATGACGAGTTTGTATTGACCTCCTCCGTGTTCCAAGGTCAAAATTACTACTCTATCGAAGCCAAGTTGCTCGACCTCGACTAAGCGTGAATTTCCTAGATGTTTCCTCAATTTCATTGCAAAAGGAGAAGGATTGTTGGGCATTGGTCTATCTCTTCTGGACATATACAGCCTTTTTCCACGTACAATCACCAAATCAACCGAAGGTTCTCCCTTAGGATTTAGCCTCAAAACAACCTGTTCATAATGAGGCTGGTAGGCTTTACGTACGCGGGTTCCAACCATCCCGCGTAGTTCCCTGACCATGCGGGCGACATCGAATGAGGAAGACTGCGCACGCATGACTCTCATTACAAGGGCAAGCGCGCCCTTCATCAGACAATCGCTTGATATCTGACGGCTCAGGCCCATTGACAATGACTGGCATGGGGGGGCTTAGGATGGGCGATGGTGTGCCATTCGTCNATGGTCCGGAAACCATGGGGGAGGTCGACATTGGTCTCAGAGCCTTTTGGTATCGGCCAATGTTGCTTCGAAATACTCTCGATGTAGAAATCGATCTTGATTGGGGTATTCATTGCAATGCGGACGCTCTAGCCGAGCAGGCGGCAGTAATTGCTAATCGGATGAATGCGGAAGGGATTGAAGAAGCTGAAATGTTGGCTTTGGACTTAGCATTCATTTTCGGATTTGACCACGAGTATTTCCATCATCGCTTTGATTCGGGNGTGAGTTCTCATGTAATGCGAACTCATGCTCAAACCGGTTCATTACCGACTAATTTTGGTAATTATGAAGAATTACATGATTCCATCTCTACTCGTAGAGAAGGCCCTGAATGGTGGTTATTGACCGAAGAAACTCTTGCTAATGCGCATATTGCAATGGACCCCACTAGACTTGGCGGATTGAAGGACGCGTTCNTCGAGCATGGATTACTGCCTGAATCGGGTGACCGTTCTAGAGGTCCATACGCCGCTTGGCGATTTGTAGCCTCAGACCCTTGGAAGTTCAATTGTCTAGCACATCACACCTGGTTACAGATTTTGACTGGAGAATTGGACCCACTGAACATAATTCCTGCGATTGAATCTATTACACACGAAGGAGGGACAGACGCTGCATTTGAGGCTCTTGTTGACTCTATTGTAGATGCCTGTGACTTACCTGCGGACGAAGACTCAGTACCAGATCGGGTNCTAGGGAGAAATGGAACCGAGCACCTGTTCGCTATGGGCGGTGTGCCCGATGGCATGCTCCGCCGTCTCGAGGTTCCAATGCATTTCCATGGTGGTGAGGCTAATCGTATGGCTGAAAGATACGGCCCAACGAATCCCGATTGGCCATATGCAATTATTGAGAATCTCTACGATAATTTTGGACGATTTGATGACGGTCCAGTTGATCCATGGAGTGGTGATGACCCATTCACTTCCATGACATGAAAATCAAGTAATATTGTTCATGAAATCTTCGATCACAGGTATTACGCCTGCCTCGTGTGCGAATTGATTACTCTCGATTTCAATTAACTTTGAGTTTGGTATGTGATTGCTAAGGTCACCTGCATCAGAGTGGTCATGTAGTGTATCTGAAGATGCTCTGAGAATTCCAACAGGAGCATCAGTATTGGAGAAATCTAGATTCATCTTGTATTTTCTGAAAACCATCGAACAAAGCCTGAGTCTATCGATTGGAGCGGCTAATAGGGTTCGTCGATAACGAATTCTCTGACCTTCTTCTTTCAGGCGCTTGTCCAGATACCAAATTACGAATTTAACCAATGCGTTGTAGCAGAATAATGGTGCAAAAATTAGAGGCCTTGCCCAAATCGGAGGAACGAATGCTAGGTTTGGAGATAAGACCACTATACTTCGAAAAACCAATGTTTCTTCTCTAAGTCCTTCGAGTAATAGTGTAGCGCCCAATGATGAACCCATTGCGTCACAGTTTGAGGGGTCAAGTCCTATCCTTGCCAAAATGATTGGTAAATCGGATGCGATATTTTGAATTTGGAACGATTCTTTGGAAATTGTCTTGTTAATTCGACAACTTCCTTTTTCCCTAGTTTCAATGTAAACAACAGGTCTTTGCTTGACCCATTCGGATAGGATTGGGAACCATCCATCTGGTACCGAGTTCCAGCCGGGAATCATTACGAGAGTTCTTGCTTTTTTACAATCTTCATTTGTTGGAGTCCAATGTAGGACCCTAAGGTTGTATCCAGATTTTCCCTCAATCCATTTCTGTTCGACGTCCGCTCCGTCAAATTCTGGAATTTCTTGCCACAAATCCGACTGCATTTCAATTCCCCTTAACAAACAGCCATTTTCCATTTTCTTGACTAATGTTTCCGTTTTCCTCAAGCGCAAGTAAGTGAGAATAGGTCTGATCTCTCGCAAGGATTGGATGTGCATCCGGAGTGTCCGCATATGCTAGAACGGTAATCTGATCAAGGCTGCCGTCGCTTGATTGCACTGCATTCATTACTCTTGAATGACGTTCATTTCTGTGCTTCAAATATCGTGTCAATAATCTCCTCGGATTAGCAACCATAGGACCGTGACCGGGAAATAGAAGTGAAGGGTCTAAGTCTCTCAAACGTTCTAATCCCGCAAGATATTCATTCATGTTTCCATCCGAGGATGGAACTAGAATTGTGCCAAATAAGACAGCATTATCTCCACTTACAATTCCTGCTTCACCAACCAAACAAATGTGTCCTGGACAATGACCATGCGTCTCGATAACGCTCCATTTTTCATCATCAATCTCGATTATATCTCCCTCTCCGAGAGTTCTGTCTGATTCACATTTTGGCAATACCGCAAGTGTCTCTTTACTAGCAAAAATAGGTGCTTGATAAAATTTTGAAATCTTCGATAAATCACCTATATGGTCAGGATGCTTGTGAGTAAACACAGTTGCAATAATCTTACTTCCAGACTCCTCTATTTCAGCTACTTTTTCCCTCAAGATTTCCAGGGCTTCAATCGATCTAGCGGCAGGGTCGACTAGGATTCTACTTCCACCAGGATGGCCCAAAACATAGCAATCGGTATGTGTTGCAGGGGGAAGCGTGTCTGTTGGTATTGGTACTAGCTCGACGCCGTTTGCATATTCGATTCTATGATATCCAATTGGAGGGTTTTTGGCTAATTCCGAGAATCCCAACTCAACAATGTCACGGACAAGTGTGACTTGAGGAGGCGGTAACTTCACTTCGTGAGAAAGCCAAGCGTCTAGCAATTCGTTTGGCCTCCACCATTGAAAATCATCAAATTCTGTTCGGCCACTAGGAAGTTTTGGCTCAATTGAAGCATCTCCCGTTTCGACATGATAGAACCTATTTCTGTGACGAATTGGCGCAACGGGCGGAGTCGTTCTTTGGGTAATTTGAGATGGGTTGAATTTTTCAATTGATAATGTTCCTTCAGAAACTAATTTTGTCCATTCTGATTTATTTTCATTGACTTGGTCCATAATTTCGACTTGCACATTCTGGAATCCACCACTTCCATCTGGTGCAACCCCTACTTCTTCCAGCATCTCTCTCAATAGAGCGATTAATGATTCTCGGTCCTCTCTTCCAGAAAACCAAGAGGGATTGTCTTCCGCTGCTTCTCTATCGACTCTACTTATTCCGCCGCCTGGAAATGCCCAAAAGTCAGGAAAACTAGGGACTTCTGAGACTCTATGGCAGAGCAGAATTTCCATCTCTTGTCCAGAGTTTCTACTAATTACTGCTGCAGCCGAAGGTCGAGGTTTTGCAACCTCTGCCGAGGGCAATTCGACCCCCTCTGGCAATTCACTCATGACTCAACGAGGGGGTTGACCGCTTCAATCCAGCCCCGAGTGGTGCCTCTCGGCAAACTCAAGTCAAGCAACCCTCAGGGATGCATATGAGCGCTGGCGGTTTTGACTTCATCACCATTGGACACACCAATACAGTTACAGGCCAGCGCGAGCATGAAGTGCAAATGCCTAGATTTGGTCTCGGTGTTTGGCAGATGTCCGAAGGAGGGGAATGCAAAACAGCCGTTCAGCACGCCATTTCCTCGGGATACAGACTCATAGATACCGCGCGTTCCTATGCTAATGAAACCGAGACTGGCCAAGCCATTCAAGAGAGTGGAGTACCCCGTGATGATATATTCGTTGTCACCAAGTTACGCCGCCCACACGCAACGGGTTACGAGGCGGTGCTCGAGCATTGCCGCAGCAGCCTAGATATGCTTGGATTGGATTTTATTGATCTATATCTCGTTCATGCTCCACCTGAAGACATAGAGTCTAGAGCAGAGGTTTGGAGAGGGATGGAAGAATGCCTTGCTCGTGGATGGACTAGATCAATTGGAGTCAGTAATTATGGCGCCCACCACCTAGATGATATGAGAGCGTATGCGACCATTTTACCTGCGGTCAATCAAGTGGAATTACACCCATGGAATCAGCGCCCTGCTCTCCGGGCAGCAACGGAAGCAATCGGAGCCAAGGTGATGGCTTACTCTCCATTAGCAAGAGGTCACAAGGTTGGATGTGATGGTCTCGGAAAGATAGCAAAATCACTTGACTGCACTCCAGCCCAAGCCGCAATAAAATGGGTTTACGACACTGGAGCAATTACGATCCCAAAATCTAGCAACCCTGGTCGAATAGATGAGAACCTTGCAAGTTTGAATGTAAATATCAGTGGAACAGAATCTGCGTTTAATCAATTAGAAGAAGCCTATGTTTCCGGTTGGAACCCAACAGCCGAGCCTTGAGGATTTATCATGAGAGATCCCGAGACTATTGAAGAAGAATTAGCTCTTTTCGCGGAAGCGATTGAAGCGGGAATCGACCCTTTCCCAGAACCAAAGAAAGAGACTCCTTGGGCAAGATATGCAGTTGCTTGGTTCATGATTTTCCTGATGATCTCATTTGCCTCTCGATTACTCAACCGTGCATTGTGAATTGTTTGGTAGTCCCTCCCGGATTTGAACCAGGGTCATGGCATCCAGAGTGCCATATGATGGACCGCTACACTAAGGGACTAGCGACTCGCCGAGTCGGGTCGTATATTTCAACAAAACCGCTTGATAAATAATCGAGTAAATTGCTCAAGCACGGAAAGATTGGTTGAGTTCCTCTAGCGCTTTCTTACCGGGTCTCAGTTCTTCTTCAGTTAGGTCGACTAATGGTGTGTCAGTCAGACCTAGTGCCTCATCAGCGGTCTTCATCTCTGAATCATAATACAGTAGTCCAGTGACGTGCTTGTCATTTTGTTCAGCTTCGTGAATCGCCGCTAGAGCAGCAACCGCATTGCCCGGGTCGTGATCATCTCCGAGGGTTTCCAATCTCAGTGTCGAACCATCAAAGAGGCTAATATCCTCGAATTGACCTTCCGGAACCTCTACCTCTTCAATCGGTGTAAAGTGAGGGATGTAATCAACGGTGTGAAGTTCCTCTTCATTGCCCTTTACGTAGTTGTAAGAGCGGTATGATTCATCATTGTTAGCGAAAGTAACACACGGTGAAATCACATCAATTACAGCCATTCCCTTATGTGATAAAGCGGCTCTTAGGAGCGCAGTTAACTGCTTCTTGGAACCGGAAAATGACCTTGCTACAAATCCACAACCAAGGTTGATTGCCATTTTACAAAGGTCGATTGGAGGGTTCTCGTTAGTCGCTCCCTTCTTTTTCTTCGATCCTTTTTCTACTGTTGCTGAATACTGACCTTTTGTTAACCCGTAAACTCCATTATTTTCGATAATGTAAACCATGTTTAGATTTCGTCGGATAGCGTGGATAAATTGTCCAATACCAATAGATGCAGTATCTCCATCACCAGATACACCGAGGAAGGCTAAGTCCTTGTTGACCATGTTTGCACCGGTGGTAACCGAGGGCATTCTACCGTGGACTGTGTTGAATCCATGTGACTTTCCTAAGAAGTAAGCGGGGGTCTTGGATGAACAACCGATACCCGACATCTTGGCGATTGACTCTGGTGCGATACCGTTTTCCCAAGCCGCTTGAATAATAACATTGGAAATTTGGTCGTGTCCGCAACCAGGGCATAGTGAAGAAGGCCCTCCTGTGTAGTCTGCCTTTGGTAGGTCGATAACATTGAGTTGAATCGGCCTCATGCTCATGCAATCACCTCTTTTGTATCGTTAGATAAGGTTTCTAATATCATATCAGCGTATACTCGAGCGCGTGGAGGAATTCCATCGCTAAATGCGACAGAATGCAATTTGCTTAGGAGTTCAACAGGCAACTCTTTGCGAAGAATTCCGAATAGCTGACCATCTCTGTTAATTTCCAAAACCACTACTTGATCATGTTCCTCAATAAATCGCTCTACCTCAGAGTGATATGGCAACGCTCTGACTCTACAAGTGCTAACCTTCATGCCTGTTGTTGATTCCAAAATATCATCGATTTCTGTGATGGTATTCTCGACTGAACCATAGTAGATTATTCCTACTTGCTTGTCCTTTTCTTCGCGCATGACTGGAGCAGGAAGTTTGTCTCTTGCACCCTCAATCTTACGCTTCAAACGAGCCACAGTCGCTGCATATACATCAGGGTCTTCGGAATAAACTCCATCTTCATCGTGTCCAGTCCCTCTGTATAGAATTGGCTCTAGTCCACTACCTGGCAGAGTTCGATATGGGATTCCATCCCCGTCTACATCTCTGTATCGTCCAAAATTCTCGATAGCATCAAGTTGTTCTTGGGTTCGAATTACCTTGCCTCTGTCCAACTTCTCATCAGGGTATTCGAACCCTGCTGTAACCCATCTATTCATTCCTAAATCTAAGTCGGAGAATCCGAAGACAAGTGTTTGGAATTGTTCCGCTACGTCGAAAGCACGCCAACCAAATTCGAAGCATTCGTCGACTGTTCCTGGAATCAATACAATATGTTGGGTGTCTCCATGGCTAGCTTCGTAAAGCAAAGTCAGATCACCCTGTTGAGTTCTAGTTGGAAGTCCGGTTGAAGGACCTACTCGATTTACGTCCCAAATAACTCCAGGAACCTCAGCGAAGTAAGCCAATCCAATGAACTCGGACATCAAAGAGATACCAGGGCCACTGGTGCAGGTCATTCCTCTTCCACCAGCCCAACCTGCTCCGACTACCATTCCGGCAGCCGCTAATTCATCTTCGGCTTGGATAACAGCACAAGTAGCTCCACCGTCTTCCGCTTGGCGAAGGTTCGGTAGCCAGTTAATGATTGATTCAGCAAGTGAGGAAGATGGAGTAATTGGGTACCAAGATAACATGTTGATTCCACCGAAAATACAGCCTAAAGCCGCCGCTTCGTTACCTTCGATTAGGAATGTGTTTGGATCTTTATCTCGAGCCTTAACAGTGTAGCCGATGTCACAATTCCAGTTTTCTCTTGCAAATTCCCGGCCTTCAGAAATGGCTTGGAGATTCAATTCAATTGCCTTTTCCTTCCCCTTAAATTGCTGAGCCACGGCTGAAGCGATTGCTGATTCATCGATACCGAGGGTTTCAGCAAGTGCCCCAACATAATACATGTTAGCAATCATTCTAGCAAGTTTTGGATTAATTGAACGAGCCATCTTTGTCATTGGCATTCCAAGCACTATGCAATCATCTCTTTCCACTGGCAATTTTACATCCATGTTGTGGATGATGATTGTCCCAGGCTCAGCCTTCTCCACATCAGCTAGCCAGGTATCCTTGTTCATGACAACCTGAATGTGTGTGACGTCTCCAGGAGCCTGATAACCTTCATCACTAGCTCGTATAATGAACCAAGTGGGAAGTCCAGATATGTTGCTTGGAAAGAGATTCTTCCCACTTACTGGGACTCCCATTTCAAACATTGAGTGAAGTAGAATCAGGTTCGCAGACTGCGACCCTGTTCCATTTGCAGTGGCGATATTGACTGTGAAATCATTGACGGTATTTGCCATCGTTATCGGGGTCTCCGGGGGGGCGTAGGTGCACCAGCGGTATGCTTGCGCAACGTGGGCCGGGTTAAGTCCGGTATTAGCCGTTCCCGTTCCGTAATTCCTCAATCTCAAAGGGGTCAAGCAGCCATAATCACGCTGTACAGGTTTGATTTCCCATCCGTTGCGGTTTTCAAGGGGTGTGTGGTCGGCGAGCCCATGCCTACAGGACCGAGCGCTCTGAAGGACGCCCTATCGCGAGCAACGGCAATGATTGAATCTGGTGATGTTGATGGTGCTCTAGAACTACTCAGAACCGAAGCATGGGCGGTAGCTGAAAACAACTCTCACAAGGTACAAGTCATTTCCTTGGCAGCCGAAGCGAAGATTGCCAAAGGCGATATTGACATGGATAATCGTAAGGCACATTGGCAAGACGCACACAATAGTTACCAACGTGCTCAAAAACTCGAACCATCAAACAAAGAAATTCGCCGGGCGCAAAACAAATTGGCATCAATGATGGATGAGCAATCGATTTCTCTAGGAAAGGGTTGGCAATTATTCGATGATGGAAATCCAACACCTACTGGACTTGCTGCTGTATTTGTGGGGGTAATGGTGTTCTTGGTTGCCTTCAAATTCGCAGGTGAGGCACTAGAACAGTCAGTAGAAAATATTGAGGGCACCTCTGGAAGTGTACTAATGGAAGTCAGTTGGACCGACATTAATGGCGATTTCCACAATGGTAAGATTTGGATAGAATTGTACAATGAAACTCCAATGCATTCGGCGTCATTCCGGGCAAATGCAGAAGCCGAGCGTTATGATGGAACCATTTTCCATAGAATTGTCGACGGCTTCATGATCCAAGGGGGCGATTTTGAAAATCGCGATGGTACAGGTGGACATGCTGGACAATACTTTGGCTATTGTGCGAATGCAGGATATGAATCATCATCAATCTGTGAGAATGATATGACAAATTGGGTCATTCCTGCCGAATTTGGTCAAACTCATGACCCTGGAGTCATCGCTGCAGCACGTTCCAGCCATCAAAATTCAGCAGGCTCGCAATTCTACCTTGTTGATTCTAACGGTGCCTCCAACCTTGATGGCCAATACACGGCTTTCGGAAAGGCCTACAGGGGTGAAATCGATGGTCAACAAGTAGATGGCATTACTGTAATCGACGCAATTTCACAGGTCGGCTGTGGTCCGAATCAAGATACCTGTACTGATCAAAACAAATTGTCAACTTACCCAGTTACAATCGAGAGAGTAAGTGTCATCGACTAATTTAGGCTAACAGAACTTAAGCCCGGAACAGCAAACCTATCCGTTCTTAGAATACTTCCAATAGTCACATTGATGGAGGGTTCCCTAACCCATTACTTCGCGGGGTGTCGTAATGAAGGATTCAGAAGGCTTTGATTCACTGAGAACATTCAACAAATCTGACGGCACTGAAGCCGACTTTCACTCACTTTCCCACCTGCAAGAATTAGGTCTTTGTGACCTTGATTCTCTGCCTTTCACTATTCGATTATTGCTGGAAGCCGCCTTACGAAAGTGCGATGGTTTTCTCATTACTCGTGAAGATGTAGAACGCATTGCATCATGGTCACCCACGATGGCTCCAGAAGAAATTCCATTCTCACCGAGTAGGGTAATCTTACAGGACTTCACAGGAGTTCCTGCTGTTGTTGATATTGCTGCCCTCAGGGACGCTATGGTAGAGTTGGGTGGAGATCCTGAGAAAGTAAACCCACAAGTTCCGGTTGACTTGGTAATCGATCATTCCGTTCAGGTAGATGTCTCCGGCTTGTTTCCAGATGCAAGAGAGAGAAATTTGGAGATTGAATATCAACGAAACATGGAGCGCTATGAATTCCTAAAATGGGGTCAGCAAAGTTTGGATAATTTCCGTGCAGTACCACCTGGCCGAGGTATTGTTCATCAGGTGAATCTAGAATGGATTGCTAGTGTTGCTAGAGAAGAAAATGGGGTATGGTTACCCGACACTCTAGTCGGCACAGATAGTCACACGACCATGATCAATGGTCTTGGTGTTCTAGGTTGGGGGGTTGGTGGAATCGAGGCTGAGGCAGTAATGTTGGGTCAGCCGATTTACATGCTTCTTCCAGAAGTCTGCGGTTTCGAGTTAACCGGCTCGCTTAGACCCGGAGTAACAGCCACCGATATGACACTCAGAATAGTACAGATGTTGAGGGAGCACGGAGTGGTTGGAAAGTTTGTAGAATTCCATGGTTCAGGACTTGCAAACCTGAGTCTTCCTGATAGAGCAACAATTGCTAACATGGCTCCTGAATACGGAGCAACATGTGGGTTCTTCCCAGTCGATGAAACCACTCTAGATTACATGCGACTTTCGGGCAGGGATGAATCTCATATTGAAGATGTCAAAAGATATCTATCTGCTCAAGGAATGTTCCACACATCACAAACCCCTACTCCCTCCTTTACAAGCCACCTATCGCTCGATTTATCGACTGTAGAACCTGCATTGGCTGGTCCGAAAAGACCACAGGACAGGGTTGACCTTTCAGCAATGAAAAATCATTGGAAAAAGAGTCTAAATGCACCTCTCGGACATAGTGGACATGGTATTGATGAAAGCAAGAATGAGTCCTCTGCTTCAGTCGGCTCTAGAGGAGTTGATTTGAAACACGGCGATATCGTAATCGCCGCAATAACCAGTTGTACAAACACNAGTAACCCAAGTGTAATGATTGCCGCTGGTTTATTGGCTCGAAAAGCTAGGGAAGCGGGGTTATCAATTGCACCNAGTGTNAAGCCAAGTNTGGCTCCGGGTTCTAGAGTTGTTACAGAGTATTTTGATGCTGCTGGACTTACCGAAGATCTCGACTCTCTTGGATTCAGTGTGGTTGGATACGGATGCACAACCTGTATAGGAAATTCCGGCCCTCTAGACTCTGATATCGAAGCAGCAATCGATGAGGCGGATTTGATTGTTGGAAGCGTACTCTCAGGAAATCGAAATTTCGAGGGTAGAATACATCAGAAGGTCAAAGCAAATTANCTCGCAAGCCCACCTTTGGTGGTTGCTTATGCAATAGCAGGAACACTAGATATCGATTTTGATACAGAGCCGATTGGCAATGGATCAAATGGCCCTGTAATGCTGGCCGATATTTGGCCAAGCGACGACGAGATCAAACAAACTATTGCTACTTCAATAGACCCTGAAATGTTTCGAAAGCGATATTCAGATGTTCTGCAAGAACCACGATGGGACGCAATTAGTAGTTCGGAATCTGCCCTATATCCATGGGCAGATGATTCAACTTATGTTCGTCTTCCTTCTTTCTTTGAAGGAATCCTTCCTGAACCTGCTCCAATAGAACCTATTCANGGAGCAAAAGTTCTCCTCAAATTGGGAGATTCTGTCACTACAGACCACATTAGTCCAGCTGGCGCTTTCCCTCACCATGGGCCAGCAGGCGAATACCTGATTTCGAAGGGAGTCGAACCTCGAGACTTCAACTCATTTGGAAGTCGACGTGGTAATCATGAAGTGATGATGAGAGGAACCTTCGCTAATGTTCGCATTCGAAATCATATAGCGCCCGGAACTGAAGGAGGTTTCACCACTTATTTCCCAACGGATGAAGTAACTTCAGTATTTGATGCCAGCATGAGGTACCAAGCAGAAGGAACTCCCCTAGTAGTACTGGCAGGTACTCAATATGGAACAGGTAGTAGCAGAGACTGGGCAGCCAAAGGCACACTTCTCTTGGGAGTGAAGGCTGTGATTGCGACCTCCTTTGAGCGAATACATCGCTCCAATCTAGTCGGAATGGGTGTATTGCCATTGACTTTCCCAGAAGGTGAAAACGCAGATTCATTGGGTCTTGATGGGACGGAAGTCTTCGATATTCCCGCCAGCGCTGATTTAGTTCCACTTTCATCCATAAGAGTGAAAGCGACAAAGGAAAATGGAGGGGTTATTGAATTCGATGCGATCGTAAGATTAGACACTCCTGTAGAAGTCGACTATTACCGAAATGGGGGAATCCTTCAGACTGTTTTGCGTAATTTGGCAGAGACTTGAATTCAAATCTGAAAACCCAACCGGTGATAACATGACTGACGAGGCGAANATCCGCTTTTCATTTCGCTCGAACGAGCATGATGTAGAAGTTGTAATTCAAGGTCCACCGTCTTGGGTTAACCTATATCGTNAGCGAATAGGCCTCGAAGGAGACATAGGATACACCCAATCAGTTCACGACTCAAGTACAGACTCTTCTGAAGACTCTGAAATCTCAAAAACCGCAAGAGAACTACCAGGGCCACCGCCTGATCCAAGTCGATTGCCTTCTATTGTCAGAATCGTCGGAGACCTCGACGTAGATGCCGGAGTATCGGAATTAGGAGTCCCTGAAAGAACCGAACCAAACCTTGCAGAAATCAGTTTATTTTTGGAAGAATTAGATGAAGACCCCGAACCACTATCTGATAATATCTCAGGAGACCCAATGGCTGAATCTTGGATTCAACTTGTGATGACTTTAGTGGTTCGTGAACATGGCCATACCTCGCTTTCAGTTGGCTCAATAGAGAGTCTACTTAGTGACCGAATCAATCGTACTGGAGTCGAGCTTCAGATGTTCTTAGACAGGCTTTGGTTGCTGGGTAAGCTTGAGCGAATCCACGGCGGTGCTGAGACTCAATACGCTCCCAATCCGAGTTGGCTTGAAGCTAGTTAATTTTGCTAATTTTAGTCATCAACCCCATAGGGGTTGCAAANCATGGTCCCATTAGGCATAATAATGAAATGAAATTCGGCGTAGCCATGATGTCCCTGTCTAAGAACGCCCGAAACGAATCGAAAGAAGGTCGAATAGCGATTTTCTTGGTTATGCTGATGTTAAGTTCACCAATGCTATCATTGGTCCCATCTGTATCAGCATCACACATTACCCAGTATGCAGTCCAGAGAGACCCCTCTTTCATTTCGATAGGGGATATTGACTGTGATGACGACAACGATATTGTCTCCGCTAGTTCAATGGGTCACTTCATTACCGCACTCTACAATGACGGTATGGGAGGATTTGGAGACAGGCAGGATGTCTTCATTTCAAACAACGATTCATTCCGCGCTGGATTCAGGGATACAGCGGACGGAACTAGAGTCTATGTTGCCGATGTAGATGGTGACGGAGTTAACGACGTAGTCTACTATCAACAGAACATTCGATTCGTCGGAGGGCCTATGGTTCCTGGAAATCTTACTGTACTTTGGGGAGATTGTAATGAAAGAATCAACAATTGGAATCCTTCCGAAGCTATCACAGTTAGCAACCCGTATCTCATGGACATGGATGTAGAGGATATCGATGGCGATGGAGATGCAGATATTGTCATGAATGTAATTGACCCTACCTTCACAAATAACTACATCAGTATATACAAGGGACCTGATCCAACTCAAATTACAGCTCAACAAACAATTCCAGTACCATTGACCAATGGGATGTACACGAACTTAATTTTAGGACATTGGGGAGAAGATGTTCTTGGAGGTGGTGGCCTTCCTGGTGGTGGAGTTGGTGATTGTGAAGATCTCGACATCTGGTTGTTGCGCACACCACCTTACAACACTGGTGTAGGATACTCGAATGGCCACTATGACAACATGACTGTACTTGAATACGACTGTACACTTGGGACTTATCCAAATCCATTAGATGCAACTGCAAATGGCGTACATAATTTCAAGTTGGACGCAGAACACAATTATCCACTGTACGGAATCGATATTTCTGACACAAATGATGATGGTGAGGTAGACCTAATCGCTGCCGTTGATGGAATCACAGGAAATATATCCTACGCAACCCGCACCGGTTCTTCTTGGGATACCCAAAACTACGTTTTCCTTGGTGATTATCTTGGTGCATCTATTACCATCGCTGATGTAAATCGAGATGGAAAAATGGATTTCTTTGTTCCAACTGAGGTTACTCTTACTCGATTGCAGGACTCAACTGCACAGAACCAAACATATCTGCTTGTTGATAACCTAAGAGAAGTAAATACAGTCGAAATCATTCTTGGAAACCCCAACGGTAATGGATACTTGTCATCCCTTTCGTTCGACGTCGGTCGTAGACCAACAATGGCAGTTCCAGGACAACTGGCGGGCGGAGACGACAGTGCTTACGAGATTGCAATCGGACAAAGAGATAGGTCATACAGATTCGCAAACAGCGCAATGTGGCTTGATACTCAAGGATGGGCTGGTGCTGGTGACTTCCTATCTGTACTCAGTTTAGATAACGAAGACGTTGGAATTACTGAAGTAAATATCGCTCCAGCGGCTTATGATCCAGCTACTGGAGCCGCCAAAATTGGTGAGGGTAACAGATTTGTCAACTTAACAGTGAAAAATACTGGTCTAAACCCCATTTCTGGCTCAATTGATGTCGATTTAGAAGTAAAGGAAGTTCTAGACGGAATTGACACCCTTGTCTATTCTAACGACTTCGAGGGTAACATCGACAATACCAATTGCCCATCTTGTACGATTGTCCTAAAATCATACACAGGAGAATATGGTGCTGGTTCGTCTTCATGGCACGAGGAATATAATGCATCTACAGATTCCAACGGTTCAGCCACCGATGACTGGTGGGAAGCCGACACAAATCCAACCACCTACATGTGGGCTGGAATGGATCATAATAACCAAGACAATGAATCTGGATATTACAACAACATGGATGAGGCATTCATCATTGAGAACGTTGACTTGACAGGTGCGGACGCAGCATATTTGGATCTAGATCTATTCTGCAGCGCCGCATTCTTTGAATTGTATCTCGCTGAGCAATACGCCGTAGTAGAACGATGGCTGTATGAAGACTCCTGTGGTATTGAGGTCTGGAGTGATGGCAATGGATGGGAACAAGTGTTCTTTACCGGAGGCTGGGATAATGAGAGATACTTCCGTCTAATTGGATTAGGATATGATCCTGAATACAACACCTACAACGGAAACTTCCAATCCAACACAGTAACACCGTGGACAAGTTATTCCGGTGACGATGCAATTGATTTAACTCCCTACGCAGGCGAAGTTGTCGACATTCGCTTCCGCTTCCGCAGTGGTTTGATGGGAAGTGTTGGTCCAGATGGATCATCTCAGGATACCGGACTAGATGGGTTTGCATTTGACAACATTTCGATTCGGAAAACTGATGTTATTTTCGGCACAGAAGAAGTGGTAAGTCAAACTTTGTCATTCTCCAATTTCGCAGCTGGTGCTACCGAAGAAGTATCACTAACTGCTGATTTCGTAGACAACCGAACTTACTACATCAACACTGAACTAACCAACCCTGTAGGATTCGACAACGCAGACGCCACAAATGACGAGATAAAATTCCAAATTACTGTAGAGAATCTTTTCGACCCAGGTGTTGCAGAAGAGCCATGGGTCAGTCTCGAGAATGGATTGAGATATGCCTCAGGAGATCGTGACATCGAGATTCGAGTCCAGAACTATGGAAATACTCTGACGGACTTCCAATTGGAAACTGTAGTCAAGAACGCTCTTCCTGACCTAGTTGCGATTGAAGATTTCTCCGGATTTGACCCAATTTGGGAAGATGATAATGATCAGCAAGGAAAGGAAAATGGAAGCCGATTAGACGATACAAATGGCGACCATCCTATGTTGCCTCAAAGCAGAGGAGTGTTCAATTCCTTCGCATATTGGCTGGGTAATCCAGACACAGGATATGGCGATAATTGGGACGAGACTCTATCTCTCGATCCTTTCCCAGTTGCTGCAGGTGGTGGCACCGACTTCACTTACCTGACCTTCGACTACTTCGCAGAGGGTGATTATCTCTCAGATTCAGATGGCAATATTCTAGCAATTCGCGATGCAGCGGGACTAGAAATTGAATGGTCTAAGGGTGGAGAAATCTACCGCGGAACTGTTTGGGGAAGTTGGACCGATCTGAACGAAAATGGACTAAGGCCTTTCCAAGATGGTAGTGGCCTTGGAGCGTGCGAAGATTTCGACAACAATGGTCGATATGACGAGGTCGAATATATGGGCGACCACTCAGACCGATACGAATCTGTAGTCTGGTTTGATTCCGAAAGTTTGGTCAAGTCTGTGATTATCGACATGTCACACATTACCCTTCTTAACCAGACCTCTAATGACACCTTTGATTGGAGGACNGAATGCACTGACCTTTCAGGTTCTGAAGTGTCTCTGACCTGGAGATTCCAATCCAATGGAGATGGAGTGAATGGTAATGCAGGTCTTGCTGGGTTTGCAGTTGACAACATTCGTGTCGATGAATTCACATTCGAGAATGATGGCACTTACATTACTGACATCAATGGATTGGATGCTTCCGAGCGTCAGGACGTTACAGTAGCGACACATGACTTCAATTCTGGACTATATCGAATAGATTCTACAACTCTATTCAACAACACAATAGAAGGAACATCTTGGTACAACCAAACAGAGATTACTACTGCAAATAATCACACTCAGATTATCTTCAGTATCGCAAGCGCTGACATCACTTTGATGCAACCGAACGTACTGGATTGTGTATCCGATATCACATACAAGTGTGTATACACATATGATTCGGTATCTCAGCACTCATTTACAGTACCACTACTGAATGGTGTAATCGCAGGTGAATATGAGGTGAATATGAAGATTGTAGATATGACAACAGGTCAGACAGTCTACGAACAAGCGGCCGATAATGGGCCGTTCGATCTTGAACCTCATGCTCGAGACTTTGCTAATTGGACCGCGCCTTACAATGGATGGTACGACGGCAACCAATACAACATCAGCTTCTATGCGATATTGACTGAAGACGGAGAACCATCAGGAAACGATCGGTTCTTCGAGATTGAATTCTTTGACAATGTTGACGTCGCGATTCTGTCCAATCCTACTGACCAGAATCGTTTGCAGAGAGTAAAGCAGGATCTAGAATCGATGGGAATGACATACACTCAATTATCAGTGAGCGATTGGGATAGATACGCAACCGAGAATTGGATGTCACATTACGAGAAGATATTGCTACCATGGCAGACCGATTACAATGTCGAATACGGAGAATACTACGAGACCCTCGCATCCACTAGGGATTCTGATGGTCTATCGGTTACCGAAGTTCTAGAGGCATACATGGTAAACGGAGGAACTGTTCAGATTCACCTAGGACCGTATCGTAACGAATACCAGCCAAACCGGCTACCTTTCGGAATGGATATCGCAATGCGAAATCAATGGAATAATACAGTCACAAACGACGATCTAGTGATTGTCGATGCTTATCACCCATTGATGACTAATGTCGATACTGCAGCCTTTGCAGGTGTTCATGGTGGTTCTTACGTCGCTTTGGCGGGACTAGATACTGCACAGGTACAATTCGACCAAATCCCACAAGTCTGTGGAGGTCGGATTAGCGATCCAACTGGAACCTTCCACACACTGATGCGAAGTGAATCCTTCGATTCACAGTCGTTACTTTCGATTTGTAACCGTGGTGCAGGTGGAATGATTGTGACTACCCTGGATGTAGAGAATCCAAGCTTCTCTCAACCATTTGGTGGAACATCTATGCCACTACTATCCAACATGTTGGGCTATCATGTAACTCCTTATCCTACTGAATTCGGAATTGCAGGCGATGGATTTGACCTTACAGTAAACGGTGAAGCACCTTCGATTGACACAGTCACAGGTGCCTACTCGACCATGTACATCAAGTCGAACTCCGAACTCGACTTCTCTTTCTTGACCTCGGATTCATCCTTGGCTGACAGCATTACCGCCGATTGGACATTACAATCGACAGACATGAATGAATCAGTTACTGGCTGGGAAGGAGAAATCATTGATTTCGGAGAGATAAGCCATATCCGCCAAAACACCGCAAGCATACCTGCTCTTGGTAGCTTCTGTGTTGGTGATTCGAGTTCCACAACAGGATGTCGAATCGGGGCAGAATGGCTATTGACATTGTATCTTCACGATGAAGATGGTCATACAAGAATCACTTACATTCATCTCGTTACTGACGATACATTGGCCGATGAATTCCGACCAAATGCGGATCTACAACTTGTTGAAGATAGTGTTACAGACGAGTATGTAAGCCTTGAAGGAACCAAGACGATTGGTGGTATAGATTGGCCAATTTATCGAGTTAGATTGACCGACAGCGGTGACATCAGCCTATCCTTCGATTCTTCAGCAAGCTCTGACGATGACGCACCAGAGGGCGAGAGAGGAATTGAGATGTTTGAGTACAGAGTATTCTTCGATTATCCAGTAGATTCTTCGAATCCAACTCTAGAAGGTCACACTTTCCAAGTACCAAACGCGGCAGGTGGTGACATGTGGAATTATGTATTCCGAAACATGACTAGCGATGGAACTTTGGAGAATCAGATTAGGCTAGAATTGATTGTATACGATCGTGCTGGAAAGCAATCAGAAAAGGCACGACTGTACTTCATCGTAGTTGGAGAAGACTTTGGAGACGACCCGCCGGTTGTCGATATTACTTCTCCTCGTTCGACTGATTCTCAAAGTGAGGATTTGGTCACAATCAATGGAGTTGTGACCTCGGGTGCCGAAAATGGTGTTGTGATTGAGGTGGCACTAGATCAATCAGTTCTGGATTTGACTCCATCTCCTAAGGCTACTCAGAAGGCGCTAGGAAAGTACAACACAACAGGCCCTGCTTTACTTGGAGANGGTGATACCTTCACGATTACTCTCAACATTGCAGACCTATACTTGGAGACTACTGGAAAGCAGGTCACAGTATACTGGAGAGTTGTGGAGGGCGACCGATACGAATTGAATAATGAATTCACAATCGACTTACTCCCTCGGCCAAGTGACCCTTGCGCCCTGAATCCTTCAGCTGATGGTTGTGTGTCAGATAGTGGTGGTACAGATGTCATCATGGTCGCTATCATCGGAGTAATCGCGGTTCTAGCAATTGTTGGTGTAACCCTAGTTGTTGTTAGATCAAGAGGCAAATCAGATGATGTTCAAGACACTGTCCAACAGTTTGGTGGTGTAGAGCAAATGGACCCTGTCGAAGCATACGTACAACAGATGGTTGGCCAAGGCTATGACGAGGCTACTGCGAGGCAATATGCCGAACAGTATTACGCAGCATATTATGCCCAACAAGGTAAAGGCGGCGGCAACTGAGTAAACCCTCGAAAGGGGGATGCTCAAAACGCACCTTGAAGGCCTCTTGGTGGCCGCCCTAAGACATGGACATGGGTGACGCATACACTGTAGCAGACCTTTCTTTGGCGAAGGCTGGTGGGCTAAAGGTAGACTGGGCCCGAAGCAGAATGCCGGCTTTAGCGGCATTGCGGGCTAAGGCCGAGAAAGAACGACCTTTGGCGGGCCAAAGAATTGCAGGGTGCTTACACGTCACTAAGGAAACTGCTGTGTTGATTGAGACCATTGAAGCCGCAGGTGGCAAGGTTTCCTGGTCTGGTTGTAATCCTCTTTCCACACAGGATGATGTAGCAGCTTGGCTTGCATCTGAGGGCTATGATGTACATGCTTGGTATGGCCAAAATACCGAAGAGTTCTACCAATCCATCGATCGCACTCTGAAAATTAATCCAACACTGACTCTAGACGATGGTGCAGACCTGATTTATCGTGTACACAGTAAATTTCCAGAATTAGCAGAAGGTGTGATTGGAGGTACTGAAGAAACTACCACTGGTGTTCACAGACTCAGAGCCATGGGAGAAGCAGGAGAACTTCTCTATCCAGTGATTGCAGTCAACGATGCATCGACCAAGTGGGACTTCGATAACGTACATGGAACCGGACAATCAACAATTGACGGAATTATCCGAGCCACCAGTGTTCTACTCGCAGGCAAAACTTTCGTTGTTGCTGGATACGGACATTGTGGCAAGGGCCTAGCCAATCGTGCCCGTGGTATGGGCGCCAATGTTATTGTCACAGAAGTCGATCCAATAGCTGCCCTGAAAGCAGTCATGGATGGATACCGCATCATGCAAATGGATGATGCGGCGAAGATTGGCGATGTATTTTGCACAGCAACAGGGATGAAAGACGTCATTATTGGTCGCCACTTTGATATTATGAAAGAAGGAGCAATTGTTTGTAACACCGGTCATTATGATTGCGAAATCAATATTGCACATCTTGAAGGTAGGGCCGAGAAGATTTACACGATTAGAGAAGATAACGAAGCCTTCCAACTCAAAGATGGACGTACTATTCATCTGCTTGCGCGTGGAAGGCTGGTTAACCTAGCCGCAGCAGAAGGACATCCAAGCGAAGTGATGGACATGTCATTCGCCAATCAATTTCTCGCACTTTGTCGATTAGCAGCTGAGGGCGAGGGATACGATAACATCGTCTACGACATAAGTGCCGAACAAGATAGTGAATTGGCTAGATTAAAACTCACAGCAGAAGGAATTAGCATTGATACTTTGACAGACGAGCAACTAGCCTATCTAGAGGATTATTCTGCAGGGACATGAGAGATAATTCAGAGTTAATCTTCTGATTCCTCATCCTCTGCCCACCAATTTTCTGTGTTAGAAAAATCCGGTAGGTTTGGTTTCCACTTTTGACCAATAATCTCTTCCGATTCAATAATTTTTGAATGCCGATCTTGGAAAGCTGTGCTTCGTTTTCCAATTGTATGATTGTAGAGTTTACTACCACGAATTTCGGTTGGAACACATACCTTTCCAGAAGTAGCCTCAACATCAATTGCCCTCTCTAGGTCAAGTGCGTGCCGATTGAGTTTTTGCAGTAATCCAGCAGCAGCCCTACTCACTCCCATAAATAGCCCTAGAATAATTACAAACACCAAAATGAATCCAAATTGACTTCCTCCAAGTAAAGTCATGGCTACAGTTCCCATCAAGAATACAATAGGGGCTACAAAAGTAAACAAGAAGAAAGTGTCTGAAAGAGGTTTCCTAGTTTTCATTCGACCGATTATTTCCCATCTAGGATGCTTCGGGTTCTGAGGCCTGAATATTTCGTCCTTCTCCATTTTGGCCGCCTTGTCAACCATCTGCCTAACCCGATCCATATTCATCAGTTGCTGCCGGTCTGGTTGTTCCATTTCTGATTCGAACATTATTTCCAACAATTCGCTAGCTTCAGAATACATCCCCAGCCGTACAAGAATGGCGATTTGTTCGATAAGTGGCGTAACATCGTTCGGATCGATCTGCCTTCTTTTCTGCCACCACTCAAGCGCCTCCTCTAGCATACCTAGGTGGTCGACCAGAAGATTTCCTCCTATTGCCCATGATTCTTCGTCATCTGGTTTTAGCCTCACTACATTTTGTAATGCGGCATAAGCACTAGCCGCCTGTGGTAGTGTCGGCATATCTTGCACACCTCTCCTTGCGGCTGGAAGAGTCATCCTTGCGGTCATTTTCCAAGCGGCCGCATGGTTGGGCTCTATGCGGGTAATTTGGCGACATAAATCGAGGGCTTCTTCCCTCTCACCAGACTCTTCAAGCTCGAGAACTTCTTCCCAGAGCATATCCGCCTTGCTCGCCATGTGACTTGCTCGGGTTTAGACGAAATGAATGCTGGGGTGCCCCAAACTCAGCGCCTACCACTCCCTCTTCCAGGTCGATTACCCCTCGGACCGCCTCGACCAGGGCCTCTGAATCCAGATCTACGTGGCTTTCTACCACTGCCTGGCGACCGTCCTCTTCCGCGACCGTGATTTCCTCCTTGAGGTCTAGAACCACGGCGTTCATTGCCTCCGCCTCTGGATTTTGGTTTGCCACCCGAACTAGGTCGATGAGCTTGACAACGGTTGCATTTATCTCTGAAGGAGAAATTAGAATTGTTACACTTAGGGCAAGTCCAATCTCCAGATTTTTTGGAATTATTTCCTCCCCGCTCGAATTTTCTTTCAAACTTACCTGCACCATCTCGAGGTCGATCTGCTTCACAGCGGTTACACTTCTTTCGGAATGCAAAATTGGAGTTATTGCATTTTGGACAATTCCAATCTCCGCCTTTTTTGTTATCATTTCTTCCACGTCGGTCATCGCGTCGACCATCTCTTTTCGAGTATCTATCTCTTCCACGGCCACGATTATCTCGCCTTTCTCTTGGAGCGATTTCAACAGGAGACCCTATCGTGTTNGAGGNTTCTATTTCGTCTGAGATTGGATGAATGTGAACATAGGCTCCATCGATAGCCCCGATTACAGAATTGACCTTACCCACCGGCTTTCCACCGATTATTCGTAAAGTAGCACCCAGCCTTGGTGCACGCCCCTCAAAGGCAACGAGGAGACCCCCTTCGTGCGACTCTCTGTCGACTGTGCCTGAGAAGCTCATGACCTCAGTCGCGTCGGCCCGAGTATATGAGTGCGGCAGATGCCGCGGCGAGCAGACCCCCGAGACCCAATGCAGGAAGTACAGTATTGGGGCCTTCATTAGAGGGCGGCTCTGGCTCGGGTTCAACGAACAAGTGAGTGTTGTCAACACTACGTTCTTGACTTGAGCAAATTCCCGAATCATCACAGGCTTGAACTTCAACAATATGAGTTCCTTCCGCCCAGACCGAGAAATCAATCTGAGGCGTGGACCACATATTTCCGCTGACTGAAATACTACCAACCGAGGAGCCATCGATTAGCAGAGTGAAAGAGACCGCCTCACCATCAGGATCGGAGAACTGACCGCTCATCGACCATGAATCGCCGTCCCATTCTTCGGAATTGACTGTCATTATTGGGGCACTGCTGGCCTTCACAATTCCTAAATCATAAGTTGCTTGCAAACTATAGACTCCATCTCCAGTCACTATTACCGTGACATATGCAGGACCAGGAATGACGCCTACTGCAGGTACCTCTTGAGTAATTTCAGAGCCTTGAAGTAAATATGGTCCGGAATAAGTTCCAGCCACGCCAAAACTGGAAATAAATCCAATTTCAAGAGATAAATCAGGCCATCCTGTGGTTGGAGAGAGAGTAATTGGATGTGGATCTGATAGATCACTATCTGTAGTTGATATTTGGAATGGTACTCCAACATTCCAAGTTCTATTTCCAGAGGATTGGCCAGCACTGTCGATTGCTTCACAAGTAACCTCTCCCACCTCGCCTCTTGGAACATCCATCGACAACTCTCGATTTGAGTATGTGATTGCTAATCCTGCCTCTCCTCTGCAGTTAACATCGAGGCTCGATACTCCAGCCTCATCATCAAACCAATGTTGAACATCATTCCAATCCGCGATAATCTGTGTCCCTCCGCTAGCGCGAGGGAACCACGCTCCATCAGTTGGGGCATTTTCAGTCCAGATAGGAGGGTCGTCCACTGGGATTGGTGCAGTTGTAAAGTCGGCAAACAGATCCTCTCCTACAGGCCATTGAGGCATGTTGGGATAGAAGGAGTAAGTTAGACTTCCATCTTCGTTTTCATTCAATTCATAGGAACTAGAACCGTCACCTAAACAACTGCCTCTCAAAGGTGCAACACCAGCAAAGTCACCCATGTCAACTTGCACGTCGCGCCCTTCACATTCTTCCCACATATCTAGACGCAGCCCTTCGGTTACAGGGAATGTGATATGATATTCTGCCCCACTCATGTTTGAGGCGTTGTAAGCTAGAGTGAAGTCACTAGGATTATTGAGGCTGGATATTGCCATAGTGGCATTTAACCATAGCATCATTCTACACTCATCCTGACCACTTGATGGATCTATGTCGGTATCACAATCTCGATCGCTATCTGGGTAAACAGGCACCTCATAGCAATCACTACTTGCCCCAATTCCAGAGCATTCTCTTGATTCCGAATGCCTAGGAGGGACTAGATTCCATTCTTCGACTAGCACCTCGTCTTCAGTCCATGAGGTGTTTTTCCAATCAGTGCCGTCACCTCCTCTGTGAGGACTTCCATCACGCATACCCATTCTAGTAAACGTGTATTGAACACACTCCGAAGCAATAGCTCTGACTCCTTCTCTTTCGTCTGTAGAAATCCATCCATCATCGCCACTTGGGTAGATTTGTGCAATATATTCATCTAAACTCTGTCTTACATCATCTGCCAAAGTCCCATTTACCCAAGCAACTGCTTCAATTTCGGCAGAGTTCCAATCACTGGCAATAGTGAAATTGAATACTGCTTTAGTATACTCAAACATATCCTCGAAAGTAAGGACGCTACATCGCTCCTCAAGCGTGGGCTCATCAGGGCCGAGTTGTTCTCTTCTGTCTTGAGAATCATCAAGACCACCTTGTTGGTAGCCCATTGGTAACCACGAAGACATCATGGCAAACATAGTCAACAGAACTGCGATTCTAAGCACACGTTCCCGCTTCATTACAAATCCGAAAGAGACCAAGGAAATATTGCTATCGGCGGCATAATAGCAGCCGATATTATTAGTTTAGGGCAACCTAAACTAGATAAACAACTTATCTGTCCCGTGGTTTAGGGAGACCTAAAAATGACGCAAAGGTCACTGATAGCAACCACACTAATTGGAATAATTCTCTTTTCGACTTTAGCCGGTTGTTTAGATTCAGAAGAAGATAAAGATGTAATAATAATCGCATACGAAGTAAAACAAGATTATGAAAATCCTGATGAAAATCCACAAATTATGGCTGACTACTTGGCCGCAGAACTTGATATGGATGTAGAACTTTATCCAATCTCTTCAGAAGGAGCTATAATTGAAGCTCTACGATTTGGTAATGCTCACATCGCATTCATGGATGGAGCTGCAGCATGGATAGGCTGGCAACAGTATGGGCTTGATGCATTAGCCGCTGATCAAAANTCCGATGGCAGAACATATTACAACGCTCATGCAGTTGTTTTGAAAGATTCTGAGATGGCTGCTGCATACTTAGATGATGATGCAACTACAGATCCGTTTTCATTATTGGCAGGTAAGACCTCATGTCACACTGGCTGGTTGAAGTCTGCTGGAATGTTGTTACCAATGGGTTTCCTTATCGGGAATGGATATGCAAACGTTGTAGGCGATCCTAATGATATTGAATCACTAAGAAATACTGTAACTAACTTTTTCAATGAAGACGCCAGTATTCCTGACTCTGGAACTACATACTATGGTTATTCTGGCGCAGTAAAGTGTCTATCTGAGGGTGTTGGAGATGTGGCCTTCGCGAAAGACTCAACAGTTCCAGGTTATTGTGGAAATGAGAATGCTGTTGACAATGAAGCATGGTGTCTACCAGAAGATGAATATGTGATGCTTCCTTCCTACGGTTCAGCACCTTCACACCCAGTAATGTATAATCCAGAATTTGTAACAGATGACACAAAGATAAAAATTCAAAATGCTCTAGTTGGAATGAAAGACAATGATGAAGGGGCTGCGATTCTTGATTCAGTTCTAGGAACTCCTGGAATTGTCGCAACAGATGCTGCTACTCACCTAGGGTCTTATGGTGGATTAATAGAAGATATTCCAGGAATCAATTCGTACTATAGTGATAAATACTCGATAAATGAAACTGTAACTCCTACAATTTCAGAGATTAGAATTGCTTTCGAACTGAAAGATGATTACACAGGAAGCCCGGAAGAAAATCCACAAGCTTTAGCAGATTTCATTGCTGCTAAAACTGGTGTAGAAGTCAAACTATATCCTGTAACTTCAGAAGGTGCAATAATCGAAGCGTTAAGATTCGGTAATGCGGATATTGCATTTATGGATGGAGGTGCTGCATGGGTCGGCTGGAAACAATATGGACTATCTACAATGGCTGCTGACATGAAATCTGATGGTAGAACCTACTACAATGCTCATGCATGGGTTCACAAAGATTCTGAAATGGCTGCGGCCTATCTGGATGATGATGATAGTACTGATCCATTCGCACTACTCGAAGGCAAAACCTCCTGTCACACCGGGTGGTTAAAATCTGCAGGAATGCTATTACCAATGGGGTACTTGATTTCCAATGGATATGCAGACGTTGTCGGTGATGAAGATGATATCGAATCTCTGAGAGATACTATCCATGCTTACTTTAATGAAGATGCAAGTATACCTGACTCTGGAACTACATACTACGGTTATTCTGGTGCTGTAAAATGCCTATCTGAAGGTGTTGGAGATGTAGCCTTTGCCAAAGATTCAACTGTAGACGGATATTGTGGAAATGAGGATACTAGTCTTAACGAAGATTGGTGTCTTCCACGTGATGAATATGTAGCTTTACCTGCTTTTGGCCAAGCTCCATCCCACCCAGTAATGTACAATCCTGAAATGATAAATGTTCAAACTAGAACTGCAATTCTGAATGCTCTACTTGCATTGAATAATGAAATGTATGTCGTGGACTACGAAATGCAAGGTCAAACTTACACTGGATGTTACAATCTAATTACACACCAGCTTGATTCTGAATCTGATGAAAACGCCTGTGGTGGAAACATTTTGACAAATGTTTTGGGGACCCCTGGTTTGGTAGAAGCAAATACACAGGAACATCTTGGTTCGTACAGTAGTCTTATTGGTTCAATCCCAGGAATTACTGCATACTTCGATGACAAGTACAGTTCGTAAGTTGGAGATCCAAGGATAGGGGGATGAAATGAACTCTCCAATGAAATACGTAACCAGTCGATAAGACAAAACAGTTGGCAGGGGGCGTAATAGCGCCTGACACCTACATTCGAATTCCGTATTCGAACGCAATAGGCCCCCTGTCAACAACCTTAGCCAATAGCATTGGCAATACCCGTTGGCAGGGGGAACTCTAACAGCGTCATATAGAGAGCAATCTGTACACATCACAGGTTCCCCTGTCAACACCAGGATTAAATTGAAAATTATGTTATTTCCTTCAGGACCAACATTGAAAAATCAGTATCCTGAGCAATAGTCAGATAGACAGAGGTTTTGTTCAATGCCGACAAAAAGACATTACAAGATACTGGTCATTTGTTATACCATTATCCTGCTTTCTAGCACTTTCTCCGGTTGCTTGAGTGATTCTGAAGAATCAAATAATCAAACAAGAACTCCCATTGTTCTAGCATTTGAAGTGTCCGAGGGTATGCTTGAGTCAGAAACTAATCCTGAGATGCTGGCAGATATTCTTACCCAAAACAGTAGATTTGATTTTACAATTTATACCGTTGATTCAGAAGCAGCGATACTCGAGGCACTAAGGTTTGGAAATGCCGATATCGCTCTAATGGATAGCGGTGCAGCTTGGATTGGGTGGAATCAATACGGTTTGCAGGCTTTTGCGGCTGATCAAAAATCAGACGGCAGGACATACTACAATTCTCTCGCTTGGGTTCTCGACGATAGCGATATCGCTGAAGCATATTTTGATGATGATCCGCTAACAAATCCATTCTCACTGATGCAAGGCAAAACTTCCTGTCATACGGGTTGGTTACACTCAACAGGAATGATGGTTCCAATGGGATTCTTCCTTGGATTAGGGTATGCAAATGTAATTGGCGATCCAAATGATATCGAATCTCTAAGAGATACAATTTTCGAATTCTTCAACGAAAACTCATCAATTCCGGAACCTGGCACACAATACTATGGGTTTTCAGGTGCTCTAAGATGTCTTTCTGATGGGGCCGGTGAGGTTGCATTTGCGAAGGATAACACGGTCTCTCAATACTGCACCACAGAAAATGGAAATTATGTTGAAGAGTGGTGTTTGGATGCCTCGAGATATGTTTCTCTCGAACCATTCGCCAAGACTCCCAGTGATGTTTTCATGACTCATTCTAATTTTGATGACGATTTACTAATCAGTGAACTTACGGATTTTCTAATTGACTTTAGTTCAAACGAGGATTACAGTGAAATTCTCTACAACACACTAGGCACAAAGGGTGTAGTTTCTACAGATTCTGAATCTCATCTTGGTATATACACACCTCTGGTTTCGAATATCCCCGGGATTTCAGCTTATTATACCGATAATGGAAGTGAATCAATAACAATAACAATAGATGAACTAATTGTTGCATTTGAACTAGATGAATCAAAATTACAAACCAATAGTGACCCGACCCATTTAGCCGAATTTCTTTCCCTTGAATTAGGAATAAATGTTTCAATTCACTATGTTAATTCTCAATCAGAAATGATTGAATCAATTGAAACAGGTGAGGCCCACATTGGATTCCTTCCTTCATCTTCTTCTTTAGTTGGATGGAAATTACATAATCTATCAGTTCTAGGAGCAATACAAAACAAGGATCAATTGACTCAGCGGTATTCTATGGCCTTAGTCTCAAATTTAGGAGAATTGGCTACAGCAAGTTCAGACAATGAAACTAGCACCGATCCATTTGCAATGATGCAGGGAAGAGTGTCTTGCTTCACCGGTTCTCAATCTCCAATNCACACAATTCTTCCNATTCATTANNTAATTGAAAANGGGTATTATTCTCCTAATCAAGAAAATGTCGATATAATCGAAACAATACGCGGCTATTTTGGAAATCAATCATCTCTTCTTTCATCTTCAAGTACCCCTTTAGGAGAGGCAGGTGCGATTAGCTGCCTATCCGAAAATGTAAGTGAAATAGCATTCGTCGGAGAAGATGCACTAGAAGAAAATTGTAATCAGGAAGAACAAGAAAATCAAGATTGGTGCATGGAAATTGACCAGTACCTATCTTTGGGTCAAGTCGGTGTGTCTCCAAGTGAATCCGTAATGTACAACCCTTCGACTCTTGATTCTAGAAGTAGAGCCGCTATTCTCAACGCCTTAGTTACTTTGAATTATCAAATGTATCTAGAGAATTATTCTAGACCTGGATTTGGAACATACACTGGTTGTTACGATATTTCTACACACAAGGTAAATTCAGATAATAATAGGGAAATCTGTGGTGATGAAATTCTAAACAATATACTCGATGGTACAGGGATTGTTAGAACAAATTCACAAGAACATCTTGGCTTGCTATCTGAGGTGGTAAGTGTTGTACCCGGGGCCTATTCATTCTTGCAAGAATCGATATAAGTTATCCGATTCGTGAGATAATTTGTTATTACTAAACCCATCAATACCATATATTGGTTTAGGGCCGCCTAAATTACAAGGGGGCTTTGAAGTTGTCCGAGGGTATGGATTCGGAAAATCCGATTGTCTCCCTCGAAGATGTAGTAATCGGATATGAAACTGAATCACCCTTAGTCAGTATTCCGAATCTCGAAATATTTCCTGGCGAAATAGTGGCCATAGCGGGTCCTTCGGGTATCGGAAAGTCCACTTTACTTGGTACAATTGCGGGACTAATACGTCCGATTTCCGGTTCGATCAAAGTGTGTGGTGCAAAAATCCCCTCGAAACCTCTCCGTGGCTCACTTGGGTATATTCCACAAAAATTGGGTTTGGTTCGTCATGCAAGTGTTAGCCACAATGTGATGTTGGGCGCTCGAGCTGGAACCAGTAATCGGAAGGAGAGGAAAGAACGAGTTACTAATGCCATTGAAAAAATGGGGCTTAAGGAAAAATCAAGAGAACCGATTAGGAGATTGTCCGGTGGCCAACAGAGAAGAGTCGCAACTGCCAGAACATTGGCCCAGAGACCAAAATTAATTCTAGCGGATGAATTTTTGAGTGAGTTAGACGAAGAAACCTTGACGATGGTTTTGGAAAGTGTGAAAAGCTACGTCAAAGAAAATAATTCAGCATTAATCGTTGTCGAGCATGATATTTCTAGAGCCAAGTCAATGGCGAATCGAATCCTGGTTATTGATGATGGAAGAGTGAATCCATTCATTACCGAACCAAAAGCCATGGTGGTGGATTCATGAAGAAAATAGCAGTAGACGGAGAAAAGATGGCTTTGGTGCTATTGAGTCTCTTTTTGCTTGCAATTGTAATTCTTAACGGAATGGTGGGCGATTGGGGAAGATTAGCAGGAGGTCCAGACAATCTTGTCAGATTCTTCTTTCAGTCTCTTTGGCCACCCGACATGAGCGTTTTAGAGCCTCAAACATACCCTGTTTGCACCGCCCAACCAATTTTCGATTTCACTTGCTCAACCGCTTGGAAGGGAGTAATCGAGACGCTAAAGATTGCGTTTGTTGCGACTGTATTTGGCATGATTGTAACATTACCTTTGTCAGTCATGGCTTCAAGAAATTTAAGTCCGCGATGGATATCTTACCCTACCCGCTTTCTTATCTCGGCATGCAGGAGTCTTCCAGCATTGATTTGGGCTATTTTCTTGGTTATTCTAGTCGGCTTAGGTCCATTAGCTGGCGTTCTGGCAATGACAATTTACACCGTAGGATATCTTGGAAAATTACAGTATGAATCAATTGAGGGTTTGACAAAAACTCCTTTGGATGCGGCGAATGCAATAGGCTTGAGTCGTTGGGAAGTGGCGATTAATGTGGTTATTCCAGAAGCCGCAAATGATCTAATTTCTCACTCGATATTCATGTTTGAATATAATTTCCGTTCTGGTACTGTAATCGGCATTGTCGGTGCAGGAGGGATTGGATATTACATCGATTTGTATCTTAGATTTTTACAATATGACAAGGTATTTGCATATCTGATAATTATTTACATTGTTGTGNTAATTATCGACTTTATTTCNATTTATGCAAGGTCNTTCTTNACNGAGGAAGAATATCTTGNGACTCCNAANTGGAGAGATNTNTTCATTCCATCTTGGACTCGAGATTGAACTTGNAAATTATNCACCATAAGCTTCGACCATTCGTCGAACAGCAGTTGAAACTTCTTCATCACCATCTAGTAAATTGCCTAGGGCTGTTAGGAATGGTACCTCAATTTCCAATCTTTCTGCTCGGTTTAGGAACATCCTNGTCGCTCTAACTCCTTCCGCTACCATGTGCATCTCTGCTAGAGCCTGTTCGAGAGATTTTCCAGAACCAAGTTTTTCTCCTAGCGTTCGATTTCTTGAGCGNGGACTAGTTGCAGTCACGTACAAGTCTCCGATTCCAGCAGGTCCAAATGCGGTTCCCGCATTTGCGCCCATTGCATCTAGCAGAGTAATTCCCTCCGAGAATCCTGCAAGGACCAAGGCCGCTTTGAGATTATCACCACCGATTCCGTCTCTCAATCCATCGACCAAACCACAAGCAAGAGCTACCGTGTTCTTGTATGCCCCCCATAATTCTGCACCCTCTACATCATTCGTAGCGGTAAGAACCAGAGATTCAGTCGAAAGGCGCTCTGCGATTCTATCGGCAATGGATCTATCATGACAAGCAACCAGAGCCGTTGTCATTACTCCTCGAGCAACTTCTGGAGCGATTGTTGGGCCTGTCAGAACAACCACAGGATTGGACTTACCTGCAGCGGCAAGACGGTCTTCAATCTCACGAGAAATCATTCCTGATTCACTCTCAGAGGTTGGTGCCAATCCTTTGGCTAAATCAATTAGAACATGCGATGGGCGTAAATGAGGAATTAGGTCATTTACAACAGATAGAATCACACTACTAGGTAATGCAAGAATTAGTATCTCACAAGTATCGGTTAGATCGGATAACTCCATGGTGGAATCTAGAGTAGGAATTTCGTGTCCAGGTAGGTACTTTTCATTGATATTGCTGGTCATCAATGACTCGTATACTTCGGCTTCAACAGTCCAGCCCATTACATTGTGACCATCTTCACACCAGACCTTTGCTAGGGCAGTACCCCAATTACCTAGTCCAAGAATACCTATGCGTGACATGTGCACCCCAAATTCACCTCGCCCAATGCCCCCGTTATGACCCCTTTGGGGTAAGAACTGGCTACCGTTGGATTCTTGACCTTGAGTTTACGGCCCGATGTTAAGCAGGGGTTCCCGAGCGGTCAAAGGGGCTGGGTTTAGGTCCCAGTGCGTAGTGCTTCGCAGGTTCAAATCCTGTCCCCTGCACCATTTTTGGTCCATTATGCCGACATTGTGTTGATAAGGGGGTTTTTTCTCCAACGATTCAATGAATCGCGCGTATGCCTTACTCGCTAGCCTAATTTTGATTGCCACTCCAATGGCAGGTTGTCTTTCTGGTGATGATTTGGAAGAACTTGTTGACGATGTCTTAGGATGTATGGATGAGAATGCAGCCAATTACGAAGAAAACGCCACGGCCGAGTTAGTTGGAGACTGTATTTACATGGCCACCACGGAGACTTTCATCGAGGCCATGACTGATATGGGAAGTATTGAAGATATGCTAGAAGAGAGTCCGAAGGCAGGATACTCTCAGTCGATTTCATCGAGTGAGTGGAATCAAGATTTGGCGATGCAGTTGGATCTCGAGATAGAGGACACTGTAATGGCGGATCTTAATACCGACTCAGTCTACGTTCACAACTCAATGTCAATTGCAGGGCTATTGCAAATTGAATATACTCATGTGCAGGTCGGCGAGGTTGTCAATGTCCACGTGTTGGTGGGCGGAATGATGGTTCAAGGAGATGCAACAACCGGCTCCTATCAAACTCGAGATGCAACTCCCAATGTTTTGGAGGTAATCGCAGAACAGTCCGGACTCTTCAATGACGAAGGTGATGATGATGGGGATGATGATGGGGATGATGATGATNGTGACTTACCAGAAGACGCAGTAATTACAATCACTATGAGTGATGATATGGAAACCCAGACAATGACAATGCAGCATACTGAGGATGGAGCAGAGATTACTACGACCATTCACATTGATCAGAATGAAGACCTTGTGTCCATGAGTTTGGAAAGCGACAACGGCTCTGCGACCTCATCACTAACGTATGAGGTGATGTGGGGAGATGCAATAGTCATCGAAGTGGATGACACTCTTCCAAGAACCTCGATTCCAGTTTGGTTAGATTCTGAGATATTCGATGATAACGACGACCACGACGGTCACGGTGATGACGATAACCACGACCATGGTAACGACGACCACGAGGACCACCATGATGATGGCAATCATATCAGTTGGAACAGTTATTATGACGGCTACTGTGAGTGGGAAGGCAACCCAGATGATGTCGGCGAGGACAGGTGGTCCTGTGAGGAGGACGCATCCCTTTCAGACTGGGATAACTGGTGGTGGTACTGTGAGCTTCATGATGAGGATTGGTTCTGTACGGATGACTACGGGCAAGACCCGGACCACGAGCACTCAGCAGACAACGGCAACTACAACGAAAGCAATGCCTCAGAGGAGGATCCATCTTCCGTGGATGGTATGAATTGGGATGGGCTGTATCCTCGTGGGCACTGTGAATGGGAGGGCAACCCAGACGATGGCGAAGACAGGTGGTCCTGCAAAATGGCAGAGTGGGATAACTGGTGGTATTACTGCGAGCACCATGACTCAGACTGGCACTGCACTGACGACTTAGGACAGAGCGAGGAATTCGAGCACTCCGCAGATAATGACGAGTGGTCAGGTTCGGAGGATGGAGAAGATGGACCACCATCACCTGATGATGTAATGTATATGACTGACTCAGATGGAGATGGCAACATGTCTCAAGAAGAGTTTGTTACATACTGGACCATGGAAAATCCAGACGCGCCGATAGACTCAGACCAATCCTTCCTAACAACTGAGGACGTAGAGGATTTGATTGAGTTGTGCGACTACGATGCTCCATCAGATCTTATTGATATCAATGAAATGCAGTGCTTCATCGATAACCTAGTCGGAATGATGCCTGATGATGAAAACACTCCGAGTCTGGATGAGTTCTTTAATCACTTTGATACCGATGGTGACGGTCATCTTACAGTAACTGAATTCATAGATGTCAACGATGTTCCCGATGACGAGCAGGACGATGTTCACTCCATGTTTGACATGTATGACAATGATGAAAGCGGCGGTCTGGATTATTATGAATTCGAGCCTCTTTACGATATGATGGTAGACAGTGATGATGGCGAAGATGGTGATGATGATGGTGATGGTATGGAGCGAAATGACGCTACCGGATTTGTCGCAGAGAATCAGACACTTAATGCTCCAATCACCGACTTTGAAGTTCACTTCCTCAGCGACTGTGAGGAGGAGTACGATGAGGAAGAGGATCAAATGATTCAGCCAGATCTAAGCGCCTGCACAAACGAATTCAGTATTCCACTAACCGGTGGGGAAGTGGAAGGTGTTACGATTACTTACACTGACCACGATGGGGATGGGCTAGTCTCTCCTGGGGATGAGGTGTCTGTTGAATGGGGCGAATATGATGGCGAGGAGATTGACAAGATGGAGATTTACGATACTTGGGCGTCCCAGTATTCATCAGAATCAGCAGCTATGCCTCCAGCACTACCTGGTTTTGGTGCACTACTTGGAGCACTTTGTCTCCTAGGTGCAACTATAGCTAGTCGAAGAGACTGAATTCATAATTAGCCACTTATGACGAGTTCCGTAGGAACTCGGGTTTCAAGACCGGCGGGTTGATGACCCGTGCCTTGTCTTTTCGCATCGTGACTGAGGCGGGGCTAGCCGAGGAGACTGAGAAGGATAGTCTCGACAGAGAGCTAGACTTGATTCGTGCTCGGCGTGAAGGTGACAAGAGATTCTTTCGTGGAGCCTTCGAAGACTACACTCTGCTAACTGGATTAATTATCGGGGCTGTGTTCTTTGGCGGAGTCTTCGTAATGTCCTCAGGTTGGGTCGCATCCGACTCAATTGTAGTTGACAAGACACTTTCAACAACACCTCTTGATCCTGGCGGCGAATGTGTTGACAAGAGAGGGGAAGTTTGGTTCAACGTCTTCTACGATGTTGATGGTCACGTAATCAAGGTGATATCTCATAATGTCGACCCCGAAATTCAAACAGTTATCGGGATTGTAATTGTGATTTCGGAATCCGAATCGATTACTTTCTTGCAAGGTGGTGTTGGCGACCAAGAACTGGAATATGACCCCGATGAATTAGCTAAAGGTCATTACAATGCATCTGCCTCAATTTGGCAAGTTACAACGGACTCCAACCTAGGTGAAATGACGCAGGAAGATTTGCAGTCATTGGTCGATTCTTCTGGGGTGATTTTGCTTAGCAAAGAATTCGAAATAGAAAATTCCGCTCATGTTGAAATTATCGATGAAGACCCTCGGTCCTGCTGGACGATTCAAGGATTGGGTAATTGGGGCTGGATAATGATGGGTGCTGAATGGGTAGGCGGTCGTGAGGCTGCTATGCTAACAGGAGGAAGTGCCGGTATCCCTGCATGGTGGATGGCAATGGTCTCACTCGGAATGTCGTTGTTTTTCCTTTGTGTGCAATATCCATTGATGCACAAGATGTATCATCGCGATACGGATGATATATTGAATGATGAACAACTTAGTAGGTTGATTATTAGGACCTTACGACAGTCTACAGAAAAGCTGCATATTGACATCGATTTGGACAGATTAAAGATGCAATTGAGAACTATTTCGATAGACGTTCTCGTACCCTATACTACTCGCTCAACTACAATCGAGCAGCCCTCTGATATCCGTGCTGAATTAACCAAAGGCTTGCTTGAAGAGTTCGCAGTCTTTGGAGAAATGAAACCACTTCAGATGAAAATTGTATGTGTAGATGAAGGAATACATGAATCTCATGAGGGAAATAGACGTTCATTGACCTTAGGGGAAATACCTGTATTAATGGAAGATTATTCAGAATTTTTCGTCAATATGAGTGCATATGGCTGGTTAGAGGTGGCTGCGAACAACAGCCTAAATCGCTGGTTTAAGAAACATGATTTGGTAGATTATGGAACTGCGGTATTGGCTGATGAAGACGCAGTATTTGTCAGGGTGATTTACAAACCGGTCACACGATTTACCTATTTCTTATTCAAGCCAACATATCAGGATATGCAAGAGGATCTACATGCTCACTTAAGCAATGATTTGCAGAAGTATCTTGACGACAGAGTGCTAGTAGTCAGCGCTCGTAATGAGAAGGCTACTCTGTCTGATAGGGCTATGGCAGGAAGGTATGAAGATCCAAGTTTAGGAGCCTACGGTATCGCTAGAAAAGGCGCATTATTGGACCCAGTAATTAGCGGAATTAAACTAGAATCCAATGATGAGGAAGACGAATTGGTCGGTCAAGCATTAGTAGCAAAACAGGGAGGAATTACCGGAGCGCTTCTACAAAATCCATTCATGGGAGATATTCTCTCTGGTGTAGAATATATCGCCAATAAGAATCAACAAAGAATTGAGAAATATGGCTTCTGGTTCCTAATTGTCTTCGTTTGGATACCATTCATGGCTAGCGGAGTTCTAGTTGGTGCTATGCTAGGACTTGTTGCCCGAATGCGCTTCCAAAGGGTACTAACTGCTTGTTTGATGGGAGGGACTGCAGCATCTCTCACCTGGGCATATACCGCTAAGGGTATTATTGAATTCATGGAAAGATACCACGCAGAAGCATTCATTCCATTTGTGATATTACTCGCTATTGGATTTACACTATTGCACCTAGGCAGAAATAAAAAGAAGCGTAGAGAGGAATTATTCAGAGAGTCTATGGCTTTCTTCGCAGGTTCATCAGATTCGATGTAAGAAATCCATTTAATGCGATAAATTAGGTGATTGAATTGGCAAATAATTTGGTAGAGATAGAAGGAATGAAGCGATATTATGAGATGGTATCTGGTACTGTAAAGGCGCTTGATGGAGTCAATATCGAAGTCAAAGAAGGAGAACGAATTATCCTTCTAGGACCATCGGGTTCTGGAAAAACTACCTTACTAAATTGCATAGCTGCCTTAGATAGCCCTACTGGGGGAAGATACTCGTTCGAAGGTAAGGAAGTGCCAAGAAATTCATCCGAAGAGATGACTACATTCCGAAGGGAAAACATAGGTTATGTCTTCCAATTCTTCAATCTATTACAAGATTTGACTGTGCTAGAAAATATTCTGTTGATTCAAGAATTGGCCGGAGGCAGAGATGAAAAGCGTGCACGAGAATTACTGGCTCTGGTTGGTTTAGAAGACGAGGTTGATCGTTTCCCTACAGAGATTAGTGGAGGGCAGCAACAACGTGTTGCTATTGCTAGAAGTTTAGCAAAGAGACCGAAGTTATTGCTGGGTGATGAATTAACTGGTAACCTAGACACAAAGACCTCTTCGATGGTCATGGAAGTTCTTGTCAAAGCCTGTGAAGCAGAAAATATCACTACTGTTTTTGTTACTCATGATGAGTCGCTTACTCGGTATGCAACCAGGGTTATACGTCTAGATAGTGGTCTGGTCATTTCTGACGAAATTGTTTGAGGTGATAATATGAAAGCACTGTTGACAAAGAGGCTTTTTCGAAGCCTTTGGCGTACTAAGTTACGATTGGTTGCAGTTGTACTTATCATAATGGTCGGAGTGATGTCGGGTATAGCATTCGGCCATTACGCACACATGACAACAAACATGTATTCCGAAATCTATGAAGATTCTGATGAGGGGGTGAATTTAGCCGACATCTGGGTTGAAAATCCAAGGGCTGTTTGGGATTTAGAAGAATCTGAAAATCTATGTGAACAAATTTCGCTACAATGGGTAAATTCAGAATTACCTATGGTAGAATGTGAACCTCGTTTAGTTCTCGAGGGCTTATTGATAGCCGCCGAAGATGATGGCTCAGAGCGGCTTGTTCCAGGAGTTTGGCACGGAATCGATGAGGGCTATATCGATCGAGTTTGGATGCCTGATGATTCATGTTGCGAGGGTCGTCTAGCAGAGTCAGATGATGAAATTGTACTCGATGCACATGTGGTTGAGGGTTTAGGTTTCGAGTTGGGCGATAATGTTACAATCGGTGCAGGTCAAGGGACTTTGAATTTCACAATCGTAGGATTTGGGTATCACCCAATGCATCTTTATTTCGCAGCACCAGGGTCAATAGTTCCCGCTGAATCTGGTACTTTTGCAACAGGATACCTAACTTCATCAGGATTAGAAGCATTAGCAAACGTATCTGCAGGAACTGCAAATATGCTGTTGATTGATGTTTTTGGTACTCCGGAATATGATTTAGAATCTACAGATGAGAAAGAAGGCGAAGAACTCTCTGCAATTATTGATTCGATGACAATTACAGTTACTGATATCGACCAATCTGCAATAATCTACGATCGTTCGGGCGTAGAATCGGTAGAATTCCTCAGGGCAGATGCGGAAGGTGCGATGAAAACATATCCAGTAATCACAGCAATGTTGGTACTTGTTGCTGGAATTACAATATTTTTGAGTCTACAAAGATTAATTCAATCTCAAGCAAGAGAAATTGCTATTCTAAGAACGTTAGGAATCCCTCGTTCAGCAATAATGCCTTCTTACGTTTTAGCGCCTATGGGAATAGGTATGTTCGGAACAATTCTTGGAATAATTGGTGGAATTTTCTTGGGCTCTCCGGCTATGGAACTAGTCTACACAANCGTGATGGGTATCCCTGTNATAACTGATGATTTTTCATTTATGCAAGTCTTAGAAATTTCGATAATTACTATGCTTCTCGTAATGTTCTCAGGAATTAGACCTGCCTGGCAAGCTGCTAATTTAGACCCCTTGAAAGTCCTTCGAGGTCAAGCCGAAGTCAAGTTATCATCGAAAACAATTCAGCAATTTACCTCTAAACTTCCAACCACAATTGGCCTCACAATTAGGTCAAGTACTCGGAAACCAATTCGTTTAGCTTTCACTTTCTTTGCAGTTGGATTATCGATGCTAATTCTCGGCTCAATGCTATTTATGATGGATTCAATGGAGAATCTTTTCATCGGCAATGCTGATGAAAGCTCCAACTGGGATCAGCAGGCAATTGTATTTCCTGGAATGGAATTGGAAATTGTTGAATGGGCTGAAGAAAACTCAATTGATTACGAATTATTGCTTACCCTGCCTGCAAATCCTGATGGCGATTCTCGCCAATTAACAGCAATGGGTTTGGATGTATTTTCTACTTCGGGAAACCAAGCTATGCAGACATTGAGTTTGATAGAAGGAGATTTACCGAACCTGGGTAGTGAACCTCCAGAGGTATTAGTTGACGAAGGAATACAACATTTCCTTGGATGGGAAGTTGGAGAAGTGCAGGCAATCAGATTTGGTTCACAACTTGTTGAGTTCAAGATAACTGGAATAACGGAAGGAGAGATCGCTAGAACAGTTTACTTCCATCGCGCAGATTTGGCTTCNGANGTNGANCTNGAGGNAACNTCNGTNTTCTTGNNTTATCCNGAGGAGTTNAANAGNACNAATGAGTTAGGAGATNTGTCNATTGGAATTATCGATAAACAACAAACCATTGATGCGATGGAATCACTTATGGAACAGCAACAAGGTTTCTTCATTGCGATTCAATTTTTAGGAATTGTAGTCGCAATAGTGGTTTTGTTTAACACTCTAATTATCAACTTAGCAGAGCGAGATTTGGAATTAGCAACACTCAGAGTTCTAGGCGCACCGATAAGTAGAATTGGTTCGATGATGCTTGGTGAACACTTCGCTATTGGCTTGATAGGCGGAGTTTTGGGGGCTATATTTTCAATTCTTGGAACTCAATGGATGATTAGCAGTTTAGTTCAATGGTCGTTTTATTTCAAAGTCGATGCTGATCCTTTAATTTCTTCATACCTAGTTGGAATTGTATTATTTATCTCGGTCGCATTAACTCCTGTAGGTATGTGGAGAGTACACAGAATGGACCTTGTTGAAAAGGTCAAAGAATTTTCAAATTGATACCGGTGATTTGATGCGAGTAGTGACTTGGAATGTTAATGGGATTCGTGCGGCGATTCGAAAAGGCATGGATGATTGGATGGCTAAAATCGATGCAGATGTTTGGCTTCTGCAAGAGGTAAGGGCATTACCTGAACAATTGCCTAAGGATTGGGAATTACCTTCTGGGCATGAAGTCGTTTGGCATCCTGCAGAAAAAAAGGGCTACTCGGGTGTCGCCTCCTTTTCTCGTGTTGGGATGGAAGAAATAACAAGAGGAATCGATACTGAGTTAGATCCTGATGATTTGGAAGGAAGAGTCCTAACGACGAAATCTGGAGGGTTGACTTGCATCAATATCTACCTGCCAAATGGTGGCTCAGGCCCAGCAAGGCAGGCCTACAAAGACCAGTGGCTGGAAGATCTATTGATTTGGGCCAAACAGTATCTGAATTCTTCCGAGCCGGTTGTTTTGGTCGGAGATTTGAATATCGCGCATACTGAAAATGACATTTGGAATCCAAGTGGAAATCGTATGACATCAGGATTCCTTGACCATGAGAGAGAATGGTTCAGCCGCTTCCTTGATAGCGGCTGGCATGATTTGCATAGAATTCACTTCGGAGACAGAAAAGGACCCTACACTTGGTGGTCGAATAGAGGTCAAGCAAGGGCTCTAGACAGGGGTTGGCGCATCGATTATGTTCTGGCTAACGATGCAGCCTTTTCAGCCTTTGAATCGGCAGAGGTAAATCGTCAAGCTGGTTTGGATTGTTCTGATCATGCACCTCTAATTATTGACTTTAATTTCTAAAATGGGATTAGTATGCAAACTTCATCAAGTTCTAATTCTCAAAATTCCAAGAAAGCAATACGTCGTCACGACATAGATTGGCTACGGGTTATTCTATTCGGCTTGTTGATACCATTTCATGTGGCGATTGGAGTTTATTGGTCGACTTATGGCACAGACATCAATCCAAATTTTGAAGAAATATCTGGAGAAGATCGAGAGGAATTTGCTGAAAATAATAACGACTATACCGCAGAATCGGTCACCTTTACTAGCATGATTCTACATTGGATGCATCAATGGAGACTTGCGGCTTTGTTTATGATTTCAGGAATGGGGACAGCGTTTGCTTTCAAACGGAGAACCTGGAAAGTATTCCTTACAGAGAGATGCAAACGCTTGCTAATTCCAATGTTCTTTGGTGCTTGGACCATGGGCTTTGCGGGTTCGGTTATTTTGGGTGAACAAGAAATGACTCCGATTGGGTTAACATATGGGTTTTTGTTGGGAATAATTTGGAGAAGTTTGTTTTTCTGGGTGCCTATTTTTGGGAAATTACTTGCTCTTGGTCATCTTTGGTTCCTCTGGAATTTATTCCAATATTCTGTAATCCTTACTCCTGTTTTTCATTTGGTTAGGAATAATCCCGAGGGGCAATTGATTAGATTTCTTCGAGCACCATTTAGCATTCCAATGGGGGCAGGTATTTTCGTTCTCTTGCCACTAATTCTAACAATGACTGAGATTCTATTCAAGCCTTGGTTTCCTGGATTTATTGGGGTCGGTTATGAGTGGTTTTGGTTCTTCGTTTTCTTTG
>FUFK010039313.1_pt1 | contig 62704 bp, 72 predicted proteins | sample 1021851 | NCBI WGS metagenome assembly FUFK01 (sample SAMEA51879418, study PRJEB19060) | metagenome
ACAACATCTTTTTTATGTTCTGTTAGCCTTTTAGCTTTTTCAATCACCATCTCAGCTACAGCAACGTGTCTTTGTGCCGGTTCATCAAAAGTTGAACTAATTACCTCGCCTTTTACTGTACGTTGCATATCAGTGACTTCCTCTGGTCTTTCATCTATTAACAGCACCATTAAATAACATTCGGGATGATTAGCAGTTATAGAATTTGCGATACTTTGAAGTATCATGGTTTTTCCGGCCTTTGGCGGTGAAATTATAAGAGATCTTTGACCCTTACCTATTGGACTTACTAAATCAATTAATCTAGGCGTGAGATCTGGTTTTTTTTCAGTTTTATTATTTTCAACTTCCATAACTAATTGTTTGTTTGGATATAAAGGTGTTAAGTTATCAAACGCAATTTTATGTCTAGCTTTCTCAGGATCCTCAAAATTAATTTTGCTCACTTGTAAAAGTGCAAAATATCTTTCACCATCTTTAGGAGCTCTAACTGGGCCCTCTACAGTATCNCCNGTCCTTAATCCAAATCTTCTAATTTGACTTGGGCTGATATAAATATCATCTGGTCCAGGCAGATAGTTTGACTCCATTGCTCTTAAAAATCCAAATCCATCTTGTAATAACTGTAACACTCCACCACCCGTAATTTCTTCGCCTTTTTCGGCTAATTTCTTTAAAATTGCGAATAAAATTTCTTGTTTTCTTAGTGTGCTGGCGTTTTCTATACCAAGCTCCTCAGCCTGCGTAATAAGGTGTTCAGATGATTTTTTTTTAAGTTCTTGGATATTCATAATGTGGGATTTAAGTTTAAGATGAATCTAATATATATACTTTCTATTATTTTTCAAGTCTAGAGGGGCTTAAATATTACAATGAATATAATCAAAATTAGCAATATTGTTGGTACCTCATTAAAAAACCTGAAAAACTTGGAGGATCTAATATTCATGTCCAGCTCAAATTTTTTAAGAAATCCGCCAAGATAGAAATGATATATTGTCAAAAACGTTACAAGCAAAAGCTTAGCTTTCAGCCAGTAAGTAGATAGTTGCTCAAATCCAATACTAGCAATTAAAAGCAACCCAAATATCCAAGAAATAATCATTGCTGGCGTCATAATGTAAAAATAAAGTTTTCTTTCCATGGTTTTAAAAACCCTAGAAATATTTTTATCGCTTTGGTTTTCAGTGTGATAAACAAAAATTCTTGGCAAATAAAGCAATCCTGCCATCCATGAAATTACAGCTATAAGATGCAGCGCTTTATAGGTTAGATAAATATTCATTAATTTTTTATGTATTTAGAAACTAGATTTTTAAATAAATTTATATGATCATCGTTATCATTTAAACATGGTATGAGATCAAAGTTTTCTCCTCCAGCTTCTAAAAAGCTTTCTTTGCCTTGAATTAAAATTTCTTCTAAAGTCTCAACACAATCTGATGAAAAACCCGGACAAATTACTAGAATATTTTTCTTTCCTTCCGTTGGTAACTTTTCAAATGTTTTATCTGTATAGGGTTTTAGCCATTCCTGTGGGCCAAAGCGTGATTGGAAGGTTGTTGTTATTGGAATTTTTGTAAATTTTTCAGAGATCAAACGTGATGTTTTTTGGCAATAACATTGATACGGATCTCCTTTATCAAAATATTTTTTTGGTATTCCATGGTACGATGCAACTATTAAATCTGGTTTCCAGTTAATTTCAGAAATTTTTTTATTAATACTATTAACTAAGGCTTCAATATACAGTGGATGAGACTCGTAATGGGGTATAATTTGAAGACTCGGTTGCCATCTCATTTTCATAAGGGATCTATAAACTTCATCACAGACAGTAGCTGTAGTTGCTGCAGCGTATTGTGGGTACATTGGTAATATAACCAAATTTTCACATCCTTTTTCATGTAATTTTTTTACCTTGCTGTTAATACTCGGGTTTCCGTACCTCATGGCGTAATCGACTATGACACTGTCGATATCCATTTTATCACCAAGCTTTTTCATTTGCATTTCCGTATAATATTTTAAAGGTGACATATTAATATCATTCATCCATATTTCTTTGTAAGCCTTAGCTGTTTTGGATGGTCTAAAAGTTAATATAAATAAGTTAAGTATAATCTGCCATATTATTGGGTTTACCTCTATAACTCTTCTGTCTGATAAAAATTCTTTTAAATATTTTCTAATATCAAGCCAACTCGTTGAATCAGGTGTACCCAAGTTTATTAAGAGCACTCCTGTTTTTCCAAACTTTACTTCTGGGTGATTTGATTTCATCATAAAAGTTACAACATTAATTGTCTTTAATAAACTTTATTAAATATTCTACCATATTGGGGTTTGTTTCTGGCAGGACACCATGTCCTAAATTAAATATATAAGGATGATTTTTAAAAACTTTTAAATATTTTTTCACCTCTTGTTTTAAAATAGCTTTATCTTCTAACAGTTTTTCTGGATTTAAACCGCCTTGCACAGGTATATCAATTTCTTCTAATATTTTCTCAGGATCAACATTGTAATCAATACTTATTACATCTGGATTAACGATATTAACAAATTTTTTATAGTTTTTAATATTTCTTGGAAAACAAATAGATGGAACATTTAATGTTCTTATAAAATCAACAACTTCTTTCGTAGGAGCATATATATATTTTTCTAAATTCTCCTCTTCTAATAATCCAGCCCAACTGTCAAAAACTTGTATTATGGTTGCGCCACTTTTTATCTGATTTAAGATGTGAATCTTAATATATTTTATCAATAATTTTAGTAATTCATCAATAAAAGATTGATCAGTGAAAAAGTTTTTTTTTAGATTTTTTTTTGGTGATGCTCTGTTAATAATATAAACAAGTAAAGTCCATGGAGCACCTACAAAACCAATAAAATCTTTATTTTTTAGTATTTCATTTTTTGATGTAATCTTTATTGAGTTATAAATAGGATTAAGTTTTCTTTTAAAGTCTTTTTCATTGATATTAGTAAGATTGCTTTTATTAATTTCACCAAGTTCAGGCCCAAACCCTTTGTTAAAAATAACATTTTGTCCAAAACCATATGGTATCATTAATATATCAGAAAAAATTATAGCTGCATCTAAATCAAATCTTTTAATTGGCTGTAAAGTTATTTCAGGTACTAATTCTGTATTTAAACATAAATTAATAAAATTTTGATTTTTTTTTCTTATAGCTCTAAATTCTGGAAGATATCTACCCGCTTGCCTCATTAACCATACAGGTTTATACGAAGTATCTTTATTAATAATGCATTTCTTAATTAGACTCATAAAATATAAGTATATAAGTTTAGTATTAGTTTAATGTTCTGTTAATAGTGTTAATTAAATTTAATTAACCTTTTTTACAAAAACTATCCACAACCATTTTTTTTGATTTTTATTAATAGAACATAAATTTATTTTAATTTTAATATTTATGCACAATAAGTTATAATAATTCTTAACATGTTTAAATTTGTTAATTAAAAGGGCTTTTTTCACTTAAATAACAATAATATTCAAATTTGTAACAAATAAGTTTATTATTAGTTATTTATAAACATATTTATACATGAGTAATCCATATCAAATATACTTGATTTCCGACTCAACCGGGGAAACTTTAGATAGAATTTTTCTTGCCTTAAAAGCGCAATTTAAAAATTTTTTCTATGAGACTAATCATTATTCTTTTACAAGAACAGAAAACCAGGTTTTAAAGATATTAGAAACATTGGATGATATAGATAAAGCTATTATACTTTATACAATTGTAGATAATGATTTATCAAAATTTCTTAATGAAGAAGCTAAGAAAAAGAACATTCCATGTTTTGGAGTATTAGGAGATTTAATTATAAGTTTTTCAAAACTATTGAATCAAGAGGCATCGTTTAAACCAAGTGGTCAACATGCTTTGACAGATGAATATTATAAAAGAATTGAAGCAATTCAATTTACCATGAACCATGATGATGGCAACTTGTCCGAAGATCTGAGTAAGTCGGATATAATTTTATTAGGTGTGAGCAGAACCAGCAAAACTCCCACATCAATATATTTAGCTAATAAAGGATTTAAAGTATCAAACATTCCCTTAGTTAATGAAAATTCAATACCAGATAGCCTTAAAGATAAAAAGAATAAATTTTGTATAGTTGGATTAACCGCTGATGCGGATAGATTGGTTGAAATAAGGAGAAATAGACTAAACTCTTTGAAAGATAACACTAGTACAAACTATATAAATCTCGAAAAAATATCTAAAGAGGTTGAGTCAGCAAAAATGACTTTTCAGAAATATAAATGGCCAACGATTGATGTTAGTAGAAAATCAGTTGAAGAAACAGCAGCATCCGTAATAAAAATTTATGAAATAAGTAAAAAAAATGTTTGATATTATTTTAGCATCTAAAAGCAAGGTAAGATTAGATATACTTAATAAAAATAATGTTGTTTGCAGTGCTAAACCGTCCAATGTAGATGAAGACGAAATTAAGATTTCAATGTTAAAGGACGGAGCATCACCAAAGGATGTATCAAAAAACCTTGCAGAAATTAAAGCAAATAAGGTTAGTCAAAATTTTCTCGATAAAATAGTAATTGGTGCTGATAGCGTAATAGATTTAGAAAATGAGATTATATCTAAACCAAAAAATAGATCTGAGGCCTTAGAAATTCTAAGAAAACTAAATGGAAAAACTCATTTTTTAATTAGTTCGGTTTGTATTTCAAAAAATGGTTCAATGATATGGCATTACACGGACAAGGCTGAGCTGAGAATGAAAACGATGACAGAAGATGAATTAAAACTATATTTATCAAAAATCGAGGATGAAAAATTATATGCATACAATGTTTATCAAATAGAGGGCGAGGGTAAAAATTTATTTAATAGTATAAAAGGTGATATGGACACTATAATGGGTTTACCAATTAAAAAAATCAAAGAATATCTTAGTAATTTAAAATGAAAAAATATCTAGTTGTAGGAGATCCCATAGAGCATTCTTTATCACCAGACATACATAACTACTGGTTAAGCAAAAATAATATAAATGCAATTTATGAAAAAAAACTTATTAAGAAGGAAGAAATTCCAGAAATTATAAACTTACTTAAAAATGGTAATCTAAATGGAATTAATATTACAGTTCCATATAAAAAAGATTTTGTTCAACATGTAGACAGTTTAAGTGCAGAAGCTAAAGAAACAAATTCTATAAATACAATATATTGTGTCGATGGAAGATTGATAGGACATAATACCGATATAGCTGGTTTCGAATTATCCATTAGACATTGCAAATATAATGCAAATAAGAAAAAAGCATTAATAATTGGAGCAGGAGGCGTGGTTCCATCAATAATTGTTGCTTTAAAAAAAATGAATATTGAAAAAATATTCGTTAAAAACAGGAGTGAAAATAACGCACTAAATTTAAAAAAAAAATTTCCAGAAATAAATTTAATTGATTGGAACAAAACTATTGATGTGGACATGATTATAAATGCGACTAGCATAGGTTTAAAAAAAGGAGAAAAACTAGATATAGATTTAAAAAAGTTTGGAGAAAATAAATTTTTTTATGATGTTATTTATAATCCTAAAGAAACTAATTTTTTATTAGATGCTAGGAAATTGGGGAATCTTGCTGAAAATGGGAAAATGATGTTTATATATCAAGCTCACCAAGCATTCTCTGTTTGGCATAAAATATTTCCAGTAATCGATGACGAAGTTATTGGAATAGTTGAAAAATGATTAGAATAGCAGTAGTCGGCAATATAGGATCAGGAAAGTCATTTGTAGCTAAATCATTTGGTTTGCCAGTATTTAATGCAGATAAAGAGGTTTCTTTAATATATAAAAAAAATAAATTTTTTTTTAAGAAACTTAACAAAAAAATTCCAAAATTTATAAAATCATTTCCAATTGATAAAAAAGAGATCTTAAGTTGCATATTGGCAAATAACAAAAATTTAAAAATAATAACAAAAATTATTCACCCCATTGTCAGAAAAAAAATGAATTTATTTATTAAAAAGAACAAAAAAAAAAGAGCGATTGTATTAGATATACCTTTATATTTAGAAAATAGACTAAATAAAAAAGGAGATATAATAATTTACGTTGATGCAAAGCAAAAACTAATTAATAAAAGATTAAGAGAAAGATCAAATTATAATAAAAAATTACTTAAAAAATTCAAAAAAATACAACTGAAAAGCAATTTAAAGAAAAAAAAATCCAATTATAAAATAGTAAATAATTTTAATTCACAGTTATTAAAAAAAACTGTTAATAATTTAAAATTTAAAATTTTGAGAATAAATGACTAATAAAGAAATAATACTCGATACAGAGACAACAGGATTAGATATCAGAGATGGGCATAGAATTGTTGAGATAGGATGTTTAGAAATTGAAAATTTTATACCCACAAAAAAAACCTTTCATTGTTATCTAAACCCAGAACGAAAGGTTTCAGAACAGGCATTTAAAGTTCATGGATACTCCGATGAATTTTTATCGAAACAAAAAAAATTTTCAGAAGTTGCTGATGAATTTTTAAAATTTATTGAAGGAAAAAAATTAGTAATTCATAATGCAAAATTTGACATTTCACATATTAATAATGAATTAATGATGGTGAATAGAAATAAAATAAATTTTGAAAACGTTATAGATACTCTTGAAATTTCAAAAAATAAATTCCCAGGTTCACAGATAAGCTTGGATGCCCTGTGTAAAAGGTATAAAATTGATAATTCAAGAAGGGTAAAACATACAGCTTTAATTGATTGTGAATTACTTTCAAAAGTTTATGTAAATCTTTTTGACCAAAAAGAACCTTTACTGAATTTTGAAAACTCTGATAAAGTAATAAGTTTAGGTGATAACAAAGACTTATCATATTGTAAAAAGGTTATTAAACCTTCAAAACAGGATATTGAAAATCATAAGTTGTTCTTAAAAACGCATTTAAAAAAAAATTTTTTTAGTTAAATTTATCGTTAAATAATTTATTAAAATCAACTTTTTTATCAAACTTTACGTTTGAAAATCCGGAGTCACTCAATAAATTTAAAAGTATCTTTTCGAGTTTTGGATAAATATCATTTTGAATATCGCATAAGATAATTTTCTGAAGATCTTTTTTTTCTTTTACACTTTCTTCAATTTTTACAATTGATGCATAAACAATTTCAAAATAAGATTTTTTGTCTGCTTGTGTTTTATTTTGAAATTTTAGACTTGTATTAACTTCTATAAGTTTATTCTTAAGTGGCTTAGAGCTTATATCTATATCCAGTTCATATTTATTTATATTATTTTTGGTTGATAAATAACTTTCCACGTCTGGTGTTTCGCTGGACATATCTTTAACAAAGTTTGATAGTATTTTATATTTTTCACTCATTTATTTATTCTCATCTATATCTTCGGACTCGCCTTCAATTAAATCTTCCTTATCATATTTTTTACCAGAATGTTTATTTTTAAATTTCTTAAATAATAAATAACGAGTAGGTGGAAATATTATTAAGAATCCTACCAAGTCTGTTGCAAAGCCTGGTATTATTAGTAGCAATGCAGAAAAGGCTAAAGCAGCGCCTGATATAATTTCATAAATTGGTAGTTCGTTTTTAACCATTTGTGACATTGCTGATCTAAGCGTGTTAAAACCTTCATATCTTGCATAAAGAACCCCTACAAATGCAGTGATGAAAATTAGGGATATAGTATTGAAAGCACCAATTTTACCTCCTATCTCAATAAAAAGGTAGATCTCAACAATAGGAATTAGGATAATTGATAATAATANAGCGTTCATTTGTCTTTAGTCTAATTTGCTGGTTGAAATTAAGCAACATAGTAAATATTATTTAAATATGAGTTATAGTTTTGAATACATTGATATCATACTTTTAGCAATGATTGCTGGATTTATATTCTTAAGGTTGAGAGGAATTTTAGGAAAAAAATCTGGCTACGAAGATGAAATGGCATCAAGTTTTCCGCATGATTTTTCAAAAGAACCACTTAAAAAAAATCCAAAAAATATGGAATTTGATGACGAAGCTAAAAATAACTTTATTAAAGGGGCAAAGATTGCTTATGAAAATATAGTCGTTAGTTTTTCATCGGGTAATCTTAGCGGCGTAAAACAAATATTAAGCAAAAAAGTTTATGATCAATTTGAGAATGCTATTAAAGACATGAAAACGAACGGGCAAATTTCTGAGACAACTTTTATAGGAATTAACTCAGCTGAAATTAAAAAACATGAAAATAATAAAGGTTTCCTAGAAGTCACAGTTGATTTTGCAAGCGAAATTATTTCATGTATTAAAGATAAAGATGATAAAATAATATCTGGTGATCCAAAAAAAGTTAAAAAGGTTTATGATACATGGATATTTTCAAAGGAAATCTCTTCAAACAATCCAAATTGGCTTTTAATTGGAACTGAGAGTTGATTGAGCAATATAAGTGATAAAGATAAAAAGGATTGGAATAATTTTATAAATAGTAAAAATAAATTGGAAGACAAAGATAAAACTTCTAATATCCATAATGACACCCAATCTAAAATGTCCATTGACCTTCACGGTTATACTTTAGACCAAGCAAATAACAAAGTAAGAGAATTAATATTAAACTGTTTTGAGAAAGGAATTAGAGATATTAATATAATTACTGGCAAAGGGAATAGATCCAGCAATCAAAAGGATCCCTATCAATCAAAAGATTTATCCATTTTAAAATATGCTGTTCCTGATTACATCACAAACAATTCTGATCTAATGGATAAAATCTTAAAAATTGATCAAGTAACAGTTAATGAAGCAAGTAGTGGGAGTTTTAATATATTGTTAAAAAAAAAATAATTATAAAATAAACTTTGAAAGATCAGTATCTTTAACTAATTCCCCCAAATTTTCCTTGATGTATTTTGAGTCGACCACTATTTTTTCCCCAGATCGGTCTGTAGCTGTAAAACTTATTTCATCTAAAACTCTCTCAATAATAGTATGAAGCCTTCTAGCACCTATGTTTTCAACCGTTGAATTCACCTCAGTTGCTATATTTGCTATTGCATCAATACCATCGTCAGAAAACTCTAATTCAACGTTTTCAGTTTTTAATAAAGCTTTATATTGCTTTATTAAACTATTGTCTGGCTCTCTTAAAATTTTTTTAAAGTCATCACTTGTTAAAGCTTCAAGCTCAACTCTAATTGGCAGCCTACCCTGTAGCTCTGGAAGTAGATCAGATGGCTTTGCCAATTGGAATGCCCCTGATGCAATAAATAATATGTGATCAGTTTTTATTGGTCCATATTTTGTACTTACAGTTGTACCTTCTATTAAAGGTAATAAGTCTCTTTGAACACCTTCTCTAGAAACATCACCACCTACACGATCAGTTCTTGCAGAAATTTTGTCTATTTCATCTAAAAAAACTATTCCATTATTTTCTGTTGAGTTTTTTGCAGATTTTATAATTTTATCTTGCTCTATAAGTTTATCTGACTCCTCGTTAATTAAAATTTCATGAGACTCTTTAACTGTCATTTTCTTTTTCTTTTGCTGTTTACCCATTCCTTTACCAAGCATCTCTCCAATATTTATCATACCAACATTAGCTCCAGGCATTCCTGGAATTTCAAATGATGGCATAGATGAATTACTCTCGTTTACAGCAATCTCTATTTCATTATCGTCCAGATCACCATTTCTAAGTCTTTTCCTAAAACTTTCTCTTGTTGCAACACTTGCTTTGTTCCCTACAATTGCATCTAAAACTTTTTCTTCCGCTTGCTTTTGTGCTTGAGCATACACTTCTTTTCTTTTTTTAACTTTTTCCATAGCAATGGCGATTTCTAATAAATCCCTAACAATTTGCTCAACGTCTCTTCCTACATATCCAACTTCTGTAAATCTTGTAGCCTCAACTTTTACGAAAGGAGCTTCAGCAAGCTTAGATAATCTTCTTGAAATTTCAGTTTTTCCAACGCCCGTTGGTCCAATCATAAGAATATTTTTAGGCAGCACTTCATCTTTCATATCGCCTTTAAGAGCTTGTCTTCTCCATCTATTTCTAAGAGCAATGGCAACAGCACGTTTAGCTTTATTTTGCCCAATAACAAATCTATCTAATTCCGATACAATTTCTCTTGGTGAAAGAGAGCTGATATAAGTTTCATTTTCTTTTTTTTCGTCTTTAGGAACCAGAGGTGTTACGTTTGATTTTTCCATTATATTTTTTCCACAGTAATATTATTGTTTGTAAAAACACAAATTTCGGATGCAACTTTAATAGCCTTTTTTGCAATTTCTTCAGCTGATAAATCAGTATCCATTAATACTTTAGCTGAAGCTAAAGCATAGTTTCCTCCAGATCCAATCCCAATTACATCACCTTCTGGTTCTAGAACGTCTCCAGTTCCAGATATTATAAAACTTTTTTCTTTATCTCCAATTGCCATTAANGCCTCAAGTCTTCTTAAATACTTGTCTGTTCGCCAATCTTTTGCAAGTTCTACAGCAGCTCTTGTTAAATTTCCTGCATGCTTTTCCAATTTAGACTCTAATCTTTCAAATAAAGTTAATGCATCCGCTGTTGACCCTGCAAATCCAGCGATAACATTTCTTTTCTCAATTTTTCTAACTTTATTAGCAGTACTTTTGATGACAGTATTGCCCATACTAACCTGCCCATCGCTAGCAACTACAACGTCTTTGTTTTTTCTTACTAATACAATTGTTGTCATACATGTTACATGGACATTAATTTCTATAATTCAAGCTATTGATTACTTTTATTGATATAAGCAAATAATGAATATATACGTATTAAAATAATGAAGAGAAAAGCTGATATTACTAGAAAAACAAAAGAAACATCAATCAAGGTTGAACTGAATATTGATGGAAAAGGTCAATACAAAATTGACACAGGAATTGGTTTTCTCGATCATATGTTAGAGCAATTATCTAAACATTCTTCAATAGATCTAAAAGTTAAAGCCAAAGGCGATACTCATATTGATTTACATCACACAACCGAAGATACTGGAATTGCTATCGGCGAATGTTTGAAAAAGGCATCAAAAAATTTTGTTGGAATAAAAAGATACGCACATGCACTTTTACCTATGGATGAAACACTAACTAGAGTAGCTCTAGATGTATCTAATAGGCCATATTTAATATGGAATGTAAAATTAAAAGTAGAAAAATTAGGTGAAATGGATACTGAGTTATTCAAGGAATGGTTCCAAGCTTTTGCACAATCTGCTGGGATTACTCTTCACGTAGAAAATATTTANGGTGATAATAGTCACCATATTATCGAATCTTGTTATAAAGGACTTGCTAGATCACTAAGAGCAGCGCTTGAATTAGATCCAAAAAATAAAAANACAGTGCCCTCTACAAAAGGTTCTTTATAAAAAAAGAATTAATGAAAGTCACAATCGTTGATTATAGNTCAGGCAATATTAGCTCTGTAGTAAACTCATTTAAAGAGGTTGCGCAAAANAAAGCAACAATAGAAGTAACTTCAGATTTAGAAAAAATCAAAGCATCTGATAAAATTGTTCTACCTGGACAAGGATCATTTAAAAGTTGTGTAGATGCATTAAGCAAAATCAGCGGGTTAAATGATGCTTTAAATGAATTTGTGACTAGTAAATAAAAAACCACTTCTTGGTATTTGTGTCGGGTTACAAATGTTTGCAGATGTCGGTTACGAGGAAACCGAAACTAAAGGCCTAGGATGGATTTCAGGTAAAGTATCAAAAATAGATAACCAGAATGGCAAATATAAACTTCCCCACATAGGCTGGAATCAAATAAACATCTTAAAGGATAGTAAAATTTTTAAAGAAGTAGAAAATAATTCACATATGTACTTTGTTCATAGCTATGAATTTGTTCCAAATGATAAAAACGTGATTTCAGCAACAACAGATTATTCATCAAATATTGTTTGCAGCGTTGAAAAAGAAAATATATTTGGAACACAATTTCATCCAGAAAAGAGTGATAAGATAGGCCTGAAAATTATTCAAAATTTTATAAATTTATAATATGAAAATATTTCCAGCTATAGATATAAAGGATAAAAAGTGTGTGAGGTTAGTTAAAGGAGATTTTGACAATAAAACAGAATATGAAATGTCTCCTGTTGAACAAGCAGGAAAATATAAAGACCATGGTTTTAAAAATTTGCACATTGTAGACCTTGATGGAGCTTTAACTGGCGAACCAGTGAATTTAGATGTTATTAAGGATATAGTTGGCAAATTTAATTTAAAGGTCGAAGTAGGTGGTGGCATTAGAAATCTTGATAGTATTAAGAAGTATGCTGATATTGGTATTGAAAAAATTATTTTAGGAAGTGCCGCTATTAAAGATAAAATTTTTTTAAAAGAAGCATGCCAGAAATTTCCAAATAAAATAGCATTAGGTTTAGATGCTAAAGATGGATATTTATCAGTATTTGGATGGAAGGAAAATTCTAATCAATTAGCTTTAGACTATTTGAATGAAGTAAATGATTATGGGGTCAGCAGAATTATTTATACTGATATAAATAAAGATGGAATGAAGCAAAGTCCAAATTTTGACGAAACATCAAAAGTTGCTGCTAAATCCAATTGTCCTGTAATTATATCTGGTGGAGTTTCATCAATAGATGATATTAAAAAAGCAAAAGGTTTAAAAAATATTGAAGGTATAATAGTTGGGAAAGCAATTTATGATGGCGATATTAAATTAAATGAACTTATAAAAGAAGATGCTTAAAAACAGAATAATTCCTTGTTTAGATGTAAAGAGCGGTCGTGTTGTAAAAGGTATTAACTTTGTTGATTTAAAGGATGCAGGAGATCCTGTCGAGCAAGCAAAAATTTATAGCGATGGTGGTGCTGATGAAATTTGTTTTTTAGATATAACAGCCTCAAATGAAAATAGAGATACCATTTATGACGTTGTAGAAAAAACCTCAAAGAAATGTTTTGTTCCTTTAACAGTAGGCGGAGGAGTAAGAAGTGTCGAAGATATTAGTAAACTACTTAATTGTGGTGCTGATAAAGTTTCAATAAATACAGCTGCAGTAAATGATAAGCAGGTTGTTGTTAATAGCTCAAAAAAATTTGGTTCTCAATGCATCGTTGTTGCAATAGATGCAAAAAAAAATGGAGATGTATGGGAGATCTATACTCATGGTGGAAGAAATAAAACTGGTATTGATGCAGTAAAATTTGCAAAAGAAATGGAAAGAAGTGGTGCGGGGGAATTACTCGTAACATCAATGGATAGAGATGGTACACAGGTCGGATATGATATTGATCTAATGTCCAATATTACATCTGCTGTAAATATTCCTGTTATTGCTTCTGGTGGAGTTGGTACTTTAGATCATTTAGTAGATGGTATTAAATTAGGTAACGCGAGTGCTGTGCTAGCAGCTTCAATCTTCCATTACGGCAAATATTCAGTAAAACAGGCAAAGGAATATTTGGATTCAAAGGGAATTCCAGTTAGAATTTAGTATGCTTAAAACTTTAGAAAACTTAATATCAACAATAAGACAAAAAAAAACATCACCAGATGAAAAATCTTATACTTCAAAATTACTAAGAGATAAAAATTTAAGTGTTGAAAAAGTAAAAGAGGAAATAGCTGAATTAATAGAGGCAGTTGAAAATAATTCTAATACAGTTCACGAAGCAGCAGATGTCCTTTACCATTTATTAGTCTATCTCGAAGGAAATGGCGTTCGAATTGAGGATATAATGTTAGAATTAGATAAAAGACGAAAATAAAGAGTCTTAAAAAGTCTAAATTAGTGCTAGCCTTTACAGATTAAAAAATCCTTATGAGCCATAAATTTTATAAACCAGCAAGGGCAAGACTTCATAGAAGTGAATTAGCAGTTCCAGGCTCATCTCCAAAAATGTTTGAGAAAGCATTAAATTCTGAAGCTGATGTTGTTTTTCTAGATTTGGAGGATGCAGTATCTCCAAATGACAAAGTAACAGCAAGAATGAATACCATTAAAGCGTTAAATGAAATGAATTGGAGAGAAAAAGGCAAAACTATTTCAGTAAGAATTAATAGTTTGGATACTCATTATATGTACAGTGATTTAGTTGAAATAGTTGAACAAGCTGGAAACAATGTTGATACAGTATTAGTACCAAAGGCAGGAACTGCAAGCGATGTCTATATGGTGGATTGTTTATTAACACAAATTGAAACTAATAAAAAAATACAAAATAAAATTGGAATTGAATGCTTAATTGAAACAGCATTGGGTATGGCAAACATAAAAGANATTGCTCAATCAAGTTCNAGATTAGAAGCTTTACATTTTGGTGTAGCAGATTACGCAGCAAGCTTAAGAGCTAGAACNGTNGTTATTGGAGGATTAAATCCTGACTACCCAGGAGATCAATGGCATCACGGTTTATCAGAGTTAGTAGTCACTTGTAGGGCCTACGGATTAAGAGCAATAGATGGACCATTTGGTGATTTTAATGACCCGGATGCCTACATAGAGTCTGCAAAAAGAGGAGCAGCAATTGGTATCGAAGGTAAATGGGCCATTCATCCATCGCAGATCGAACTTGCAAACAAAGTATTTACACCACCAGAGTCAGAGGTTGCCAAAGCNAAAAGAATAATAGAGGAACTTGATAAAGCGGCAAAAGAGGGAAAAGGTGCGGCCCAACTTGAAGGTAGAATGATTGATGCAGCCTCAGCTCGAATGGCTGAAAATATTGTCAACATAGATAAATTAATACATAATAAGTAAGCTATGGACATTCACGAATATCAAGCAAAAAAAATCTTATCAAGTTTTGGAGTAACGATTCCAAGAGGAGGTATTGTTTACAGTCCTGAGAATGCAGAAAACAAAGCTAGAGAAATCGGTGGATCTAAATGGGTTGCTAAAGCTCAAATACATTCAGGTGCAAGAGGAAAAGCAGGTGGTATAATTGTATGTAACTCACCATTAGAAGTAGCACAAGCAACAGATAAATTACTTGGAAAAAAATTAGTTACTAATCAAACAGGACCTGAGGGAAAAATAGTAAATAGAATTTATATAGAAGAAGCAACTGATATTGAAAAAGAATTATATTTAGGTTTAGTTTTTGATAGAAGTTCAGAAAGTATCATGATTGTTGCCTCAACAGAAGGAGGTATGAGTGTCGAGGAAATTTCAAAGGAAAAACCAGAAACTATAATAAGATCTAAAATAGAAGTTGCTGTTGGAATACAAAATTTTCAAGCTAGAGAACTTGCTTTTGGTCTTGGCATTGAGCCAGCTTTAATTCCACGTGTGTCGGATACAATAGTCGGATGCTACAAAGCTTTTAGTGAACTTGATGCAACTATGGTTGAAGTAAACCCGTTAGTAATTTCAAAACAAAAACAAATACTAGCATTGGACTGTAAAATGAGTTTNGATAANAACGCAATGTTCAGGCGTAGCCAGGTTTCTGAATTAAGAGANAAAACTCAAGAGGAAACAAAAGAAGTTTACGCATCGGACAGAGGCTTGAACTATGTAAGTTTGGACGGGAATATCGGAAACATCATCAATGGTGCGGGTCTCGCAATGGCTTCGATGGACATGATTAAGCTAGCTGGTGGGTCTCCAGCTAATTTTTTAGATGTTGGTGGAGGAGCAACTCCTGAAAAAATTGTAAAGGCATTTAGATTAATAACAATGGACGAGAAAGTAAGAGTAATTTTAGTAAATATTTTTGCAGGTATTAATAGGTGCGATTGGGTGGCAGAAGGAATTGTCCAGGCTTTACAAAAAATTGAGGTAAAGGTTCCCTTAGTAATAAGATTAGCTGGAACAAATGTAGAAAAGGGAAATGAAATACTAAAAAAAAGTAAAATTAAATATATAGAGGCGAACACTTTAGAAGATGCTGCAAATAAAGCAGTTAAAGCTTTAGGAAAATAATTTATGGCTGTTATAATTGATAAAAGTACAAAAATAATCATNCAAGGTTTCACTGGNAAAATGGGAACCTTTCATGCAGANGAAATGATGAAATANGGATCAAATGTTGTCGGTGGTGTAACTCCTGGCAAAGGTGGAACTAAACATTTAGATCGTCCAGTATTTAATACTGTAAAAGAAGCAGTTAAGGAAACAGGTGCAACCGCATCAATATTATTTGTTCCCCCTGCATTTGCAGCAGATAGTGCTATGGAAGCAGCGGATGCAGGAATTAAAACCTGTGTTGCAATTGTTGATGGAATTCCTTCACATGACATGATTAAAATTAAAAGGTATATGAGAAGATATACCAAAAGTGGTAAGATGACTCTTGTCGGACCAAATTGTGCAGGTATAATCAGTCCTGGTAAATCTATGTTAGGAATAATGCCTGGTCATATTTATAAAGAAGGAAGAATTGGTATCATAAGTAGGTCAGGAACCTTAGGTTATGAAGCAGCTCAGCAATTAAAAAATTTGAATATAGGAGTTTCTACAAGTGTAGGAATTGGAGGAGATCCGATTAATGGTAGTTCTTTCAGAGACATTATTGAGAAATTTGAGACAGATGAAGAGACTGATGCAATTTTAATGATAGGGGAAATTGGAGGTCCACAAGAAGTAGCAGCAGGCCATTTTGCAAAAGAAAATATGAAAAAACCTGTTATTGCTTATATTGCTGGATTGACCGCTCCCAAAGGTAGAGTGATGGGGCATGCTGGTGCAATCGTTTCAGCATACGGCGAAAGTGCAGTTGAAAAAGTTGAACTTCTAAAAGAATGTGGTGTAACTATTTCAAAAAATCCATCTGTAATGGGTGATACTGTAAAGAAAGTATTAGGTAAAAGCTGATTACAAATGAGTAAAATAAAATTTGTTTTTTTATTAATATTAGGTTTTATTATTTACAAGGGATTTGTAGCGATCAAAAATTTTGAAGTTGGAATAGATAAAGAAGTAGCCCAGATAGAAAAAATGGGATTTGAAAAGCAAGATAAAGTCATTGGATTAATGATGTATCTTGGCGATCCTGATGATTTAGATTTAATTGAGCACCTGCTTGTAGAAAATAAGGAAAAATGCTTCGAAATGAAAGTAATAGCTGAGGAGAATTCAAATGCATATTATGAATGTGCTAAATTAGAGGCCGTAGTTAAAGAGGGAAAAATTATTAGAATAATAGAGGAAATAGAGGTGCTGTAATGAGTTATGATGAAAATAACATTTTTGCAAAAATTTTAAGAGGGGAAATTCCTTGTAAAAAAATTTACGAGGATGAATTTATTTTATCTTTTCATGATATAAATCCTCAAAAAAAAATTCATGCTCTTGTAATACCAAAAGGAAAATACATAGATTTGGATGATTTTACTAGTAAAGCATCAAAAGATGAAATCGTTGGACTTTTAAAAGGTATTTCAAATGTTGCTGAAAAACTAGGTGTGTCGATAAATAAAGGCCAAGGATATAGAACTTTAGCAAATATTAATGAACACGGAGGTCAAGAAGTACCTCATTTACATTTTCATATTTTTGGGGGTGAAAAAGTTGGGAGAATGGTTGAGTGATAGAAAAAATCGACAGATACTATTTAGAAATTACATCAATTGATAAACTTAAAGATAAACAAAAGCCAATTGATAATTTAAAAATAGATTTATTAAAATCTGAAAATTTTGAATTGAATAAATTTTTTTACAAACAAATTGGTAAAAAATATCAATGGGTTGATAGATTGGTGTGGAGCGACTCAACTTGGCAAAAATACACAGCAAATAAAAATTTAAAAACTTACGTATTGAAAGAAAATGATAATTTGATTGGTTATTTTGAATTGATATATAACAACGAGGCTTTTGATTGTGAAATAGCATATTTTGGAATTCTTGAAGAATTTTTCTCGAAAGGGTATGGAGGATACTTATTATCAGAAGCTATCAAGTTTGGTTTTCAGCATGATGTTAAAAGAGTTTGGGTCCACACTTGCTCTCTGGACCACCCAAATGCAATATTAAATTATAAGTCAAGAGGAATGCAAGTTTTTAAAAATGAAATCCTTAAGAGGCAGGCTATCTAATTAATCGAAGGTAATTTGAACTGATCTCTCTCAAGTTGAGAATTTATTTTTATATCAAAAAGATATGTAATGACTAAATTTTGATATATATCAATATTTTGCCAACCAATAAGATTTAAAGTTTTTCTGTCGAAAAAAATATTAATTGTATGTTCATTTTCCTCAAATCTAAATCTATAGAGTTTGTTATCAACCAGGTCCATATTTGCTTTCTCAATTTTTGAAATAAGAAAATCTTTGTCCAATATTAGATTTAGAGCGGTTTTTTCAATTGGATAAATATAATACTGATCTATTTGTTGGTTTTTAATAACAAGGTCTTTTCCATTGGATACCAAAAGTTTTTTATTAAAATTATCATATAAACAATAAATTTTTTTTGGATATTCTACAATACAATTACCTTTCTCTATTTTTTCATTAATATTTTGTTTAAATGAGAAAGAGATATTTTCAATTTTTTTAAAGTGATTTATTATATTTTCAATTTCAGACGCATTTAGATTTATACAAAAAAAAAAAAATACTAAAAAGAACTACGCTTAATTGTTTCATGACTTTAAAACATCCCTTTTTCCCACATGATTTGCCTTGCTCACTATTCCATTATCTTCCATCATATCAATTATTCTTGCAGCTCTATTATAACCAATTTGTAATTTTCGTTGCAAAAAAGAAGTTGAAGCTTTTCCTTCAGACTTAATTATACCAACGGCTGTCTCATATAATTCATCCTTATTATCATTTGATAATGCGGCTCCATCATCTCGCTCATCAGCAAAGCTAAGTATCTCATCGACATAATCTGGTTCTGCCTGAGACCTTATGTAATTATTAACTTTATCAATTTCATTCTCAGAAACATATGGGGCATGTATCCTTACTATTCGATTAGCTGAAGACATATAAAGCATATCCCCTTTNCCTAATAGTTGTTCAGCGCCTTGCTCACCTAAGATTGTTCTACTATCAATTTTTGATGTTACCTGAAAAGATATTCTTGTTGGAAAGTTAGCTTTGATAGTTCCAGTTATTACATCAACACTTGGTCTTTGGGTTGCCATAATAATATGAATGCCAGCAGCTCTAGCCATTTGCGATAACTTTTGAATATAATTTTCTATCTCCTTCCCAGCAACTAACATTAAATCAGACATTTCATCAACAATTACAACTATGTAAGGCATTGAATGAGTATGTTTAGAATTATATCCATCAATATTTTTAACTCCTTCTCTTGTCATAAGCTTGTATCTACTTTCCATCTCTTTAACTACCCAGCCAAGTACAGAGGCAGCTTTTTTTGCCTCGGTTATTACGGGACAAAGCAAATGTGGTATACCTTCGTAAGTTGATAGCTCTAACATTTTGGGATCTATTAGAATAAATTTACATTTATCAGGCGAGTGTTTATACAAAAGAGATAGAATAATTGTATTAATACAAACAGATTTTCCTGAACCAGTTGTTCCTGCAATTAATAAATGAGGCATTGACGATAGATCACCAGTAATTGGAATGCCCGATATACTTTTGCCTAAAGCAATTGGTAATTTAATATCTTTATTTTTAAAATTGGAAGACGAAATTATTTCGCTTAGGTATACATTTTCTCTAAAAGTATTTGGAAGTTCAATCCCTATAGTATTTTGGCCTGGAATTGTAGATATTCTTGCAGACTCTGAGCTAGTATTTCTAGCTATATCCTCTGAAAGATTAATCACTTTTGAAACTTTTACGCCAGCTGCTGGTTCAAATTCATTTAATGTTACAACTGGTCCATTACTTACTTTTTTTATTTTTCCTTCGACACCAAAATCTAAAAGAATTTTTTCTAATGATTCTGAATTATAATTTGGATCACTATTTTTCTTTGATCTTTCATCTTTGGATGCGGTGTTCAAAAACTCAATTTTAGGAGTCTTATATTTAATTTTGATATCTTTATTTATCTTGATCTTTTGATCAAAAGAAAAATTTTCTTGAACTTGTTCATCCATTTTTAGTTGTTTTGAATTTATAACTTCTGAGTTTTCAAATTGATTTTCAGTTATTTTATTGCTTACATTTCTAGTTTTTATTTTTTTTATAAAATTAATTAAACCCATGGGACTAAAATTAATACTCTTTAAAAATAGTAAACCTGTAACCAAAATTAAAATATAATAAGATATTTCTTGATTTGTTAAGATTAGATTTTCTAAAAAAGTTTGAGTTAGGATATTTCCGACGAAACCACCATTACCGTTAACAGGTAGCCAAAATGAATTGAGGTAAAAAATGCCCAAAAAAACTGTTCCAAAAATAATATACAAGATTGTATAAAAAAAATTTTCTAGAATAATTACTAATCTTTTTTTTATTACAACATTTATCCCTGTAATAAATAAAGTGATTGAGAATAAAAATGAAACTAGTCCCATGGTTTGTAAAAGAAAGTCAGAAACAACACTTCCTTGGAACCCAAATATATTATTTATTTCATTATTGTTTGAAAATACAAAATTTGGATCCTCAGCAGAGTAAGTAAAAAGTGCCAGAAGAATAAATATACTTAAAAATGTTAAAACAATACCTATTAATTGAACAAGTCTATCAAACAAAAAATTTGATATATTTTGTATTAATGGCTTAATATTCATAAAATAATATAGAATCCAATTTATCACTTTGTATCATTTAATATTTGTTGTTAAAATTATTTTTTTATGAAAATAAGTATAATTGGAAATAGTCTCACAGGCTTAATTCTTGCTAAAGCTTTAGCAAATAAAAATATAAACTTTGAAATATTTTATAAGGCCAAAACTCAAAATCTTAAATCTAATAGAACTATAGCAATTACAAATAAAAATATGGCTTTTCTAAAGGCAGATATTCTCTCAATACCTAAAAAACTTGTAAATCCAGTAAACGAAATTGGAATTTTAACGGAAAATGATCTCTTAAAAGAAGTTTTAAATTTTGACAATAAAAAAGTGCTTTTTTATTTAATACGAAATCACGAACTAATTAAAATTTTAAAAAAAAGTTTAAATAAAATCAAATTCACTAAAATTAAAAATAAAAAGTTTTATGAAAAAATGCTTAGTAGTAGTAAAAATCAATTAATTATTAATTGTGAAAGAAATAATTTTTATAATAATAATTTTTTTAATCAAAAGTTCACCAAAGATTACGAAAGCATCGCATATACCTCAATTATAAAACATAAATCTATTCAAAATAATAAAGCAAGACAAATATTTACAAATTATGGACCATTAGCTTTTTTACCTTTATCTAAAACCATGACTTCATTAGTTTTTTCGATTCGAAAAAGAAATAAAAGACTTTTAGATGAAAATATAAAAAATTTAATTAAAAANTATAATAANTATTATGATATTACAAATTTTTCTAAGTTTGAAATAGCAGAATTAAAATTCGAAGCAGCAAGATATTATTTTCATAACAATATATTATTATTTGGTGATGCACTTCATAAAATCCATCCATTAGCAGGTCAGGGATTTAATATGACTTTAAGAGATTTAAAAATACTAGTAAATGAATTAGTTAAGTCTAAAAATCTTGGTCTTCCATTCAATAAAAATTTACTCAGTAGTTTTCAAAATAAAACAAGACCTTACAATTTGCTTTACTCTAATGGAATAAACCTAATTGAGAGCTTTTTTAAATTTGATACAACCTTTAACAATAAATTTTCAAGTTCTATTNCAGCATTAATTAACAAAAATAAAAAGTTAAAAGATTTTTTTATTAATTTTGCTGATAATGGATTAAGAAATATTTAGTTACTGCAAAGTATTATTGCCAAACTCATCTAATAAATACGTCTTTAATATATTTTCTAATTTTGACTTTCTATCATTTATACTTAAACTCTCGAGCAAAGTTTGTTTTTCTTCTAAAGAAATTGGAGAGGCCATAGATAATGTATTTACAGTATTATACATATCTTGCTTTTTGAGTTCAGACCAATTAATTGCATAACCCTTTTTATCAAAAATACTTTTTAGATCCTTTAAAATTGATTCCAAATTTGAAAAATTAACTTTTTCTTTAATATTATTGGAGTCTGCGGAATATTTTTTATAATTTACTTCACAAATTCTATAAAGCTTATCCGTTGATATTTCATTTAAAATTTGAAAACGGCTCAACCCATTTAATACAATTAGATATCTACCATCCTCTGTCTCATTAAAACTTGTTATTTTTCCAAGACAGCCCACGCTATATAAATCTGGTTTTTTCAAATCCCCAGTTTTTTTTGGTTGAACCATTCCAATTAGTCTGTGCGATTTCATTGAGTCATCAATCATTTGTATGTATCTAGGTTCAAATATATTCAAAGGGACTGTGGTTTCAGGAAAAATGATAAAATTTGATAGTGGAAAGACTGGTATTTCAGAAGGTAGGTTAATTTTATTTTTCATAATTATATAAATTATATTAATCAAATATTATTAGTAAATGATAATTAGGTAGCATTTAAATAATATTAATTTTCTATAAGTTGTTGCAATTAAAAAGATCGCTCATTATAATAATTCAATAAAAGCGGGCGTAGCTCAGTGGTAGAGCGTCTCGTTGCCAACGAGAAGGTCGTGGGTTCAAGTCCCATTGCCCGCTCCAAATTAAGGAAATTTATGGATGATTTAGCTAACAAAAAATGTATCCCTTGCGAAGGAGGAATACCAGCATTTGATAAGAGTGAGATTCATAAATATTTAAAAAAAGTTGACGATTGGGATGTTAAAGAAGACGAAAAAAAAAATTTTTATTTGTTTAAAGAATTTAAATTTGAAAATTTTTTAGAAAGCCAATCTTTTGTAAATAAAGTTGGAGAAATCTCAGAAAAAGAGGGTCACCATCCTGATATAGCTTTTGGATGGGGGTATGCAAAAATTAAAATATTTACTCATGCTATACAAGGATTAGCAGAAAGTGACTTTATACTAGCTGCGAAGGTCGACAAAATTAGCTAGTGATTAAAGTGACGTGATTTTGAAAAGACCAGAATAGTTCCAGTCTCATTAGCGTATTTGATAATCTCTTTATCTCTAACAGAGCCGGATGGTTGAATTACAGCGGTGACACCAGATTGTACTAAAGTTTCTATACCATCAACAAAAGGAAAAAAGGCATCTGAGGCAGCTAAAATTTCTCCATTTATATCAGAATTAAATTTTTTTAATTTATCAATTGCTATTTTACAACTATCTAACCTACTGGGTTGACCAGAGCCTATTCCTACTGTTGTGCCTCTGTGAGTTAAAACTATTGCATTTGATTTTACGAATCTACAAATATTAAAAGCAAAAATTAAATTATTTAAGACCTTTCTAGTTGGTTTAATTTTTGAAACTATCTTAAAATTTTTTGTCGAAAATTTAATGTCATCAGAGCTTTGAAGGAGTAACATGTTAAAATCGTTTTTAAAATTTTGTAAATTTTTATTTTTAAGATTGCTCGAATCAATTAGTCTTAGATTTTTTTTTCGTCTAAAAATTCTAAGTGTTTCTTTATCAAATCCATCTGCGATAATTACTTCAAAGAACACTTTGTTAATTTCTTCTGCTACTTTTTTATTAATTTTAAAATTACAAGAAACAATTCCCCCAAATGCACTTATGGGATCTGATTTAAGTGCAAGTTTAAAACTATCCACTTTATTAGTTTCAATTGATACACCGCATGGATTGGCATGCTTGACAATTACTGTTCCTTTATTTTTCGGTAAAGTCTTTGATATTCTTAAAGCAGCAAATATGTCGTTATAATTATTAAAGCTTAATTTTTTACCGTTTAATTGTTTTAATTTATAATCTCCATCAATATAAACGGAGGCTTCTTGGTGAGGGTTTTCTCCATATCTAAGTTTCTCATGTAATTTAAAAGCGAATGTTTTTTTCTTTGGAAAACTATTTTCTGTAATATTATTAAAATAATTAGCAATATTACTATCGTAAGAGGCTGTTGCGTTAAATGCCTCGGAGGAAAGTTTTTCTCTCAATTTCAAACTTGTAGAGCAATTATTTTTCTGCAAATGAAGAATTAGTTCATCATACTGCGAAGTATCACATATTATAGTCACATCTTTATAATTTTTTGCTGCAGCTCTTACTAATGCAGGTCCTCCAATGTCTATATTTTCGAGAATTTCGTTATGATTATTTCTCTCTAAAGCCCTTTTAAATGGGTAAAAGTTCACTACAACCAAATCAATTTCCTGAAAGTTATTTTTAATGGACTCTTTTTTATGTTTGGCATTATTTCTTTTCATTAAAATTCCAGCATGTATTTTGGGATTTAATGTTTTTACTCTACCATCAAGAACTTCTGGACTTTTTGTATAATTTGAGATCTCAATAGTTTTAAAACCCAATTTTTTAATTTCTTTGTAGGTTCCGCCTGAACTCAAAATTTGCACACGGTTTTTTTTTAAGATTTTTAATAAGTTTTTTAATTTTTTTTTATCATAAACAGATATAAGTGCTCTCTTAATTTTTTTCATACAAGTCTTTCAATTTCCCATTTCATTTCTTGTGTTTCATTTCTTACTATACCAGAAATAAGTATATTTTGATTTTCCAGGAAATTATTTTTTTTCCCAAAAAATAGACCAGTTTCGTAATGTATATTATGCTCTGCAGATTTAAATTTCCAGGCTTCATTATTACACTCAATAAAAATTGTTTCCTTATCTTGCGTTCTCATTACTCTTGCTTTAGGATCTAAGTGAAATCTTATTTCAAAATTCATTTCTTTCCCATTTTTTTTTCTTATAATTTTATCTAATCCAACAAATTTATTTTGATCTAAAAGACATTCAATTTTTCTTGAGTGAATGATCCCAAATCTTTTAAGATATCCATCATGCTCAGCACTAACAATCCAATGATTTTTTTTAAGATTAATATTTTTTTTAGTAACTCTCGTTGTACTAGCGACATAAGAAATGCCACTAGATTTTTTAGTGAACTGCGTTGAGGAACAATTATTTATAATTAATGTACTATGACATGCTGTACTTTTTGAAATTAAATTTAATTGGTGTTTAAAGTTTTGAAAATAGCCTGAATTTGNGACAATCCTTTCACCATTATAAGATATTTCAAAAGATAGTGTCCCAGCTTGATAATTCTCTGAAAATTTCTTTTCAGGAGTAGTACCTAAATCTACTGCTAGAGAAAGTTTTTTGTTATTCAAAAAAGCATAGCCACCTACCTCAAAACTTTCACTTTTGAAATTATAACCTAATCTTTTTAAATAATTATCAAAATTTGAATTATTTGAAATTTGACTACCATTAAATAAGAATGTTGCTGCAGAGTCTTTACTGATTAAATTATAAGCTTGGCCTAAATGATAAATAATTTCATCTAGATATTCTGGAATATCGTTTTGGGATTCTTTCAACCATTCTCTAATCAAAATAAAATATTTTAAAAAAAGAGTAAGTTGCCGCAAATTTCTTGATTTTGGGAAACCATACCTATCGAATGTATTCCTTATAATTCGATTTAAAAGACTCAAACCATAATTAAGAAATTTTGTCTTATCATTAAATGATACGCCTGCTAATATTATTGCGGCACATCCAATTATTTTATCATCAATTTTTTCTGATCGATCAATCTCATTAATAAGATGATTAACTTGTTTTTTAATTAAATAATCAAATTCATTTTTATAAATTTCATCACTACCCTCATAAGTTATTTTTGTATTTGAAATCCAAGATATTATTCTTTTGGATAATAAGTCGGTTTGCCAGCTCTTACCATTATAGTTATGATACTTTTTAAACCATTTTTGCAAAATGTTTTGTACATCTTTCTTTGATGAATTAAGATCAAGTGTGAACAACCAGAAAAACCCGTGTAATTTTTTAAAGTCTTTTTTTAAAACTTTATTATCTGACCACACATCATTAAGAGAAAAATCGCTAATATTTACTCTATTTTTAGAATATTTTATAATTCCATCTAAAAGACTTGAGCTAGGTTTGTAATCTAAATGATTAGAGTCAATTTTAGATATCTTGTTATTATAAATGTTAGACTTTAAATAAATTTTTCTTAATTCCGTGAAAATGAAAAAAAAAAATTGATTAATATAAATTAATGAATTTTTTAAAAGCATATTACCCAGTTCTCAAAGCATCAATATTTTTTTTTATATCACCGTTGTTATTTTTAAATATGGTTGTTCCAGATACAAGAATATTTGCTCCAGCTTTTTTAACTAATTTAGAATTATCAAAATCTATACCACCATCAACCTCTATATCGAAAGTTAGTTTTTTTTCTTTTTTAAGTTTTGATAGATCTTCAATCTTATCTAGAACTTCTGGCATAAATTTCTGACCACCAAAACCTGGATGTACACTCATAACTAAAACGAGATCTATTTTATCCAAGAAGTCTTTAACTAAATCAATTGGAGTTTTCGGATTTAAAGATACTCCAACTTTTTTTTTCAATTTTTTAATAAGACTGATTGTTTCATGCATACTTTCAGTTGCCTCGGGGTGAAATGTAATTATATCAGCGCCTGCATTAGAAAAACTCTCAATATATTTATGGACCGGCGAAATCATTAGATGAACATCAAATATTAGATTAGTATGTTTTCTCAAAGATTTTATCACTGGGGGTCCAATTGTTAAATTTGGCACAAAGTGCCCATCCATCACATCTACATGAATCATGTCAGCCCCTGCATCTTCAAGTTTTTTAATTTCTAGACTAAGCTGACTAAAATCAGCAGATAATATTGAAGGTGAAATTTTAATTTTTTGCATTGATAACTTTAACTAGTAGTATCAATAAAATTTTTTAATTTGAATTAATTTTTACCAAAAATTTGATAAATTTGGATTGCAATTTCGCTTTCCAATGGAAAAGATAGCATACCCATTACAGAATAACCTAGCAGATATGGAAAAAGGTAAAATCTAAACATGTAAAAAAACCATGCGACATATAGTGGAACGAGGGGTCTTACAATGAAAGATGGAGTTATAAACCTAAATAGATTTATTAAGGGATCTGTCAATTTTACAAAAACTCTCATAAAAAAAAAGTTAGAGTCTTCTCTTTGAAATATATTCATCGCAACTCTACCAATGAGTGTCCACATAATTACTCCCATTACATAGTCTATTAAATATACTAAAGGATGAAAGTTAGCAGACATAACGTTATTGATTTGAAGTTAAAGGGGCGAATAATTCGCCCCTTTAAAAATAGATTTAATTAGTGTTGTTTGCCAAGTACTGTTTTACCGCTTGGTACACGTACTTCGTCAACCATTCTCTGTGTAGCTGCATCTGGTGCTTTAGTCATTAAACTTACCACAACCATAGAAACTAAACTTACTAATGATCCAACAATACCGAATGTTAATTGTGTAACACCCCAGAATCCTGCTCCACCAGTTCGTACCCAAATTAAGTACGCTGTTCCTGAAGCTAGACCAAGAAGCATTCCAGCAACTGCACCCTGTGCATTAGCTCTCTTCCACCATACACCAAGTACAAGTGGGAAGAATAACCCTGACATTGCAAAGTCAAAAGCCCAGATAACCGAACCTAAGATACCTTGAATTTCAAGAGCTGCAATTGTTGCTCCAGCAAAACCAATTAATACAAGTAATACCCTTGCAACAATTAATCTTTTTGCTGTTTCCGCTTTAGGGTCAATGATCTTATAGTATAAGTCATGAGATAAAGCGTTCGCAATTGCTAAAACTAATCCATCAGCAGTAGACATGGCAGCAGCCATACCACCTGCAGCAACTAGTCCTGAAATTACATAAGGTAATCCAGCTATTTCTGGTGTTGCTAATACAACGGCTTTACCACCCATGAAAAACTCGTTTAACTCAAGAGTTCCATTTCCGTTAAAGTCGCTGACAAACATTAAGTTTGCTTGGTTCCAGTTTTGGTACCAGTCTAATGCTTGAACATCAGCAATTGATTTACCAATAATTCCAGTTGCTAAGTTTGGATCCATTAATGAAAGCTTAGATAATGTAGCTAACATCGGCGCTGAAGAATATAATAGGAAGATAAAGAATAATGACCAACCTACTGATCTTCTAGCTGATTTAACACTTGGAGTAGTAAAGTATCTCATCATAACGTGAGGTAATGAAGCTGTTCCAGCCATCATACAAACCGCTAATGAAATAAATTTCCAAGGTGTTGTGTTTACATCCGAGTGAGCTTTAGTTATTCCAGCTAAACCTTTTGGTACTGTAGCTAAATCAGCTGCAGAGTTTTTAACAGTTCCTAGACCAAACTGAGACTCAAGTTCAGCAATTCTAGCAACNTCATCTGCTAACATAAAGTGCGGAAATACACCAGCACCTAATTTGTTACTGATCCAGAATACAGGTAACAAGTATGCAATAATCAATACAATGTATTGTGCAACCTGTGTCCAAGTAACTGCTCTCATTCCACCTAGCATAGAGCACATTAAAATACTCGCTAGACCAACATAAACTGCAATTCCAAAAGGAATATCTAATGCAACTGATGCAATAGTTCCTGTTGCATTGATCTGTGCAGTCACGTAAGTGAATGAAGCAACCGTTAGTACTAATACAGCACATAGTCTTGCTGCGTTACCACCGTATCTTGTACCAATGAAATCTGGCACAGTATAGCAACCAAACTTTCTCAAGTAAGGTGCAAGCAGTGATGCTACAAGAACGTATCCACCAGTCCATCCAACTAAAAGCGCCATGTAACCATAACCTTTGAAGTAGATACCACCAGCCATTGCAACAAACGATGCTCCTGACATCCAGTCAGCAGCAGTTGCCATACCGTTAAATACTGTTGGAACCTGTCTTCCAGCTACATAATACGCATCAACTTGAAGTGTTCTAGATAGATAACCAATTAGTGCATAAATTAAAACTGTAAATGCCACAAAAAATATTCCTATTAATTTTGCAGACATTCCAGCTTGTTCAGCTATTGCCATTAAGATTATGAATACAAGGAAACCTCCTGTATATGTTCCATAAATCTTAGGCAAGTTGTCTATAAATTTACCTTTAAACATTAGTCATCCTCCTTTTCAGAATAGCCGAACTCTTCATCAATCTTTTCTTGTCTTCCCGCAAACCAAAAAATTAGTATTACGAAAATTCCAAGAGAACCTTGACATGTAAACCAGTACGTTAAAGGATATCCAAATGGTCTAATGTTAGATTCTTGCATTTCGGCTCCGAAGAAAAAGATGCCAATTGAGAAAACAAACCAAATTGCTAATGTTACAAAAAGCAATCCCCTGGTTTTTTCCCAGTGTTGTTGTTGTTTTGACATTTTTTTGCCTCCCTATAGGTTAAAAGATGAAACTTTACTCAAAATGAAGTAGATTGAAAGACTTAATATGATCGAAAATAGGGGTTTTTTGTCATACAATACAACCACAGGTATATAAATGGTGTTAAAGTACAAGTTTAATTTAAAGGACATATCTATAGAGGATTTTAAGGTTTATTTTTTAGCTTTATTCAAATCTATCCTACCTAAAAAAAAAATTAAAAATTTATCTGATTTAGAAACTTTTATTCAAAAAAAATCAGCCTGGGTTTCTCAAGTTACACTTTATAGCTATCTTAAAACAAGAATGGGAACTAAATATGTACTTCACTTTGATAATGAGAAACTATTATCATCGATAAACAAAGCTAAATGGAATATTTATTCAGTAGCGCTTCAAGATTTAACTTTTTTTAGTTTCTCTTATCTAAATGTTTTTTTTAATTATGATGACATAATTAAATCAAAAGATATTTTTTTTTCAATTTTAGATAAAGAAAAAANTAATGGAATGCCAGATGATGTTTTCAATAGTGCTAAAAAATCCTTTGAGGACAGGTTTCAAAAAGTTGATTGGAAAAAATATTACAACAGTTTACCTTTTAACGAAAGCGCATTAGCTTTATATCACTGGGCACCAATAGCTGATGAATTAAAAACTTTAGATAGAAAAATTGTTCTTAATTCAATGATTTTAAAGTGGGATAATATTAAAGACGAATTTACAAGACTTATAAATATTTAAATATTTTTTCTCTCGTTTACTAGGCTCTCAACAACACTTGGATCTGCTAATGTTGTTGTATCCCCAAGTTGTTCATGTTCATTTGCTGCAATCTTTCTTAAAATTCTTCTCATTATTTTTCCTGATCTTGTTTTAGGTAAACCAGGTGAAAAATGAATTAAATCTGGGGTAGCGATTGGGCCGATTTGTTTTCTCACCCAAAGTTTTAAGTCTCTTTCTAAATCACCACTAGGGCTTTCACCCACATTAAGAGTTACATAACAGTAAAGACCATTACCTTTTATATCATGTGGATATCCCACAACTGCAGCCTCAGCTACTTTTGGGTGCGCAACAAAAGCGCTTTCTATTTCTGCAGTACCTAGATTATGACCAGATACAATTATTACATCATCAACTCTGCCTGTAATCCAATAATATCCATCTTTATCTCGTCTACAACCATCCCCCGTAAAATATTTTCCATCAAACTGTGAAAAGTATGTTTCTATAAATCTATTATGATCTCCATAAACCGTTCGCATTTGTCCAGGCCATGATTGAGAAATACATAGTCTTCCTTTTGCTTCTCCTTTTAAAACTTTTCCATCTTGATCTACAATAGCAGGTTTTATTCCATAAAATGGCTTAGTTGCAGAACCAGGCTTTAAGTCAATTGCGCCAGTTTGAGGACTTATTAAAATTCCTCCAGTTTCTGTTTGCCACCAAGTATCNACAATAGGACATCTCGANTCCCCAACNGTTTTAAAGTACCATTGCCAGGCCTCTGGATTTATTGGTTCNCCTACAGTTCCTAATAATTTAAGAGTTTTCCTTGAAGTTTTTTTAACCGGTCCTTCACCCTCTCTCATTAAAGCCCTTATAGCCGTTGGTGCAGTATAGAAAATGTTTACTTTGTACTTATCAACTATCTGCCACCACCTTGATGTGTCTGGATAAGTAGGAATTCCCTCAAACATAATTGTTGTTGCACCATTTGCAAGTGGACCATAAATTATGTAGCTATGACCAGTAATCCAACCAATATCTGCTGTACACCAATAAATATCTTTTGGCTTGTAATTAAAAATGTATTGATGAGTCATGGATGCATAAACCATGTAGCCTCCAGTTGTGTGTAAAACGCCTTTTGGCTTACCTGTAGATCCCGATGTATATAAAATGAAAAGAGGGTCTTCAGCGTTCATTTCCTCTGGTTCGCATATTGAGGATGCTTTTTTAATAATCTCATGAAACCAAACATCCCGGCTTTCATCCCAATTAACTCTATTTCCTGTTCGNTTAACAACTATACATTTTTTAACATTNGGGCAGTTAAGTAGAGCTTCGTCNGTTATTGATTTCAAAGGGATTATTTTTCCACCTCTAAGTCCTTCATCTGCAGTTATAACATAATCTGATTTACAGTCGTTGATTCTGCCGGATATGCTATCTGGTGAGAAACCACCAAAAATAATAGAATGTATTGCACCAATTCTAGCGCAGGCTAACATGGTGTAAGCAAGCTCGGGTATCATTGTTAAATAAATGGTTACTCTATCACCCTTCTTGATACCTAAATCCTTAAGTGCATTTGCAGTTTTAGAAACTTCATTGTGTAGTTGTTTGTAGGATATTTTTTTTTGTACCTTTGGATCGTCGCCTACCCAAATGATTGCAGTTTTATCTTTATTTTTTTTTAAATGTCTATCAATACAGTTTGCTGATGCATTAAGTGTTCCATCATAAAACCATTTAATATGAACATCTGATTTACTATATTTTACATCCTTGATTTTAGTATATGGCTTTATCCAAGTAATTCTTTTACCCTCTTTTTTCCAAAACTCATCATTTTGTTTAATAGAGTGATTATATTTTTTTTCGTACTGTTTTTTGTTTACCAAAGCTTTTTTGACCCAATCGGATTTTGTTTTAAAAATTGTTTCTTGATTTGAATTTGAAATTTTTTTAGGAATTTTTTTTCTTTTCTTGATGTATCTTTTTCTCTTACTAGTTAATTTTTTCCTCTTTTTAGAAGATTTTTTTTTAGCTTTTTTTTTTGGTCTTTTAGCCATTTTTTTATTTTTTAATTTCTATCTTACTCATCTTATTAATAATTTTCCAGCTTTTAGTATCAATTGGCATTACAGATAATCTGCTCTGTTTAATTATCGCCAAATTCTGAAGATTTTTATTTTCTTTTATCTTTTCAAGACTAACTGGATTTCGAAGATTGCTTTTAAAGCTCACTTTGATCGCTACAAATTTTTTAGATTTATCAGTTGGATCAATAAATGCTTCCTTTACAACTTCAACAATTCCCACAATCTCTTTCCCTATGTTCGAATGGTAAAAAAAACAAAGATCTCCAACTTTCATACTTTTTAGATTTTTTGCTGCTTGATAGTTTCTAACACCATCCCAAATAGAAATACCATTTTTAGCTTTTTTTTGATTTTCTATAGACCAAACATCAGGTTCAGATTTTAATAACCAATATTTCATATAATTTTATTTAAGATTTATTATAATAATGAAAATTTATAACATATTTAAATGGATACAAAAATTGCAAATATAATAAGTTTATTGAGAAATAGAAATTTTAGTGAAGCAAAATCTAAATGCTTGGAAATTGAAAATTCTTATATTAACAATCCAGAATTTCAAAATATATTTGCAGTAATTTTATTTGAACTAAAAGATTATAGTAAATCAATTGAGAAATGGAAAAAAGCCATAGACCTCAATTCAAATTATTTTCAAGCTTATGACAATTTAGCAAACGCTTTGTTAAATTTAAAAAAATATGTTGAAGCTTTGGAATATTTTCAAAAAGCAATAAAAATTAATCCAAACGCTTTTCACGTTTATAACAATATTGGAAACACATTAACAAAACTAAACAAATTTAAGGAGTCTTTAGACTTTTACGATAAAGCAATAAAAATTAAACCAGATAATATATATGGTCATATTTTTAAGGGTCATGTCTTAACAGAACTAGGTAAACTAAGTGAGTCTCTAGAGTGTTATAATTCCGCTTACATTATAAATCCTGAGCATCCACTTTTATTGGGATATATTATTCATACAAAAACCAAAATATGTGATTGGGAGAATTATGCAGCAGATATTGATCTAATTAAAAATAGTTTAGAAAATGGTAAAAAAGCTACATATCCATTTACAATTTTAACCATATTAGACTCACCAGCCTTACAAAAAAAAACAGCCGAAATTTGGACAGAACAATTCGAAAAAATATATCAAAAAAGTAAAATTAAATTAAAAAATAAAAATAAAAATAAAATAAGAGTTGGATACTACTCTGCGGATTTTAGAAATCATGCAACCTCTCATTTAATAGCTGAAATGTTTGAGTATCATGATAAATCTAAATTTGAAATTTTTGGTTTTTATCTAGGAAGAAAAATTAATTACGAAGATCCATGGCACGAAAGAGTTAAAAAAAGTTTTGATAAGTTTTTTGATGTCAGCTCTTTAACTGAGTCTCAAATATCTGAAATTTCTATAGCAGAGGAGATAGATATAGCAATTGATCTTATGGCTCACTGCAACAATGGTATGGAAAATAGATTTGGTGCATTTGTAATAGGTTGTGCCCCATTACAAATTAATTTTTTAGGTTATCCTGGCACAAGTGGAGCAAAGTCAATTGATTATATTATAGCTGATAAAAATTTGATTTCGAATGAAAATGAAAAATTTTACTCTGAAAAAATAATATACTTACCTAACTCATACCAACCAAATGTAAAAAAAACTAAAATATCTATTAAAAATTTAACAAAAGAAAAATTAGGTTTACCAAATGAAAAATTTATATTTTGTTGTTTTAACCAACACCAAAAAATAAATCCATTTATTTATGATATTTGGATGAGAATACTTAAAAAAAATTCTGAGAGTATTCTTTGGCTTTTGGATGACAATTTTTACTCAAATAAAAACCTGTTATTTGAGGCAGAAAAAAGGGGAGTAAGTAAAAGCAGGATTATTTTTGCAAAAAGAGTTCCTCTTGAAGATCATTTAGAAAGAATTAAATTTGGAGACTTATTTTTAGATACATTTCCATATACGGCTCACACAACTTGCAGCGACGCACTGAGAGTTGGTTTGCCAGTTCTCACATTAAAAGGAAATTCATTTGTCAGTAGAGTTGCATCAAGTTTACTAAAAACTGTAAAACTAGAAGAATTAATCTCGAAAAATTTAGAGGAATATGAGTTTATCGCTAATAAATTTGTTTCAGACTCTGATTACTTAAGAAAAATAAAAAATAAACTCGAAGAAAACTTATCAAAAACGCCCTTGTATGATTCGCAACTATTTACCAAAAACTTAGAGCAAGCTTATAAAAAAATTTTTCAGAATTATAAAAACAATCAAGCAATAAAAAATTTTGAAATATAATTATTGTATTATACAATTAGGTCTATGAATAGTGACTTAAGCAAAGCTCTAAATTTTTTTCAGAGGGGTAGGCTTGTTGAAGCTAAAAACTTAGTTGAAAAAATTGTTAAAAATGAAAAAAAAAACCCACAAGCGTTAAATTTATATGCATTTGTTTTTTACTACCAAAATAATTTTAATGCTGCATTAGAACAGTGGCAAAAAGCAATTAAAATTAATCCAAATTATATTGAGGCTTATAATGGATGTGGAAATGCTTACAAAAATTTGAAAAAATTTGAAGAAGCAGTCCAAAGTTTTAAAAAAGCAATTCAAATCGAGCCAAGGTACTTCGAAGCCCAAATTAATTTAGGTAGCGTTTTAATAAAATTAGAAAGATTTGAAGACGCAATAAAAAATTTCGACAAAGTTATTGATGTTGATAATATTGCTGCTCAAGCTTTTCAGGGAAAAGCATATTCATTAATGAAATTAAAAAAATACGAGGAGGCAATTTATAATTTCAATAAATCTATTAAAATTAACCCTAATGATGCTAATGTTTTTTATAATTTAGGGGCAACTTATGAAAATCTTAAAAAATGGCAAGAGGCCGCAGACTCTTTTTCACAAGCAATGCAAATAAATCCAAATCATGAGGAAGCTTATAGAGATTTATTGCATCTACTTGAATTTTATCTTCCAAAACAAGAGAGTAAAAACTTTGTTATTAAAACAAATAATTTACTTAAAGATCAAAATATTGATATTGACTTAAATAATAAAATTTCAGATGAAATAATTGTAAATTACTACTCTAAAATATCCTCAATTTTAGACGAAAACTTTCACAGCAAATTTACAAACAATAAAAGTCAAATATTTAGAGACGACGCTAAAGATTTAAATTGCGAGAGACACTTTCAGATTTTTAATACGTTTAATGTAATCCCACAATTTTGTTTTGGATGCTATAAAATCCAAATAGATTTAAAAAATGTTTTAGATCTATTCAAACTATATCTTGTTTTTGATAAAATTAAACTCGAAAAAAATAATTTAAGAAAATGCATGATTGAAATAAGATCAAAAGTAACTGGTAACTATAAGGGACTTATATATTGCGCAGGATTAAGTGAGGCTCAAAAGATAGAAAAATATTTAAATCCTATAATTAAAAAAACTATTGGAGAAGATTTATCAATTATAATCAAAAGAGGATGTACCGAATTTTCAGTACCATATCCAAAATATAAAGAGATAGATGAGTCAATGACTTATAATAAAGAATGGTTAAAGAAAGAAAAAATTATTGATGATGTAATCCAGAAAAAAAATAAATATTCGAGTAAAATAATTCAAGAAACTCTAGAAGGATTAAGTATTAGTGATGCACTTATAATGAAAAACTGGTTATTTTTTGCAAAAAGTATAAATGATAAGAGCTATAAAAAATTTGATGTTAACATACCTGATTCTGAATATTTAAAACTTAAGCTTCAAGATCAAATAGACCACCGAAAAAATGAATTTTCTAAGTTTAATTAATAAATAATATTTAAAGTTTTACTCCAGCACCTTTTAAAAAGGCTGCTTTATCATCTAATGGCCATCTTGGTTTTGCTGGATGATCCAGTTTATCAAATTTTTTTAATTTAAATTTTTCTAAACCAGCAATTGCGATCATTGCTGCATTATCACCACAGAATTCTAAAGGTGGAAATATTGGATTAAAACCCTCTTCAACGCTAGCATCTATTAAAGTTTTCCTTATATTTCTATTAGCTGCTACCCCACCTGCTATTACAAAATTATTGACTTTTGTTTTAGTTAAGCTCCTAAATTCTTTAAAAGCATATTTAGTTTTTATATATAATATTTCTTGTATGGTTTTTTGAAATGAAGCAGCTAAATCTTTTTTATCATCATCTTTTTTAATAAATTTAGATATTTTAAGTATAGCAGTTTTCAAACCAGCAAAAGACATGTTACATCCACCCTTTTTTAGTATTGGCCTTGGTAATTTAAATCTATTTGGATCACCTTTCTCAGCGAGTTTTTCTAAAAATGGACCACCTGGAAATTCAATTCCAATCATTTTTGCAGTTTTGTCAAATGCTTCCCCTAGAGCATCATCAATAGTAGTTCCTAACCTTTTATATTTACCAAATTTTTTAACACTTAAAAATTGAGTATGTCCTCCAGATATTAGAAGTAATAAATAAGGAAAATTTAAGTCAGTAACCAATTTTGGACTCAAAGCATGACCTTCTAAATGATTTACAGCTATGAAAGGTTTATTTAAACTAAATGCTAAAGATTTTGCGAAATTTAAACCAACAGATAAGCATACAATCAATCCTGGGCCCGCAGTTACTGCTACGCCATCTATATCTGATAGATCTTTACCACTTTCCTTAATAGCTTTACTTACAATTAAGTCTATTTTTTCTATGTGTGACCTTGCTGCTAATTCTGGAACCACTCCACCAAATTCTTTATGAACATCTATTTGGCTCGAGACTATATTTGATAAAATATTAGGTATTGTACCTATATTTTCTTCAATTACAGCTGCTGCAGTTTCGTCACAACTGGTTTCAATACCCAGAATTAATGTTTTTTTTTTCATTATTTTTTTTTAATGATAATACAATTCAGTTATAAAATTTCATTATAAAATATTAAATGAGTAGAAAAAAAATTATTATCGGGACAAGGGGAAGTAAGTTAGCACTGATATATGCAAACATTGTAAAAAAAAAACTATTTGAATTACAAAACAAATATAATTTTGAAGATGTAATAGTTCAGAAGATTAAAACAGATGGTGACAAAATACAGGATGTGAGACTGTCTGATATGGGAGGAAAGGGTTTATTTTCAAAAAAAATTGAGCAACAATTGATAGACAGTAAAATTGATGTAGCAGTTCATGCCTTAAAAGACATGCCATCTTTAGAGACTAAAGGGCTATTAACCGAATGTTATTTAAAACGTAATGATCCTAGGGAAGTTTTAATTACGAAAAATAATAAAATTTTAGAAGAACAAAAAAAAGGAGCAATAATTGGAACCTCTTCTTTAAGAAGGGAATTTCAAGTCAAGAGGAAAATTAATAATTTAAATTTTAAATTAATAAGAGGAAACGTTGATACTAGAATTAAAAAACTTAAAGATGGTTTATATGATGGAATTATTTTATCATTTACTGGATTAAAATTTTTAGGTTTAGAGAAAAATGTTTCCCAAATATTTTCGACTTCAGAAATGATCCCAAGTGTTGGACAGGGAGTAATAGCAGTTCAATGTCGCGAGGATGACTTAGAGATAAGAAATATTCTAGAAAATCTTAACCACGATGAAACTAAAAAATGTGTTAATACTGAGAGAAATATTTTAAAAATTTTAGAAGGCGACTGTGACACGGCTATAGGCGCATATGCAAAAGTAGAAGATGAAAAAATATATGTTGAAGCAGAACTTTTTTCTTTAGATGGATCAAAAAGATTTTATGTAAAGTCCTCAAAAGAATTAAAATATGCAGACGAACTTGGAAAAGAAGTTGGAATAATATTGAAAAAAAAATCAAAAGAGTCACATAAAAAATAACATGCATGTTTTATTCACCCGACCAATAGATGACTCTAAAGATTTAATTTTAAAATTTAAATCCTTAGGTCATATTGTCTCCAGTATTCCAGTTATATCTATAAAGAAAAAAGAATATTCAAAAATAGATTTTTCATCCTTTAAAGGGATAATATTTACAAGTTCAAATGCTATTAAGTTTTTAGATACAAAACTTTTGGATAAAAATATAAAATGTTTTTGTGTTGGAAATGCCACTGAACTTTTCGCTAAAGAAAAGGGTTTTCAAAATATATTTTCGGCTGAAGGTAATGTAAATAATTTAAAAGAAATAATTCTTCAAAACTTTAAAAGTTCAGAAGGTAAGTTACTTTATATAAGTGGCGAAACAATAACTTTTGAATTAGATAAATTTTTGATTTCAGAAGGATTGAAGGTGGAAAGAGTAATTAATTATTCTTCTGATCCAATCGAAAAATTTAATGAAATTTTAATAGATGATTTAAAAAATAANGTTCCNGATATTGTTTATATATACTCACAAAATAGCGCTATTAGCTTCAAGAACTTAATTAAAAACTACAACTTGCAAAATCATTGGATGAACACTAATTTGATGTGTATTAGTGAAAAAACTTCTTCAGTTTTGAACGATATAAAATGGAAAAAAATATTTTTATTTAATCCAGGTGAAGAGGAGTATTTATTATATAAAATTTAATTATGGAACTATTTAAAAATTTTAAAGAATTATTTTTATCGGTTTGGGATAAAGGAATTTTGGGAATAGATATTTTTGAAATCTTAATTGGACTAGGTATTTTCCTAATATTCTTAATTTTTAGAGGACTAATAAGTAAATTAATTATTAAAAANTTAGAAGTAATATCAAAAAGAACCACAAATAAACTTGATGATACATTTGTAAATTCAATGGTTGGTCCTGCAAGATTTTTACCAATAGTTTTGGGTTTTTTTATAGCTAGTTATTACATGTCTTTTGATGAAGATAGCAGAGCTTTTGTTGATAATATAAACAGAACTCTTATCACGATTTTAATATTTTGGATTATACATCAAATTATTGAGCCGATTTCCTATATATTAAGTGGTTTAGGAAAAATACTCACCCGTGAGTTAATTGGATGGATAATAAAATCTTTAAAAATTTTAATATTTATTTTGGGTGCCGCAGCGGTTCTTGAGCTATGGGGCATAAAGATTGGGCCAATTATTGCTGGATTAGGATTATTTGGAGTAGCTGTTGCACTAGGTGCACAAGACTTGTTTAAAAATTTAATATCAGGAATTTTAGTTTTAGTAGAAAAAAGATTTAAAATGGGTGATTGGATTTTAGTAGAGGGAATTATAGAAGGTATAGTTGAAAGAATTGGTTTCAGATCTACAACGATAAGAAAATTTGATAAATCATTAGCAATAATTCCAAATTTTCAATTTGCTGAGAATGCGGTTATTAATGTTAGCCAAACAACAAACTGGATTATAAGTTGGGTTATCACATTACAGTACGATACTACAGTTGATCAGCTAAAGATTATAAGAGATAAAATAGAGGAATATATAAAGTCACACGAAGACTTTAATTCAAAAATTGGATATGCAGTTCGAGTAGATAAGTTTTCAGATAGTTCAATAGATATGTATGTAAGGTGTTTTACCAATTCAGATAGTTGGGAAAACTGGCTAGAGGTTAAAGAAAGACTTGCAATTGAAATAAAACAAATTGTTGAAAAAAATGGTGCTTCTTTTGCATTTCCGAGCCAATCTATTTATGTTGAAAAAAAATGATCGCTATTTTTTATTTAGTACTTCAAGTTTTAAAGCTCTATTCTTATGTAGTAATTGCAAATGTAATAATTAGTTGGTTAGTTGCTTTTAATGTTTTAAATACATCAAATAGATTTGTATATGCAATTTTAGATTTTACTTACCGTTTAACGGAGCCAATTTTAAACAAAATAAGAAGATTTTTACCGAATCTTGGAGCACTTGATATTTCACCTATTATACTTCTTTTATTGATATGGTTCATAGAAATGTGTATGAAGCTTTATATAGCACCAATTATATTTAACTAACTCATGATTTTAATAGACGGAAAAAAAATAGCTTCAGAATTAAGAGATGATTTAAAGAAAGAAGTTTCTGAATTAAAAAAAAAATTTAATAAAGTTCCTGGACTAACAGTAATATTAATTGGCGATTTAACGCCAAGTCAGATTTATGTAAGAAATAAAGAGAAATCCGCAAATGAAGTTGGTTTAAAGTCTGAAGTAATAAAATACCCTGACAACGTAGAGGAAAAAACTGTTTTAAACAAAATCCAAGAGTTAAATAGAGATGATACAGTTTCTGGTATTTTGGTTCAACTACCTTTGCCAAAACATATTGATAAACAAAAAGTAATTGAAACAATAACTCCAGACAAAGATGTTGATGGTTTTCATCCAATGAATGTTGGAAACTTATCTTCTGGATATGATAGTTCAGTTCCATGTACGCCACTTGGATGTTATTTATTAATAAAAAAAATTGAACCAAATCTTTCAGGAAAAAAAGCTGTTGTAGTTGGCAGATCGAATTTAAATGGCAAGCCCATGACACAATTATTATTAAAAGAAAACTGTACTGTTACTATAACTCATTCAAAAACTTCGGACTTAAAAGGTGAGTGTTTAAAAGGAGATATTATTGTTGCGGCAGTTGGTATACCAGAATTAGTAAAAGGCGATTGGGTTAAAAAAGATGCAATTGTTATAGATGTTGGAATTAACAAAACAGAAAAAGGCATTGTAGGGGACGTAGCTTTTGATGAGGTATCAAAAGTTGCAAAAGCTTTAACACCTGTACCTGGTGGCGTTGGACCAATGACAATTGCTTGTTTGCTTAAAAATACTATTGAGTGTTTTAAAAGATCACAAAAATAAATACTTCAAGATAGCTTTGATCTACCACCATCAACAGCAATAATTTGCCCTGTAACCCAAGAGCTATCTTCAGTAAGCAAAAATTTTGCTAATGCTGCCGAATCTTTTCCCTCACCTAATCTTTTTAATGGATGTGCTTTGGCTATACCTTCTGCAAGAGCCTTGTTTTTTAGCATAGGCTGCGCAATTTTTGAGTTCGTTAAGCTCGGTGCAACACAATTAACTCGAATGTTTGGGGCAAATTCAGCTGCAAGTGAAACTGTTAAACCTTCTACAGCGGCTTTAGCTGATGCAATTATAGAATGATTTGTGAAACCTCTTTGAGCAGCAACTGTAGANAANAAAACAACCGATCCTTTATTTTTTTTTAAACTTTCNTGAAAACCTTTAATTGCATCAACTGCAGAATAAAGATTTAACTTCATACACTTATTAAAATCTTGCTCTGTTGCCATTCGAAGTGGTTTTAAATCTATGGAGCCTACGCAATAAGCAATCCCGCAAACTTCATCAATATCTTTTTTGATTTTTTCTACAAATCCATCTTTTAGAACATCTGCAACTGAATAATTAAATCCAAGATTTGTTGAAATATTTTTTACATCATTTTCATTTCTAGCAATTAAATGAACATTTGAAATACCAGCATTTTTTAACTGTTTTGCTAAACTGGATCCAATTGAACCTGTGGCACCAAATATCAAAAACTTTCCTGACATAAATAATATTTACGTTATAGTTATATTATGAAGTTATTTTTTATACTTGGAAACCAGTTATTTCCACCAAAATATTTAGACCGCTTCAAAAATGATCACCTATTTTTTATGTCNGAAGACTATGAATTATGNACTTATGAAAAGCATCATAAGTTAAAAATTCTACTTTTTTTATCTGCAATGAGATCTCACGCGGATAATCTTAAAAAAAATAAGTTTAAAATTGAGTATACAAAAATTGACTCAGGTGATTTTAAAAAAGATTATTTAGAAAAAATAAAAAAAATTATTAAATCCAAAAAAATCAAAGAGATTACTAGTTTTGAAATTGAAGATAAGTTTTTTGAAAAAAAGGTACAAAATTTTGTAAAAAAAAACGATTTGATTTGGCATCAAATTAAATCACCAATGTTTCTAAACACTAGAGAGGAATTTAATAATTATCTTTCAAAAAATAAAAGACCGTTCATGGCNACTTTTTATAAAGGTACTAGACAAAAGCTTGATATATTAATGAAGAAAGACGGAACACCAGAAGGCGGAAAATGGAGTTTTGATGAAGATAATAGAAAGAAACTTCCTAAAAATACGAAAGTTCCAAAATTTCCAACAATCACTGAAACAAAGCATACAAAAAATTTAAAACCTATCATTGAAAAAATTTTTAAAGATCATCCAGGAAGTACACAAAATTTTTGGTTTGCAACAGAATATGATGATGTAGTTAAACTTCTTAACTTCTTTCTTAAAGAGAAGTCAAATTTATTTGGAGATTATGAAGATGCAGTTNATCAAGGAAACAACATTTTATTTCATAGCGCNNTNAGTCCNTATATNAANTTAGGTCTNATAACNCCAGAATTTATAATTTCTAAAACTNTAGAATTTCATAAAAAGAATAAAATCCGACTAAATTCTCTNGANGGNTATGTAAGACAGGTTATTGGTTGGAGAGAGTTTATGCGNGGAGTTTANCAANAGTATAGTAATGAAATGGAAACAAGAAANTTTTTTAAACAAAATAGAAAAATGAAAGACTCATGGTATGAGGGAACAACAGGTTTACCACCGCTAGATCATGCAATTAAGAATGCATTAAATCATGGATGGTCACATCATATTGAAAGACTAATGATACTTTCAAACATTATGAACTTGTGTGAATTGAAACCTAAAATTGTTTACAAATGGTTCATGGAAATGTTTGTGGACTCATCTGATTGGGTAATGGTACCAAATGTTTATGGAATGGGTTTATTCAGTGATGGAGGAATNTTTGCTACTAAGCCTTATATTTGTGGATCAAGTTACTTTATGAAAATGATGGATTTTAAAAAAGGGGAATGGTGCAATACCATGGATGGTTTGTACTGGAGATTTATTAATAGAAATAGAAATTTCTTTTTAAAAAATCCAAGACTTTCAATGATGGTAAGAATTTTTGANAAGATGAAANCAGAGAGAAAAAAATTAATATTGTCAGAGGCTGAAAAATTTATAAATAAGAATACATATGGCAATTAAAGTTTTTTTTAACAATTCATGCAATGTTTGTAGATTGGAGATAAATCACTACAAAAAAATTGCTGACAGTAATCTTGAGTGGATTGATATCACGAATAATGATGAGGCTCTAAAAATAACATCTAAATCTCAAGAAGAATTATTAAGAAGACTTCATGTCATCGATGATGGAAAGGTAATTGGTGGAGCTAAAGCCTTTATTATTATCTGGTCAAAAATTCCAAAATATAATTTTTTAGCTAAAATNTTAAGTTTTAAACCTTTATTTTTTTTATTTCACTATGCTTATGAATTTGTAGCTTATTTTTTATTTTTAAAAAACAAACACCAACTCAATGAAAAAACAAAACCTACCAACTAAGTTATGTCCAATTTGTGAAAGGCCATTTAAATGGAGAAAAAAATGGAAGCTAAATTGGGAAAAAGTAAAATATTGTTCTAAAAAATGTTCATCAAAAAGATAAGCCTTTTAAACAAATTTTTAATTATTCTCTTTTTCATATTATCAATAAATAATTCTAAAGCTGAATTTTTTAAGGATATTTCAAATATTATAGACTCTAATGAGAGTAGGCTTAGTTACGGAGTTTCAGTGACAGATATGAATATGGATGGAAATTATGATTTCGTGGTTACAGGTTTTGGTTATTCAAACTTGGCTTTAACTTATGTCGAGGGTAAATTAAAAAATATTATCAAAGAAGATATTTTCTTAGATCAATCAAGAAAAACCATTGGAGTTGCTGCTTGTGATATAGATAAAGATGGTTTTGAGGAAATTTATTTTTTAAATACCGATACTTATAGCGGGATAAAAAAATATTCTGACAGATTAATTGATAAAAAAAATAATAATTATTTTGACTTATTTGAGCTTAAAAAAAATAAAGAAAACCTAAACTTAACCGCAGGCAGATCTGTAGTCTGTGTCGACAGAAAAGGAGATGGTCAATACGGTATTTATGTAGCTAATTATGGTGGACCAACAAGATTTTATGAAATTAAAAATAAAAAGATTATAGATCAAGCAGAAAATTTAAATTTGAATAAAGTTACTGGTGGAAGAGCAGTAGTTTCAGGACATATTTTGACAGATAGAGCTGATATATTTGCAGCAAATGAAAGAGGTGCGAATTTTCTTTTAAAAAATATTGATGGAAAATTTAAAGATGTAGCGTTTGACTATAGAGTAGATGATGAAATTCAAAATGGTCGAGGAACTGCATTATCTGATATTTTTTATAGAGGAAGATTGGATATTTTGAGTGGTAATTGGTTAGGTTATCATAGAGCATATGTTCTCGAAAATAATGAATTTAAGGATATAGGAAACACTGAGTTTGATAAACCCTCCAGAATCCGAACAGTTATTTCTGCAGATTTTGATAACGATGGTTTCGATGAAGTTTTTATGAACAACATAGCTGAACCAAATAAAATGTTTCGAATTAAGAATAATGGAAAATTTGAGGAAATAAAATTAGAAGNAGGTCTNGAGGCCGATGGATTTGGAACAGGGGCTGCTGTTGCTGATATTGATAATGATGGAGTTTTAGAATTACTGATTTCTCGTGGAGAAAGTAAAGCTCAACCTTTGACTTTGTATAAAGCAAAAGTTGAAAAAAAAAGTAAATATTTAAGGATCAAACCAATCAATAAATTTGGTGCCCCGGCAAGAGGAGCTACTGTAACATTAATATCTAACAAAAGAAAACATTCAAAAACAATTGACGCTGGATCGGGTTATTTGTGTCAAATGGAACCAGTGGCACATTACGGAATTAGAAAAAATGAAAAAGATTTTAGAGTTGAAGTAAAATGGACTAACGGAAAAATAAATTTTATAGATAAAATCGAACTAAATCAAACAATCACAATAAAACAAAAATGAAAAATAATTTATTCAAATATTTTTTAATTTTGGCATTTTTATTTCAAATTGATACATTTGCCGAAGAAAGAAATTACCATAAAGAGTTAATAACTGATTGGTCTAGAATATTTCCAGATAAAAATAGAAATGCTGCTGGTCCTAAATTTTTTAAATATATCATAGATAAAAAAATCACTTACAAAGATTTCATTGAATTTAATAAGTTATATTGTGCTGTTTCTGGGTCATTAATTGATCCAGGAAGTGACTCAGAGTTTTTGTTTGTTAAAGAGAGTAAAACTAATAATAAAATTTGTGGAAATTATTATAGATGCTGTGTGCCATGTTCTTGCGATGTAATGAAGTATTCAGAAGTTCAAAAGATGAGGTATGAATTCACAGACGGTTTACAAGAATTTTACGTTATAACAATCAAAAATCCTTGTAATAAAAGTGATTTTCCAAATAGAGTAAATAAGGATTATTTCTGTGAAGGGAAAAATATCAATAGTAAACAGGTTTATAATCTTAACAATAGAATAGTGATAGGATTATTGCACAATGGAAGAAGTTGCAAAAATAGTGACATTGATTTAGTTAAAAGTCACCAAGTTACTGGAAGATATTGTGAATTAAGAAATAACACACCTTTAGAGCAGCTAGATGCTGGCATGGGTGATATTTTTATAAAGCTTGCAAGATAAATATCTAAAAGTTAGCTAAAAGTTGCTATAATTTTAGGAATGTAATTTTTAAAATTAAAAAATCCTTTATTACAATATTGCCAAGAATACTGGTCAAGTTTTCTGTATAGAAAATTCAAATTTAAGTTATTTGTAATTAGATAATCTAAGTTTTCGCCAACATTTGGATATAATCCAATAATTTTTTCATCGATGTTTTTAATTTCATTTATATCAATAACTTCGCAATCAATTGATTGCTCTTTTAATCTATGTTCCTGATCATTGATTAAAAGTGATTTAAATTTCATTACTTTTTCACTAAGTTTGATTGATCTATCTCTATTAGATATTAAATAAATTTTTTTGAACTTTTTATTTTTAAAGTCAGTGAATTCAAAAGAAAGATTATTATCAAAAATTAACAAACTATTTTCTTCAATATTTTCAGAATTAATAAAATTCTGTTTTATTATTGAGTAAGTTTTGTCTGAAATTTTTGGAGGAGCGTTCTCATTTAACTTAATATTTTTAAATCTATCGTTGGTAAATTTTTTTATATTCCATTCGCTCGCAAGATAATGCTTTCCTTGTGTTTGAACTCCTGCAACCCATCTCCATCCGAGAGTATTTGATGCTGCATCTCCATCATATAAATGATGCATAAAAAATTCTGCACCAAGTTGCCAAGGTAAATCAAGTGTAAAAATCCAAATACTGGCAAACCACATTCTTGTATGATTGTGTAAGTAGTTATTTTCTTTCAATTCACTTACCCATTCATTAAAGCAATCAATATTAGTTTTACCATTTATTGCATTTTGATAATTTGTGTCGTTTTTATATTTTTCTCGAATATTTTTAAGATCAATTAAATAGTCGTCCCAAACATTTGGTCTTAATTCTAGCCAACCTTTCCAATATGTTCTCCAGAGTACTTCCTGTATGAACTTTTCGTTTTTTGAAAAAGAATATTTTTCCAGTGATTTTTTTATTATTTCAACTTCGTTAATTACACCATGGGTTATATAAGGTGATAAGCAAGAAACATTATTTCGTTTATCAGGGCCAAAATCAAAGTTTCTTAGCTTCGAATAATCAGAAAGATTATTTTCAACAAAATTATTTAGTTTATCTATAGCTTTCGCTCTCGAGGCTTCAAACTTCATATTTGTTATTTTAATTTTTTTTTGTGGAAATTAATAAACCTTTCAACATTAGCTTTATTAAAAGATTTATTTTCTTCAAAAGAAACTTTCTTCATTGAGTAAGCACTACTTTTAGTCATTCTTGATTGAATTGTAACATTTCCTTTATATAGCTTAAGTTTTACAGTTCCATTAACCTTCTTTCTTTTTTGATCCACAATTTTTTGTAATTTTAATCTTTCTTTAGAAAACCAATAACCATTGTAAATTAATTCAGCATATCTTGGCATAATGGAGTCTTTTTTATGCATAGTATCTCTATCTAGTGTTACAGACTCTATTGCTCTATGAGCAATTAAAAGCAATGTCCCTCCGGGTGTTTCATAAACTCCTCTAGATTTTATTCCAATGAATCTATTTTCAACTAAATCAACTCTCCCAATTCCATTTTTTCCACCTAGCTGATTTAATTTTTCTAAAATTTTCTCTGGAGTTAATTTCTTTCCATTTACACTTGTTGGATCACCATTTTTAAATCCAATTGATAAATAAGTAGGTTTATTAGGTGCTTTCTCAGGTGAAATTGTCCTTTGAAAAATAAACTCTGGAGCTGAATTTTTTGGATTTTCTAAAACTTTACCCTCAGTCGATGTATGAAATAAATTATCATCAACTGAAAAGGGTGGCGCCCCTTTTTTGTCTTTTGGAATTGAAATATTATTCTTTCTTGCATAATTTATTAAGTCTGTTCTTGATTTTAATTTCCAAATTCTCCAAGGAGCAATAACTTTTATTTTTGGACCAAAATAATGATAACCCAATTCAAATCTTACTTGATCATTTCCTTTGCCTGTTGATCCATGGGAAACAGCAAAAGCTTTATTTTTTTTTGCAACTTGAATTTGGTCTTTTGCAATTAAAGGTCTAGCAATTGATGTACCTAATAGATAAACACCTTCATAAATGGCGTGACCTCTAATCATTGGAAATACGTAATCTTTTACAAAAATATTTTTAAGGTTATTGATGACTATTTTTTTTACACCTAGTTTTTTTGCATTTTTAATTATTTTCTTTTTATTGAGTTCTTGGCCAATATCTGCNGTATAAGCAATTACTTCAGCATTATAGTTTTCTTGGAGCCATTTAAGTATTATGGAAGTGTCTAAACCGCCTGAATAAGCGAGAACAATTTTTTTTTTACTCATTATTCTAACTACAGCTTTTTTTTGCCTCGTTATAAGCTTTTGTGAAACCTAGAAGTGAATAATGGTCAATAGTTTGTGAACCAGATGAATTATGTCCTGATATCATAATTCTTGATCCTCTTTTCATAGTTTTAATCATTTTTTTTTCAATTTTAGCATCTGCAATCCAGGCAAAGCCTTGTTGCGAAATATCAAAATTATATTTGTACTTTCCAGACTTAGCAGTAATAGAATTTTTTTTATTAAACTCATAACCTGGAGTAATACTTATCTCATCTTTAATTTTTTCATTGGGTCTAAAACTAACAAATAGTCTTGCATCCCTTTTGTTTGTTTTTGGAGCTTGAAGAACCGGTTTTGATTGAGCAAAACAAGTAATGCCACTATCTCTTACTAAAACCATAGCTTCCCAATCTTTAAATTTACCTATTTTTTTTATTTCCTCAGCTGATGCAGCAAGACTTAATGTCATTAAAACAGATAGTAATAATATTTTTTTAATTATGGACATGGATTTGGATATATACTTTGCACTTCATTAATTTCTTTTAAAATTTCTTTTGTTAAATTTACATTTACACTTTCTATATCTGTTTTCAACTGATCCATTCTTGTAGCGCCAATTATTACACTAGTAACGAAGGGTTGAATTTCACAGAATTTTAAAGACATCTGGGCCATATCTAAGTCAAATTTTTTAGCTATTTCATAATAAGCATCAACAGCTTTTTCAGTATTTGGCTTATTATATCTCGTCCAAAAATCTCCATCTACCGCAAGTCTTGATTTTTCTGGTCTTTCTTGATTTCTATATTTCCCAGTCAAGAAACCAATTGCAAGAGGTGAATAAGCTAAGAGGCCCATTTGTTCTCTCACAGATATTTCCGCTAAACCTATCTCATAAGTTCTGTTAAGTAAATTATATGGATTTTGAACTGACATCATCCTTGGTAATTTTTTTTCTTTAGAAATTTGTAAAAATTTAGAAGCTCCCCACGGTGTTTCATTTGATAATCCTACGTATCTAATCTTACCTGCTTGAATGAATTTTTGTAAGTTTTCTAAAACATCTTCAAATTTATTCCATTCACCGTTGTCATTATGTTCATAACCCAGTCTTCCAAACATATTGGTATTTCTTTCAGGCCAATGCAATTGATATAAATCTATATAATCTGTTTGTAATCTTTTTAAACTTCCGTCAATTGCCTCTGTCATATTTTTAATTCCAAATTGATTGCCACCACCTCTTACATATGATCTCATTGGACCCGCAACTTTTGTTGCAAGGATGACTTTTTCTCTTTTTTTTGTTTTTTTAAACCAGTTACCAATTATAATTTCTGTGTGACCGAAAGTTTCTGCTTTTGGTGGAATTGAGTAAATTTCTGCTGTATCCCAAAAATTTACACCTTGATCTAAAGCAAAATCCATTTGTTCAAAACCTTCTTGTTCTGTGTTTTGTTCACCCCAGGTCATGGTACCGAGACAAATTGTACTCACTTTTAAGTCTGTGTTACCCAATTTCTTATAATTCATTAAAATTTTGCTTTTTTTGATTACTTGAAAATATAAAAAAATATTATTATATATATTATATGGATTTTAATAGACAAAATATCTTTCAGGCAACAGCTGCCAAAAAAACCGTAGTATGGGACGAAGGTCTAAGATCTTACATGCTAAAGATCTATAACTATATGGCAACTGGTGTCCTTCTAACTGGAATTATTGCGTTATTATCATTTAAGATGTCTGTAGTAACAGACTCTCAAGGTGCCATCGTAGGTTTTACCTCATTAGGTAATGCACTTTTCTTTTCAGGTTTAAAATGGATAGTGATGTTAGCTCCGCTAGGGGTGGTGTTTTACATGAGCTTTGGAATAAACAAAATGAGTGCTGCTAAGGCACAAACAGTATTTTGGATTTTTGCGGCTTTAATGGGATTATCATTGTCTTGGATCCTTTTAGTTTATACTGGTGTAAGTGTTGCTAGAGTTTTTTTCATCACATCAGCTACTTTTGGTGCTATGAGTATTTATGGATATACTACTAAAAGAGATTTAACAAAATTTGGATCTTTTCTAATGATGGGTCTAATTGGAATAATCATTGCATCACTTGTAAATATATTTTTAAAATCTGCGATGATGTATTTTGTTATCTCTATATTAGGAGTATTAATCTTTGTTGGTTTAACTGCATACGATACTCAAAAAATCAAAAATATGTACGCGGCATCAGATTCAGGTGAAGTTATCGGTAAAAAAGCAGTAATGGGTGCACTTACCCTTTATTTAGATTTTATCAACTTGTTCATAATGCTTCTAAGACTTTTCGGACAAAGAAGATAACTCGATCTCTATAATTTTTTCCAATTTGTACTTTTTAATAATACCTCTAAACTATTAGAGTTTTTATAAATCTTACCCTTTGAATCGGTTATTAAATATTTCAAATTTTTATTTGAAGGTTTAAAATTTTTGCAAATTTTATACATTGCATTTTCTGCAGAATTTTTAAAAACACTAAATCCAACTTGTTTACTTGATATAGATAAACCATAATCTTTCCAAGAACCTTGAGAAACCATTTTTGCATATAGGTCTAGTATTATTTTTAACTCATTCTTTTCAAAAAAATGTTTTTTATCTTTTTCATTCGTGGTGTTATCTACTACAAGTTTGAGGATTTTATTCATCAAGTTTGTACTTATTAATTACATTAAATTGAAAAGCAGTGAATATAAATGTTATAGGTAACATCCCCCAAACTTTAAAATTTACCCAAAATTCCTCTGTTTGAGTCCTCCAAACTATTTCATTCATTATCGCAAGAGCAAAAAAGAAATATACCCACCTCTGGTTTAATATCTTCCAACCTTCATCTGTAATTTTAATTGCACCATCCAGCATTTTCTTTAACAATGGTTCTTTAGTAAAAAACTTCCCAAACATTAAAGCTAGTCCAAATAATATATTGATTATTGTAGGCTTAATATAAATAAAAATTGGATTTTTAAAATAAATTGTCAAACCGCCAAAAAAAGTTATCAAAATTCCTCCTATAAGAGGAACCATTGGAATTTTTTTCTCTTTTATCCAAACAAAAATTAAAGCGATTAGTGTGGCAATTATGAAAGGAGGTATTGCTATTTCTAAACTTTTATCATTTTTGTAATAAAAAGAGAAAAATATTAAAAGTGGACCGAAGTCTGTGACAAATTTGAAAAATGATTTATTCACAAAAAGATATTAACAGATTTCAAAAAACTTTAATATTTTTTTATTGATTTTTAAATTTAAATACACATATAATAATACTAATGAGCATTCAAAAAGCAAAGTTTTCAATTGGTGACATCGTTAAACATAAACACTTTGATTTTAGAGGTGTAATATATGATGTTGATTTTAAATTCAGTAATTCCGAGGAATGGTACCAATCTATTCCTAAGAATGTGAGACCAAGAAAAGACCAACCCTTTTATCATCTTCTTGCTGAGAATGATGATGTTACTTATGAAGCCTACGTCTCAGAGCAAAATCTATTAGTCGACGACTCAGAAGAGCCAATTAAACATCCTTTAATTAACGAAATTTTCTCAGGCAAAAAGGGATCTAGCTATTTTAAGCCNTCAAATTAACTAAATACATTATTTAAACACAATTAGTTCAAAACTTTGTCATATAGGTTTGTTAATTAATTATTACTGACCGAGAATGATATTGTTTCCCTTATAAATTATCTCCCTCTCATTCTTGGTCAGTATTGACCTTTTAGCTCATTCAATCTCTTAATAATTTGTATATAATTTAGGATGAATTTTTTTAATCAAAGCAAAATTTTTTCATTTATTAATAAGTACCATAATTTAATTCTAGTATTTTTCTTAGCAGTTTTATCGTTAGGACTAATTGAAGCTTTAATTATTTCTCCCGAGGATTATTTGCAAGGAGACTCGGTTAGAATAATGTATGTACATGTTCCATCTGCATGGATATCTTTAGGAATTTTTTCTTCCATGGCTTTTTTATCTATTTTAGTTTTTATTTTTAAAAATAAAAATTTAGTAATAATTACTAAAAGTCTGGCGCCATCAGGATTTGTTTTTACTTTAATTGCGCTAGTAACAGGATCGATTTGGGGTAAACCTACTTGGGGAACTTGGTGGGCTTGGGATGCTAGAATTACAACTATGTTAATTTTGTGCCTATTTTATTTGATGTACTTATTAGCTTGGAGAATTTTTGAGAATAAAGATAGCGTTGTAAAAATTACGTCTTTAATAACCATTATTGGTGCTTTTAACATACCAATTATAAAATTCTCTGTTGATTGGTGGAGTACACTTCACCAACCTTCCTCCATAAAAATATTATCTGATTCAAAAATTCATGAGACGATGTTGGTGCCTTTGATAATAATGACTGCGGCATTTGCCCTGTTTTCTTTGCTGATTTTTTTAATGAAATATAATACAGAACTGATAAAGATAAAAAATAAAGGTTTAGATAGACTATGATAAATTTTTTAACCATGAATGGTTACGGTGTTTATGTTTTTTCTGCATTCGTTTTTACAATGGTAAATTTTTTAGGACTATACTTGATTGTAAGATATCAGCTAAAAAAAGAGCAACAAAAATTTGCTGAAAAATTTGGTAAACTTAACTTAGATAAAGTTTCCGTAGCCAATAAACAAAAAATTAATAAAGAAATATTATCAGCAAGTATTTTTTCAAAAATTTAACTTTAACAAATGTATGGTAAAAAAGTTAAGTTAAGACTTACATTCTTAACAGTTCTAATTTTATCTCTTGGATTAACAATTTATTTAGTTTTGGTATCGTTAAAAGAAAATGTAGTTTATTTTTTGTCGCCCACAGAGATAAAAGCTCTTAGTGAATTAAAAAAAGATAAAATCCGGATTGGTGGAATGGTTAAAGAGAATTCTATTAACGTTAATAATGAACAGATCATATTTGTAATTACTGATTTTAAAAATGAGATTAATGTAACTTACTCGGGTCTTGTACCAAATTTGTTTCAAGAAAATAAAGGAGTTGTTGCAGAAGGATTTTTGAAAGATAAAAACTATTTTAAAGCAGTAAAAATTTTAGCTAAGCATGACGAAAACTATATGCCTCCAGAATTAAGTAACCAAAAGGGAGATAAATAAATTGATTTTTAATTTTATTGGAAATTATTCTGTAATTATCTCGCTTTTCCTATCTTTTGCAATTTTTTTTAGAACAATTTTTAGATTAAAAAATCTCAATGAGTTAATAAAAATAGATCTAAAAAAATTAATTTTTTTTCAATTTTTTTTTATTCTTGTAAGTTTTATTTGTTTACTTATTCTTTTTATAAATTCAGAATTTAGTAATATTACTGTCTATTATAATTCACACACAACAAAACCATTTTTTTATAAAGTAAGTGGTCTATGGGGAAACCATGAGGGAAGTTTATTGCTTTGGTTATTAATATTAACCTTTATTAACTTTTTATATTTCTCCAGATCATATAATAGATCAACCAAGGAAAGGCTACTAACTGTTATATTTCAACAAATCATAATATTTGGTTTTATAGCTTTTTTAATTTTTACATCAAATCCATTTAATGAAATATTTCCTTCCCCAAAAGAGGGACTAGGACTAAATCCTATTTTACAAGATCCATTATTAGCCATTCATCCACCAATTCTTTATTTAGGTTATGTTTCTACATCCATTATTTTTTCTTCAGGTTTATCCTCTTTAGTAATGGGCAATGTTAACAGCAATTGGGCATCTCACATTAAAAAGTGGATACTTTGCTCATGGATTTTTCTTACTGGAGGTATTTTATTAGGTTCCATTTGGGCTTACTATGAACTGGGTTGGGGTGGCTTTTGGTTTTGGGACCCAGTCGAAAATATATCTTTAATGCCATGGATAAGTTTAACTGCTCTTCTGCATTGTATTTTAGTTTTAGAGAAAAGATCATCTTTAGGATCCTGGTCAATAATTTTATGTATATCTACTTTTACTTTGAGCGTTTGTGGAACTTTTTTGGTTAGATCTGGAATTCTAAATTCAGTTCACACTTTTGCAAATGATCCTGAGAGAGGTTTATATATTTTAATTTTTTTATTTTTTATAATATTCTTATCTTTAGTACTTTATTTTTTTTATGAAGATAAATTAAACTTCTCCAATAAAAGTTTTGGGTTAATCACAAAAGAAAGTCATATTTTAATTAATAATTGGTTTTTGATGTATTTTTTGTCAGTAATTTTAATAGGTACAATTTATCCAATTTTTCTAGAAGTAATATCAAACCAAAGAATTTCAGTAGGACCGCCATTTTTTAATAAGCTTATTATTCCTTTTTTAATTCCCTTTTTAATTTTTATGTCACTTGGCCCTAATTTAGGATGGTTAAGTAGTAAAAAAATTGAAAAAAAAATAATTTTACTGACATTTTTTATTATAAACTTATTTCTAAGTTTTTTTATTTTAAAAATAATAGGCAAAGTAAAGCTTCTTACTTTATTATTACTAGCAGCTAACTTTTACTTATTTTTTACGACTGTAAAAGATTTTTTAAAAAAAGGTTATAAAAATTTTTCACAAACCGTCTCACACTTTGGATTCAGTCTTCTTATATTAAGCATTATTTTAAATGCAATTTTTTCAAAGGAAATCATAGCAAATATGAAAGTTGGTGAGGGATTAAGTTTTGAAAATAATCAAATTATTTTTAAAAAAATAGAGACAAGCGCAGGTCCAAATTTTGAAAAAATTGTTGGAGTTTTTATTATTAAAGATAAAAAAAAAATTGATACTAAGTTTATGCCTGANGTAAGGATATATAATCAACCAGAGGTCATCACTAGTGAAGCCTTTATTAAAACAAGTATTTTTAAAGATAGATTTTTAGTTATAAATCCTGTTAAAGATAAAACATATTTCAATGTGCGCTACCAAGAAAAGCCATTAATGGTTTGGATATGGATTTCTACAATTCTTATAATGATTGGTGGGTGTATTAATTTTTTAAGGAATGAAAAATAAAATATTTGTTACTATCAGTTTTGTTTTATTTGCCTTTTGTTTTGCAGTATTTTATGTAGGTTTGCAGAAACCTAATATATATACACCAAAACTTGATAAAGAAATTAAGCTACCAAATTTTGTAGGCAATGATTTTTTTTCAGGAGAAAAGGTAATCTCTGATAATCTTTTAAAAAAAAATAGTTATTATATTATTAATATATGGGCATCATGGTGTATTCCATGTAGAGCTGAGCATTCATTTCTAATGGCACTTAAGAATAAAAATTTAAATTTGTTAGGCATTAACTACAAAGATAATATTAGTAATGCTCAATCTTTTTTAAATGAGCTTGGCAATCCTTACTCAAAAATTTTATCGGATAATAATGGTGTTACATCAATTGAGTTAGGTGCATACGGTGTTCCCGAAACTTTTATTGTAAATAAAGAAAAGAAAATAATAAAAAAAATTATTGGACCCATAGATAATGAAAAATTTAATGAAATTTTAGAATTAATAAAATGAAAAAACTAATTTTTTTTATAACTTTTTGTATCATTTTAAGTAATAATTATTTACTAGCAGTAGATAAACCTACTGAATTAGAGAATAAAATTTTTAAAAATCTTCGTTGTCTAATATGTCAAGGTCAATCTATCTATGACTCTCAGTCCGATTTTGCTGAGAGTATGAAAATAGTAGTAAGAAAAAACTTATCAAATGGAATGTCTGAAAAAGATATTTACCAATTTATGAAGAAAAATTATGGAGAATGGGTTTTGTATAATCCAGAAATAAACAAAGGAACTTATTTATTATGGGGCTTACCTATTATACTTTTTGTTGTAGGAGGGGCCATAATCATAAGAAAATTAGGTGTTTTCAAGAAGTAACAATACGATATAAATATATTATAAATTTAATATGAATTTAAAAAATTTTTTAATTATAATAACTATATTTGCTCTTTCCTTTTCGATTTCTAAAAGTGATGAAGCAATAAAAAAGAAAATAGATCCTCATAAATATAATTTTTACACTGGCATGTTTGATTTTAGTGACAACTATAGAAAATCTGTTGCTTTTGGAATCCAACATCAAAATGAAGATTTATACAGAGATAGTTTTATAGGAACTTTGTCCCCAATAACAGGCTTTATGATGACTGGTGATAATGCTACATATTTATATACAGGTGTTCAAGCTGATTATAATTTAGGAAAACTTAACTTTACACCAAGCTTTACTCCAGGTCTTTACGGCAAAGGCGATGGAAAAGATTTGGGTCACATGATTGAGTTTAAAAGCGAGCTGCAGCTCTCACTTGATCTACCTAAAGACTCTGAATTTGGTCTCTCTTATAATCATATATCTAATGCAAATTTTGGAGATAAGAATCCTGGTGCCAATAGCTATATGTTTAATTTCTTAAAGAAGTTTTAATAGTTTTAAATAATGAAAATTACTGATTGNTANAANTTTAATGATTTTAGAAAATTAGCAAAAAAAAAACTTCCATCACCAATTTTNCATTATATTGACGGAGGATCAGATGATGAAAAAACACTAAAAAGAAATACTTTATCTTTCGATGATTGTGATCTTGTGCCAAATATTCTTGCAAGTGTTGGAAAGCCTGATCTATCAACTAGCATATTTGGAAGGAAAATTGATATGCCAATCTTTTTATCACCAAGTGCTATGCAGAGATTGTATCATCCCGAAGGTGATAAAGCTTCAGCTAAAGCTGCAGCAAATTTTGGAACTTTTTATAGCATGTCATCAATGGCAAATAATACGATTGAGGAAATATCAAATATTTCAAGTGGGCCAAAACTTTTTCAATTGTATGTNCACAAGGATAAATCTATTACAGATGATTTAATTGATAGATGTAAAAGATCAAATTTTGATGGAATGTGTTTGACCGTTGATACTCTTGTTGCAGGCAATAGGGAAAAGGACCATAGAACAGGATTTACAACTCCACCAAGACTTACAATGAATAGTCTATTAAGTTTTGCCATGCGTCCAGCCTGGGTTTTTAATTATTTAACTGGAAAAAAATTTGAATTAGCAAATGTTGCAAAAAAAACAGATAAAGGCACTAACATTTCAAAGTCTGTAATCGAATATATTAACGAACAATATGATCCAGCTATGAATTGGAAGGATGCAGAATATTGTGTAAAAAAATGGGGAAAACCTTTTGCGTTAAAAGGCGTTATGTCAGTAGATGATGCTAAAAGAGCAATTGATATTGGATGTACCGCTATAATGGTATCAAATCATGGCGGCAGGCAATTAGATGGTTCGAGATCACCTTTTGATCAGATAAAAGCAATTTCAGATGCTGTAGGAGATAAACTTGAAATAATTCTAGACGGTGGGGTTAGGAGAGGAACGCATGTATTAAAAGCCTTGGCAGCGGGCGCAAAAGCGTGTAGTTTCGGAAAAATGTTTCTGTTCTCTTTGGCCGCAGGCGGTCAACAAGGCGTTGAACATTTATTACAAAACATGCATGATGAGATACATAGAAACATGGTGTTAATGGGTTGTAAAAATTTAGGAGAATTAAATAGCTCGAAGATAATTTATAGAAATTAAAAATTGGAGATAAAATGAAACTTGCAAAAAGCTTAGATAGACTCGGAACAGAAACTGCATTTAGTGTTCTTGCAGAAGCTAAAAAACTTGAAGCTCAAGGAAAACCAATGATTCACTTAGGTTTAGGTCAGCCAGATTTCAAAACACCAAAACATGTGGTTGATGCAGCTAAAAAAGCTTTAGATGATGGTCATCATGGCTATGTAATGTCAAACGGCATACCAGAGTGTAGGCAAGCAGTAACAAGATGGGTTAAAAAGAGATACAACGTCGACATAAGTTTTGAGAGAGTTTTAATAATGCCAGGTGGAAAACCTACCATGAGTTATGCAATTCAATGTTTTGGTGAGCCAGGTGCAGAAATAATTCATCCTACTCCAGCATTTCCTATATATGAGTCAATGATAAANTATACAGGATCAACCTCAGTGCCATACGATTTGACTGAAGATAAAGATTTAAAATTTAGCGCAGATAAAATTCTTTCTTTAATAACAGACAAAACAAGATTATTAATTTTAATAAACCCAAATAATCCAACTGGAAGCTTTGTTGAGAAATCAGAGATAGATAAAATCGCAGAGGGTTTGAAAAAATATCCTCATGTAACAATACTAAGTGATGAGATTTATAGTAGGCAAATTTTTGATGGCAAAGAAATGCCATCCTTTTTTAATTACCCAGAGTTAAGGGACAGATTAATAGTTCTTGAGGGCTGGAGTAAAGCTTATTCAATGACAGGATGGAGATTGGGTTGGAGTTTTTGGCCAGAACATTTAGTTGAACATGTAAACAAATTATTAATTAATAGTGTTTCATGTGTAAACGCAGCAGCTCAGTTTGCTGGCATAGCCGCTCTAGATGGCCCTGATGACTCAATTCATGAAATGATGGAAAAATTTACAGCAAGAAGAAAACTAATTCATGAAGGACTAAATAGTTTACCTGGTGTTGAGTGTAGTTTGCCAGGTGGCGCCTTTTATGCATTTCCAAAAGTGATAGGAACTGGAATGAATGGAGCAGAATTTTGCAAGAAAGCAATGCACGAAGCAGGTGTTGCAATTGTCCCAGGAACTGCTTTTGGTAAAAGTTGCAATGATTACGTGAGATTTAGTTTTGCAGCATCTAGAGATAATATTTCGCAAGCTCTAGATAACATTAAAAAAATGCTTGGCTAAGTTTTAATTTTACCAATTGCTTGGTATACTGCCTTTTGTAAATGGAAAATACATCACTTAAAAAAGATTTAACTTTGCTTTTGAAAGATAGAATTTCCTTATCAGAGTCCACTAGATTGAACTTTGCAAGAGGTGAAGATACTTTCGATCCAGTTCTTTCACAAGCAGTAGTTTTTCCTGAGAATAATGAGGAAGTTTCTAAAATTTTAAAACTGTGTAATAAACATCACACACCTGTAGTTCCCTTTGGAACAGGAACTTCATTAGAAGGACATGTGGTTGGGAATAAAGATGGAATTACAATTTCTCTGGAAAAAATGAATAAGGTTTTAAGTGTTAATGCATCTGACTTTGATTGCCGTGTGCAAGCAAACGTCACTAGAGAAGAGCTTAATGAATATTTAAGAGAGGATGGTGTTTTTTTTCCGATTGATCCAGGAGCGAATGCATCTTTGGGAGGTATGGCCTCTACATCAGCATCTGGAACAATGGCAGTTAAATACGGAACAATGAAATCAGTAATAACAGGATTAACTGTTGTATTACCAAATGGCGATATAATTAATACTGGAGGAAGAGCTAAAAAAACTTCTGCAGGATATAATTTAACAAATTTATTTATTGGATCTGAAGGCACGCTTGGAATTATAACCGAAGTCCAATTGAGATTATCACCTATACCCGAAAGCATCATGAGTGCAGTTTGTCATTTTCCAACACTAGAAGATGCAGTTAAAACTGCTCAGGAGACAATACAATATGGTATTCCTATTGCTAGAGTTGAAATGCTTAATAAAGATCAAATGGAAATAAGTATAAACTATTCTAAACTTGAAGATGTAAGCGCGTTGCCAACGTTATTTTTTGAATTTCACGGATCAGAAACATCAAATAAAGAGGCTATAGGTTTAGTTGAGGAAATTTCAAAAAACAATAATGGAAGTAAATTTAAATGGGCTGACACCATTGAAAAAAGAAAGAAAATGTGGAGAGCCAGATGGGATGCTTGGTACTCTGTAAAAGCTTTGATAAATGATGGAAGAGTGTACACCACAGATGTTTGTGTCCCAATTTCAAAAATCACAGAATGTGTAAATTTTGCTGAAAAAGAGGTAAGAAAACTCGGCTTAAGGGCCCCAATGGTTGGTCATTTAGGAGATGGAAATTTTCACATTATGATGCCTTACAACCCTAAAGAACAAGATGCATACAAGAAAATAAAATATTTTAATGATATTTTAATTGATAAATCACTTGAGCTTGAGGGTACAATTACAGGTGAGCACGGCATAGGTTTGCACAAAAAAAGCTATCTATTAAAAGAACATCCAGATAACCTTCCAGTTATGAAATCAATTAAAAGAACAATGGATCCTAATAATATAATGAATCCAGGAAAAATTTTTGACCTAAATTAAAAGGAAAATATGAAAAAAATTTTAGTTACAAGAAAATTACTTCAATCAAATGAAGATAGATTAAAAGAGCTATATGATGTTAGACTTAACAACAACGATGAACTTTACTCTCAAAGTAAATTAATTGAATTAAGCCAAGGATGTGATGGTATTCTTTCAGCATTAACAGATAAATTAGATGAAGAAACAATTCAAAAATTACCAGACTCAGTAAAAATTTTATCTAATTTTGCTGTCGGTTTTGGAAACATTGATTTAGAAGCTGCCAAAAAAAAGAATATTGCAGTGACTAATACGCCTGAAGTTCTTACTGATGCAACGGCTGAAATAGGTATACTGCTAATTTTAGGCGCATGTAGACGTGCTTCAGAGGGCATAGATGGCGCAAGAGCATCAGACTGGAAATGGTCAGCAGATTATTTGATAGGTAAACAATTGACAGGAACAAGATTAGGAATACTTGGCATGGGTAGAATTGGACAAAAAATTGCTAAGGTTGCAAAATCATTGGGTATGATTATTCATTATCACAATCGATCAAAACTAAGTGAAGACAAGGCTCAAGGAGCAACATATCATGATAATTTAAAAAGTTTATTGTCCGTATCTGATGTTTTATCAGTTTGTTGTCCTGCATCAAAAGAAACCATTAATCTTATTAATAAAGAAACTTTGGAATTTTTGCCAAAGGGTGCAGTTGTTACAAACGTTGCAAGGGGAGATATTGTTGACGATGAGGCGTTAATAGATGCTTTGAATAGAAGAAAAGTTTATGCAGTTGGTCTAGATGTCTATAAAGGTGAACCAAATTTAAATCCAGGTTATCTNAANCATAAAAGTGCTTTTATNCTTCCCCACTTAGGGAGTGCNACAAAAGANACAAGGACAGCAATGGCTAATTTAGCGATAGATAATATTGAGGAATANTTCAAAACGGGTAATTGTAAAAATAAAGTAAATTAGAAGTATTTTAAAGTAATTACCACTCCAAGTTGAAAAAAACTTATTTGAGGACCATTTAACAAGGGACTCACAACTCCTAATATGCTTTAATTATTTTAAGTTAATTAACTAAGAGGAGAAAACAATGGTTAAAGAAAAAAAATCATTGAAGGGAAAAATTCCTTCAAGACGTAAGTTCTTTAAAACTGCAGCCGCAGCGGGTGCAGCAGCTGTTGCAATGCCGTATGTAAATCTAGGTGCTGCACAGACTCTAAAAATGCAAGCTGCATGGCCAAGTGGTGCTAACATATTTTTTGAAATGGCAGGAGACTATTGCAAAATGGTTAGCGACATGTCAGGTGGATCATTAAAAATTGATCTTCAACCTGTTGGAGCAGTTGTTAAGACTAGTGAAATTGGACAAGCTGTAAGTTCAGGAGCTGTAGATATGGGTCACTGGGTAACGGCTTACTGGTATGGTAANAATCCNGCCGCTTCACTATTCGGAACTGGACCTTCGTACGGAATGTCATCTCAAGAAGTAATGGGATGGATGGAGTATGGTGGAGGAAGAGCACTTTATGAAGAAACTATTAAAAAAGTAGGTTTCGACTATACAGGTGTTTTTCACATGCCTATGCCAGCACAACCGTTTGGATGGTTTAAGAAAAATGTAACAAAAGTATCTGATGTTAAAGGTATGAAGTATAGAACAGTTGGTCTTGCAACTAACGTTCTTACTGCAATGGGAATGGTCGTTAGACAGTTACCAGGTGGTGAAATTCAACCAGCTATGAAAACTGGTTTGATTGAAGCTGCTGAGTTTAACAACCCAACTTCAGACTCTCANTTTGGTATGCAAGACGTTTCTAAGCANTATCACTTAGGAAGTTTCCACCAATCTCAAGAGATGTTTGAAATACCTATCAATAACAAAACATTTAACGGTCTGTCACCAGCTAACCAAGCAATATTAAAAAATGCTGCTTACGCTGCAAACACAGATAACTATTTCAAAGCATTAGTTAGATATTCAGCTGATTTATCTAAATTAATGAATGAACATAAAGTTAATGTTTACCAAACGTCTGATGAGATTTTAGCTCAACAATTAAAAGGTTGGGATAAAGTAATCGGTGATTTCAATAAGAAAGATCCTTTCTTTAAGAAAATCGTAGATTCTCAAAAAGCATA
>FUFK010039162.1_pt1 | contig 62441 bp, 61 predicted proteins | sample 1021851 | NCBI WGS metagenome assembly FUFK01 (sample SAMEA51879418, study PRJEB19060) | metagenome
CTGCGCGCTGGCGGCCTGCGCCATGCTCATGCCCAGACCCGCGCCGAGGCCGGTTTGCATCGCCGCCCCGCCCGCGCCATCGCGGCCAAGCGCCTCAGCCGCTTGGAACTGCATGTATTCGTTAAGGTTTCCGACCACGCCCATGGAGGTGCGTTTGTCCATCACCGCCTCAACCGCGGGCGGGAGGGAGATGTTCTCGATGTAAAGCTCGGGCATCGCCAGCCCGTATTCGGCGATCTGTGCGGCGATGTCTTTGCCGACCAATTGCCCCAATTCACGGGTGTTCGCAGCCATGTCGAGCACCGGAATGCCCGAACTTGCCAGTGTGCGCGAAAAGGCCTGCACGATGATGTTGCGGATTTGGTAAGAGATTTCATCCATGGTGAATTCACCATCGGTGCCGACGATCTCGGTCAGGAACTTCGCCGGGTCGCTCACGCGGACGGAGTAGGTGCCATAGGCGCGCAGGCGCACCGGGCCAAACTCAGGATCGCGGGCGATGATCGGGTTCTTGGTGCCCCATTTCAGATCGTTGAACCGGGTGGTGTTGACGAAATAGATCTCGGACTTGAACGGGCTTTTGAAGCCATGGTCCCAATGCTGAAGCGAGGTCATGATCGGCATGTTGTTGGTCTCAAGCATATAGAGACCGGGGGTGAAGACATCCGCCAACTGCCCCTCATGCACAAAGACCGCCGCTTGCCCCTCGCGCACCGTCAGCTTGGCGCCGTATTTGATCTCATGGCCTTCACGCTCAAACCGCCAAACCATGGTGTCGCGGGTGTCGTCGGTCCAGTGAATGACGTCGATGAACTGGCCGGAGAGGAAATCGAAAATGCCCATGGGAATGGTCCTTATTCTTTCGTCGTAAAGCTGCGTTACACCGGCCCGTCCGTCAACTCGCGTGCGATGATCCGGGTGATCGGGTTGACCTGCTCTGCTGTCATGCCGGGGCGCAGACGCTTGTCATAGAGCATCTTGAGCAGGAGTTCGTCGTGTTTGGTCAGCAAGGCGAATTCGTCGTCATCGTTAAAGATCGACGGGCGTGCGGCGGGGCTGTCATTGGCCAGACCCAAGCCTTGGGCCAGTTCTTCGTGGATGCACGACAGCCGCAGCAACCCGGGGTTTTCCGAGCGGATCACCGCCACGGCGGCGGTATAGACATTCGGGTGGTCGCCCGCGGCATAGGCGGCCACGGCGCAATAGGTGTCGCGGCGCATGTTGCGCATCGCACGGAGCGACGATGGGCTTACGCCCGCGACCTTTTCCGCAGCATGGGTCAAAGCATCGACCCGGTCATCTTCAGAAGCTACAACCACTATGAAATTAGGCGTGCCTGTCGTTGAGATCGGATGCCCCGTAACCCGGGCAAGGCGTCGCGCGAAAGCCTTGATGTTGGTGGTGTCAGAGCGGCGTTGCGACGGGGGGATGCTATCACCGAAGATGATCTGCATGTGCACAGGCCCTTCCCAGCGGCGCAGGGGACTGGCCCCACCGTGGCCGGAAAAATTGCCGTCATATTCGTTATAAAGGGCGATCTGCTCAAAGTTGCGGACCAGCATTTCGCTGGTAAAGGGCGTGTCATCACCGCCACCGTCTTGGCGCAGCAAATCCTGGCTCAACTGCGCCTTCTCAACTTGATGCAAATAGCTGCGCAGCATGGCGCTTTTTTGCGAAGTGGGTTTGGCCACCACAGCCGGAGAGGGGGGCTTTACCACAGGGCGGGCCTGCGGCTTGGCGACCTGTTGCAAGACGGGCGCGGGTTCGGCGCAGGCCAGCAATAGCATGCTCAGCGCCAGCGCCCCCCCGGCGCGCAGTTTTCTGCGCAGACGTTCTTGCATTACCTGTTCCCCCACGTCGGTCTTAGCTTGGCACCGCATTGCCTGTGGTATCGCCCAAGCCCGTTTCGCGGGCCTTAGCGGCGGCCAGTGTGTCGCGCAAACGGCCTTCCATTTCCTGCAACTCCTTCTCGGCATTGGCGCGTTTTGCCTTGCCTTCATCGGCGATTTGCAGGGATTCTTCGATGGTGCCGATCAGGTCTTCGTTGGCCTGTTTCACTGCTTCGATGTCGAAGACGCCACGCTCCATTTCCTGACGGATCACCTTGTTGCTGTCACGCAGGTTCTTGGCGTTGGAGGTGAGCAATTCGTTGGTCAGGTCATTCGCCTCGCGCACCGCATTAGCCGCGTCACCGCTGCGCTGGATGGTCACGGCTTGGGCCAGTTGCGTTTCCCACAGCGGCACGGTGTTCACCAAGGTCGAGTTGATCTTGGTCACGAGGCTTTTGTCGTTCTCCTGCACCAGACGGATCGAAGGCAGGGATTGCATGGTGACCTGACGTGTCAGTTTCAGATCATGCACCCGACGCTCCAGATCATCGCGGGCGGCACGCAGATCACGGAGTTCCTGCGCCCGCATCACCTGATCGTCTTCGTTCGCCTTATCCAGCGCGGTCTGTTTGGCGGGGATGGTCTTGTGATCCAGTTCAACAATCTTGGCCTCACCGGCCGAGATATAAAGCGCCAGTTCGTCGTAGAATTGCAGCGTCTTTTCATAAAGCAGGTCGAGCGATTTGATGTCTTTCAACAGCGTATGCTCATGTGCCAGCAGGTTGTCCGTGATCCGGTCGATCTGGCCTTGTACCTCTTCGAAACGCGCGGTGAATTTGGCGAATGGGGTGGCACGGCCCAGCAATTTTTCCCACCAGCTTTGTTTGCGCCGCACGTCCAGCTCAGAGACCGAGAAGCCGCGGATCGCGCTGACCATGGTGCGCAGGCTATCGCCCGCGGGGCCGACATCCTTGTTGCGCACATCGGCCAGCATGGATTGGCTGATCTCTTGCAACTCGGCCTGCGCGGCAGAGCCGAAGCTGACGATGGATTGCGTATCGGTCACGTCGATCTCGGCCATACGCTTTTGGATTTCCGCGCTCTGTGCGGCATCAGCTTTGGCCAATGGCACGATGGCATTGGCATCCGCCGGTTCGGGCAAAACGGTTGCGTTCACTTCTTCCACCAACCCTTGCGATTGGGCAGCTTTTTCACGGAGGGCATCGGTCATCACTGATCTTCCTTGGTATTTGCAGGGGCGGGCTGTTCCAGTCGGACCCCCTCGCGGGAGAGGCGTTCACGCAGCACGTCGATTTCCACGTTCAGATCGCTGCGGTCGTCCAGCAGGGACTTCGCTGTGCGGGCGGCAAAGTTCTGATCCAGATCGTCGAGCAAAGCGAGGTAGTCGTCGCGGGCTTGCGCGTCTTGGTTGCGGGCATAGAGGTCGGCGAATTTCACCGTCGCATCATGCGCGCCGCGCAGATAGACGACAAGGTATTTGCGGGCGGCGGTCAGGTCGCGGGGGTCTTCTTCTACGGTGCGGATCAATTGGCGGGCGGTTTCTTGGAACTCGGCCAGCCGTGCTTCGGCCCGCCGGTCGCTTGCGCGCAAGACCGCTTGGCTCATGCCCGAGAGCAGCTTTTCGGCCTCATCTACCACGCGGGCAACGCGGTCTTGCTGGAAGGTGTCGATCCCCTCCATACCCTTGTTCTGCAAGGGATCAATGCCAAATGCCGCAAGGTGCAGGGCCGTGGCCGCGACACCGTAGAGCAGGGCTGCGATCAGGCTCGGGTCATTGCTGTAAGCGGCAAGGGCCGCGCCAGCGCCCGCCAATACTGCGGCCAGAATTTTGCGCGGGAGAACCGGGCGGCGGGCAACTTTGCGTTCGTGGTACTCCGCCTCCGCCAGAAGGCCGTCGCGCAGTAGCCAGACGCCCGAGGCCAACAAAAACGCCCCGCCAAGGCCAAGGACCAGCGTGCCCGCGCCACCGACAAGCGAGGTTCCAGCCAGCAGGACCGGGGGCAGGAACATCAGGTTCACCCGCCCGCCCACAGGATCGACCCGCAGGCTGCGGGTCTTGCGCGGTGTGCTGCCGGGGGTGGCGTCCGTGTCGGGGCTATATTTGCCGCCAAAGCGCTGCGCCATGGATCAAAGCCCCCCGAGAAAACCGCTGGTCAGCCCAAGCAGCAAAACCAGCAACGCCCCAAAGGCGATTTTCTGAAAGGTCGTTGGCGCCATCATGTTTCCCCTCTCGCCGCCCCAGATCGGGCGCAGCGCCGTGCCGGCACTGTCAGCCGCGCGCCCCAAGAGCGAGGCCGCGCCGAGGATGATAACCACGAGCGCGGCCAAGGCCACCAAAAACATCACTATTCGCAACATATTGCCCTTTTCTGCCAGCGGTTTCGCGCTGATCTTGCCCTGCCGTTCTCTATTCAACGCACGCAGGTCGGCAGCGTTCCGGAAACGCGCAGGGCAACTTGGGGCATCGCCGGTCAGCGGCGGGGTTTTGGCCCCCGGCCACCGGGCTTTGGCCCCGGTTTACCGTCCGGCTTCGCATTGGGGCGCCCTGCAGGACGCGCCCCCGGTTTGCCGCTGGGTTTACCACTGGGCCTGCCTTGAGCTGCCTTGCCACGCGGTGCGTTCTTCGCCTTTCCGCCACCACGGCGGGGCGGCGGTTCATCATCTTCGCCGGGTTGTACGGGCAGACCGGGCTGGCCCGCGCCCCCAAAACCGCCGGGTTTGCGGCGTGGCGGGCGGCGCAGACCCGTGGGCTTTTTGACAGCGGTGCCGCTGGGGTCTTCCAACTCAAGGCCCAGTTGATCGCGCACGACCTTGCGGCGCAGTTCTTCTACCTCGCCGATCTTCAACTCGCCCAATTGGAACGGGCCGTAAGAGATCCGGATCAGCCGGTTTACAGTCAGGCCCACGGCCTCCATCGCGCGGCGAATCTCGCGGTTGCGGCCTTCGCGCAGGCCGATGGTCAGCCAAGCGTTCGCGCCTTGCTGGCGGTCCAGCGTCACATCCATCGGCTGGAAATTTTCGCCCTCCACGGTGATGCCGCGGCGCAGAGGCTCCAGCATTTCATCCGTGGGGCGGCCATTCACCCGCGCGCGGTAGCGGCGCAGCCAGCCGGTGCTGGGGAGTTCCAGTTTGCGTTTCACGCCGCCATCGTTGGTCAGCAACAAAAGCCCTTCGGAATTGAGGTCAAGCCGGCCTACGGTCATCACGCGGGGCATGTCCTCGGGCAGGGCATCAAAGATCGTTTCGCGGCCCTTCTCGTCAGAGTTTGTCGTCACCAGCCCGGTGGGCTTGTGATAAAGCCAGATGCGCGGCGGTTCGGGCGCGCCGACGGGGGTGTTGTCGACGGTGATCTTATCCTCAGGCGTGACGTTCAGCGCGGGCGAGGTGATCTGCTCTCCGTTCACGCGCACGCGGCCCGCTTCGATCATGCGCTCGGCCTCTCGGCGCGAGGCAATACCGGCGCGCGACAGCACCTTGGCGATACGGTCGCCCTTGGATGTGCTGGCGTCAGCATCGGTGTCGGTGTTTTGCGGGCCTGAGCCGGAGGGGGGCGTTTTTGCGTTCATACACTGCGCTTACCCTGTTTCACGGGCTTGCGAAAGGGTGGCGTTTGCGGCCATGTGACGGAATGGAGTTTCGCTCATATATGGGTCAGGCGCTGGCCGAGGCCCGCGCCGCTGCCGCGCGCGGCGAGGTGCCGGTGGGGGCGGTTGTCGTCTCACCCGAAGGGCGGATCGTCGCGACGGCAGGCAACGAAACCCGCGCGCGCAACGATCCAACCGCCCATGCCGAGATGCTGGCCCTGCGTGCGGCCTGTGCGGCTGTTGGCTCAGAACGGCTGATCGGTCACGCGCTCTACGTCACGTTGGAGCCCTGCGCGATGTGCGCCGGGGCCATCGCCGCCGCGCGGCTAGAGCGCTTGTTTTATGGTGCGGCAGACCCCAAATCAGGCGGCGTGGCGCAGGGCGCGCGGGTGTTCTCGCATCCCCAATGCCATCACGCGCCGCAGGTCTTTGACGGCATCGCCGCGCGGGACTCAGAGCAGCTTTTAACTGCATTTTTCCAAGCCAAAAGAGGGGGGTAACCCATGGCAGGCAATAGGGATTTGGCGCAATTCGTGCGGGATGCGCTCAGCGCAGGCGAAAGCCGCGTTGAGATCGCCGCAGTGTTGGGCCAGGCGGGCTGGTCAGCGCAAGAGGTCAGCGACGCATTGGAAGGCTGGGCGGATGTGCCCTTTGCCCCGCCGGTGCCACGCCCGCGCCCCGTGGTCACGGCGCGGGATTTTTTCGTCTATGCGCTGATGTTCGGAGCGCTGCTTTTTGGCGCGGGGTATCTGGTGGGGCTGCTGCATGCTTTGATCGACCACTTCATTTCCTTAGAGGGTGGCGGGGCGACCTATCGCATCCGCTGGGCCATGGCGGTGCTGATCGTGACGTTGCCGCTGTACCTGTGGCTGGCCACGCGCGAAAACAGGCGGTTGGCCGCTGATCCGGCGCTGGCGCGCTCGGCCATTCGCAGTTGGATGACCTACGTGACCCTGCTTTTCGCCGCTGCGGTCCTGTTGGGCGATCTGGTAGCGGTGATCTATGCCTTTCTCAGTGGTGATCTGACAGTGCAATTCGCGCTGAAGGCACTGGTGGTGGCAGGAATCGCCGGGGGCATCTTTGGCTATTACCGCCGCGATGGGCGGCAGGGGGCGACCGGGTGAACCGGCTGTTCTTTGGCGGTGCCGTGGCTGTGGTCTTGGCCGCGCTCCTTGCCGGTTTCGCCGTGGTCGGCGGGCCGGGTCATGCGCGCGCCGAAAGCCGTGACCAGACCCGTCTGGCAGACCTGCGGCACCTCGCCGATGCGCTTATTTGCGAGACTGCAGAGCAGGCGGCGTTCTCTCGCGCCTGTCGCAGCACAGAGCAGAGCCTCCACGATCCGCTGACCGGCGCCGCCTATGAGGTGGCGCGAGGGGCTGAGAGCCTCGCTGTCTGCGCGAATTTTGAGGTGCCTCAAGAGAAAACGGTCGCCTCTGGGCGGGAGCGGCTGCATTTCGACGGGGCGGTGGGGTGCCTGCGCTATCGGCGCGTCCCATCTTCGCAACAATGGGTGGTGCAGGCGCCCTGAGCGGGAAAGGGGTGCGATTGACGGGCTGCCGCTGCCCTGGCGGCCTAGGTCGGTTAAAGCTGCGCTAAGCGCGCCTTACCCGGCTCCACAACGCAAAAGGCCACGCGCAAACCGCGTGGCCTTTTGAAACCGTTCAAAGCAGGCGATCTTACTTGATCTTGCCTTCTTTGTATTCGACGTGCTTGCGCGCAACGGGGTCGTACTTTTTGATGACCATCTTCTCGGTCATGGTGCGTGCGTTCTTCTTGGTCACGTAGAAATGGCCTGTGCCCGCGGACGAGTTCAGGCGGATCTTGATCGTGGTTGGCTTCGCCATGTGTCTTCTCCTGCTGCACGGCCGCGCAGGCGTGCGTGAATTCTGAATTTCGGGTTCTAGTCAGACCCGCGCCCGAGTCAACCGCTATTTGCCCGTCCGATGCCGAAAGACGCCGGTTTCGTCGAAAAACCTGCCTTTCGGACCTGAAAGGGCAGGAATATGCGCGGAAGGCCTATAAGCCGGATTTTGTACCTGTCGCAAGACAGGCGATGACCATTCCTCTGACCGCACCGTTGCCGATGCGGCTACAGCTGCCAACCCGGACCTGCTGGGGCAGAAGAGCCCCGCCTTTGACCCGAAGATCAGCGGCGCGCGGTCCCTATTTGGCATTGCTCCCGGTGGGGCTTGCCGTGCCAGAGCTGTTGCCAGCCCCGCGGTGGGCTCTTACCCCACCGTTTCACCCTTACCCCTTGGGGGTTCCGGCAAGCCGGACCAAGGGGCGGTTTCATTTCTGTGGCGCTTTCCGTCGGGTTGCCCCGCCCGGGCGTTACCCGGCACCGTTCCTTCTTGGAGTCCGGACTTTCCTCTACGTCGCTTTTGCCCCGCAAAAGCGACGCCACGGATGTCACACATGCGTGTGACGGGAGTGGTCGTCGGTCATGCGACGCGAGTCGACGCAGCGGCCATCCAGCCTTCCGCGCATCCCCGCCCTAGACGCCGCCGCGTGGCGCGTCAATGGGGGCGGGCAGGGCGGCAAGGTCTGCGGGGGTGAGAGGGCCGCGCCCGTGGGGACGGAAACGCATCCGCACGGTCTCTAGCAGCGTTGCATCATCGCAGGGCGCGGTGAAGCCTGCGGCCTGCGCGGCGTCGCGGAAGGTGTCGGCTGTGGCGGTCTTTGGCGCAACGCCGTCGCCCGCAGGCAAGGCCAGCCCCCGCCGCGCCAGCCGTGCCCAATCGAATCGGGGGCCGGGGTCGACCTTTCGGCCCGGTGCCATGCAGGAGTGGCCGATTATCCCGTCGGGCGGGATACTGTGACGCTCCATGATGCCGGGCAGGAGGGTTTCGAGCGCGCACATCTGCGGTTCTGAGAACGGGTGATCGCCGCGGTTGTCCAACTCGATCCCGATGGAGCGGGAGTTGATGTCGTCCTGACCCGCCCATTCGCCGACGCCCGCGTGCCAAGCGCGCTGGTCTTCCTTGACCAATTGCAGGATGCGCCCGTTGCCACAGATCAGATAATGCGCAGAGACAGCCGCAGAGGGGTCGCAGAGCCGATCCAGCGCCGCTTGGGCGCTGGTCATGGCCGTGTGGTGGAGGACGATAAGCCGGGGCCGCAGCCCGCCGCGTCGCGGGCCGTAATTGGGTGAGGGATGCGCCGTCACGTCAGGCGCGACAGGCATCTATCAGCCCTGCGCAGCCCGGCGGAAGGGGGTGGGATCCCAGTTGCAGGCGAAGCCATCGCCATCGGGATCCATGCCCTCGCGGTCCTTTTCGGGACCACCGGCCTCAAGGAAAGCAATCTGCGCTTGGTCAGCGTGGCTGTACTGCGCGCAAGCACGTTCAAACTTGCGGGCCTTGTTAAAGCCGAAACGGCTATAGACCTGCTGACCGACCGATTGGTTGGATTGCAGCGCATAGGCGACGATGTTCGGGCCGACGTTCCGACGCTCGGGCAGTGCTTCGGGCTGAACCACCTGATATTGGGCGCGGTTGGCGGCCACACGGGCCGCGTCGTCTTGAATGCTGCGCTGGCCCGACACCGCATCAAAGTTGTTCTCGTTCGAGATGCCAACGGCGTTGACCGCGGCGGGGGGCGGATTCGACGGACTGGCGTTCACCGGGGAAACGCCCGAGTTGGTCGTGGCGTCATTGCCCAGACCGTTGCTTGCCCCGCCCGGACGGGTCGCCGCCAGAACGCGGGCAGTTTCCGCCGCCGTCGCTTCGGGGGAGCCGTCATCTAACGGCTGGGCGGTAACGTCAGAGGTGAAGCTGCCATCGCCCGCCAGCGCCGCATCGCGTGCACGCTGCTCGGCTTCGAAATTGCTGTCGCCAAAGCCGACGCCGCGCCCGCTGTTGATGTTCCCGGAATCGGGGATCGCCGGTTGGCAGGCTGCCAAAAGACCGCCTGCTGTCATCGCTAGAAGTGTCCGTGTGATCATCTGACCCGCTCTCGCCTCTTATTCACCGCCCTGCGGCTTACCACCATTTCTCGGGCTTGGCCACAAAACCGGCCGCCTTCTCCAGCGCATAGGCGGAGGACAGCAACTCGGCCTCTTCCCACGGGCGCCCGATCAGTTGCAGACCCAACGGCAAGCCTGTGGCGCTTTGCCCCGTCGGCAGCGCGACACCGGGCAGACCGGCAAGGTTCACCGTCACAGTGAACACGTCGTTGAGATACATCGCCACCGGATCGGCGTCCTTCATTTCACCCAGACCGAAGGCCGCCGAGGGGGTCGCCGGGGTCAGGATGCTGTCGATGCCTTGGGCAAAGACGTCTTCGAAGTCTTTCTTGATCAGGGTACGGACCTTGCGGGCGCGGTTATAATAGGCGTCGTAGAAACCGGCGGAGAGCACATAGGTGCCAACCATGACGCGGCGCTGCACCTCGTGGCCGAAGCCCTCGGCGCGGGTTTTCTCGTACATCTCGGTGATGCCGTCGCCGTGGTCGAGCTTGGCGCGGTGGCCAAAGCGCACACCGTCATAACGCGCGAGGTTCGAGGACGCCTCGGCGGGGGCGATGACGTAATAGGCGGGTAGGGCGTATTTCGTGTGCGGCAGCGAGATGTCGACGATCTCGGCGCCCGCGTCCTTCATCATCGCGATGCCGTCTTGCCAGAGCTTGTCGATCTCTTCGGGCATGCCATCCATGCGGTATTCGCGCGGGATGCCGATTTTCTTGCCACGGACGTCGCCAGTCAGGGCCGCCTCAAAGTCGGGCACGGCCAGATCGGCGCTGGTGCTGTCCTTGGCGTCATGGCCACACATGGCTTCCAGCATGATCGCCGCATCGCGCACGGTTTTGGTCATCGGCCCGGCTTGGTCGAGGCTTGAGGCGAATGCGACGATGCCCCAACGCGAGCAGCGGCCATAGGTCGGCTTGATGCCCACGGTGCCGGTGAAGGCCGCAGGCTGGCGGATCGAGCCGCCGGTGTCGGTGCCGGTCGCGGCGAGGCACAGATCAGCCGCCACGGCGGCGGCAGAGCCACCCGAGGAGCCGCCCGGTGTCAGGTCCGCCGTGTCGCCCGCGCGGCGCCACGGATTCACCGCGTTGCCATAGACGGATGTCTCGTTCGACGAGCCCATGGCGAATTCGTCCATGTTGAGCTTGCCCAGCATAACCGCGCCGCTGTCTTTCAGCTTTTGGCTGACGGTGCTCTCATACTCGGGCAAGAACCCTTCGAGGATGCGGCTGCCCGCTTGGCTTGGCACGCCTTTGGTGCAGAAGAGGTCTTTGATGCCGATGGGCAGGCCGCACATGGCAGGCGCGTCGCCCTGTTTGATGCGCGCGTCAGCCTCGGCGGCTTGTTCCATCGCGATCTCGGGGGTGCGGTGCACGAAGGCGTTCAGCGCGCCTGCGCCGTCGATGGCTTTGAGGCAGGCTTCGGTCAGGTCTTTCGAGGTGGTCTCACCCTTGCGCAGCGCGTCGCGGGCTTCGGCAAGGCTCAGTTTGTTCAGATCGGTCATTATTCCACCACCTTCGGCACGGCAAAGAACCCTTCACGGGCATCGGGGGCATTGGCCAGCACGCGGTCCTGCTGGTCGCCATCGGTGACCACATCCTCGCGCCGTTTCAGGCGCTGCGGGGTCACGGAGGTCATCGGCTCGACGCCGTCGACATCCACCTCGGACAGCTGCTCGATGAAGCCGAGGATGTTGTTGAACTCTTCGGCCAGCGCCGGAAGCGCCTCGGGTTCAACCTTGATCCGGGCCAGTTTCGCCACCCGTGCGGCGGTGTTTTCGTCGATCGACATGAACATCTCCATCTCTTTGTGGGTCCTCTACCGTTTGGGGGCGGGCCTCGCAAGGGTTTGAGAGGGGCGAAGCGGAGCCGGGCAGCGCCAGACCGGGGGATGGCGCCTGCTTCGAAGCAGTTGGGCAATTTATGTTTGCTGGGGTATTGCGCGATGGCGGGATGGCGTCCGGCTTGCAGAAGCGCCAGCCCGTTGGGCCGGTCTGGCGCTGCCCGGCGGGCATGCGCCCTTGATTCCGGGCTGGTGGCATGCGGAGGCGTTTACTTGATTCCGCGCTTCGGAGGGTCAAATCTGACGTAAAACCCACATTACTCAGGAGACCCTCATGAACATCATCTGGCTCGGCCACGGCTCATTCCGCATCGAGATCGAAGATCAAGTGCTGCTGATCGACCCTTGGCTCAAGGACAACCCGATGCTGCCTGAGGAACACCATGCCGAGGCGATCAAAGGCGCGACTCAAATCCTCGTCACCCACGGCCATTTCGACCACACGGCTGACATCGCCGATATCGCCAGCCGGACGAATGCGCCGGTGGCGGGGATGGTCGAACTGATGGGCTGGCTGGAAAGCAAAGGCGTCGCACAAACCACCGGCTTTAACAAAGGCGGGACGATCCGCGCGGGCGAGGTGGCGATCACCATGGTTCCGGCCTCGCATTCCTCATCCGTGGAAGGCGACAACGGGCCGATCTACACCGGGATGGAGACGGGGTTCATGATCTCGGGCGAGGGGCATACGATCTATCATTCCGGCGACACGGCGATCATGGCGGATATGGATTGGATGGGCGACTATCACAAACCAGACATCGGCATTCTATCGGCAGGCGGGCATTTCACGATGGATATGGCGCAGGCCGCTTATGCCGCGAAACGTTATTTTAACTTCAAGACGGTTATCCCCTGCCACTACCGCACCTTCGACGCGCTGGAGCAATCGGCGCAGGTGTTGACCGATGGGCTGCCCGGCGTTGATGTGGTGGAGCCGCAGGTGATGCAGCCGATCACCGTCTGACCAACTGCCCCGACCGCCTTGCGCGTCAAGGCGGAACAGGGGATACCTGAATGAACCACCGGGGAAATGCCATGTTTGCCAAATCGACTGCCGTGATCTTGTTGCTGACGCTGGGGGCCTGCGCCCCGCTGGACCGGGCCGAGCCTACCGGCAGTGTCGGCTTTACCGGCGTGGGCGGTGACCGGCCAGTCATCTTCCCGGCGCATCTTTTGGTGTACCAGCCGCAATAGACGTAAGGCGGCTGAGATGCCCAAAGAAGGTCACTTCATCAACCGCAGCAATTGGCTGCGCGCTGCCGTTTTGGGGGCCAACGACGGTATCGTCTCTTCTGCCAGCCTGCTGGTGGGGGTGAGCGCGGCAGGTATGGCGCAGGGCAATGTCTGGCTGACCGGGCTTGCGGGGCTCACCGCCGGGGCGCTGTCAATGGCGGCAGGGGAGTATGTCTCGGTCTCGGCACAGGCGGACGTTGAGAAGGCCGATTTGGAGCGCGAGCGCGTGGCCCTGATCGAAGACCCGGATTACGAGCTGAGCGAACTTGCCGAAGGGCTGGAGAACCGGGGCGTGGAAAGTGACCTCGCCTTGGAAGTCGCAGCACAGATGACCGACCATGACGCCTTGGGCGCCCACGCACGCGAAGAGTTGGGCATGTTCGGCCTTGCCGGTCAGGCCGATCCGCTGCAGGCGGCGGGCGCCTCGGCGCTGGCCTTTGCCTTGGGCGGCGGGCTGCCCTTGTTGGCGGCTGTTCTGGCCCCTGCGGGGGCGCGTGGCCTGACGATCGCATTGGTTGCGTTGCTGGCGCTGGTGCTGCTTGGCGCGGGCGGGGCACAANTGGGCGGTGCGCCGAAACGGCCCGCCATCAGGCGTGTCGTTTTCTGGGGCGGTTTGGCCATGGCCGTGACCGCCGGGGTCGGGCATCTTTTCGGAGCGATTGGCTGACGCTTTGATTAAAGATGCCACCAAAGAAAAAGGCCGACCCCTTTCAGGGCCGGCCTTTCGCATCAGATGGCACAGCGATTATTCGCGGTTGCCGAAGAGCGACAGCAACATCATGAACATGTTGATGAAGTCCAGATAGAGGCTCAGCGCGCCCATGATCGCGGCCTTGCCCAGCCACTCAGTGTCGCCGTGATGCGCGTGGGCCAGATACTCGGTCTTGATCTTCTGGGTGTCATAGGCGGTCAGACCCGCGAAGATCAGAACACCGATGGCCGAAATCGCGAACATCAGCGCCGAAGAGGCGAGGAAGATATTAACGATCGACGCGACAACCAGACCGATCACGCCCATGATCAGGAAGCTGCCCCAACCCGAGATGTCCTTCTTGGTGGTGTAGCCCCAGAGCGACAGACCGGCGAAGGCGATCGACGTGATCAAAAAGACCTGCGCGATGGAATAGCCGGTGAAGACAAGGAAGATCGAGCTGATCGAGATGCCCATGACGGCGGCGAAGGCGTAGAACACGACCTGCGCCGTGGCCGCCGACATTTTGTTGATCATCGCGCTAAAGCCAAAGACAAAAGCGAGCGGCGCGAACATTACGACCCATTTCAGCGGCGAGGCATAGAGCGCATAGCCCAACTGCGTCAGGTACTTATCTTGGCTAAGCTGCGCTACGGCGGCGGAAGGGTCGGAGGTAACCGATAGCCCAGAGATGGCCCAAGCCGCGGCGAAGGTGATGAGCATGCCGATCGACATGGTGCCATACACCTTGTTCATATGAGCGCGCAGACCCTCGTCGATCGCGGCGACGCGCGACCCGGCAGCAGAGCGAATTGAATTGACGTCAGCCATTTAGTGACTCCCATTGGCAAAGTTGCGTGTCGAAACCCGGCCGACACGTTCTTGGCTTTGAATATCGGGCCTGCAGGGGCGAATTTCAAGTGTCTTGCGGCCTGATATCACGGCAATAATCGCGGGTTTCTCGCCAGGATTTGTCAGGGGCGCGCGCCGAGGGTCGGTAAGACCTTCGTTTTCAGCGGGCGGGACCGCCGCAAGGCGCGGTGATCGGCGGAAAAGCACCGATGCTTTTCAAGCGGCGCGCGCGCGGGCGCTGGCGACGGCGCGCGAACCGCCCGAGAGCCAGAAAATCGGCATTTGAACTATTCCGGGGGGAACCGATTGATATTCTTCGCGTTCATCCAATGGTTGCCGAGCGGGAAACCACTACAGCCAAGGATACTTGGAGATTTAACGCTCGCCGGTCGAAGAGAGAGAGGGGCAGTGCACCGCCTGAGGTTGCAGTCGAAACGGAACAGATTTTTACCATCACGTGAAATTTCTTTGCCGAATTCAACGCAACCGCTATGATAGGAGGTAGGACTTTCGCGCAACCCCTGCGGTATTGCGTGAAGCAACGGCACACTTCGTCCTTGTTTGGAACAGAGATTGGCACGGTCGCATGTGCCCTATAAGGATTAAAGAATATGGTGCATGTGGTAGATGTACATGTGGGTAAGCGTATCAGGCAGCGGCGCTGGTTGACGGGGATGACCCAACAGAAACTGGCAGAACTCGTCGGGATCAAATTCCAACAGATACAGAAATACGAAACCGGCGCGAACCGCGTCAGCGCCTCGCGGCTTTGGGATATCGCAGATGCGCTTGGCGTGCCTGTGTCTTTCTTCTTTGAGGGACTGAAAGACGAGGAGGGCGCAGATGGCCCATCGGTGGATGGGCTGCCCGCCGATCTGATGGCCGATAAAGAGGCGATGGAGCTGGTCCGTTCTTACTATGCCATCCCCGAGAACCAGCGCCGCCGGTTGTTCGAACTGGCCCGCGTGTTGAGCGATGTGGCCTGAACCCATCCGGGTCGTCTTTCTTGGCCTAGCTTTTGAAGGGCCAGCTTTCTAGGGTCCAACTTTCTAAAGCATTGGCAGGCTTGCGCAAACCCGCGCAAACTGTCAGGTCTTCGTCATGATGAACGCCACTGATTTTGATCCTGATATTCGCCGCGTCGCCCATCTGATGGCGGATGCGGCGCGTCAGGTGATCCTGCCCTATTTCCGCAGCCTTGATTTGCAGGCCGACAATAAGCTCGGTACGGGTTTTGACCCCGTGACCGAGGCGGATCGCGCCGCCGAACGGGCGATGCGCGATATCTTGGCGGCGGAACGGCCCGCCGATGGCATCTTGGGCGAAGAATATGGCGCGCAGCCCGGCACGTCGGGGCTGACGTGGGTGCTTGACCCGATTGACGGCACACGCGGGTTTCTCAGCGGCACGCCGACTTGGGGCGTGCTGATCGCGGTCAGCAATGTGTCGGGGCCATTCTACGGCATCATTGACCAGCCCTATATCGGCGAGCGTTTCGAGGGCGCCCCGGATGGCGCGCTGATGACTGGGCCGCATGGAAGCCGCCCCTTGCAGACCCGCGCGGCGCGGGACCTGCGGCAGGCTATCGTTTTCACCACATTCCCCGAGGTCGGCAGCACCGATGAAGCCAGCGCCTTTGGGGCCGTGGCGTCGCGGGCGCTGCTCACACGTTACGGCATGGATTGCTACGCCTATGCGCTGGTCGCGGCTGGGCAGGTCGATCTGGTGATCGAGGCAGGGCTGAACGCCTATGACATTCAAGCGCCCATCGCGGTGATCCAAGCGGCGGGGGGTGTCGTCACCGATTGGCAGGGCAATCCGGTGCATGAAGGGGGCAGGGCGCTTGCGGCGGCCAACCGCGAAATCCACGCGCGGGCGCTTGCGATCCTTTCCGCATATTGATCCAATTGTCAAAACCCGCGGATTGACCGGCCCCGGCGGGATGCGATAAATCCCGCAAAGGTCGGTTCTCTCGCCCGTTTTCCATCGGCCACACACACTTTGCATGAGACGGGCATAGCGAAAAGTGTGACCTATGGCAGAGACCCTCATCCGCGGCGCGGATTACCTTATCACGATGGACGATACCCGGCGGGAGCTTGCAGGTGCAGACCTGCTGCTGCGCGACGGGGTGATTGCCGAGATCGGGCAGGGCCTTCGGACGGAGGGCGAGATTGTCGAGGCGAAGGGCTGCGTCGTCACGCCGGGCCTCGTGAACACGCATCATCACCTGTATCAAAGCATGACCCGCGCCGTGCCGGGCGCACAGGACGCGTTGCTTTTTGGCTGGTTGCAGCGGCTCTATCCCATCTGGGCGCGTATGGGGCCGGAGCATATGTCCGTCTCGGCCCAGATTGGGTTGGCGGAACTGGCGCTGTCGGGCTGTAGCCTGAGCTCGGATCACCTTTACCTCTACCCAAACGGCGTGCGGCTGGAGGATACGATCCATGCCGCCGCCGAACTGGGCCTGCGGTTTCACCCCACGCGCGGCTCAATGAGCATCGGTGAAAGCGACGGCGGCCTGCCACCCGATGCGCTGGTGGAGCGTGAAGCGGCGATCTTGGAGGATTGCATCCGCGTGGTCGACGCCTTCCATGACCTTGCGGAAGGATCGATGTGTCGCGTTGGATTGGCCCCATGTTCACCTTTCTCGGTCAGCCGCGAGTTGATGCGCGATACCGCGCTTCTGGCCCGCGACAAGGGCGTGATGCTGCACACTCATCTGGCCGAAAATGCGGAGGACGTAGCCTATTCGCTCGAGAAATTTGGCTGCCGCCCCGGAGAATATGCCGAAAGCCTAGGTTGGCTGGGCGATGACGTTTGGCATGCCCATTGCGTGCAGTTGGACGGGGCGGAGATTGACCTTTTCGCGCGCACAGGCACCGGGGTGGCGCATTGCCCCTGTTCAAATTGTCGCCTTGGGTCAGGCATCGCGCCGGTACGCGCGATGCTGGGTGCAGGCGTGCCGCTGGGGCTGGGGGTCGATGGATCGGCCAGCAACGACAGCGGCAATCTGGCCGCCGAGGCGCGGCAGGCGATGCTGTTGCAGCGGGTGTCACGCGGCGCTGATGCGATGAGTCCCCGCGCCGCCTTGGAAATGGCCACACGCGGCGGGGCGGATGTGTTGGGGCGCCCTGATTGCGGGCGGCTGATGCCCGGCAAACGCGCCGATGTGGCAATTTGGGATGTCTCGGGTGTGCATAGCGCAGGCAGTTGGGATCCGGCTGCGCTGCTTCTTGCCGGTCCGACGGCGGTGCGCGACCTTTTCGTTGAAGGCCGACAAGTGGTGCGCGATGGTCACGTCACCACGATTGACTTGGCCGCGCAGGTGGCGCGGCAAAACGAATTGGCGAAAGGCTTGGCTGAATGAGGCCATTTTTTCTATCGATCCTGATGCTGGCGGGCATGCCGGCATTGGCCGACCCCATGGGGTTGGAGCGCGTAAATGCGTTGCGGGATGTGCAGGGGCTCAAACCTCTCGTCTATGATGGCCGTTTGGCGCAAGCGGCGCAAACCCATGCCAGCGATATGGCAGAGCACGACTATTTCAGCCATAAGGGCCGCGATGGCACGGATGTGGGCCGTCGTGCCGCGATGGCGGGCTATCAATGGTGTTTTGTGGCCGAAAATATCGCCAAGGGGCAGCAGTCCTTGGATGAGGTCATGACCGGTTGGACCGACTCGCCGGGGCATTACCGCAATATGGTCGACAGCCGCGCCGAAGAGATGGGGCTGGTGCAGGCCGATAGTGAGGTTTGGGTCATGGTGCTGGGCGCGCCCTGCTAACCTGACCCAGTCGCGGGTGGTGCGTTACGCCGTGCCACCCCGACGCGCACCCGCAACCCAAACATCTGCAATCGCGCGGTCATCGCCCATCATGATGGTGGCGAAGAGGCTTTCCCAGATATCCTTGGCAGCCGCGTGACGCTGCGCGATGGCGGGGGTCGAGTCGAGCGACAGCACGGTAATATCTGCTTCCATCCCATTCGGCCAGACTTCCGATGTGATCCTGCAGATGCAGGCTGCGGGCCGAGCCTGCGGTGGCGAGCCAGATCAGCTGCGCCGCGTGCAGCGGGGTGCCGCGCAACTGGCCGACCTCATAGGCTGCGGCCATCGTTCGCAGCATCGAAAATGACGAGCCGCCCCCGGTATCCGTTGCCAGCGCCAGCGGAATGCCCCGCGCGGCAAGCCCGGTCATGTCAAACAGCCCCGAACCGATAAACGTATTGGAGGTGGGGCAATGCACCAGCGCCCCGCCTGTCTCTGCCAGCCGGTCAATCTCACGCGGCTCTAGGTGGATCGCATGGCCGTAGAGCCCGCGTTCGCCTAGCAGCCCATGGGCCTCATAGGTATCAAGGTAATCGCGGGCCTCTGGGAACAGCCCGCGCACCCATTCAATCTCATCCGTCTGCTCGCTAAGGTGGGTCTGCATCAGGCAGGTCGGATGCTCTGCCCAAAGCGCACCGAGGGCCGAGAGTTGCTCGGGCGTCGAGGTCGGAGAGAAACGCGGCGTGATCGCATAGCTCGCGCGGCCCTTGCCGTGCCAGCGCTCAATCAGCGCTTTGCTGTCGTCATAGGCGGATTGCACCGTATCGCGCAGCCCTTCGGGGGCGTTGCGGTCCATGCAGGTCTTGCCCGCCACGATCCGCTGGCCGCGATCCTCTGCCGCCTGAAACAGCGCGTCGGCGCTGTGGGGGTGGATCGTGCAGTAAGACGCAACAGTGGTGGTCCCATGGGCCAGCGTCAGGTCCAAATAGCGCGCGGCGATGTCGCCCGCATAGGCCGGATCCGAAAGGCGCATCTCTTCAGGGAAGGTGTAGGTGTTCAGCCAGTCGATCAGCCGCTTGCCCCATGACGCGATGATCGCGGTCTGCGGATAATGCACGTGGGCATCGACAAACCCCGGGCAGATCAGCGCATCGGCGTAGCGCGTCACCTCGGCCTGGGGATGGTCGGCACGCAGGCGTTCGCCATTGCCCACGGCGACAATGCGACTGTCTTCGATCAAGACACCGCCTTCGGTGTCGATCTTCACGGCATCCTCCCACGCGCTTTGCATCGGGTTGCCGGAATAGCTGAGCGTCGCGCCCAAAAGGAGTCGTTGATTTGTCATGCCAGTGGTTTAGGTGAGGGCGAGACGGGGAACAATACCGAAGCGTCGCGGGTGCCGTTGTACCCCCGAGGCCGCTCGCCTATTGTCGCCTCCNACAAGGGCACAGGCACGGAGAGCAGCGGATGTCAGAGCAGATTGAAGAGCTGGATCCGGCGGTAGCCTCTGAGGAGACTGCCGAGGCCTATATGCTGGACCGCAAGGCCGTTGCCGCGATCCTTGAGACCGTAGAGGCCAACGATCAAGCCCATCTGACCCAGTTGATGGAGCCGCTGCACGCGGCGGATATCGCTGACCTTTTGGAGCAGATCGACGAGGATGACCGCGCCGCACTAATCCGGCTTTACGGGCAAGAATTCGACGGCGAGATTCTGTCGGAACTCGACGAGTCGATCCGCGAGGAAGTCATCTCCATCCTGACGCCGCAGGTTCTGACCCAAGCGGTGCGTGAACTGGACAGCGATGATGTCGTCGACCTGATCGAAGATCTGGAAGACGCGCAGCAGGAAACCATCCTCGACGCGCTGGAGGAAACCGACCGGGTCGCCGTTGAACAGGCGCTGAACTGGCCAGAATACTCCGCCGGTCGTCTGATGCAGCGCGAGGTTGTGATGGCGCCCGAGCATTGGACGGTGGGCCAGACCATCGACCATCTGCGCGCCACCAAGGAAGAAGACCTGCCAGATCAGTTCTATCACATCGTCATGGTCGACCCGCGCCTGCACCCGGTGGGCAACGTGACACTGGGCAAACTGATGCGCTCGCGCCGCGAGACGCGGCTGGCGGATATCTTGGAGGAAACGTTCCAGATCATCCCCGCGATGCGGGATGAGGGCGATGTGGCCTATGCGTTTAACCAGTACCACCTGATNTCGGCCCCTGTGGTTGATGAAGAAGGGCGGTTGATCGGTGTCATCACCATCGACGACGCCATGGCGGTGCTCGACGAAGAACACGAAGAAGACATCCTNCGACTGGCGGGTGTGGGCGAGGGCTCACTTTCCGACCGTGTGGCGGAAACGACCAAACAGCGTCTGCCATGGCTTGCGGTGAACCTTGTAACGGCGATTGCCGCGTCGATGGTGATTTCGCAGTTCGAGGCCGCCATCGCGCAGATCGTGGCGCTGGCGGTGCTGATGCCGATCGTCGCCTCCATGGGCGGCAACGCGGGCACGCAGAGCCTGACCGTCGCGGTGCGTGCGATTGCGACGAAAGACCTTACCGGCTCCAACGTCTGGCGGGTGATCCGGCGGGAGGTTCTGGTGGGGCTGGTGAACGGGCTGATCTTTGCGGTGATCATGGGGATCGTCGGGGTGATCTGGTTCGGCTCTCCGGCGCTTGGCTATGTGATTGCGACCGCGATGGTGATTAACCTCGTAGTGGCGGGCCTTGCGGGCACCGGTATCCCGATTTTGCTGGAGCGGTTCGGGATTGACCCGGCGCTTGCCTCGGGGGCCTTTGTGACCACGGTGACGGATGTGGTGGGATTTTTCGCCTTCCTCGGTCTTGCGGCGCTGGTGCTGTTGTGAGCGATTGCGCCACTCGGAAGGCCGAGGCGCGCAAGGCGGCATTTGCCCGCCGCAAGCCGTTGTTTGAGGCGGCGAATGCGGCACAGGCGGGGTATCTTTCCGAAGTTTTGGCAGGTTATCGCGGCGTGCCGCTTTCGGGCTTCATGCCCATTCGCACCGAAATCGACCCCCGCCCGGCCATGGCCGAGGCCTGCGCCCACGGCCCGGTCGGCGTGCCGGTGATCATGTGGCCCGANCACCCGCTGTCCTTTTCGCGTTGGACACCAGAGACGCCGATGGTCGCGGGCACTTTCGGCGCGATGATCCCCGAACATAACGATTTTTTCGAACCCGAGATCGTGATCGTTCCGCTGCTGGCCTTTAACCGCGCGGGGGCGCGGCTGGGCTATGGCGGCGGATTTTATGATCGGACACTGGCGATGCTGCGCGCGCGCAGGGCCACGATGGCGATTGGTTTCGCCTTTGCCGGGCAGGAGTGCGATGACATTCCGCTCGAGGAAACCGATGAGCCGCTGGACCTGATCGTGACAGAGGCCGGTGTGATCGAAGTGACGCAACGCTAACCCGCCCAGGCGGAATAAGGGTTGCCGCCAAGCCGCCTGCGTCCTAGTCCATAAGTTATGAAGATTTTGTTTCTTGGCGATGTGATGGGCCGGGCCGGACGGCGGGCGATCACCGAAAATCTGGCGCGGCTGCGGCGCGACTGGAAGCTCGATTTNATTGTGGTNAATGGCGANAATGCNACCGGGGGCATGGGCNTGTCGGGCGCNCANGCCAANACGTTGCTNGANGCCGGGGCCGATTGNCTGACCCTTGGCGATCANGCTTTNGANCAGAAAGACATGCTNAGNTTTATCGAGCANGAGCCCCGCGTGATCCGCCCGCTNAACTTCTCCAAATCCGCGCCGGGCAAAGGGGCCAAGCTGTTCACAGCGCAGAACGGCAAGAAGGTTCTGGTCACCCANGCGCTTGGCCAAGTCTTTATGAAACGGCCCTTTGATGATCCCTTTTCGGCGCTGGANCCGGTGCTGAAAACCCATCCTTTGGGCGGCATGGCGCAGGCGATNATCGTNGATATGCACTGCGAAGCTACGAGCGAGAAAATGGCCATGGGCCATTGGTGCGACGGGCGGGCGAGCCTTGTTGTCGGCACCCATACCCATGTGCCCACCGCCGATGCGATGATCCTGCCGGGCGGGACGGCCTACCTCAGCGATGCGGGCATGTGTGGCGATTACCATTCGGTCATCGGCATGGACAAGGCCGAGCCGCTGCGCCGTTTCATCACCGGCATGCCGCGCGAACGTTTCACCCCCGCCAATGGCGAAGCGACGCTGTCTGGCGTCTATATCGAAACGGATGACCGCACGGGCCGTGCCACGCGGATCGTGCCGGTGCGCGAGGGCGGTGCCCTCCAGACCAACACGCCCTGAGGTCTGACACTGCCGACCCATGCGTCAGGCTTGCGCAGGGCGCGGCAATCGGCGTAACTGGACAACGGCCTTTTGCCCGAATGACAGGTTCTTGATGGAATTTTTCAGCTTCTCTCCGACGGAGACGGCGGTGCTCACCCTCGTGGTCGTCGGCATGATGTTCGTGCTTTTCCTGCGCGAAGCTTTCCCCACCGAAGTGGTCGCCATCGCCGGTGCCGCGCTTTTGCTGGCCATCGGCGTCTTGCCCTATGACGATGCGCTGGCGGTGCTGTCGAACCCCGCGCCTTGGACCATTGCAGCCATGTTCATCATCATGGGGGCCTTGGTGCGGACCGGGGCGTTGGATGTGCTAACCCGGTTGGCCGAACGCTCGGCCAAGACCCACCCCAAGACGGCGGTGGCGGGGGTGATCCTGTCGGTCATGGCGGCCAGCGCGATTATGAACAACACGCCCGTCGTCGTGGTGATGATCCCGGTGGTCGTGCAATTGACCCGAACGCTCAATACTAAAGCCTCTAAGCTGCTGATCCCGCTCAGCTATGCCGCGATTATGGGCGGTTCACTCACGCTGATCGGCACCTCGACCAACCTGTTGGTCGATGGTGTGGCGCGGTCGCAGGGGATGGCGCCGTTTGGGATCTTCGAGATCCTTCCCGTGGGTCTTGTCGTCTGCGCGTGGGGCCTAATCTACATGCTGTTCTTCGCAGACAAGCTGCTGCCCGCGCGCGACAGCATGGCGAATATGCTGTCGGACCGCTCCAAGATGAAGTTCTTTACCGAGGCGGTGATCCCCCCTGAAAGCAACTTGATTGGCCGCGAAGTGCTGGATGTGCAGCTGTTCAAACGCGAAGGCGTGCGGTTGATCGACGTGGTGCGCGGCGACGATTCATTGCGCCGCAACCTCAAAGGCGTTGAGCTTCAGGTCGGGGACCGCGTGGTGCTGCGGACCCAGATGACCGAGCTGTTGAGCCTGCAAAACAACAAAGAACTGCGCCGGGTTGACCAGCTTTCGGCGGTGGAGACCACGACCGTCGAAGTGCTGATCACCCCCGGTTGCCGGATGGTGGGGCGTAGCTTGGGTTCCATGCGACTGCGGCGGCGCTATGGCGTCTATCCGCTGGCGGTGCATCGGCGGAACCAGAATATCGGCCAACAGCTTGACCAGTTGATCGTCAAAGTGGGGGACACGCTGCTGCTGGAAGGCGCGGCAGAGGACATTCAGCGGTTGGCCAGCGAGATGAACCTCGTTGACGTGACCCAACCCTCGGCCCGTGCGTTTCGGCGGGGCCATGCGCCGATTGCCATCGCGGCGCTGGTAGGCATCGTCACACTGGCCGCCTTCAACGTCGCGCCGATCTTGGCCTTGGCCGTGATCGCTGTGGCTGTGGTGCTGGTTACCGGCTGTATCGACGCGGAGGAGGCATTCTCTTTCGTGGAAGGGCGGTTGCTGGCACTGATCTTTGCCATGTTGGCCGTGGGGGCCGCGCTGCAAAACTCAGGCGCGATTGCGCTGATCGTCGACAATATCGCGCCGGGATTGGCACAGTTGCCGCCGTTTTTCATCATCTGGGCGGTGTTCCTGCTGACCACCACCCTGACCGAGATCGTCAGCAACAATGCGGTGGCTGTCATCATGACGCCGATCGCCATCAGCCTCAGCACTGCGCTTGGCATGGACCCGCGCCCGCTGGTTGTGGCGGTGATGATCGCGGCCTCCTGCGCCTTTGCCACGCCTATCGGCTATCAGACCAATACGCTGGTCTACGGGCCGGGTGGGTATAAATTCACCGATTTCATGCGCATCGGGATCCCGCTGAACCTGAGCATGTCGCTGTTGGTAAGCGCGGTGATCCCACTGTTTTGGTAACTCAGGCGCTGCGCTGCTTTTCGGTCTGGGCGACGATCGCGTCAAACCCCGCCTGCGCCTCAAGAAAGTTGCGTGTCAGCGGCGCGGTAAGCTCGGATTGGTCCGAGAAATAGGCCCCAACCCGGCAGATATGCGCCGCGAATTCGGGGTGCACCCCTGCATCGTCATAGCGCCGGATGCGGTCTTTGCTCAGCCAGCCACGTTTCTTGGCTTCCTTGCTGATTAGCTTAAGCCGCTGCACAGCATGGAAGGTTAGGTAAACGGAAAGGTAGTCAAGGTAGTCGGGCAGGAGGATGCCGCAGGTGGGATCGAAGGCGTCGATTACCACGTCGACCATGTCCTGCGGGGCGACGGGCCACGCCTCATCCCCGATCAGCCAAGCGATGTCTTCGGCGCCATGGCGCAGCCCGGCATATTCAAAATCGAACCAACGCAATTTGTCATCCCGGCCAATCGCGGCATTGCCCGACCGGCAGTCCCATTTCACGAATTGCCGCGCCGGGGCGTTGATACGTTCATAGGCGGCGGTGCGGTCGAACTGGTCTGAAATGCCGCCCCCGAGGTCCTTTAGAAAGTCCACCGCATCAACGAAGTTCAGCACCCAATCGCGGTTATTGCCCAGATGCGGCATGATGGCGTTCAACTCGGTCTGGCGCGCGGCGCCATGGATGCGGAATATGGCCGAGACGGCCTCTCCCGCCAGATCAAGCTGTACCGCTGGCGCGACCTGCGCGACCTCAACATTGAGGCGGCGTTTGCCGACATCGGATTGGAACATGATTTCGCCGACCACGCCCAGACATTCGGGCAGGTCGCTGCAATGGCGGCCAAGTTCGGTCAGCACATGGGCTTCCAAATGGGTGCGGCGAAAGTTCGGGCGCAGGGTTGCGATGACGGTACGATCGGTCAGGTGCAGCCGGAAACTTGACCGGTTCTCACCACCGGGTGCCGATACCCGTGCGACATCTTGGCCGAAATGTTTGCGCGCCGCTGCGACGATCTGCGCCTGAGCGCTTTGTTCCTTGGGTCGTGCCATGGGGCCTCCGCTGGTGTTTCGGTCTGTCTAGGCGTTTTGACGGTCGAGGGTACGGCGGGTTTTGGGCAAAACAAAGGCAATTTCAGCCTATCCGCCCGGAGTGATTCGCCGCCATTCGGCATGTTTGATCTATACCAAAGGACAATGCGTCTGCAGTGCGCGTTACTGTTTCGAGATTATGTCGACATCTGGCCTCATTCATCGAAAAAATGGAAAGAATTTGCCGAAAGAGAATTGCGCCTGTTAGTTTCGCAAGTCTGTGGGGGACGTGGCGCTGCAAAGCGGTCGCGACTGCAAAAGTATATGAGGGATTGGTGTCATGGGTTACAGATTCTCTAAAGGTTGGAACAGTAAAGACGATAGCTGGTCCACCGATGGTGCGGCGGGCAGCGGTTGCGACGCCAGCGGTACAAAGTCCTATCACAACGGCGGGGTAGAGGGATCCTCCTTCGCGAAATGGTATGACGAAAACCTAGCCGGGAAGTTCGACGGGAGCGATGACGGCAAGGGTTCTGGTTCTGGCGGCACCAAAGGCTCCGGCTCTGGTGGTACCAAAGGCACCGGCTCTGGCGGTACCAAAGGCACCGGCTCTGGCGGTACGAAGGGTTCCGGCACTGGCGGCACGAAGGGTTCCGGCTCTGGCGGCACGAAGGGTTCCGGCACTGGCGGTACGAAGGGTTCCGGCTCTGGTGGCACGAAGGGCTCCGGTTCTGGCGGCACGAAGGGCTCCGGCTCTGGCGGCACCAAGGGTTCTGGTTCTGGCGGCACCAAGGGTTCCGGCTCTGGCGGCACCAAAGGCTCCGGCTCTGGCGGCACCAAGGGTTCCGGTTCTGGTGGCACGAAGGGCTCCGGTTCTGGCGGCACGAAGGGTTCCGGTTCTGGCGGCACGAAGGGTTCCGGTTCTGGCGGCACGAAGGGTTCCGGTTCTGGTGGCACGAAAGGTTCTGGTTCTGGCGGCACCAAGGGTTCCGGCTCGGGTGGTACGAAGGGCTCCGGCTCGGGTGGTACGAAGGGTTCCGGCTCGGGTGGCACGAAGGGTTCCGGCTCGGGCGGCACGAAAGGCTCCGGCTCTGGCGGCACGAAGGGCTCCGGCTCGGGTGGCACGAAGGGCTCCGGCTCTGGCGGCACGAAGGGCTCCGGCTCTGGTGGCACTAAGGGTTCCGGCTCTGGCGGTACAAAGGGTTCTGGTTCGGGCGGTACGAAGGGTTCTGGTTCGGGCGGCACTAAGGGTTCCGGTTCTGGCGGCACGAAGGGCTCCGGTTCTGGCGGTACGCAAGGTAGTGATACCGGTGGCGACGATAAAACCGTTCTGAAATTCCTGATGGGGGAGAATGGAGAGACCACAGTCGCCGTCACTGAGATGCCTAATGGCGAGTTGCACTTCAACCTATCACCCACAGACCCTGAAGCTGAGTCCCACGCAGATATCAACGGACTTTTCTTCAATGTGACTGACGGGAGTGCGATCGAAGAACTGAACTTCTTCCCTGATGTGAACGCCGAGGGGTATCACCTCACGGACGTGAAGGCTGTTGATGACGGAGTTGACGGTTTCACCGACGGTCCCCAAGCGGGGGGCAATTTTGATGTCGGTCTGCAGTTCGGCACGACCGCTGATAGTTCGGAAGGGGAGGTCAGCAGTACCAACTTTACCCTGTGGACCTATCCCGGTTCACTGTCGTTCGAGGATATCGATCTGAGCGGGATGCGCCTCGTCGTCGACTCGGACGAGACTGGCGGGGAAGTTCTTGAGGTGACGGGTATGGTCGATCCCGACATGGCCGACCCCGACGCCGCCGACACATCCGACGGCGCGACCGCTCTTATGGACGCGCTCAGCCTTGCCTCCATGCCTTCGGAGGAAGACGAAGAGGTCGACACCTATGAGGATGACGCCTTCGACATGGCTTAAGGGCCCGTCATTCCAGAAATGAAAGGCGCGTCCCTCGGGGCGCGCCTTTTGCTTGTCCACTCTCAGCGCTTGCGAAACCAAAGCACAAAGGGCAGGGCGACCAGATACATGGTAATCCCATAGACCGCCGAGGGCAGGGCGTAGGCGCTGAACCCTGATGTTTGACCCGAGATCAAAGCGGCGAGGGTGATGCCCAGCGTGGCGTTCTGAATGCCGACCTCAATCGAAATCGTCTTGCGTGTCTGCCACGCCAGCCCCGCGGCCCCGGCGATGCCTAGCCCCAGCAGCATTAAAACGACGTTAAAGCTGATGAGCGCAGGCCCGAGGCTGGCGAGGTTCTCGGCAAAAAGGCTCCAGTTCCCGGCCAAAGCGGCCAGGACGATCAGCACAAAGAGCAGCGCCGCGAGGGCGGAGAGACCCGGCTCGATCCGCAGGGCCATGGCAGGGGCGCCGTGGCGCAGCAGCAGCCCAAGCGCGACGGGCAGGGTGGTGATCAGAAACATCGCCATGGCAAGTGTTGCGACCGACACATCCGGGGCCGCATCGCCCATGAAATGTCGCACGGCGATGGCGGTGAAGATCGGCACGGTCAGAATGCTCAGGAGCGAGACGACCGCCGTCAAAGTCACCGACAGCGCCACATCGCCCCGCGCGAATTTGCTGATCATGTTTGAGGTCACCCCGCCGGGACAAAAAGACAGGATCATCAGCCCCACCGCCAGCTCTCCGCTGAGGCCAAAGACCGTGGCCGCGGCCCAAGCGGCGGCGGGCACCAGCACCACTTGGCACAGCGCGCCCAACCCGAAGGCGCGTGGGTATTTTGCGACGCGGGTGAAGTCTTGGACCGTAAGGCCGACCCCCAGCGACAGCATGATGATCGCCAAAGACAGCGGCAGTACGACGTTGATTAGAATATCCATTTGTCCCCCCTAAAGCTGAAATCAGCCTAGGGGCGGCAAATGTGATCTGGCAAGCCTGACGCGCGCCGGAAGCGCAACGTCAGAGTGGCCAAAAGACGAGGATCGCGGGGATCGACACCGCGACCACGATGATCTCTAGCGGCAGCCCCATGCGCCAATAATCGCCAAAGGAATAGCCGCCGGGGCCAAGGATCAGGGTGTTGTTCTTATGTCCAATCGGCGTGAGGAATGCCGAGGAGGCCGCCACAGCCACCGCCATCAGGAACGGGTCGGGCGACACCCCGAGTGTCTGTGCCATCTGGATGCCCACCGGGGCGGCGACGATGGTTGTCGCCGTATTGTTCAGCACATCCGACAGCGACATGGTCACGACCATCAACACCGTCAGTACGACCCATGCGGGCAGCCCCTCGGTCAGCCCCACCAGCGCGCCCGCAATCAACTCGGTCCCGCCCGAGGTTTCCAGCGCCGCGCCGAGCGGGATCATGGAGCCCAACAGAACGATCACCGGCCATTCGATATGCGTGTAAAGCTCCGATAGCGGCACGATCTTGGCCAGCACATAGCCCACGACCACCAGCCCAAGCGCGATGGGCAAATAGATCAGCCCGAAGGAGGCCGCTGCCACCGCACCTGCGAACATGCCGATGGCAAGCCACGTCTTGCTGTCTTGGGTCACGGCAAGGCCACGGTCGGCCAAGGGCAGTACGCCCAGCCAGTCGGTGACATGGGCCACCGTGTCGCGGGGGACCAACAGCAGCAGAATGTCACCGGGCTTCAATTCGGTCGTGCGCAGCTGCGAGGTGATCTTGCGACCTTGCCGCGACAGACCCAGCAGCACCGTGCGCTGGCGCCACGAGAGGCCCACTGCCTGCGCCGTGCGACCATTGAGGCGCGAGGCTTCGGTCACCACGACCTCGACAATCTCAACCCCGTCGCCATCGGCCAGCAGCAGGTCTTCGCGGTCACTGTCTGCCAGCGCGAGGTTCAGCGTGCTGCGGAATTCGTCCAGCGCGTCGGGCGTGGCTTCTAGCACGATCGCGTCCCCGGCTTGCAGCACCACATTGCGCGCGGTGCCATAGCGCCTCTTGCCGTCCCGCATCAGCCCAAGGATCGCCACATCGGCCTTATGTGCTTCTTCCTGTAGCTCTGCCAGACGCTTGCCGATCTGCTTGTTGCCCTCGGGCACGGTCAACTCGGCGATATATTCCGCGATATCCTCAGGCTCGATCATGGCGTCTTCGCGGGCGGGGATCAAACGCCAGCCGACCAGCGCCACGAAGATCAGCCCAACGATGGCCGCCAGACCGCCCACCGGGGCAAAATCGAACATCTTGAACGGCGCGCCCAGCGATTCCTGCCGGATTGAGGCGATGATGATATTGGGCGGCGTGCCGATCAGCGTGGCCATACCGCCAAGGATGGTGGCAAAACTCAGCGGCATGAGGCTTAGCCCCGGTGCGCGGCCCGCTTTGCGCGCGGTCTGAATGTCGACCGGCATCAAAAGCGCCAAGGCCGCCACGTTGTTCATAAAGGCCGAGAGCACCCCGCCGACGGCCCCCATGATCGAGATATGCGCGCCCAAGCTGCGCGAACTGTCCACCAGCGTGCGGGTGATCAACATCACCGCGCCCGAACGCACCAGCCCGGCGGAAACCACCAGCACCAGCGCCACGATCAGCGTCGCCGGATGGCCAAAGCCGTCAAAGGCGTTTTCCGTGGGCACCACCCCCAGCACCACCCCGGCCATCAGTGCGCCAAATGCCACGATGTCATAGCGAAAGCGGCCCCACAGCAGCAGGCCAAAGACCGCGCCAAAGAGGGTAAAGAGAATGATCTGATCTGTGGTCATATATCCGGTCTAACGTGGTTGCCCCAAAGGAGGAAAGCTAAGCACAGGCCGGGTGGCTTGTTCCAGCGGTGATGCTGGCATATAGAGTGGCGCAAACGCATTGCCAGAACGAGGTATTCATGGCCGGTCACTCCAAATGGGCAAACATCCAGCATCGCAAGGGCCGTCAGGACAAGTTGCGCGCCAAGGTGTTTTCCAAACTTTCCAAGGAAATCACCATCGCGGCCAAGATGGGCGACCCCGACCCGGAAAAGAACCCGCGGCTGCGCATGGCCGTGAAAGAGGCCAAGGGCCAGTCCATGCCCAAAGACAACATCGAACGCGCCATTAAGAAGGCCGTGGGCGGTGAGGGTGAAGATTACGAAGAAATCCGTTATGAGGGCTATGGCCCGAACGGCGTGGCGGTGATCGTCGAGGCGATGACCGACAACCGGAACCGCACCGCCTCGACCGTGCGCTCGACCTTTACTAAGAACGGCGGCAATCTGGGCGAAACCGGTTCGGTCGGCTTCATGTTCGAGCGCAAGGGCGAGGTGATCTACCCCGCCGCCGTCGGCGACGCGGACACCGTGATGATGGCGGCGATTGAGGCCGGGGCCGAGGATGTCGAAAGCTCCGAAGATGGCCACGTCATCTATTGCGCCGACACCGATCTCAACGATGTGTCGACCGCGCTTGAGGCGGAACTGGGCGAGTCGGAATCTACCAAGCTGATCTGGCGTCCGGTCACGACGACAGAGATGGACCTTGAGAACATGGAAAAGCTGATGAAGCTTGTTGATGCGCTTGAGGAAGACGACGATGTGCAGCGCGTCACAACCAATTTCGAGGCCTCCGACGAGGTTATGGCGCAGCTTTAACGCCCCCTTGCACCAGCGCCTCGCGCGCCGCGGCCCTTATGGCAGCGGTGAGCGGGGCGAGCGCGGGCGCCATGATCCGCGCGACCTGCCAATAGAGCGGCACATCCAGCGGTAGTGCGTCGTCGAGCGAGACGAGGCGGCCCATCTCCATATCTTCAGTCACCAGCGGGGCAGGGTTCATGCCCCAGCCGAGCCCTTCGCGCGCCGCCGCCACGAAGCCGTGACTTGAGGGCAGATGGTGGCTGGGCGGCGTCAATCGCTGCCCGATCTTTTGCATCAGCCAACGCCCCTGCAATTGATCCTTGCGGTTAAAGGTCAGCATCGGCGCACGCGCCAGTGCCTCGGCGGTGATGCCATCTGCGAACCACCTTTCCACATAGGCGGGGCTTGCGGTCGGGTGATAGCGCAGCGCACCCAAAGCCAGCATATCGCAGCCCGGTGCGGCGCGGGCTTGTCCGGTCACAGCCGCGCTGACCTCTCCACGCCGCAGCCAATCGGCGGAGGTGTCTTGATCGTCGATCACCAGATCAAACAGCATCTCCGGTATCTGCGCCAAGGCCGGGATGAGCCATGTCGCCAGTACATCCGCAGGCACCGCCAGCCGCAGCCGGGGCGGGGACGTGTTGCCGCTGACGCCCAATGCCTGCGCTTCGAGCAGGGCCACGTCTTCGGCATGTTTCGCCAGCCGCTGGCCCGTCGGCGTGCCGGTACAGGGTTGGCCGCGCAAGACCAGCGTGGTGCCGACTCGATCCTCAAGCGCCTTCACCCGCTGCGAGATGGCGGAGGGGGTGACCCCGAGCGCCGCCGCCGCCGCGTCAAAGCTGCCAAGTCGTAGGATGCTCGCCAAAGCGGTCAGTTGGGCGCTGTCTAGCTGCATAAGATTTTCTAATCCAAGCGAAGACTATTGAATTTGAGTAATCTGCACCGCCGCGGTAGGCAAAAGCAACCCAAGACAGGACGCCCCAATGCTGACCTCATTCCTCCCCGGCTTCGCTCTCAGCCTCACTCTCATCATGGCCATCGGCGCGCAGAACGCCTTTGTCCTGCGCCAAGGGCTGCGGCGTGAGCATGTGCTGGTGGTGGTGTTGGTCTGCGCCACTTCGGATGCGATCTTGATCACTGCCGGTGTGGCCGGTTTCGGCGCGCTGGCCGAAGCGGCACCGTGGTTCGGGTCACTGATGCGCTACGGCGGCGCGGCCTTCCTGCTGTGGTACGGTTGGCGCAATGCCGTGTCGGCATGGCGCGGCGGTGAGGGGTTGGAGGCCGAAGGGCAGGCCACGCGCAGCTTGGGCAAGGCAATCCTGACCCTGCTGGCGCTGACATGGCTAAACCCGCATGTCTATCTTGATACATTGGTGCTGCTTGGCTCGATTTCGGCGCAATATCCCGACCGGATGAGCTTTGGCATCGGCGCAGCGATGGCAAGTTTTGTGTTCTTCTTTGCCCTCGGCTATGGCGCGCGGTTGCTTGCGCCGCTTTTCGCCAAGCCGCGCAGTTGGCAGATTTTGGACGCCGTCATCGCCATGACCATGTGGGGGATTGCGATCAAATTGCTTGCGATGTGAATAAAAGTGCCGCGCCCATCTTGCCCTTGGCAGCACTTTGGGAAAGGGTCGCGGCATGACACAAAACCCCGCAACCACCCCCGACATCCCCGTTCCCGCCAATCGCCCGCTTGTCGGGGTTTTTTGGATGCTGGTCACAGGGGCGTGTTTCATCGGCGTGACTGCGCTGGTCAAATATATGGGCCCGCGCCTTCCGTCGGCAGAGGCCGCATTCCTGCGCTACGCCATGGGGCTGGTCTTTGTCCTGCCGATCCTGCGGTCGCTTTTGTCGACCCCCGTTAGCAAGCGCCAGTGGGGGCTTTTCGGTCTGCGCGGATTCTTTCATGCGGGCGGGGTGATCTTGTGGTTCTACGCTATGACCCGCCTGCCGATTGCCGAGGTCACGGCGATGAACTACCTCGCGCCGATCTATGTCACTGTCGGCGCTGCGATTTTTCTGGGCGAAAAGCTTGCGGCGCGGCGCATCGTGGCGGTCTGTCTGGGGCTGGCGGGGGCGGCGATCATCCTGCGGCCCGGCTTTCGCGAAGTCTCAACCGGGCATCTGGCGATGCTACTGGCAGCGGTGGTGTTTGCGGGCTCCTACCTCTTGGCCAAGGTGCTGGCGGATGAAGCACGCCCTGTGATGATCGTCACCATGCTGTCAATCTTCGTCACCATCGGGCTGGCGCCATTTGCCTTTACCGTTTGGATTACCCCGACCGCGCAGGAGCTGCTGATCCTCGCGGGCGTCGCCTTTTTCGCCACGGCGGGGCATTTCACCATGACGCTGGCATTCGCCGCCGCCCCGGTGACGGTGACGCAACCGGTGACATTCCTGCAATTGGTCTGGGCCACGATCCTCGGCGTGGTGGTCTTTGCCGAGCCGGTGGACGTCTGGGTCGTGCTGGGCGGCGCGGTGATTTTGGGCTCGGTTACCTTTATCACATGGCGCGAAGCAATGCTGAAACGGCAGGTCACGCCGCCCTCCCACGCCACGAAATTCTGACGTACCACCCCGCCGGGCGGTACTTGATTGACGAGTCAATAAAGATTCCCCTATCCTGAGGCGGTCAACACTGCCCCAAGGACCCGAATCCAATGCCCAAAGTCGGAATGGAACCTATTCGCCGCTCTGCGCTGGTCAAAGCCACCATCGCCGAGATCGGGGAAGCTCAGTCACTGGATGTGACGGTGAGCCAGATCGCCAAGCGGGCAGGCATGTCGAGCGCGTTGGCGCATCACTATTTCGGCGGCAAGAATCAGATCTTCCTCGCCGCGATGCGGCATATCCTGTCGGAATATGCGGCAGGGGTGCGCGAACGGCTGGCAACGGCCCGCACGCCGCATGACCGGGCGGCGGCGATCATTGTGGCCAGTTTCGACGACACCGGCTTTCATCCTGGCACGATTAGCGCGTGGATGACGCTTTACGCCCATGCCCGCACCAATCCCGAAACGCGGCGGCTGCTGACAGCTTATCAAAGCCGCCTCCGCTCCAACCTCACCCATGCGCTGCGTCCGATCAGCCCCCAACCCGAGGGCGACGCCGAGACTTTGGCGGCGCTGATTGATGGGCTCTATCTGCGGGCGGCGCTGTCGGACGATGTCAGCGCTGCCGAAGCCATGACCCGCGCGCTCTATACCCTCGACCTGCTGCTGAAAGCGGGCCGCTGAACACGGCGGAGAAGGGCGGCATTGCCGCGCTCCGCCTCCTCGAACACTCCGCCCCTCAGGCAAGAAAGTATCTTTGATGTCCTATGATCCCCAGCCCACAGCCAGCCATTTCATCGACGGCGCCTATGTCGAAGACACGAACGGCACGCCGATCCCGGTGATCTATCCCGCCACGGGCGAGACGATCGCCACGCTCTATGCCGCCACGCCTGCGATCGTCGAACAAGCCATCACCTCGGCCCGCAAGGCGCAGGCCGCATGGGCCGCGATGACAGGCACCGAGCGGGGCCGCATCCTGCGCCGCGCCGCCGACATGATCCGCGAGCGCAACCACGACCTGTCGGTGCTGGAGACCTATGACACCGGCAAACCCTATCAGGAAACCTCTGTCGCCGATGCCACCAGCGGGGCCGACGCCTTGGAGTATTTCGGCGGGCTGGCGGGCAGCCTGACGGGCGAGCATATCCAACTGGGCGAAGATTGGGTCTATACCCGCCGCGAGGCGCTTGGCCTCTGCGTGGGCATCGGCGCGTGGAACTACCCCACGCAGATCGCCTGCTGGAAAGCCGCGCCAGCGCTCGCCTGCGGCAATGCGATGATCTTCAAGCCGTCCGAAACAACACCGCTCTGCGCGCTGAAAGTGGCTGAGATACTCATTNAGGCTGGGCTGCCTGCGGGCCTGTTTAACGTGGTGCAGGGCATGGGCGAGGTGGGCCAGTCGCTGGTCACCGATGCCCGCGTCGACAAGGTGTCGCTGACTGGCTCCGTTCCGACGGGCCGCAAGGTCTATGCAGCCGCCGCCGAGGGCATTAAACATGTGACGATGGAACTGGGCGGCAAATCCCCCATGATCGTCTTTGAGGATGCCGATATCGACAACGCCGTGAGCGGCGCGATTTTGGGCAACTTCTATAGCTCAGGCCAGATTTGTTCGAACGGCACGCGGGTCTTTGTGCACCGCGACATCAAGGATGCGTTTCTTGCGCGTCTGGCCGAGCGGTTGGATAACGCCGTGATCGGCGACCCGATGGACCCCGATACCAGCTTTGGCCCCATGGTCAGCGAACGGCAGATGCAGATCGCGCTGGACTATGTGGCGAAGGGTGAGGCCGAGGGCGCGCGGCTGGTCTATGGCGGCAAACGGATCGAGCGCGACGGTTTCTACATGCAGCCCACCGTCTTCGCGGATGTCAAAGACGATATGGTGATCGCCCGCGAAGAGATTTTCGGCCCCGTCATGGCGGTGCTCGATTTTGAGGATGAGGCCGAGGTCATGGCCCGTGCCAATACCACGGAATTCGGCCTCGCCGCCGGTGTCTTTACCCAAAACCTGACCCGCGCACATCGCGTGGCTGCCGGGTTCGAGGCGGGGACCTGCTACATCAACACCTATAATGACGCGCCCGTCGAAGCGCCCTTTGGGGGCATGAAAAACTCCGGCGTGGGTCGCGAAAACTCTAAGGCTGCGATCAACCATTATAGCCAGTTGAAGTCGGTCTACGTCCGCATGGGCGATGTCGAAGCGCCGTTCTAAGCAACGGAAAATTAGGCCGCAGCGCATAAAGCCGACACCGTCGGGCGCTGCCCCGCACCCGTGCGGATTTGCGGAAGGTAAGTGGAATGGAAGCTGAATTTGTAATCGTCGGGGCGGGGTCTGCGGGCTGCGCCATGGCCTACCGTCTGGCCGAGGCGGGGCGGAAGGTGATCGTCATTGAACATGGTGGCAGCGACGCGGGGCCGTTTATTCAGATGCCCGCGGCACTCAGCTATCCGATGAACATGCCGCGCTATGACTGGGGCTATAAGTCCGAGCCTGAGCCGCATCTGAACAACCGCGAGCTGGTCTGCCCACGTGGCAAGGTGATCGGCGGCTCGTCGTCGATCAATGGCATGGTCTATGTGCGCGGCCATGCCAAGGACTTCGATCATTGGGAGGAAAGCGGCGCGCAGGGCTGGGGCTATGCTGACGTGNTGCCCTATTACAAACGCATGGAGACGTGGCACGANAACGGCCATGGCGGCGATGCGGCGTGGCGCGGCACAGACGGCCCGCTGCACGTCAGCCGCGGCCCGCGNGAGAACCCGCTGTTTGACGCTTTCGTACAGGCGGGCTCGCAGGCCGGTTANCAGATGACCGAAGATTACAACGGCGAGAANCAAGAGGGCTTTGGCCCGATGGAGCAGACGGTCTGGAACGGGCGGCGCTGGTCGGCGGCCAATGCCTACCTGCGGCCTGCACAGAAAACCGGGAATGTGACGCTGATCCGCGCGCTGGCGCAGCGCGTGGTGATCGAAGAGGGCCGCGCCGTGGGGGTCGAGGTCAAGCGCGGNAACCGCACAGAGGTCATCCGTGCGCAGCGCGANGTGGTGCTGGCCGCGTCATCGATCAACTCGCCGAAACTGCTGATGCTNTCNGGGATCGGNCCGGCGGGNCATCTGGCGCAGCACGGCATNAATGTCGTCGCNGACCGTCCCGGCGTNGGGCAGAACCTGCAAGACCATCTGGAGCTTTACATTCAGATGGCCTCCAGCCAGCCGATCACGCTCTATAAACATTGGAACTTGCTGTCGAAGGCTGTCATCGGCGCGCAGTGGCTCTTTACCAAGACCGGTATGGGTGCCTCTAATCAGTTTGAATCCGCGGCCTTCATCCGCTCGAAGCCCGGCGTGGAATACCCTGATATTCAATACCATTTCCTGCCCATCGCCGTGCGTTACGACGGGCAGGCAGCAGCGGAGGGGCACGGGTTTCAGGCCCATACAGGGCCAATGCGCTCTAAGTCGCGGGGCGACATCACCTTGCGGTCAGCCGACCCGGCAGATGCGCCGAAAATCCGCTTTAACTACATGTCGCATCCCGACGATTGGGAGGAGTTCCGCACCTGCATCCGCCTCACACGTGAGATTTTCGCGCAGGAGGCTTTCAAGCCTTTCGTCAAACATGAGATCCAACCCGGCGACGCGCTGCAATCGGATGCGGAGCTTGACAGTTTCATCGCCGAACATGCGGAAAGCGCCTATCATCCCTGTGGCACCTGCCGCATGGGCGCGGCCGACGATCCGAGCGCCGTGGTCGATCCGCAGGCGCGGGTGATTGGGGTTGAAGGGCTGCGGGTGGCCGACAGTTCGATCTTTCCGCGCATCACCAATGGCAACCTCAACGCGCCCTCGATCATGGTGGGGGAAAAGGTTTCGGACCTGCTTTCGGGCCGCGATCCGCTGCCTCGGGCGAATGACGAACCTTGGCTGCATCCCAATTGGCAGGTGGCGCAGCGCTGATCATTAACCTGTCTTAATCTCCTCCCTTGAAGCTGGTGGGGCAGGGCGTCATACCTGCCCCATGTTAAAGATTTGTTCACTTTTCGCCCTCAGTCTCACGCTGAGTTTCGCAGCAGTATCGGCTGGGGCGCAGACCGTGTCGGGTGTGGTGCGCGTGATTGATGGGGATACCTTCGACCTTGGCGGCACGCGCATTCGCTTACACGGTATCGACGCGCTTGAGGCGAGCCAGACCTGCGAAACCGATGGCGGGCAGGCTTGGGCCTGCGGTGATTGGACGACGAGAGAGGTGCGCGACAGATACCAAGGGGCCGAAGCGCGCTGTGAAGCGCTGGACCGCGACCGATATGATCGCATCGTCGCCCGCTGCCATGTCGGCGGTGTCGACGTAGGGCAGGCGCTTGTGCAAGAGGGGCTGGCCTTTGCCTATCGCAAATATTCGATGGACTATGATCTGGAGGAAAAGGCAGCCTTTGTCGCAGGGCGTGGCATTCATGGGTTCAAGACCGTCTCTCCGGCCCGCTATCGCGTAACCCGCCGCAGCGGTTCAGAACCGGCCCGGCCTGAGGGGAGCTGCCAGATCAAGGGCAATATCAGCGCCAAGGGGGTCAAGATTTACCATATGCCGGGGCAGGAATTTTACGGCCGCACCCGCATCAGCACCCGCAAGGGCGAGCGTTGGTTCTGTTCCGAAGCAGAAGCCCACGGTGCTGGCTGGCGGCGGGCGCTGCGCTGATCACTCCACCCGGTAGGGCAGGGTGTCGCGCAGATGCGGGTCGACGACCAACTGCCGTTCCAGTGGCGGGACGGAGCGCTGGTGGCAATCCCGTCGCTCGCAAATGCGGCAGGAAATGCCAATTGGTTCAAAGGCATCGCTGCGGGTGACATCCAGCCCATCGGCATAGACGAGTGCCGCCGCATGGCGCACCTCGCATCCCAGTGAGATTGCATAACGCCGCACCGGCGCGCCGAACCGCCCCGCCGGCTTCGAGATGTCCCGCGCCAGACTGATATAGCGCACCCCGTCCGGCGTTTCGGCCAATTGGCGCAAGAACCTTCCCGGCGTTTCAAACGCGCGGTGGACATTCCAAAGCGGACAGGCCCCGCCAAAACGCGCGAATTGCAACCGGGTGGCAGAATGGCGCTTCGTGATCGTGCCCGCCTGATCGACCCGCACAAAGAAAAAGGGCACCCCCTTTGCGCCGGGCCGCTGGAGCGTCGAAAGCCTGTGCGCCACCTGCTCAATCGAGGCGCCAAAATGCCCAGCCAGCACCTCCAGATCATGGCGGCAGTCCTGCGCCTTTTGCAGGAATCGCCCATAAGGCAGTAGCGCCGCCCCAGCAAAGTAATTGGCCAACCCGATCTTGGCGATATCCCGGGCGGCGGCGCTGTGGAACCGGGCAAGATCAAGCGTTGCCTCCAACAGCGCGTCCTGCTGGGTCAGCGCCACCTGGAGCAACATTTGAAAGGTCTGCGTCTCAGGGGCTGCACGGGCCGACAGATGCAGCGTTTTGCGCGCGGGATCATAGGCGCGCAGGCGGTCGTCATCCTCAAAGATCACGGTCACGCCAGCGCGTTCAAGCGCGGTTGCCGCGGTCGCCCGCGTATCGTTACCGGTGCCCTCGCGGGTGGCAAAATGCTCTGCCGCGCGGTCGACGGCATCAATGTAATTGTCGCAATAGTGAAAGAAATCCCGCACCTCCTCCCAAGGGGAGGGCATCGCCCGAGCGTCCTCGCGGCCCAAGGCTTCGTCCAGCGAGGCCAGTCGTTCATGCACCTGCCGGTAGCTTTGGTGCAGGGCGAGAAACGCATGGGCCAGACCCGGCGCGTTGGAGGCGGTGAGGCGCAGATCGGCCACCGGGGGTGTCTTTCCGGCGAAGATCGGATCGGCCAGCGCCTCGCGCAGATCGCTCACCAATCGCTCTCCATCTCCGCTGGAAAGCTCGGTCACGTCGAGCCTGAACTCCGACGCCAGTGCCAGCACCACATTGGTACTGACGGGCCGGTTGTTGTTCTCCATTTGGTTGAGATAGGGCAAGGAGACGCCAAGCCGGGCGGCGAAGTCTTTCTGCGTCAGCCCCGCACGGGTGCGGGTCTCTCGCAGTTTCACACCGGCATAGAGTTTCTGGATCGCCATCCGCGCACCTTTGCAAATTTGCATTTCGCGGCAGCGTAGCTTTGCAAACCCCCGCTCGCAAGCCCGAGGCGGGGGTACTGCTAGGTTAAAGCCCCAAGGCTTTCTCGCGCCGGATCACCACCCAGATGGAGGCGACCGAGGCGATGGCGGTCAGCAGCATCAACCACAATAGCGGATAGGCCCCCGTCTCTGGCGTGAGAAGGGCCCCGGCCAGCGCGCTCAGCGCCGCGCCACCGACGATCATAATCGCCCCGCCAAGCCCAGAGGCCGTGCCCGCCAGATGCGGGCGCACCGACAGCATCCCGGCCGTGGCGTTGGGAATGCACAGACCATTGCCCAGCCCCACCAGCGTCATCAGCCCGAAGAAGCTGAGCGGGGAGCCGTATCCCGCAAGGAAAATCAACAGCGAAACCGTGCCGCCCACGGCATTTGAGATGCAGCCCCAGAGCACCAGCGTATTGACGCCAAAGCGGGTCGCGGTGCGCGCGGTGATGAAGTTGCCGATGAAATAACCAATCGCGGGCGCGCCGAAATATAGGCCCAGCACCGCAGGCTCCATCCCAAAAACCACGGTGCCGACGAAAGGCGCGCCGCCAAGATAGGCAAAGAAAGCGCCCGAGCAGAAGCCCGTCGCAAGCGCATAGCCCCAAAACCGCGGCGAGCGGAGCAGTTCAGGGTATTCGCCGAACTGCTGGCCCAGCGATTTGCCACTGGCGCGGGCTGTTTCGCCCAAATCCGCCCAAGCCACCCAGAACACCAGCCCGCCGAGGATCAGCATCGCCCAAAATGACGCCTGCCAGCCAAACCCCTGCTCCAACAAGCCGCCCAAAGCCGGGCTGATCATCGGCACCAGCGCCATGCCCATGGTGACATAGCCGATCATGGAGGCCGATTCGTCTTGGGTATAAAGGTCGCGGATCACCGCACGGCTCAGCACCATCCCCGTGGCGATCACGGCCTGCGCCATACGAAAGACGAGGAACACGGCAATGTTCGGGGCCAGCAAGCAGCCGACCGTGGCGGCAAGGAACAGGCCCAGCCCCCAAAGCATCACGCGCCGCCGCCCGAGGTTGTCGGATATCGGCCCAATGAAGATCTGCAGTATGCCACTGAAGAACAGNTAAAGCGGCACCGAAAGCTGAATCACCGCNTAATCCGTGCCAAAATGCTCTGCCATCTTCGGCAGGCTGGGCAGAAAGATGTTCATCACCATGGCCGAAAGCCCGGCCAGCAGGATCAGCGTTGAAATATGGGGCGGGGTCGTCCGATCTAGATANCGGACTTTGGGGATATNGCTCATGCAAATGCAAGTAGTCGGGGGCATGGGAAATGTCCATGTTAACTAGATTGTTTNGCAACTTTTCATTTTGCTTAAGTTCGCCTGTATTGATTTTGCAAATTTGCAAAATTGCTCTTTGGTCAGTTGCGCTCCTCCGATAGACTGGTCGAAATCACAATAGGGGTGCGTCATGAAAGACATTCTCGAACAACTGGAGCGGCGCCGCGAAGATGCGCGTTTGGGCGGCGGTCAGGCACGGATCGATGCGCAGCACGGTCGCGGCAAGCTCACCGCACGGGAGCGTGTCGATCTGCTGCTCGACGAAGGCTCGTTCGAGGAATTCGACATGTTCGTCACCCACCGCTGCACCGATTTCGGCATGCAGGATCAAAAGCCCGCAGGTGATGGTGTGGTTACGGGCTGGGGCACGATCAACGGCCGCCTCGTCTATGTTTTCAGTCAGGATTTCACCGTCTTCGGCGGCTCCCTTTCGGAAACCCACGCCCAGAAAATATGCAAGATCATGGACATGGCGGTGCAGAACGGCGCGCCCGTGATCGGCATTAACGATTCCGGCGGCGCACGTATCCAAGAAGGCGTGGCAAGCCTCGCGGGCTATGCCGAGGTTTTCCAGCGCAACATCGAAGCCTCCGGTGTGATCCCGCAGATCAGCGTCATCATGGGCCCCTGCGCGGGTGGCGCGGTCTACTCGCCCGCGATGACCGACTTCATCTTCATGGTCAAAGACAGTTCTTACATGTTCGTCACCGGCCCCGACGTGGTGAAAACCGTCACCAACGAAGTCGTCACCGCCGAGGAATTGGGCGGCGCCTCGACCCACACGCGCAAATCCTCTGTCGCCGATGCAGCGTTCGAAAATGACGTCGAAGCGCTGGCCGAAGTGCGCCGCCTCGTCGATCTGCTGCCCGCCAACAACCGCGAGAAACCCCCGGTCCGCCCCTTCTTCGACGATCCCAACCGGATTGAACCCTCGCTCGACACGCTAGTGCCGTCGAACGCCAATACCCCCTATGATATGAAGGAACTGATCCTCAAACTGGCGGATGAGGGCGACTTTTACGAAATCCAAGAAGAATTCGCCAAGAACATCATCACCGGTTTCATCCGTCTTGAAGGCCGTACCGTCGGCGTGGTCGCCAACCAGCCGATGGTGCTGGCGGGCTGCCTCGACATTGATAGCTCGCGCAAAGCGGCCCGTTTCGTGCGGTTCTGCGATGCTTTCGAAATCCCGATCCTGACCCTCGTGGATGTGCCCGGCTTCCTGCCCGGCACCGGTCAGGAATTCGGCGGCGTCATCAAACACGGCGCGAAACTGCTCTTCGCCTATGGCGAGGCGACCGTGCCGATGGTCACCGTCATCACGCGCAAAGCCTATGGCGGCGCCTATGACGTGATGGCTTCCAAACACCTGCGTTCGGATTTCAACTACGCATGGCCCACCGCCGAAGTCGCCGTGATGGGGGCCAAAGGCGCGACAGAGATCATCCACGGCAAGGATCTGAACGATCCCGAAAAGATCGCCAAACACACGAAGGATTACGAAGACCGTTTCGCCAATCCCTTCGTCGCCGCCGAACGCGGTTTCATCGACGAGGTGATCCAGCCCCGCAGCACCCGCAAACGGGTCGCCCGCGCCTTCGCGTCACTACGCAACAAAAAAGTGCAGACCCCGTGGAAGAAACACGACAACATTCCGCTCTGAGCACCATCATGCAGCTTCATCCTTTCTTAAATACCGATCCCACCGAAGCCGCGCGCGGAACCCTCGGCGNNCTGGGTGGTTTTCCTTGCAAAGGAGGNCCNGATCATGCCGAATTCATCNATCAAGGACGAAGAGACCTACAAGTCCCTGCGCGAGGATGGGGCGAGCAAGGAGAAAGCCGCCCGCATCGCCAATGCGCAGGCCAACGACAGCCAGCATCCCGGCAAGAAGGGGGGCAAACAGCCGCCCTACGAGGATTGGACCAAAGACGACCTCTACGACCGGGCGCAGGAACTCGGGATCGAGGGGCGTTCGGATATGGACAAGGACGCACTGATCGACGCTTTGCGCAATCACTAGGCGCTCTGCTGCGCCGGGCTTGCCTGCCCGCTTTGCTGGCGGGGGGGCTCACGTCTCCAGCACGGGCGATTGACGTNCCNTCNGGGCAAGNGATTGACTTGCAAGAGGTTCTTGTCGAGGAGCTGGGTGGTGAGACCTGGCTTCGCTTTCGGTTCATCGCGCCGCAGATCGCCAAAGGGCCGGAGGCCATCGCCTATGACCTCGCCGCTCCGGACATGGAGCATCTCTGCGCGGTGGTCGCCCTCCCTTACATGACCGAACATGCGCTTGCGGGGCAGGTGATCGTCGTCTCCCTTGCTGACCGCCCGGTGGAATTCGGCGCGGCCGACCCCGAAGCGACCCAATATTTCGAAGCTTTCCGTGCCCAAGATGACGCTTGCATCTGGGAGGGTTTGTGATGCGCGGGCAATATCTTGCAAGAATCCGCCGATGCCCCAATTGGATTGATGCTTTGGAGTCACAACGCGACCGATTGCGCTTGCAACCATATCCATTGCTATGTGAATCGCATATGATGCGGTCAAGGAATACCCACGTATCCCTTACCTCAGAACCCGGGCTTGGCCGGCATGTTGTTGCGTCAGGTTCATTTAACATTAATAGGAGATATACATGTCCAAGAGCATCAAGTTGCTGGCAGCTATCGGTTTCGTCGCAGCTGTTTCGGCCTGCGCACAGCAAGAAGAAGAGTTCGTCGTGGTTGAGCCCGAGCCCATCTCGGTCGAGCCCGTCTACACCGGCAAGTACAAATAATGCCGTTGCAGGGCAGGCGTTTGCGCCTGCCCTGATCCCAGCCACCCCTGCAACCGGGAGGGGTGTCTGATGCCCGCCTATATGCTGAAACATCGCGGGTTCCCCGGGCGACTGCCCGGCACCGATTTCCAATTCACAATTCGCCGTCCGAACCCCAAGGGGGTCACGCCGATCACCCGGCGTGAGCGTCGCCCTGACCGCCGGGCGCCGGACCGTCGTGCTGACACCGCTTTTGTCAAAGCCCTGTGGGAAGCCTTTGGCGAGCATCCTTTCGAGCGCGGCAATCTGGATGCGGGCCGTCTGTCGTGGCTCTTTGGCCGCGAGGTGCTGCCGGCCACTGATCCCTTCGACCCCGCCGATTACGAAGCTTTGCTTGTGCTCGATGTGGCCGCAGCCCGTGCCGCCTTCCCCGAAGCTTTCGAGGGTTGATCGGCATGATGTCGCCCCGCCTCTACGCAGATCAGCACAGCCTTGCCGAAGTCCGGCCGCCTCAAAGGGCGTGCTTGGCGCGACAGCCGGTCTTGCCGCATGTGGCAACACCATCGGCGAACAGGGTTTGGGCGGCGCAGCCGTCGGCGCAGGCGCGGCAGCCGTCACAGGTGGGTCGCTGGCGCAGGGCGCAGCCATCGGCGCCGCAGCTAACGTCGGTTATTGCCAGCTTAACCCCGGCAAATGTAACTGATCTCGCCCCATTAACCGCTCTGCCTGCCATCGGCGCGGGCAGGGCGGTTTCCCCCTCCATCTTTATCTCTACAGGCACCCGCGCAGCTTTGGCTGACGCGGCATTTTGCGTGGCCTGTTACCGTCAAAGGAACTGCTGATGTTTGACAAGATCCTCATTGCCAACCGGGGCGAAATCGCCTGCCGCGTGATCAAGACCGCCAAGAAGATGGGTCTGACCACCGTGGCGATCTATTCCGATGCGGATGCGCAGGCGCTGCATGTGGAAATGGCGGATGAGGCCATTCACATCGGCCCGCCGCCCGCGAACCAGTCCTATATCGTCATCGACAAGGTGATGGAGGCCGTGAAGCAATCCGGCGCGCAGGCGGTCCATCCGGGCTATGGTTTTCTAAGCGAAAACAGCAAGTTTGCCGAGGCGCTTGACGCTGTAGGCGTGGCTTTCGTCGGCCCGCCCGTTGGCGCCATTGAAAAGATGGGCGATAAGATCACCTCCAAAAAGATTGCTCAGGAGGCGGGTGTCTCGACCGTGCCGGGCTATATGGGTCTGATCGAAGACGCCGACGAGGCCGTGAAAATCTCCAACGAAATCGGCTACCCGGTGATGCTCAAAGCCTCGGCTGGCGGCGGCGGCAAGGGCATGCGGATCGCTTGGAATGATGAAGAGGCCCGCGAGGGTTTCCAGTCGTCCAAGAACGAGGCCGCGAACTCCTTTGGTGATGACCGTATCTTTATCGAAAAATTCGTCACCCANCCCCGCCACATTGAAATTCAGGTGCTTTGTGACGCGCATGGCAATGGCGTCTATCTGGGCGAGCGGGAATGTTCGATCCAGCGCCGCAACCAGAAGGTTGTCGAAGAAGCGCCGAGCCCTTTCCTTGACGAAGCCACCCGTAAAGCGATGGGCGAACAGGCCGTCGCTCTGGCGCAGGCCGTGGGCTACACCAGCGCGGGCACGGTGGAATTCATCGTCGATGGCGACAAGAATTTCTACTTCCTTGAGATGAACACCCGCCTTCAGGTGGAGCACCCGGTNACNGAACTNATCACCGGNGTNGATCTGGTCGAGCAGATGATCCGCGTCGCCAATGGCGAGAAACTGTCGATCACNCAAGANGANGTGACCCTGACCGGTTGGGCCATCGAAAACCGGCTCTACGCCGAAGACCCTTACCGTGGTTTCCTGCCGTCCATTGGCCGTCTGACCCGCTACCGCCCGCCGCAGGAAGTGGCCGCCGGCCCGCTGCTGGAGCAAGGCACATGGCAGGGCGATGCACCGAGCGGCGAGATGGCCGTGCGCAACGATACCGGCGTCTATGAGGGCGGCGAGATTTCGATGTATTACGATCCAATGATCGCCAAACTCTGCACATGGGCCCCAACCCGGGCCGAGGCGATTGAGAAGATGCGCGTGGCGCTCGACAGTTTCGAGGTCGAGGGCATCGGGCACAACCTGCCGTTCCTCTCTGCCGTGATGGATCACCCGAAGTTCGTCTCGGGCGAGATGACCACTGCCTTCATCGCCGAAGAATACCCCGAAGGTTTCGAGGGTGTGACCCTGCCTGAGGGCGAGCTGCGCCGCATCGCTGCGGCCTGCGCTGCGATGCACCGCGTCGGCGAAATTCGCCGCGCGCGTGTCTCGGGCCGGATGGACAACCACGAGCGCAAGGTCGGTAGCGATTGGAACGTCAAGCTGCAGGGTGAAAACTTTGATGTGGTCACCAAGGCCGATCCCGAGGGGGCGACGGTGGCTTTCTCCGACGGCAGCGAAATGCGGGTCAGCGGCGATTGGACACCGGGCGACCAACTGGCCGAGATGACTGTTGATGGCGCGCCTTTGGTGCTGAAGGTTGGCAAAATCTCTGGCGGTTTTCGCATCCGCACCCGCGGCGCGGATCTGAAAGTCCATGTCCGCACCCCGCGTCAGGCGGAACTGGCGGCCCTCATGCCCGAGAAGCTGCCGCCCGACACCTCCAAGATGCTGCTCTGCCCGATGCCGGGTCTGGTGGTGAAACTCGACGTTGAAGTAGGTGACGAGGTCCAAGAGGGCCAAGCGCTCTGCACCATCGAGGCGATGAAAATGGAGAACATCCTGCGCGCCGAGAAGAAGGGCGTGGTGAGCAAGGTCAACGCTGGCGCGGGCGACAGCCTTGCGGTGGACGATGTGATCATGGAGTTCGAATAGGGTGCGATGCGCTGGCGATCAGGGCGGGCAGGGCGCGGGGCATCAACGGATGACGTCGCGCTCCTTTGCCTCTCTGATTTCACGCTGGCGCAGCGGCATCTTGTCGATGCTGCGGGTGATTTCGCGCACGTCCCATGGAAAGGGTTTGCGCAGCTCGATCTGGCCTTCCTTGTCGACCAGCACCAGCATGAAGCCCCGCGGGCGCATCCGCAGCCTGAGCGCGCTGCGCGCGGTAGGGTCGGTATCGGTCAGCACGATGACATCGCGCAGCCGCAACTCTTCCTCGCGGTCGCGGAGGTATTCCATCTGCGCGACATATGCTGGATCGTTCTCGGAATTGGCAAAGACCAGAACGGGCCGCTTTTTCCATTGGAAGGCGCTGAGATCGGCCATATCGGCGGGCAGGAACAGCGGATCCTCCATGGGGGTATCGGCCCCTTGGGCAATCGCTGTGCTGGCGATCAATCCTGCAAAAACTAGTGAGATCAAACGTTTCATCAAGGCTCCTGTCCCTTCAGATATAGGGGGCCTGTACCATTTTGCGAAGGGCAAAGCGCCGCAGGGGGCATTTATCCCCGTGAGGGCGCGCCCCGTGACAATTCAGCCGCCGGTGATGCGCAGGCCCATGCCTGCCGCCCGGCGTTAAGGGAGAAGGACAAGCATATGACATCCGACCAAAAGGACGCCAAGACACGCTGGCAGGAACTGGCCACGGGCGAATTGCGCGGACGCAGCCTTGATGATCTGACGTGGAAGACGTTGGAGGGGATCGACGTACAACCGCTCTATACCGCCGACGACGTGAACGGGCTGGAGCATCTCGGCAGCATTCCCGGCGAAGCTCCGTTTACGCGCGGCGTGAAGGCGACGATGTACGCGGGCCGTCCTTGGACGATCCGGCAATATGCGGGTTTTTCGACGGCTGAGGAATCCAACGCTTTCTATCGCCGTGCGCTGGCCGCCGGGCAGCAGGGTGTTTCGGTTGCTTTCGATCTGGCAACGCACCGGGGCTATGACAGCGATCACCCGCGCGTTGAGGGCGATGTCGGCAAGGCCGGTGTGGCCATCGATTCGGTTGAGGATATGAAAATCCTCTTCGACGGCATCCCACTGGATCAGGTGTCGGTCTCCATGACGATGAACGGCGCGGTGATCCCGATCCTCGCCAATTTCATTGTCGCGGGCGAAGAGCAGGGCCATGACCGTGCCAAGCTCTCGGGGACGATCCAGAATGACATCCTCAAGGAATTCATGGTGCGCAACACCTATGTCTACCCGCCGGAACCGTCGATGCGGATCATCGGGGACATCATCGAATATACCTCGGATCATATGCCGAAGTTCAACTCGATCTCGATCTCGGGCTACCACATGCAAGAGGCGGGCGCGAACCTCGTGCAGGAACTGGCCTTTACCATCGCGGACGGGCGCGAATACGTGCGCACGGCGATTGCGGCAGGCATGGATGTGGACCGTTTTGCACCGCGCCTGAGCTTCTTCTTTGCCATCGGCATGAACTTCTTCATGGAGGCCGCCAAACTGCGCGCCGCGCGTCTGCTTTGGTCGCGGGTCATGGAGGAGTTCGAACCGAAAAACCCCAAGTCGTCGATGTTGCGCACCCATTGCCAGACCTCTGGCGTGAGCCTCGCGGAACAGGACCCCTACAACAACGTGGTGCGCACCGCTTACGAGGCGCTGTCCGCCGTGCTGGGCGGTACGCAATCGCTGCACACCAACTCGCTTGATGAGGCAATCGGCCTGCCGACGGAGCATTCTGCCCGCATCGCTCGGAACACCCAGCTGATCCTGCAAGAAGAGACCGGCATCACTAACGTCGTCGACCCGCTCGCGGGCAGCTACTACGTCGAGAAGCTGACCGCTGATCTGGCCGAAGCAGCGTGGAATCTGATCGAGGAAGTTGAAGAGATGGGCGGCATGACCAAGGCCGTGGCCTCCGGCATGCCGAAACTGCGCATCGAGGAAGCCGCGGCCCAGCGTCAGGCGGGCATCGACCGTGGCACCGAGGTGATCGTGGGCGTCAACAAGTACCGCCGCGACAAGGAAGAGCCGATCGACATCTTGGACGTGGACAACGTCAAGGTCCGCGCCGGACAGATCAAGGCGCTGGAACGCATCCGGGCCGAGCGGGACGACGCGGCATGCACCGCCGCCTTGGCGGAACTGACACGGCGGTCCGCCGAGGGCGGCAACCTGCTCGACGCGGCGGTTGAAGCCGCCCGCGCACGCGCCACAGTGGGAGAAATCAGCATGGCGATGGAGAAAGAATTCGGGCGGCACCGGGCCGAGGTCAAGACGCTCTCGGGCGTCTATGGCGCGGCCTATGAGGGCGACGCGGGCTTTGCTGACATCCAGAAATCGGTCGATGAGTTCGCCGAGGCCGAAGGCCGCCGCCCGCGTATGCTGGTCGTTAAAATGGGCCAAGACGGGCACGATCGCGGGGCCAAGGTGATTGCCACGGCTTTCGCCGACATCGGCTTTGACGTGGACGTGGGACCGCTGTTCCAGACGCCCGCCGAGGCCGCGCAGGATGCGGTGGACAATGACGTGCATGTCGTCGGCATCTCCAGCCAAGCGGCGGGGCATAAGACATTGGCACCGCAACTTATTCAGGCGCTGAAGGATGCAGGGGCCGAGGATATTCTGGTGATCTGTGGCGGCGTCATTCCGCAACAGGATTACAAGTTTTTGCAGGACGCGGGCGTCAAGGCGATCTTTGGCCCGGGGACGAACATCCCGACGGCTGCGCAGGATATCCTCAAGCTGATCCGCGAGACCCGGAAGTGATGCAGGCTGAAACGGGCGCGGCCCAAACGGGCCGCGCGATCCGCCCGGCAGGGCGGCGCGATGCCGCGGCCGTGGCTGATCTTTGGAACGGTATGATCCGCGACAGCCTGTCGACCTTTACCACCGACGAAAAGACGCCACAGGATATCACCGCCCTGATCGCCACCCGCGCCGACGCCTTTTGGGTGGCAGAGGATGCGGGGCAAATCATGGGCTTTGTCACCTACGGCAGCTTTCGGGGCGGGCCGGGCTACGGCGCGACAGTGGAGCATAGCATCGTGTTGTCGGACGCCGTACAGGGGCAGGGGCTGGGGCGCGGCTTGATGACGCGGGCGGTCGAGGCGGCTGCGGGGGAGGGCCATCATGTGATGGTCGCCGCGATCAGCAGCGCCAACCCTGGCGCCGTGATTTTTCATAAAAAACTAGGCTTTGCGCAGGTGGGCCGGATGCCCGAAGTCGGGCGCAAACACGGGCAATGGCTTGATCTGATCTTGATGCAAAAAACCCTGTCAGCATCCTGACTTCCCCGGTGCCAGCGGTTAAGCTGGGGCCGAATACCAAAGGGTCAGCCCATGTCGATTTGGACGCGCATCTCCGAAGCTTTGTCAGCCCTCACCGCGGGCGAGGGGCTGTCGGCNGTNTTTGACCGTCTGCGCAGCCCGCCNGAACGNTCGGTCGCCTTTACCATCGCAGTCATCGCCTTGGGCGCGAAGATGGCCAAGGCNGATGGGCTGGTGACCCGCGACGAGGTGACNGCCTTTCGCGANGTNTTCCANATTGCCGAAGGGGACCAAGACGGNGCNGCGCGGGTCTTTAACCTTGCGCGGCAGGATGTCACCGGGTTTGAGGAATACGCNAAACGCATCGCCAGCATGTTCAACGACCAGCCCGAGATGCTGCATGATCTGATGGAGGGGCTGTTTCACATCGCCATGGCCGATGGCATCTATCACCCGAACGAAAACGCCTTTCTCGAAGATGTGGCTGCGATCTTTGGCATGGGAGAGGAGGCTTTTGCCTCGCTCAAAGCGCGGTTCGTGCCTGATAGCTCGCCCCTGCCGCGCACAGTTCTGGGCATCGGCCCCCATGCCACGCTTGAGGAAGCCCGCAAGGCGTGGCGGCGGTTGGTACGGGAGAACCATCCCGACGCGCTGGTGGCGCGGGGCTTGCCGCAAGAGGCCATCAAAATGGCCGAAAAACGCATGATCGACATCAACCGCGCGTGGGAAACGATCTCGGGCAAACACGCTTGATGCGCATCGCGACCTACAATGTTGAGTGGTTCGCGAGCCTTTTTGACGATGACAATCAGCTTTACGACGACAGCGAATGGTCGTCGCGCTATCAGGTGACCCGTGCGCAGCAAACGGCGGCACTGGGGGTGGTTTTCGCGGCGCTGGATGCAGATGCGGTGATGGTGATCGAGGCGCCAAACCACGGGCGGCGGCAGTCGACTGTGGCCGCGCTTGAGCATTTCGCCGCGCGGTTTTCCCTGCGCGCGCGGGAGGCCGTCATGGGGTTTTCCAACGATACAGAGCAAGAGATTGCACTGCTTTATGACCCCGATAAGCTCACCGCCCGCCATGCGCCGCTGGCCGCTGCTGATGCCCCGCGCTTTGATCAGACACTACGGATTGATCTTGACGTGGATGCGACAGAGGATGCCGTGGTCTTCTCCAAACCGCCGCTGGAGTTGGGGGTGACCACGAAGGCTGGGTTTGCTTTTCAGATGATCGGCGCGCATCTGAAATCCAAAGCGCCCCATGGGGCCAAGTCCGAGGCCGATGTGCTGCGCATCGCCATCGCCAACAGGCGCAAGCAGTTGGCGCAGGCGATCTGGCTCAGGCGGCGGATCGATACGCATCTGGCGGCAGATCGGCCGGTGATGGTGATGGGTGATCTGAACGACGGGCCGGGGCTGGATGAGTTCGAGAGCCTGTTTGGGCGGTCTTCGGTCGAGATTGTGCTGGGGGAGGGGGCGGGGGCGCTCTTTGATCCGCATGCCAAACAGGCGCTTAGCCGACGTTTGGGGGCCGCGCCCACCAGCGCGCGGTTTTGGATCGCGCCCGAAGAACGCTTCCTTCAGGCGCTATTGGACTACATCATGGTCACGCCGCAAATTCAGGCCCGGGATGCCCGCTGGCGCATCTGGCACCCGATGGATGATCCCGCCTGCTGGCAAAACGTGGCCCTTCGCGGTGCGCTGCTGGCGGCGTCGGATCACTTCCCGGTGACGCTGGATCTCGACCTTTAGGCGGGCTTGTGCTCGTGCACCGGCAGAAGACTAGAAATCCCGAACGCGCCGCCTACATCAATTGCATGACACGTTTCATGCCCCTTATCGCCCTTTGCACGATGCTGCCGCTTGCGGCCCACGCGCAAGAGGACACCGAAGAACGCGGCCTCGGCTTGATGGAGCGCGGCGCGCAGATGTTCATGGACGGGATCATGGATGAAATGGGCCCGGTCATGGAGGGTTTCGAAGGCTTTAGCGAAGCCATGCGCCCCGCCCTGCGCGATTTTGCGCGCGAGATGGGGCCGAAGCTGACGGAACTGTTGGATGAGGTCGAAGACTGGAGCGCATACCAAGCGCCCGAGATGCAGCCCAACGGCGATATCATCATTCGCCGCAAGCCGGATCATCCGATGGTGCCACCAGACACGCCGACCGAGCCTGCCCCCCAGATCGACCTGTAACCCGGGCTATTTCGGAGGGCGTTTGCCGGTGCGCACATGGACTTCGGCGTCAAGCGATTTGGCGAGCGAGTTCAGTCGGGCCTCTGCGACCTCACCGAAAAGCGGCACCATGTCGGGGGTGAGCCACAGTTCCAACTGCTTTTTCTTGGGGAACCAGCGCAATTCGCCGCGCTGTTCGCCCTTGTCCATCCACAGCATCGCACCAAAGCGCATGGCCTTGCCAAGGATCTCGGCCTCCAACCGGGTCTTTTCGTCGACCATCTCATAAAGGTCTTCGAACCGGGTGTTTTCCCGTTTGTTGGAATAACGGTGCAGCAGCGCCAGCCCCAGATAAATCCGCTCCGCGTGTTTGAGCCCGCCAAGGTTGGCGCGGGTGGCGTTGTCAAAACAGGTCTCGGCCCGGTAGTCGGGATGCGCGCGCCAGCTGACATCATGCAGGAGGCAGGCCGCTTTGACCAACCGCCTGCGCGCATGCGGGGCAGAGCGGTAGAGCGGCAGGATGAAGTTATAGAGCACCTTACCAAAGCCGGGCATCCGCGCGTCTTTGGCCTCGGCGAAATAGCAGGCCTCAATCAGCGGATCACGGTCGCGCAGGCGTTGCGGCATCTGCTCATAGAGCATGCCTTCGCGGATGCCGTAGCTGGAAATGGCGATGTCTTTGGGGCGGAAGGTTTTGACCAGACGGCTCAGCACCTCAGCGGCGTAGGGCACCAATGACATCCGGCTCGACGACACGCCGCAGGCGCTGCGCAACTCTTCCAAATCAGAGGCTTGGATGAACTTCACTGTCTCCCGGACCGAGGTCACGGTCATGCGGTATTCATGCAGAACATGCAGCGGATAGCCCCGGCGGTACATGTCGATCCGCGCGATAGCGCGCCATGAGCCGCCTACAAGGAACAGCCGGTCGCGCTGGTTGCCCATCTTTTCCTGAAGGCCGGTGATGACCTCTTTGATATGGGCATGCCGCCCCTTGGCACCGCCCTTGAGATCGCGCAATTTCAGCGGCCCGAGTTGCGAGGTCACCCGCCGCCCGACGCGCCCACCAGAGATTTCCGCCAGTTCCATCGAAGAGCCGCCGATGTCGCAGACAAGGCCGTAAGCGCCGGGCCAGCCCAGCAGCACCCCTTGGGCCGAAAGCCGGGCCTCTTCCTCGCCGTCGATCACCCAGATGCGCAGGCCGGTTTCGCGCAGCACATCGGCGCAGAACTCGCGCCCATCGCTGGCATCGCGCACCGCTGCGGTGGCAACGACCGTGAGTTCCGACAGGCCCATGCCATCGGCAAGCTTGCTGAACCGCCGCAGCGCCGAGAGGGCACGGGCGCGGCCTTCGGGGGACAAGTGGCCCGTCTCAGACATGCCAGCACCCAAGGCACACATGATCTTTTCGTTATAGAAATAGGCCGGAGAGCGCGCCGCGCCGTCGAACACCACAAGGCGGACAGAGTTCGAGCCCACATCCACCACGCCCACCCGCGCCAGCGCGCGCGCGCCCGGATCCTGAAACAACGGTTTCGCGAAAAGGCCCAGTTCCGCCACGCCGGTCTCAGGGACGGGGGCGGCTCGGGAAGGGTCGGTCTGGTCTGCCATCAATGCTCCTGCGGGCCATCCGTTTGAAGGGATAATTGGCGCAGGGGCGCGGTGAGGTCAATTGCTAACGGACCTCTCCATAGGTCAATCCTCGGTATGGGTCAGCTTGGGCACATCCGACGCCCCCGCGCTGCCGCGCCCCGAGAGCGAGGGGTTTTCCATAAAGAAGCGGTGGCAGTTAAACGCGAACGTCCCCTCCGGCACGGCGGGCCGGGTGAATTTGCCATCCGGCCCCATGACCCAGCTTTGCGCCACGTCAGCCAGATTGGCCGCCATGATCTGGCTGGTGATCTGNGCCTTGACGGTCGGGTTCTCGATCTCNACCAAAGTCTCGACCCGGCGGTTGAGGTTGCGGCCCATCCAGTCAGCGGAAGACATGAAAACCCGCGCTTTTTTATGCGGCAGCCCGTGGCCGTTGCCGACGCAGACAATGCGACTGTGTTCCAGAAAACGGCCAATGATGGATTTGACGCGAATGTTGTCCGACAGCCCCTTAACGCCGGGGCGCAGCCCGCAGATGCCGCGAATGACAAGGCTGATTTCCACTCCCGCTTGGCTGGCATCATAAAGCGCGTCGATCACCTCGGCGTCGATCAGGGCGTTCATCTTGGCCCAGATCACGGCAGGCCGCCCGGCGCGAGCATGGTCAGCCTCGGTGGCGATCATCTCAAGCAGGCGCGGCTTGAGCGTGGTGGGGGAAATGGCGAGGTTTTCCAACTGCTCTGGCGGGGCATAGCCTGAGAGGAAGTTGAAGACTTTCGTGGCATCGCGCCCAAGGCTCGAGTCGCAGGTGAAAAGCGACAGATCCGTATAGATCCGCGCGGTGATCGGGTGGTAGTTGCCGGTGCCGTAGTGGGTATAGGTCACCAGTTGATCGCCTTCGCGGCGTACCACGGTCGAGATCTTGGCGTGGGTCTTGAGGTCGAGAAAGCCATAGACCACATGCGCGCCCGCGCGTTCCAAGCGGCGTGACTGGCGGATATTGGCGGCCTCATCAAAGCGGGCTTTCAGTTCAACCAAGGCGGTGACGGATTTACCATCCTCGGCAGCCTCGCAGAGCGCGCTGACAATCGGGCTGTCGCGCGAGGTGCGGTAGAGCGTCTGTTTGATCGCCACCACGTCGGGATCCCGCGCCGCTTGGGCAAGGAAGCGCACCACCATATCAAAGGTCTCATAGGGGTGGTGCAGCAGCATGTCCTTTTGCCGGATCGCGGCGAACATATCGCCATCGTGGTCGCTGACGCGCTCGGGCACACGCGGGGTGAACTGCGGCCACAGAAGGTCGGGCCGGGCGTCGGTTACCAGTTTCGACAGATCGGCGATGCCGAGCATGCCTTCGATTTCGATCACGTCTTGGGGCCGCACGCAAAGCTCGCGCATGACGACGGATTTCAGCTTTTCCGGGGCGCCGGCGGAATGGGTCAGACGCACGACCTCCCCCCGGCGGCGGCGTTTCAGGGCGACTTCGAATTCCCGCACGAGGTCTTCGGCCTCGTCTTCCACTTCAAGATCGCTGTCGCGCAGCACGCGGAATTCGAAATGCGCTTTGAGTTTGTAGCCCGGAAAGAGGTTGGGGATGTTGATGATCAACAGGTCTTCGAGCGGCAGGTAGCGCAGGCAACCATCGGGCGCGGGCAGGGGCACGAAGCGGTCGATCTGGCCGGGAATCGGCAGCAGCGCTTGCAGGGGGCGTTTGTCGCGGCTGCGTTCCAGTTGCAAAGCCAGCGCATAGCCGGTGTTGGGGATGAAGGGGAAGGGATGTGCCGGGTCAATCGCCAGCGGCGACAGCACGGCGAAGACTTGGTTGAGAAAGACCCCTTCGAGATGTTTGTGGTCCGCCTCGGTCAGGTCGGCGGCGCGTTCCAGCATGATGTTCTGCGCGTCCATCTCGGTCATGAGGTCAACCAGCACACGCTGTTGGGACATCATCAGGTTGCGCGCGTCTTCGTTGATCAGCACCAATTGCTCACCGGGGCTCAGCCCATCGGCGGCGGCGGTGGTATTGCCCGCTTGGGCCAGTTCGCGCAGCCCCGCGACCCGCACGGTATAGAATTCATCCAGATTGGTGGCTGAAATCGACAGAAAGCGCAGCCGTTCCAGCAGCGGCACGCGCGGGTTCTCGGCTTCTTCCAGCACCCGCCAGTTGAAGTCGAGCCAGCTTAGCTCACGGTTAAAGAAACGGCCCGGCCCGGCGGTATCAAGCTCGGGCAGATCGGTGGCGGGCGGAAAGGGCGCTTGCAGGAAATCAGCTTGGGTCATGCGGGCCTCATGACATTGGAATGTAACGGGTTTGCGAAGGCTTGCGTTAATTATTCCAGTATCACGCGCGGGGCGGGGCGATGTCCAGCACCTGCGCGGCCAGTGCGCGGGTCAACGGGCGCTTCTGCGCAAGGCTGGCGGCATCCAGCCGGTCGACCAGCGCGATGGCAGCGGCAAAGGAACGATCCATCCGGGTCATCAGGTAATTGATCAGTTCCGGTTTTGGCGTCAACTGCCGGTCGGCCAGAAGCTTGACCAGCAGTGCGGAAAGCAGTGCGTCATCGGGGGCTTCCATTTCGACCATCGTGGCGCCGCGCATCCGGCTGACCAGATCGGGCAGCGTCAGCCCCCAATGGGCCACCGGCCCCGTGCTGGTGAGCAAAAGCGCCTGCCCCTCGGCCAGTACGAGGTTGTGCAGGTGAAACAGGGCCGTTTGCGCTTCTGCGTTCCCGGCGATCAGATGGACATCTTCGACGGCGAGGGGGCCGCGGGCGAGGGCGGGAATGTCGGCCTCCAGCAGGTCGGCAGCACTGATGATGCGGGCGCCCGACAAGTCCGCCCAAACATGCGTCAGATGCGTCTTGCCCGAGCCTTGTGGCCCGGTCAGCGCCAGCTTGCCGCCCGCCCAACCGCGCCAGCCGTCGATCATCGCCATCGCCATGGCGTTGGAGGGGGCGACAAAGAATGCGTCGCGGCCCAGAGCCGTCCGGCTGGGCAGGTTCAACCCGAGTTGGTGGGCCATGTCAGCGAATGTCCTCGTCGACGGTCGTTTCAGGCTCGCGGCCCATGTAGAGCACGCTTTCACGGTAGCGCGCCGTGGCGAAACGCGCGATCACCCCGATGGCGGCGGCCACGGGCACCGCGACCAGCAGCCCGACGAAGCCAAAGAGTGTGCCGAAGACCGACAGCGCCAGCAGCAGCCAGACCGGGTGCAGCCCGACGGAGTTGCCGACCAGCTTCGGGGTTAGCAGATTGCCCTCGACGATCTGGCCCAGCACAAAGATNCCCGCNACCAGCCCGATCGACACCCANTCGCCCCAGAATTGGAACAGCGCCAGCCCGATCGCCAGCGCCCCACCGATCAATGCGCCAAGGTAGGGAATAAAGGTGACCAAACCGGCCACGAAACCGACGACGAGGCCGAACTGTAGCCCCACCAGCATCAGCGCCACGGCGTAATAGGTGCCAAGGATCAGGCAGACCGTGCCCATGCCACGCACGAAGGAGGCGAGCGTCGCGTCGATCTCCCGCGCCAATTGCCGGATCGTCGGCGCATGGTCGCGCGGCAGCAGCCGGTCAATGGCCGCGACCATGCGGTCCCAGTCGAGCAGCAGATAGACGGCGACCACGGGGACGATGACGAACAAGAGCAGGATGTTGATCAGCGAGGCAAAGGAGGCCAGTGCGGTTTGAAACAGCTCACCACCGCGTTCTTGGATCGTCGTGCCCAAGGTGGTCAGCGAGGTGCGCAGCGTCGAATCGTCGTCCAGCAGCGAGGGGAAGCGGTCGGTGATGAAATCGGTAAAATTGCGAGTGACCTTGGGCGCGGTCTCGATCAGGTTGACGGTTTGGTTCACCAGCGTCGGGATGACCAAAAGCGCCATCAGCACGAAGATCAGAAGGGCCGCCACGGTGATCAGCGCGGTGGCCATCACACGGCTCAGCCCCAGTCGCTCCAGCCGGTCGGCCACCGGATCGAGGAAATAGGCAATTGCCCCGCCCAGCAGGAAGGGCAGCAGCACATCGCCCATGAACCACAGTGCCACCATGAACACCGCCGCAGCGATGCCCCAGTATTTCAGTTGGTCTCGGATTGGCAGGGCCATGATGCTCTCCGGCAGGGAATGTTCTCACATCGCCCATGTGGCGTTTCGTTTCAAGTCTTGGCTGCTTGACTTGGGGGAGATCGGGCGACCATCGCAGCAGCACGTCGTCCGTTTTGTACAGGCCGCTCGAGAGATGGGCGCTGTGCGCCGCGGGTGGCCAAGCTCTCGCGCGGCCTGTGCGATGTGATTGTCTCGCCCCCTGACATGCACTAGTCAGGGGGCAATTCGCTCAATGAGGAAACACCATGCGTCTGTCCCAATATTTTCTGCCCGTGCTGAAGGAAAACCCTGCCGAGGCGCAGATCGTCAGCCACCGGTTGATGCTGCGGGCGGGGATGATCAAGCAATCCAGCGCGGGGATCTATTCTTGGCTGCCGCTGGGCTACAAGGTGCTGCGCAAGGTTGAAGAGATCGTGCACCAAGAGCAGCAGCGCGTGGGCCATATCCCGATGCTGATGCCGACGCTGCAATCGGCGGATCTGTGGAAGGAATCGGGCCGCTATGACGCCTACGGCCCGGAGATGCTGCGCATCCGCGACCGCCAAGACCGCGACATGCTCTATGGTCCCACCAATGAGGAGATGATCACCGACATCTTCCGCAGCCATGTCGGGTCTTACAAAGACCTGCCGCTGACGCTCTATCACATCCAGTGGAAATTCCGCGACGAGATCCGTCCACGTTTCGGCGTGATGCGGGGCCGCGAGTTCCTGATGAAAGATGGCTATAACTTCGACCTCACCAAAGAGGACGCGCTGCACGCCTATAACCGCCATCTGGTCAGCTACCTGCGCACCTATGAGCGGATGGGCTTGCAAGCGATCCCGATGCGCGCCGACTCCGGTCCCATTGGCGGCGATGACACGCATGAATTCCTCGTGCTGGCCGAGACGGGCGAATCGGAAGTCTTCTATGACAGCGAGATCACCGATCTGACCTTTGGCGACCGCGAGATTGACCCCAGCGATCACGACGCCTGCCGCGCTGTGCTGGATGAGTTCACCTCGCGCTACGCCCGCACCGATGAAACCCACGACCCCGAGCTTTTCGCCAAAGTGCCCGAAGACCGCCAGCGCACCGCGCGCGGCATCGAAGTGGGGCAGATTTTCTACTTCGGCACGAAATACTCCGACGCGATGAACGCCAAGGTGCAGGGCCCCGACGGCAAACAGGTGCCGGTCCATATGGGCAGCCACGGCATCGGCGTTAGCCGTCTGCTGGGCGCGATCATTGAGGCCAGCCATGACGACAAGGGCATTATCTGGCCCGAAGGCGTGACCCCGTTCCATGCGGGGATCGTCAACCTCAAGCAAGGCGACGACGAAGCCGATGCGGCCTGCGATGCGCTTTATAAGAGCCTCAAGGCGCTGGGCCTCGATCCGCTTTATGACGACCGCAAAGGCGGCGCTGGTATGAAATTTGCGACGATGGACCTGATCGGCCTGCCATGGCGCATCACCGTCGGCCCGCGCGGGCTGAAAAACGGCGTGGTCGAACTGACCAGCCGCCGCACCGGGGAAAGTGAAGAGCTGCCGCCCGAACAGGCGGTCGAAAAGCTGGCGAAAATCTACGCAGGCATCGCCTGAGGGCTACGATGATCCTGCGGGCGCTGACATTGGCCGGTGGGATTATAGGGGCAGGGATTGCCGCACAAGGCCCGGGGTTCACCCGGGCCTATGTGTTTGAGCTAGAAGCCGCAGAGCGAACGCTCTCCGGTGTTGTAGCGCATTTTGATGCTGCCGCCCGCACCGCCGGGCTTGACCGAGAGGCCGCGCTTGCGCGGCTGCGTGGGTCGGCCTTGTTGGAACGCCGACGTATCGATCTGACCCGCAACATCGAAAGGCACATGGCGCTTGAGGCGCAGGTGCCGCGACAGCAAACGGCGGGTCCGTTCCTACGCAGTTATTACCTGTTACGCGCACCTGACGCAGAAGCGTTGCGCGCAACCGTGCAGAAGTTTTCGCTCACCGCGCCGCGCAGCCGTGCCGAATTGATCTTCGCCACCATAGGCTTCATCGCCGGAGCCGCCTTCGCGCGGGTGCTCCTCTGGCTGCCCACATGGCCCGCGCGCTTCCGCCGCCGGGCATTGCGTTCTTGACCCTTCTGGGGCAAAGCCTCAGGTTGCGCGCACCTCAGACCGGAGCCCTCCCGCATGGCCAGCAAACCCACACGCACCGCCCCATTCGCGGCCTTTGAATGGATGATCGCTTGGCGCTACCTGCGCGCCCGCCGCGCCGAGGGCGGGGTGAGCGTGATGACATGGATCAGCCTGATCGGCATCACGCTCGCGGTCTTCGCACTGATTGCCACGCTGTCGGTTCGCTCAGGGTTTCGCGCCGAATTTGTCGACACGATCCTTGGCGCCAACGCGCATGTCACGGTTTACACGATGGGCGAGGTGCAAGAGACCGGCCAGATCGACCGCACCATCGCCAACTATACCGAAATGGCCGCCGAGGTTGCGAAAGTGCCCGGCGTGACCCGCGTGGCCCCCTTGGTGCGCCAGCAGGTCATGGCGAACCGGCGGCAGTCCAACGCGGGCGTCGAGGTCTTTGGCATCGCATCGGATGATCTGATGACCATCCCCGGCATCCAGCCCTCGGAACGGTCATTCGGTGACATTGGTCGGTTTGAGGAAGGCATCGCCATCGGCAGCGGCGTGGCGCAGAGCTTGGGCGTGCAGGTCAGTGACACGATCAAGCTGATCTCGCCCAATGGGGTGAAAACTGCCTTTGGCACCAGCCCGCGGGTGAACGGTTATGAGGTCGTCTATATCTTCTCAGCCGGTCGCTATGATATTGATAAGACACGTGTCTATCTGCCGATCGCCGAGGCGCAGAGCTTTTTCAACCGCGAGGGCGTCGCGGATGAGTTGGAGGTTATGGTCGAAGACCCCGAAAGCGTTGACGCCATGGCGCCGGCGTTGATGCAGGCGGCGGGCGACCGGGCGCAGGTCTGGACGTGGCGCGATGCGTCCGGCTCGTTCCTTTCGGCGCTGGATATCGAGGACCGGGTGATGTTCGTAATCCTCTCGGTGCTGGTGTTGATCGCCGCGATGAACATCGTCTCGGGGCTGATCATGCTGGTCAAGAACAAGGGCCGCGACATTGGCATTCTGCGCACCATGGGGCTGTCTGAGGGCTCGGTGCTGCGGGTGTTCTTTATCTGCGGCGCGTTCACGGGGATCATCGGCACCGCCGCGGGCGTGGTGCTGGGCGTGCTCTTTGCGATCTACGTCGACCAGATTTTCGCCTTCGTGAACTACCTCAGCGGCGGCAATGCTTGGGATGCCTCGATCCGCGGCATCTACTTCCTGCCCGCGAAACTGCAACTGGGCGATGTGCTCTCTGCCGTGGGGCTGTCGCTCGGGCTGAGCTTTGTCGTGACGATTTTCCCCGCCCGCCGCGCGGCGCGGATGAACCCTGTGGAGGCCCTGCGCTATGAATGATCCCGTCCTGCGCCTGACCGGCATCTCCAAAGCCTACAACCCCGGCGCGCCGAATGAGGTGCAGGTGCTACGCGGCATAGACCTGACGGTCGCGCCCGGTGAAGTCGTGGCACTGGTTGCCCCTTCGGGCGCGGGCAAGTCGACCCTGCTGCACATCGCGGGGCTGCTGGATACGGCTGACAGCGGCACGGTTGAGATCGCGGGCGATGACCTGACGGGGCAGAGCGACCGCAAGCGCACCGGGGTGCGCCGGGCGGATGTGGGCTTTATCTATCAGTTCCACCACCTGCTGCCCGAATTCACGGCGCTGGAAAACATTGTGCTGCCGCAGCTTGCCAATGGCGTGGCCCGCAAGGTGGCCGAGGCACGGGCGCGTGATCTGCTGGCACAGGTGGGCATCGCCGAACGCGCCGACCACCGCCCCGCCGCCATGTCGGGCGGTGAGCAGCAGCGGGTGGCCTTTTGCCGGGCGCTGGCCAATGCGCCGCGTCTGCTGCTGGCGGACGAGCCCACGGGCAACCTTGATCCCTCGACCTCGGATCAGGTGTTTGCGGCGCTGATGGCGCTGGTGCGCGGCACGGGGCTTTCGGCGGTGATCGCCACGCATAACCTTGAACTGGCCGCGCGGATGGACCGACAGATCCGGCTTGAGGCGGGGCAGCTGGTGCCGGTCTGAGCCGAGACGGGGTTACCGGCAGATATTTTCAAGCTCGACCCCGTCCCAAGGCAGGCCCACGTCATAGGGGCGGCTCTGGGGCAGAGGGGCCACGGGCATGACCTCGGACAGCATTGCGTGCAACCGTTTGGTGCGCGGCGCCTGCGGGTCGAGCGCGCGGCAGCAGACGAATTCCTCAACGATTGAGCCCTGCTGCTCATAGCCGAAATCAAGGAAGCGCGGCTGGGTGTCGACCTCGAAAAGATAAGGGTCCGGGCTGGTGAACTGCTCGGAGGCCGCGCGCAGGGGCGAATAGGCGGTAAGCTTGCGGTTCTGCCATTGCCAGACATGGGTGATCTCATGCGCGAGCAGCATCGCAGCGATCAGCCCGATGCGGTCGGGGTGATCGGGGAGGTAGTCTTCGAGGTACCAGTCCTTGTCGAAAAGCAGGTTGTTCCACAGGGCCACGGCGGCGGGTTTGGAAGTCACGGTGTCGCCCTCCTGCGGCGGCAGGATGCGCTCGCGGCAGGTGGTGCGCGGGCGCGGCTTGCGGGTGAAGGTAACGGCGCGGGTCGGGGCACCGTCGTGCAAGCGCACGCGGTCGTAGTCGACAGAGGTGCCGTGGATGGTGGAGAGGTAGGCGCGCTCGTTCTCCGTCAGCGGACGACCGCAGGCGGTGAGGAGGAGGAGAAGGAGGAGGGCGCGGATCATGGGGGGAGTTAGGACCGGTGTGGGCGGCGGATCAAGGGGGAAGTTGGGGATAGGTGCTGACGTTGCGAGTAACTGCTGGTGCGGTCCCGACCTGTTGTTGTGTAGGAGCCCCTTCCCCATGGGGGGAAGGGGAGGGGCTATGCGCCAAAGGCGCATTGGATACGGAACGTATATGGCCTGCGATAATTGAATTAAAACGAGAGTGTCCGATCTTTTGTGTAACTGCGAACTGGTCCATGCTTCCTGAGAGGAGCAAGGACGATGACCATATCCAAGGAACTGCTGGACGAACTACTG
>FUFK010058130.1_pt1 | contig 62272 bp, 67 predicted proteins | sample 1021851 | NCBI WGS metagenome assembly FUFK01 (sample SAMEA51879418, study PRJEB19060) | metagenome
AGATTGAAGCAGAATATATGAGTATGATTGTTCTTAGCATTGACTACCCTGAAATCCATGAATTAGTAAAGTCACAGGAAGTCAGTTCTTCATAGCAAAAAAATCACATCCTAAAGTCAAGTGTCTCTATTCCAATTATCATTTCGATCTCTTAGAGACACTTGAATTTAACCATTTTACTTCTCGAAAATCCTTAGATCCTTCTCTCCAGGCAGACTCCATCACCACAAAGTCCGACAGGTTCCTAACATCTGAATGAATTGAGTTCTCTATTTCATTCTCCTTTTAAAATCACCCCTCCCTGAACCCAAGACTCCCTCATCCACCTCTGAGGTCTGGGTAGACAAAAGTGTTCTCTGAGACTCATCTCAAGTGTCTCCTCTGGTGAACACTTCATCTGAGTTGATAGTGATTGGATCGCACTTCTTACCTCTGGACTCAGATGGAACTGAGTCAACTCCAAGACAGTCTCATCTTCGGAAGGTATTTCTGTAGACATATTTCAGTCAAATAGTTCTGACTCATGTTAAGTTCTTCGGATTTCCGTTCTAGAAGTTCCTTGGTTTCTGGTTTCCAATAAACTGAATGTCTCACTCGTTCTTGTCCTTGTTTAGTCCTAATCATTAAATAGATCCTTTTCTTTGGAGGTAATGGTTCCTTCTTCATAGAGTTCATTGATGAGTCCACGAATAATAATGGAACGTGACATGAGGGAGGAACCTTTGTCCTCCATCGCAATATTCATGATTCCAATGGAACCAAGAATTCCTTGTGCATCCAACATTGAGTCTAATTTCTGACCCAGATCTTTGGATGATTTTCCCTGTTTGATCTTTTTGGATAATTTATTTCTNAGCAGGAACCCAAGAGACTTAATCATTCCTGAAGTGATAGTTACTTCAGGTATATGGGTTTTGAATGATTTCATTACTTTTATGGGACTGGGAATCTTTGGGTTCTAGATACAATTATCCTTTGGGTAGACTTGATTACACTCAGGGTGAACTCACTTCGTTCGTTCACATTCGGGTTACTTCGTAACCCTCATTACCCACTTTATGACTCATGATCTTTTATTGATGAACCCTAACATACTATATTTATATAAGTAGTTATCAGAGGAATGGGAAAAATAAACCCACTAACTTTGGAATTTTAGAAAATGACACTGAAAACTACTCCAATTCCTACTAGAAACTGGAAAATCACTAAAGATCCAGTTTCCGAAAGGGATTTGAAACGAAAAGAGTCGAAGCAGAGAGTTGATAGAAGAATATATTATCTCTGGTTTCATTTTTTGAAGTTATGTCTGGAACTAGAAAGTATAGGTCATATCTTTGAGAAGAGAGTTGGTGGAGGTAAAGTCATTCTAGGAGAAGGGAAATTAGTAAAAGTGAATAGGGACGAATATGTTGGATGGGACTTAGATAACCTGATGAGCATGAAATTCAATGAGTGGTTCTATGGGAATAATAAATGCGATCTGTTTAATGAGGATGGTTTTAAATACTCAGGCAGACCTCAATATCATTCACTTGTGAAGAAATTCAATGTCTTTATTCGTTATTTCAATGGAAAGACAGGTGACTATGACAAGGACATGAATCTATNTGAGAGAATTATTANGGTCTATGAGAANGAGAGGTTTGAGCAANTNAAACGTAATGATTCAAGAAGTCAGGGTAAGAGTCCTTTCAATAAATTGATTGATAAGGATGTGAAGGATTGTGAGAGAATTATCTTATCGGTATGTGAAGGGAGATTTCCAAAGTAAAATATTTCTTGATGATCTAGTTTTTCACAAATTATGACTGATGAATTCAATAAATCACTTTTACACCATCTTAAGTTTTATAATGATTTCAAAAAGAGACTAAAATAGAATCAAGGAACTTAATAAGAATTTCTATTCTATGATAAACCCTCGACTTCTAAATTTAAGAACAAGGAATCCTATAAGAGTTTGGTGATTGAGTTGGATTCAACTTGAAAATAAAAGGAAGAAATAATCAACTTTTTTATATCTTATTAAGATTTGTCATATTGATCAATATTAGCAAATTTCTAATCACACATTTTTGTTTCAAAATTTGCAGGCATAGTAATTTCCAACATTTCTAGATCAACTGAGTGTTCAATTTCTTCATGTTTTATGCCAGGAATCTGATGAACGCAATCACCTTCCTTTAATTTAAATTCACCTTCGTTTTCATATTTGAAAATTACCCATCCTTTAAGTATATAAACCATTTGAAAATCTAGATTATGAAAATGTAATCCAGAACCATCTTTTTCATGACCAGATACTGCTTTTATAACATGTGCATTTACTTTACCTTCTGTTGCATCTGCAATTCCTAAATCTCTGTATTTAAAGAATCCTCTTAATCCACTAGAAAAATCACCATCGTTTTTGTGAACATTGAATTTCATTTTTCTTCTTTAATTAAAGGATTAATTGAAAATTTGATGTTAAAGNATTTTTCTTATCAATTTTTCTATTTAAGACAAGTGTATTTATTTCTTTTTCNTCACTATTCATTTTTTTAAATAGAAAATCANATTCATTCAAAGGATGATTCTCAAAATAGAGTTGAGTAATTAATTTTATTTCAAATTCATCTCTAACTAGTAAATGAATGTGAGGTGGTCTACCAAAGTAAGCAACAGGAAGTATAGTTTTGAATTCAAAATTTCCACTCAAATTTGATTTTGTTTTTCCAAATCCTTGGAAATTCTTATCTCTTTTTTTTTGATCTGGAGCACTAGAGTGAATGTAAATACCATTGTTGTCAGTTTGCCAAATTTCTATTACTAGACCTGAAAGAGGTTTATCCTCAGAGTTAGTTATTTTTCCAAAAACATCTAATTTAATCCCTTCAGCATCCACTCCCTGTAAACCTATATTAACAAGATTATTGTCTAAATCATCAGGTTCCCAGTCAGGATAAAAAGGTCCTACTGATTGCCATGGGGTCTTTAATGTCCCTGAAAAACTAGAATTAGCAAANAAAAGTGTTCCAGATGCAATCAGAAATTTCCTTCGATTAAAGTACATATTATATTATTTTNATNNAANNNTANTNTATGATAGATATTTNAGTAATGATGGTTCAATATTATNTTTTTTCTTTAATAAACTCANAGTAATTGGTTTCAATTGTTCCTTTTCTTTNGTGATTTGACTNGAAATAGTNATCCGACATTTGTTCGTTTTTGCATATTCAATNANANTTNTTTGATCTTCNAAATTTAATCTAGTGANTGAATGACAAATATTTATCACCTGAGTATTNTNCATTTCCTGTAACGAATTTGGTTTTGGTTCAATTTCCANTTCTTTGCACATTGATTTAAACGCANCATCATCAAATGGAGAGACTAACACAATTTGATCAATATCTATGAAATCAAGATCGTTCCCTCTTATAGTCCTGTAGATATTATTTCTATATTCATCATCCATTTCAACAAAATATCTAACCTGAATATTTGTCTCTATAGATANTNCTTCTTGNCTAAACCATTCTTCAGCATTGATACTCATTTAATAATTTTNNCTTTAATTTTTATATCAAATTNCAATATACACTTACCATTTTGAAACAATTTTATTCTTCTTTTTTTTAAATTCATCTTCGTTAATCGTTCCTTTTTCTAATAATTCTTGAAGTAATTTTAGACTTTCTAATTCATCTTTATCATCTTTCATTATTCTTTTTTTTATAAATTGATAAATCAAAAGAANAATAAGAAAAATAATCAATGGAAATATAATATACTCCATAAAAATTGAATTTTCTGGCATTGATTCAAAGTAATATTGATAGGAATCTTGATTCATAAAATTGTAATCATTTCCATTTGATCTTTAATTTACTGAAGTCAATCTCCCAATTAATCTTTGAAACACAATTAGTCAGAAGTTGTTCTGGTGGGATCCCTTTCATATAAACTTCACCTCCAATATCTTTCTGTGCATGACCTTGAAGATGATTGATATATCTGGGATTCACATTCATTTCAGTCAAATGAGTTTCAACTGAATGTCTGAAAGAATGAAACGAGAGTTTCCTATCAGATGATTTCAGACCAAGTTTTACTAAGTATCTTTCATTGAAGAATCTCCCTACATTCTTTTGAAAGTTCTTCCTTCTTGAGTTGAAAGGTAACTCATGAAATACCCTTTCATGACCCTTCTCTCTTATGAATTTCACATAATCCAGAAAACCTATTGTATCTATGAGGATCGAGTGGAGAGGAATATCTCTTTCACTTGACTCAGTTTTTACTTTTGTTTCCTCATCTCCATAATCTCCTGTTTCCTTGATTTTATAGACCCAAACTTTTCCTACTTTCACAATATCTTCAGTTTTCATCATGCAGAGTTCTTCAAGTCGGCAACCTGTATGCACTGCTAGAATTGGAATGAAATAATATGGGTAAATATATTTCTTAGTTCTCTGATATTGATTGTCAATAATCTCACCAAGGTAATTCTTAGGGTCAAAAATCACCTTCATATCATCTTTGGTAAATTGATCCTTTTTATCTTTCTTCCTTATGGTGATTTTACTGTTGGAAGTCCTCTTGAAAACATTGTCCGTCACATAATCATTGTATTCGTCAATCATGAAATTCCAGATAGCAATGATTCTAGAATTGAGTTTGGTTTGTGTCTCAATATTCAGAATATGTGAGTCTGGAATTTCCATCTTCAGCAATTCATTGATTGATTTATCTCTGTAGTTTTTTATCTTTCTTCTATTTTTTGGAAGTTTGGAAATTATGTTTCTGTAGTCTCTAGCATCATTCCTTGTGTAGTCAGATATTGGTTTGTCTCCAACTATTTCAATGAAATCTAGATATGAAACTTCTGTTTCATCAATTGAAGATAACCTTCTCTTGTTTTTTCTCATGAAGTCCAAATATTCAGGGATGATTTCTGAAAACTTTGGAGATTGATTATCAGATTCAATGATTCCTGAATATGATTCAGAAGATACTTTTGGAATCGTTATGGGTCTTACTATAGGAGTATTGGAAGCAAACAAACCCATTTTCCATTTCTCATCTAAATCTTTCTTGAAATCCTCCGTTGTCTTTCCTTCATCATTGAGAAGTTCTCTCTTCCAAGATTCTCTGAGTATTCTCAACTCCGTCCATCTTCCAATCAGACCTTTGTAGTCAACATTCTTCTTATCTTGGATGATGTTTTCTTTTTTGAGGATTTTCTCCACTTCCTTTTCGATCCTACCAAGTGTTCCTTTGTAATCTTTTTTCAGGTGGTCTTTGAGTTCCTTTTCCTTCTTTTGAGTCTCAGCAATTCTTTTCTGAACCTCTTCCTCATCGNATCGGTTTGTATCCCAATGATAGTGGTGAATATATTTGAGAGTTTGTTCAACCTTGTCTNTCAAGATTCGTTTCACATCATCAATGGTTATGTCTCTCATATTTCCTTGTCTCATTTCCTGAAATATATACTGAGATAATTGATAGAGATCAAATGAGATGATTCTACTTTGAGATAATAGAGAACTCTTGAGGGATACTCTGAACTCATCTTGATACCCTAAAAACACCTTCAGATCTTGTGGAATCCTGCATCTGAAAAAGTATTGTTGATATGGTTTTTTCCCTCTGGTGATATAGGTAGGATTCTTCATAAATTCCCATTAAAAATGATGGAAAATCATGACCTCTGTGTGACCCTAATGTGTGACCCAAGTGTGGGGTCAGATAAAATTGGGGTCAAGACTGAGGATTAAATAAAACGATATTGTACTTTAAAATCAGTACTTTAGAAAGAATGTGGAGGGTGCCTTTGGTGCCGTAGAAGGGAGTCGAACCCCCACGTCCAAATGGACACTAGACCCTGAACCTAGCGCGTCTACCAATTCCGCCACTACGGCATTCGGAGGANTTTGATGTTACGTGAATGGAGTGGAAGATGCAACCGTTATGCGGTAGGAGTGGAGTTTCTTCGCANGAGGATCAGGAAGATTTCGGACAAGGCGAAAAGCAGGGCGATCCAGAGCAGCCACTGCCTGATTTGTTCCACAGAACCCAACTCACTTTGCCTCAGGAGCGGTTGGCGGCTTTCGAAGTGGGATTGCATCCGCATGAGTTCATCGTCACTCATCAATCTCATTTCACTTTCGAAGGGAGGAAGGTTAACCGAAAAGGTTCGGGTGCTCTTGGGGTTTAAAGATTCGGAATCGGAAGCAGGCTCTTTTCTCATCTGGTAATGTCCCGAAGGCAAGCGCGATGACCCCACCACGGATTGCAGTTCCCGGGAGCCGGAATGAAAGGTCCCCAGACTCCGGAAGGGCATGCGGTTTTCCAGTTGTCTGAGCCAACTCTGTACATGTCCCGCAAAATCATCCTGGCGGTAGAGGGAACCCCAGGCATCGGAGAGTCCGGTTTCAAGGAGGACCATCCCTTTCGTTTGGGATTCATAATTCCCAGACTCGTTTCTAACCAGCTGCCATTTATCCGCAAAAGAAGCTTTGCTCCAATCCACCAGCCACTGNTCTTCAGGCCAGAATGATGTATTATCTCGATCCAGCGATTTTTCGGTTTGGACCGTTTTTCGGGCATTCTGTTTCCAGTCATCCAGCCTGGTTGGNATGAAAAGGGCAGGGGGATGATCATTGAGGGAATCCCAGCGTAGAGGATGGTCTCCAAGCAGGATCAGGACATCCGGAGAGAGTTCTTTCATCTGTGCCGCATCATGGACCAGGTAGGAATAGGTTCCGGATGCATTGAGTGCCGATTTAAGCGCATGAAGACCGTGGCGGAACATTCCCTCAGGGCCTTCGCTGGTCATGATTCCAACCCAGAGATCGTTCAGGGTGGATTCCTGGAAATGAAGCAGGTCATCAAAATCTGCCTGTTCAAGTCCGGTTTCCAAGCGGATGCTGACCGGCTCTTGTTTCTGGAAAAAATCTGAAAGCGGAAGGCTCAGGGAAACCGGAACACCTTCCCACTGGACCAATGTTTCTCCGACTTTTTGTTCCTGCTGTAAAACGGTGATCCTTANTTCCCCAGGTGATTCCAAATTNCCATAGACTTCCAGAGAGAGCATCTGTTCGAACAGTCCGCTGGTTTTGATTCCAGGATTGCGCATGGCCAGATTTGGAATAGGCTGGATCCCTCCGGGACGTTCAAACACCCAGTTAACCGGCTGAACTGCAGCAGGGTAAAACCAGTACTGGGAATACTGAAAGTCAGAGACCAGCCTCAGCTTGAGCCGCGATTCGTTTGGAAAACGTTTTAATGCAGCAGATGCAAGGGTAGAAAGGGAAGGGCTGCCAGGATGAAAACCTTCGAATTTCTCCTCGGAAAATAATGGTTGTAAAGAATCTTCAGGAAGCAGTTGAGAAATCCGGAGTGAATTTTCCCAATCCAGAAGTTTTCCGGATGCAGAAGACAGGTGCAGATTGGCACTTGGCGTATCATCCAGGATGGTGATCTCCCTCATCACTTCCGAACTGCCGAAATAAGGCTTGGCGAGTAATAAAATCAGAGCCAGCAAGAGGAGGGAGCGAAGCAGTTTGAGCAGCCATTCCTTGGAGGACCATTGAAAATGACGGCTCAGTTTTTCTTTCGGAAAGAGAAAGAGGGTCGAAAAAGGGAGAAACTTACCTTGGGGAGTTCGGAGTACGGGCCAGATCCAGGGAAGCCCGCAGATTGGAAGGGCCAGCATCCACCAGGGATAAAGCAACTGAAGCATGATTCAGCCTCACTCCTGACCCAACCGAGTCAGGACTGCATCAATCCTGAATTTCCGGAGTCTTGATCCGGTTGAGAACGAGCTGCTGCAGGATGGAAAGACAGTTGCTGGTCAGCCAGTAAATCGTCAGCCCTGCCGGAAATGTGAATGTAAAAAAGGTGAAGATGATCGGGAGCATCTGCATGATCTTCGCCTGGGTCGGGTCCATCATCGCGCTCTGGGGCGTGAGTTTTTGCTGAAAAAACATGCTGACCCCCATCAGCAGCGGAGTGATGCCCAAACCATCCGGCTGGGAAAGATCGTTGATCCAGAACAGAAATGGGGCGTGACGCAGTTCGACCGCGCTGGAGAGCGAACTGTAGAGGGCAAAAAACACAGGCAGCTGGAGCAGCATCGGTAAACATCCTCCAAGCGGATTGACCTTGTTTTTTCGGTACATGGCCATCATTTCCTGGTTCAGCTTCTCCTTGTTGTTTTTATATTTTTCCTGGAGTTTTTTCATCCGCGGAGCCAACTGCTGCATGCGCTTCATGCTTTTCATGCCCTTCAGCGTAAGCGGAAAAAGCACCAGCCGGACGATGATGGTGAGGATGATGATCGCCACCCCGTAATTCCCGACGTATTTATAGATCCAACGCAGCAGATCCAACAAAGGTGCGGCCAGCACCTCAAGGGTCATATCGTGTGACTGCTTCAGNTTGCGTCCAAACTTGAGCAGTTCCTGTTCCTGTTTCGGTCCGATGAAGAGTTCGAATTCCGATTCAACCATCCGCTGGCTTTCCAGCATCACCTTCGGAAGCCTGACCCCGTAGTAAGGGACATAATACCTTTCCCCCTTACGGACCCTCTGTTCGGATCCGAAAAAACCGTGACGCACAGGGGTCAGTGAAGCCGCAGCACTGATGAAATATTGATCCTCGACTCCGAGCCACTGCATGTTCCTGGAAACATCCCACTCTTCCGCACTGACATCCTCGGAACTGATCGTCTCGAGACTTTCATCCATGAAATAAACCGGGCCTTCGTGGGCAATCTGTTGAAAACGCTGGGTGTCGGCAATCCTCGATTCCCCAAAATAATGACGAATCTTGAGAGGCTGTGGCTGTCCGGAACGGTTGATCACTTCCACCTTGTATCCGATCAGGTAACTGTCGGACTCAAAACGTAAAGTCTTGATCAACTGCAAACCCTCCACAACCGGTGAAGTGAGTTTTAAAAATGCCGTCTCACCTTGCTCAAGCAATATAATTTCTTCCTGATCCGAAGAAAAAACGGTATTGGCAAGCAGTTGGTTTGCCTTTGGAAAATCTTCGAATTCAATCTTAAAGGGCTGCAAATCCTCAAGTTGTCCACCGAACATCTCCACCTGGTTTGCAGTTCCATCGGTTTCACTGAAATCCGGCCCGAGGATGGTTTCCAGAAATGGGAACCAGGTGCTCAGCGTCAACCTTGGTTTGGTATGATCGTATTGCTTCAATTGGAAACTCTTGGCCTGCCCTCCGCGGGTATCAAAGACCATCACATAATTCGCAGTCTCTACCTCAATATCCCTGGAAAGCATTGATGTGCTGACCTTAGGGACATCACTGATGGTGGATGGCAGTGTTTCCCCCATGCTTTCGCTTTCCTCAACGGTCTCCTGGGAACGGGATACCGTGGTCTGTTCTTCAACCGAGGGCTCGGGAGCCTGTTGGGGNGGCGGAGGCGGAAAGAGGACATTCCAGACGATCAGGATCGCTGCCGAAAGTCCGATGGCGATCAGCGTGTTCTTATCCATGTTGGTGATTCAAACAGTGAGAAGCCTTATGTTCCGGAACCGGGTCAACTCCTCCGGGATGAAAAGGATGACACTTAAGAAGCCTTGCTCCCGCCAACATCCCGCCCCGAAGCAATCCATGGTTTGTCAGGGCTTCCTGAGCATATTCGGAACAACTTGGGAAAAAACGGCAGGAGGGTTGGGTCATGGGAGAAATCAGATAACGGTATCCCCGGATCAGCCACAACGCCAACGAAAGAACCATTCCATGTGACCCAGATTCTGGTCTCTGTCCGGGAATCGAATCCTCTCCGAGGATTTCCTGATCCTTCATCGGGATGATACCTCTGACTGAGATTCCCAAGAATTCAAGAGCAAGGACGTGTTGTTTTCAATCATTCTGGGAAACGGATGACATCGTTTGCGGATGGTGATTGAGGTCTTCGGCAAGCTGACTTATCAGCCCGTTCACATAACCGAACTCAAGCGGGAGTTTTGGAGGCCTGGTCACCATCAGACAGATATCATGAGGAATTTCAAAGTCTCGACGATGATGCCTTAATCCTTCGCGCAAAAGACGTTTGATCCGATTGCGCACAGGTGCNTTCCCGACGTTTTTTTTGACGGTGACAAGAAATCGACATTCCGGGTGAGAAGTCCGCAGGTATTTTGCTCCGATCGGACCCAGCGGACGAAAACGGCCCTGAGTAAAAACTTCACGGATTTCGCTGCGGTTGCGCATGCGGACGGAAGCAGGAAATTTCCGCCCAGACATCAGGCGCTAAGACGTTTTCGTCCTTTTGCGCGCCGGCGCTTGATCACCCTGCGTCCTCCGGGAGTGGCCATTCTGGCACGAAACCCGTGCTTACGCTTGCGGCGGCGATTGTTCGGCTGAAAGGTTCGTTTCATGACTCTACCGGAACAGTTAAGTTAATTTAAGGTAAACACAATTTTATAAACATTCTGACCCTGAGAAACAAGTTGTTTCTCTCGGAATCCTCAGTTGAAACTCACCTGACGTCCAAGATTTGTGCTCAAGAGTTCGGAAAGGCAGGAATAGAACTCGACCTTCTCAGCCTGGGCAAACCAACAGGTTTGATCTTCATCATACTGGAAATGCCAGCCCCGGGAATTCCCTGCGAGCCAGATTTCATGAATCGCCCTTTGAGTATTGACCACGATTTTCTTACCGGTGGTCTCGATGGTAGCCTCCAATTTATCAGGAGTGCGATCGTAATCAATCTCCTCCTCAAATTCTTCGAGTTTGTCTTCAATGGTGCGAAAAAGCTCATCTGCGTACTTAATGTATACTTTTGGATCCATGTTCACTGTCAAAATAGGGAGAACGCGAACCGTTCAACGCGCCGGAGACCTTCCTTGGNGACCNGATGGTGTAAAGCGCTAAAGCGGCACAGANGAAAACCGGAGACTACCGGGATCCAGGCATTTCCTTCCNNATAACATTACAGATCGGAAGATAGGCATTTTCCAATGGGCTTATTCAATGCTCNGAATCTGGTTCAANGNAAGTGACAGTTCAGAANGCGTTGNCCNGGAAAAGCCTGCCTGGAAAGGAATTCATGGTAACCAGTGAAGTTTTATAGTCAACATAATACTCNCTAATTATGCCAAATTTTTTCATNCTCNAGAGNNNCTGCTNAAGAAGGAGATCAGTCNCCCAGAAATTCCGGCTCGGGTCAACGTTCCCATGAATTCTAAGGACCGCATAAGATTTGCACTTTTGACGGTGACTGATCAGTCTAAATAAGCTTAAGTACGATCTTTTGGAAGTTGTTCTTCATGAGATTTCTTCTCCTCGGAAACCATCCAACCTGATAAAAAAACGGTATTTATATTAAAGTTAAATCATTCTCCAAAAGACAATTGGCCTAATCGATCAAAAAAAAATCTACCTCATGNNTAAAGCACAAACTTTACTGAAAANAATGTCAAAGACTTTTCGCCTTTTGGGAATCCTCTTGGTTTTCCTGAACTTCGGCTTTTCCACCATCGCTTGGGCAAGTCTGGACAACACCGACAGCCGGCACCCTCAGCGTCAATACCGCAGGTTTCTGCTTCCCAACCAGATGAAGGTCCTGCTGATTTCTGACCCGGTTCTCCAACGCGGGGCAGCTTCGATGACAGTAGGCACGGGCTCAATCCATGACCCCAGTGAGTTTCAGGGACTGGCGCATTTCCTGGAACACATGCTTTTTTTGGGGACAGAAAAATATCCCGATCCAGGAAGCTACCAGAAGTTTGTATCGATTCATGACGGATTCAGCAATGCCTTCACTGCTGAAGAGAGGACCAACTACCATTTTGAAATNGCTCCCAACCATTTGGAAGAAGCTTTAGACCGTTTTTCAGAATTCTTTGTCAGTCCACTTTTCAACCCTGAACTTGTACAACGGGAAATGAAGGCGGTCGATTCGGAGCATTCCAAAAACCTCTCCAACGATTTCCGCAGGATTTTCCAAGTCAAACGGGAAGTCTATGATCCTGGGCATCCCGCCCTGCATTTTGCCACCGGCAACCTGGAAACGCTTTCGATGGTCACAAGGGAAGTTTTACTCGACTTCTACCGGAAGCATTATTCGAGCAACCGCATGACCCTGGCAGTGGCCGGCCCGCAGGATCTCGATACCCTTCAGGACTGGGTCGTCGGTCGTTTCAACCGAGTCGAGAACCAGAACCTAAAAGCCATAAAGCTACCNGAAAAATTCCTTTCTCAAAAAGATCAGTTCCGGCTGATGCGTATCAAAACCGTCAAGGACAGCCGCTCACTGACACTGATCTTTCCGCTGCCTGCAACCCAGAAATATTACCGCAGCCGCCCGCTCAATATGCTCGGATTCCTGGTCGGACATGAAGGCAAAGGAAGCTTGCTTTCACTGTTGAAAGAAGAAGGACTCGCGAGCGGACTTTCGGCAGGAGGAGGAGATTCCACCTCGTCCTACACCTCATTCAACATCAACATCCAACTTACCCCGAAAGGTCTCAAACGCTATACCAAGGTCATTGAGAGGACTTTTCAATACCTCCGACTGCTTCGTGAAAAAAGTCTTCCACGATATGTTTACGAGGAGGTCCGCAGNATGGCAGAGATCGACTATCGGTTTGCAGAAAAAACTGGAGGCACACGACTGGTCAACATGTTTTCACTGCTGATGCAGATCTATCCGCTCCGCAGTGTTGAAAGTACTCCGTTCCTGATATCGGAATACCGTCCCAGGTTGTTTGACAGCATGCTTTTCAGGCTCATTCCGGAAAACATGCTTGCACTGCTTGCCGCAAAGNANCTTGAAACCGACCAGACNGAAAAATATTACGGGACGGAATACGCTTACCTCGAAAACCGGGCGGATCTGATCAAAAAATGGAAGAAGGTCAAATCTCATCCGAAATTAAGCATGCCCGAAGCCAATCCATTTCTTCCGGAAAGTCTGGAAGTCCTCCCTTTCAGCGGCACCCTGAGTTTGAGCTATCAGTCTCTTGCAGGGTTAAAAAGAGAAGGACTGGACGCGGAATTGATGCAAAAACTGGAAGAGCAGGCTGGACAAAGTTTTGTGGATCTGGATGAAATCCTGAAGAAAGTTGGATTTCAGGGAACGACCGTGGAACGCCGTGCCTTCCGGGAAACTCTGGCCAAGCATGCCCAGGGAAGTCCGATTTTGCTGAATGATGCCCCGCAAAGCCGAGTCTGGTACCAGCAGGATTTCCGCTTCCGAACGCCCAAAACAAGACTGATGTTTCGTATTCACAGCCCAAAGGTTTATGAAAGTGCTAAAAACGCTGTCCTGTCCCAACTCTATACCGACGCCATCAACGAACAATTAAACGAACTCGGTTACCCTGTCAAACTGGCGGGACTGGAATACAGTATCGGAGTCGACAAAAAGGGGATCAGCCTCAATTTCGGTGGCTATTCCGATCGTATCCTAGAATTGGTCAGGACCATCACACCGCAGTTGAAAACCATCAAAATCGATCAGGAAACTTTTGAATCGCTGAAGGAACGGAGACTGAGACGTTACAAAAACTTCAGNTTCCAACAACCCTATCAGCAGGCATTTTATTACCGCAGCCTATTGCTTGAAGCAAAAAAACACAGCATCTGGGAGTATGCTGAGGAAATATCTAAAATCCGCCTTCGTGACCTGAAACAATTTGCAGCATCCCTTTATGACCGTCATTACGCCGAAGGATTCATTTTCGGGAACCTTCCAGAAGACATGGCTGAAGATGCCATTTCGATTCTGCTAAAAAATCTAGGAGGAAAAGTATTGCCCCGTGAAGATCACTTCCGAGACAGGGTCATCCAGATTGATCCTGGGAAAACCCACACTCTGGTGGAAAAAATGAATGTTAAAAATTCCGCTGCGGTTCTCGAAATTCAGATCGATCAGCACGATCCCAAACTGCGGGTTTCATTGATGGTTCTGGACAATGCCCTTCAACCGCTGTTTTATAACGATCTTCGGACGCGTCAGCAGTTGGGTTACATCGTTAATTCAGGTATGACCGAACTGGAAAAAACCCTGGGGATGATTTTCATGGTCCAGTCCGGTAAATACGATGCCGTGACTCTCGAGCAGAGGATCCAGGAATTCCTTCCTGGATTTCTGAATACCCTNGCCGAAATGCCGGAAGAGGAACTTGAGACCCTGAAAGAGTCGGTGATCAACTCCAAACTACAGAAAAGTACTTCTCTTTCTGCAGAGGCAGGACGGCTTTACAACATTGCCTTCGAGCATGATGCACATTTTGATTACAATAGTGAGGAAATCGAAGCGGTGGAAAAACTGACTATTGAGGACCTCCGCAGGCTAATCCGCAACTATCTGATTCCTGAAAGGAGACGCACCTTATCAATGCGCATGGTGGGTCAAGAGCACCAGACTGGCCCGGTCCTGGGATCACGCATCACATCGGTGGCGGATTTCAAGAAAAACCACCCCTGCCCTGGATCCTGCCTGCCTTAATTCTAGAGATAACGGCCCGAAGAGGCGGGTTCCTCCTCGGCTTGAGGAAGCCTTCCTTCGACCTGACGTTCAAAGGACGGAGAACTGCTCTGGTCGCGGTTGGATGAAAGATAAATCGCCCCAAGGATCAAACACGCAATAAAAACCAGAATTGCTTTTTTTTCCTTGGGATCGAAACTGTCGAGCATCTCAGAATTTAAAGAATCGCGTTGAGGTTCTTAAAATACCAAATAGGCAAATATGAGGAGACAATCTTCAAAACTGCCTTAAAAATCGAAGGTCGTTGCTGTAGAAGTAACGGATGTCATCGATTCCGTGTTTGAGCATCGCGGGTCGTTCNACTCCCATCCCGAAAGCAAACCCGTTCCATTCTTCAGGATCGTATCCTCCGTTGGACAGAACGACGGGATGGACCATTCCTGCACCTGCAATTTCAAGCCAGCCGGTTTTTTTGCAGAGCCTGCAGCCTGCTCCTTCACAGGTACAGCTCATGTCGATTTCGATGCTCGGTTCGGTGAATGGGAAATAACTCCCTCGGATGCGGATCTGCCGCTGCTGTCCATACATTTTTTTTGCAAATTCGGTCATCACTCCAATCAGGTCGGTAAGCCTTATGTTCCTGCCAACCGCCAGCCCTTCGACCTGAAAAAACTGATGTTCCGAACGCGGGGTGATCTGCTCGTAACGATAGCATTTCCCGGGCAGGATGACGCGAATCGGGTTCGGATGATACTCCCGCATTGCACGGATCTGTCCCGGTGAGGTATGGGTTCTGAGGACCACTTCATCATTCACCCAGAAGGTGTCCCACATGTCTCTTGCCGGATGGTACTCGGGAATGTTGAGCAGCTGAAAATTATATTCGTCGGTTTCAACATCCGGAGCTTCATAAACCTGAAATCCCATTTCCTGGAAAATCCGGTAGATCTTTCGCAGGGTTTGCGTNGTCAGATGAAGATGGCCCGGCGAACAAGGCCTTCCCGGCAGGGTGACGTCAAGATCATCCGAATCCAGTTCCTGCTGAAGCTGCTGCTGCCTGACCCGGTCCTGGTTTGTGTCGAAGGCTTCCTGAAGTTCAAGCTTGAGCCGGTTCACTTCCTTCCCGGCCGCAGGACGTTCCTCAGCAGGCAGTTCCCCCAGCTGTTTGAGAAGCAGAGTCAGTTCTCCTTTTCTTCCTAAAAAATCACGATGCCAATCTGAAAGCTGATCGGTAGTAACCAGTTTTTCCAGTTTCGCCAGGCCCGAATTTCTCAGTTCTTGAATCTTTTCCTTCATCTGTACAATGCTTTTTCCAAATGTAATTGCGATGGTTCTTTTTGCTCTTCACCCATCTTGAATCGAGGAAACCATAGTAAATCGAATTGATTTCCTCCGCCAGTTTAATGGTTGAAGAACTGAATCATCCGGTTTTGAGTTTCTCCCGGAAACCTTCAGGATCATCCAGACGCCGTTCCAGTCTGCGGCAAAACTGAGGAAAAGAAATCTGGTGACTGCTTAAATTTTCAAGATCCTGGCTGGTGAAATCTGCAGGATCGATTCCTTCCTGACGAAGCCAACCGATCCACTCGCTAAAATTTTTGTAGGTTTCATCATTAGGGAGACGGAACTCAGAAGTTCCAGAATCACTTGCTTCTGGTTCAAATTCGGTTTCNGGAAGATTTAGGTCAACCCCGTTCTGGCGAAACCTTTCGAAGGCCTCCAACGCCTTCCGGAGTTCTTCGGGTTCGCTTGATTCACGTTGAAGTCGATGGCAGAACTGGACAAAGGAGATCTCATGACTGCTGGGAACCCGCAATGGTTTTTGGAAAAAAGGTTCCAGTTCCAGATTAAGATCTTCAACCTGGTCAAGCCAACGGTTGAAAGAGAGGTACGCTTCCTTCAGCGGTACAATATTCGGTTCAACCTCTTCTTCCTCACTCTTTTTTGGTGCCTTTTCCAGATTNACTGCGACATTCAGTTCACGTTGTAACATCAAAGTCGCATCAGGCCTGCCCATCAATCCCGGCACTGTTTTAAAATTGGAAGCAGGTTTGGCGGCTTCAGAAATTTCTCTGGCAAGCTGAGGTCTTGCAACCGTTTTTCCGGATTCAAGATGNCCCATTTGCTGCTGAACATTGTGGATCTGATCCACCAGTCGGGTCAGTTCCGTTTGAAGTGAATCCAGGTCCAGACCCTCGGCAGTAGGAGACGGTTTTTTCTTCAACTCTTTTGGAACCAGTTTGATCCGTTGCTTCTGCAACCAGGAAGGAGTACAAAGGCGGGCCTGCCATTCAGGATGCTGTTTCATTTGGATTTCGCTCGCTTCCAGGAATTTCTGATAATTGAGCGGACGTTCCAGGGAAAGGTGGGATGGTGGATGTAACTCAAAGGGACACCCCTGGGTATTCAACCAGTTTTGCCATTCCGCCCAGGTTTTCAGTGTTTCACCCTCGGCCAACTGGTTTATCAGTTGTTCTTCCAGGGTATTCAGTATTCTCCCCATGGCACCATGAGTGTTCGGATCTAATTCACTACCCGGTTCAAAACGGAATTTCCTTGATTGGTATCAGGCAGTTCCATCGGTTTTAACCATGAAATCAAGAAATTCCCGGATTTCTTTGCGGTCACCGTANGTTTCCTCAATGATTCTCAATGCCTCATCGCTTTTCAGGTCAGCACGAAAATAAAGGCGGTGTGCTTCCAGGATTTCACTGATTGCTTCCCTGGAAAAACCCTTCCTCTTCAGCCCGACAATNTTGACCCCTTTAACTTCGAAACGGTTGCCGAAACCGGTGGAATAAGGAGGGATGTTACGGTCGATCAGAGAACCTCCGCCGGTAAACACATACGAGCCGATATGGAGAAACTGAGCGATCCCGTTTTGCCCNCCGAGATTGATATGGTCATCCAGGGTGCAGTGACCGCTGAGACCCGTATAGTTTGAAAGAATATTGTGATTTCCGATATGGCAGTCATGAGCAATATGAACATATCCCATCAGCAGATTNTGATCTCCAAGATTGGTTTCTCCTCCTCCTCCCTTCGTCCCACGGTGTATCGTTACTCCTTCTCGNATGATGTTTTCACTGCCAATGGTNACCAGGGTTTTTTCGTTTTGATACTTAAGATCCTGAGGTTCTCCGCCGATGCTGGTAAAAGGATAAATGGTATTTTTTTCTCCCAGGGTGGTCCAACCATCGATCACCACATGTGATTTTAAAATACACCCGTCTCCGATACTGACGTTGGCCCCAACGTGACAGAATGGACCAATTTCAACATTTTTGCCGATGACGGCACCGTTTTCGACGAGGGATGTGGCATGAATCTGGGACATGTTCTTATTCTTATTGGGGTCTATCTAACTGGATGAATGACTCGATCAAACTGAAACACCACCTTTTGCTGCGGGATGCTTCTTGGCCGTTGAGAAAATTTTTGCTGGCAATCTGTTTAACATGGATTTTCTTGGATGGAGCGGATTTGTCAAGAAAACACTGTTGACTTTCCAAAGAGCACTATTGTTGAAGAGGATTGGTTTTTCATCAAGGTTCATCATTTGCATTCACTGAATTTGAATCTTTACGGGGAATTTCAATCAGAACACGGTCATTACACATGTTCAAACGCCAGATCATCATCCTCTTCTCAATTTTGTGGGTTCATTCCCTTGGTGCAGAAACGCTGAGACTCAACAGTGGAGAAACCCTCAAGGGACGTATCCGCGCCATGGACGAACAGATCCTCTATCTTGATTCGGAACTTACCTCCCAGCAACTCAAAGTAGAACGCTCGGATATTCGTCTGATTGAATTCGATGAGGTCTTAAGGAGTATGACCAGACGTCTGGGACTCGGGCTTTTCTACCGACCTAACGGAAGTGTCGAAGAAATCTCGGTGAAAAACTGGCTTTCACAAACCGATGCCCTCGAACTGCTGGTCAGTTACCGTGAAGGAACTTCCAATTTATTCAGCGTTGAGGCGCGTTTCAACCGGGTTTTCCTGCAGGAAGGAGAGTATGATCTCTATTATGGCGCCGGAGGCGGTCTGACGACCGTGGGAACCGAGAAAGGAACACGCTTGAGGGTTTTCAGCGGAAGTGAAATGTTTCCTACCACCAGTCCAAATGTAGGAATTGGCGTGGAAATTGGACTGATCCGGGAATCCGCCGGTCCCAGTACAAAATTCGATGCTTCCAATAAAACCCTGAACGAGCAGACTTTCTACCACGCCTTCACCGCTCGTTATTACTTTTAGATCCTTCCATGAGCGGGAAGAAACCTTCCCCACCCGAACTCGAAATCGACTTTCTGGAAACCGGTCATGAAGACCGGTACATGCAGGAAGTTTTCGATCACATCGACAAGGTTCCGGACAAAGAACCACTTCCGAAAATACCTCCAGGGAAAAAATCTAAAGAAAAACGTGATTCTCCCTTTTCCCAACTGAGTGGTGCGGACGAACAAATCGACCTTCATGGCAAGACCCGTGAAGAAGCGATCATGATCGTCCAGAATTTCATTAAAACCTGCCACGCCCAAGGCTTAAGGCATGTTCTGATCATCACCGGCAAGGGGCAACATTCGGGAAACCGTGGTCCGGTTTTGAAAACCGCAGTGGTTCAATGGCTGAAAAAAAACGGACACCCCTACCTGCGTGAATTCCGTGATGCTCCTCCACGTTTTGGAGGTTCCGGGGCGGTTTGGGTGGAACTCAAATGAATCTGAGGGACGTTAACTTCAATCGTAGGATGATTCGATTTCCAGCAGCCGGTTGTATTTGGCCAGGCGTTCTGACTGAGTAATCGAACCGACTTTGATATAGTCNGCAGCCCATCCGAANGCCAGATCTGCCAACCAGTCATCTTCTGTCTCCCCACTGCGTGCCGAAACGACCACTTTCCAACCCGCTTCACGAGCGAGTCTGCAGGCCTCGGCACCTTCACTAAGAGTGCCCACCTGGTTCAACTTCAACAGAAGTGCATTACAGGCCGAAGTTTCAACCGCTTTACGGATACGTCCGGGATTGGTACAGAGAAAATCATCCCCAAGGGTCAGGCAGAGATTATCAAGAGCTTGAGTCAATTCAGGCCAAAATTCCCAAGCCTCCTCATGAAGACCGTCTTCAATGCTGACCAATGGAAAACGTGAAGCCCATTCATTGAGGGTTTGAATCATTTCCTGGCCCGTTAATGATTCACCATCGAGTTCATATTTTNNTTCCTTATAAAAATGGCTGGATGCCACATCCACTGCCAAATGCATCTCCTGCCCGGGTTTCAGACCGGCTCGCTCGATGGCGGAACAAGCTTCCTCGAGCACTTGAATGCTATTTTCAAAGGATGGCGCGAGACCTCCTTCGTCAGCCGTCAAAGCACGCATGTCGAAGCGTTCCAGCATCCCATCCGCGGCTGATTGATAGACTTCATAAACTGAAGCCAGTGAGTCTTTTATGCTTTCTGCATTGGGAACAATCAGGACATCCTGGATCGATACCTGTTCCCCGGCATGTTTTCCTCCACTGAAGAGATTCACCGTCAAACGGGGCATTCTCGGTTTCACTCCNAGGATTTCTGAAAAATACTGATGCAAACTTATTTTTCTGGAACATGCTGTGGCTCGGGCAAAGGCTAATGAAACTGCGAGCAACGTATTTGCTCCCAGATTTGACTTATCGGAAGTTCCGTCAAGTTCCTGAAGACGGTGATCAAGTGCAGCCTGGGAACTGAAGCTTTCCCCTTCCAAAGCCGGGGCAAGTACTTGCTGGAGGTTTGAAACTGCGTTCAGNCANCCCAAACCCCGGAAACGGTTCGGGTTTCCATCCCTCAACTCCACGGCTTCTGATCCGCCGGTTGAAGCCCCGGAAGGCACAGAGGCTGAGGCAGAAATCCCCCCTTCGAGCGCGCAGAANCATTTGATGGTCGGTCTTCCACGGCTGTCCAGAATTTCCAGTGCCGATAGTTTTTCAATGCGTGTTAACTCGGTTGCCATGTCATTCGGTCAATGAGGGTGTGAATGTCTGAAGGAAGCTGGTCAAGACATTCCAGGGTTTTTTCAGTGATTNNTGCTCTTTCTGAATCCTTGAGGTACTCCAGGGGGGACCTGCCATGAACTCTTGCCAGCAGGCATCCAAGGGTATGCTTGATCCATCTTTCTTCAATGCCGGAAAACTTGGAAACGCTGCTGACGGATTGAAGATAACGGTCTGCAAAAAGATGACAGGCTTCCTGAAAGGTTACTCGATGCCCTGGAACATGAAGCGATTTCGCAAGCAGATGGGTCAATGCGAAACCAAGATCAAAGGCTCCGTCTCCGAGATGGATCACTTCATGATCGATCAGATGCAGCTTTTTTTGATGTGCCAGAATATTTTTAGGACTGAAATCTCCATGAACCAAAAACCGATTTTCATGCCGGGTCGATTCCATCAATTCCTGAAAAAAAGTCTCAGCTTTTGGAATTTGTGAAGCTGCATATCCGTAATAGGGTTCGAGCCTCAACGCCTCAAAATAGGTCTTATCTGAAAAAACTNCGGGCAGTCCAGGCGTTTCCGTACTGCATCCATGAATGCCCGCCAGCATTTCTGCAAACTGGACCACCAGTTCCGCGTCGACTTGACCCTTGAGCAATTCTGACTTCCAGACCTGATGGGGTTCGGGAACAGACTCCATTCCCAAAAGATAATTCTCACGATCCTCAAAACAGAACCTGGGAACCCNGGCTTGGGGAACTCGGGTATGGAGGAAACGGACTGCCTCGGCTTCCCTGTAAATTCGTGCAGGATCACAAAACCAATCGGTTTTCACCCTGAGTTTTTCCAGTGCCTGCTTGATGACCCATGCCTTGCCGTNAGCAAGTCGAACCATCACTGTTCGGTTGGAGACACCTCCGGAAAGTAACTGAAAACCTGTTAGTTCATCTTTTTGGAACTGTTGATGCTTTACCAGGTAATCGTTTAATTCTTTCCGATTCTCAATGTTGATTCTCAAATTGCCTCCTGAATCTGCTTTCCGGACTCAGATTAAATCTTACTAGCTCGCTTTGCAAAGCGGACCGTTTATGGTATCAATGAATTTTTGCTGAAAACAGGACTATGAATATTCGTGATCTGGAATACCTGGTGGCCTTGGATGAGCTTAGAAATTTCCGTAAGGCCTCCGAGCGTTGTCATGTGACCCAGCCCACCCTCAGTGGACAACTGCGAAAATTGGAGGAACATCTAGGGGTCCTTCTGGTCGAACGAACCAAACGTAAAGTGATCCTCACCCCAGTTGGAAAAGAAGTGGTTCGCAGGGCACGCATGATCCTTCAGGAAGTGGAACAGATTGAAGAAATTTCTGTCAGTTTCAAAGACCCGATGCAGGGCAAACTGCGCATAGGCCTGATTCCAACCTTGGGGCCCTATTTATTGCCCTTCATGATTCCGGCAATGATCCAGGAATACCCACGGCTCCAATTATTTCTTTATGAGGAACAAACCCACATCCTTTTGAACAAACTGAATAATGCCGAACTGGATGCAATTGTGCTTGCCTTGCCGGTTTCCAACAACGGGTTTTATGAAATCGAGCTCTTTGATGAACCCTTCCTGCTTGCCTTGCCCAGAGGCCATGAACTGAGTATCAAAGAAAGTGTGTCTCTATCCGATTTGTCTGAAGAAAAAATCCTGTTGCTGGAAGACGGACATTGCCTGAGGGATCAGGCCTTGGAAGTCTGCATGATGGCAGGTGCTACCGAAAATCCTGAATTCCAGGGAACCAGTCTTGAAACGCTGCGGCACATGGTCTCTGCTGGAATGGGAGTCACCCTGATGCCCTATTTCTCAGTCTATCCCAATTCAGGAAGCAATCCGCCTCTCAGTTATCTGCATTTTGAAGACCCGGTACCTTCGAGGAAGATCGGACTTCTGTTTCGTGAATCTTCCCAGCGGAAAGAAGGATTCATGAGCATTTCCGAAACCATCCGCAACAGTCTGCCGGATTCAACCAACACCTAGATCAGTTCAGAATTCCCGGGACGGAAAGGGTAAAGCAGGGGATTTCCACCTCAAGGCTTTCCCCCTGGTCATTGACCATTTGATAACTGCCGTGCATCGTCCCCATTTCAGTTTTGAGATGGGAACCGCTGGTGTATTCGAATTCTTCTCCAGGATCCAAAACGGGTTGTTCTCCCACCACACCTTCTCCTTTGACTTCTTCCGTTTTACCATTGCTGTCGGTGATAATCCAATGGCGACTGAGTAACTGCACGGTTTGACTGCCGTGGTTTTTAATTCGGATTTTATAGGCAAAAACAAAGTGGTTTTCCTCGGGGTCCGAATGGTCCTCCAGGAAAAAGGATTCCGCCTCTACTTCTACATTTTCTGTGGTTTGACTTTCCTTCATTTCTCCTCTGTTTGGATGAAGCATGGATGCTAACTTAGGATTTTCAAAGATCAAATGGAAACCAGATGGACTAGCCCGATGCTTGTTCTTGTCTTTGGTCCGGTATAACGTGATGTCATCAAAACCCTCGCAGTATATCAAAGTCCTTTACGATGAAATTCGTCGATTCTGTCAAAATCCATGTCCGTTCGGGAAAAGGCGGATCCGGCTGTACCTCCTTCAGGCGTGAGAAGTACATCCCGATGGGAGGACCGGACGGAGGAGATGGTGGAAAGGGCGGAGACATCTACTTCGTCGGTGACCAAAACCGGAATACTCTACTCGACCTCTCCTTTCAGCAGCATCAGCATGCTGGTAACGGTAGCAATGGGATGGGGAAGGACCGTCATGGAAAAAACGGACAGGACCTTAAAATCCACGTTCCTTTGGGAACNATGCTCAAAGAACAGGAAACAGGAGAGATACTGCTCGAGGTTCTTGAATCAGAGGAATACCTGCTCTTCAAAGGGGGACGTGGAGGCCGGGGAAACGCAAGATTCAAAACTTCTACCAATCGTGCACCCGAGCATCACCAACCCGGGGAAGAAGGGGTGGAACGCTGGATTCAGCTTGAATTGAAACTGATGGCAGATGTGGGGCTNCTGGGTTTTCCCAATGCGGGTAAGTCCACTTTCATCAGCAGTGTTTCCCACGCTCGTCCGAAAATCGCGGATTATCCTTTTACCACTCTGGTGCCTCAACTCGGGGTCGTGCGCAATCCAAAGGGTGATGCTTTTGTTGTTGCAGACATCCCTGGCATCATCGAAGGGGCACATCAGGGTAAGGGATTGGGAGACCGTTTCCTGAAGCATGTGGAACGCACTGCGATGCTTTTGATGCTGCTCGATGTCTCAGGCTTTTCGGAACATGAACCTCTTGACGAATATAGGATGCTGCTCCATGAAATCGGGGAATTTTCTGAAGAACTCACAAAAAAACCCAGAATCATCGGCTTAACCAAAATCGATTCGGTACAAGACCGAAAAACCCTGGATCCTGTCAAAAAGAAACTCGAAACGCTCGGAGAGAAGGTACACCTCCTCTCTTCGGTCAGCCAAGAAGGACTTCCTGAACTGGTGGCTGAGTTGGCGATGGAAGTGGATTCCATCCGGGAATGTGAAACCCGTTCAGAAACAAACGAAGAGACGCCTTCATGACCGAGAAATCTTCTTCAAACCGTGACTCCCTTCTTCAATTTCTCAAAGAGAATCAGGGTACAGAAATCTCGTTGAAAGAGAGGGGTGGCGGTCTATCTTTGTTCGGGAAACTGACCGATTTCAGTGAACTGGACCTCTGCGGAAGGCTTCTCGTGGAATCAGAACTCAGCCTTGAAACGCCAGACCTGAAAGTGACACTGACATTACATGATGAACTGCTGGGAGTTCAGGTTTCCGGAAACGACCATGCTAACCCGGAACTTTTCTTGATCGCCCGGGAAGTGCCTTATTCCAGATTGAAATTTGGACACAAAAAAACTTAAACCAACTTTGCTGCATCCATGGAGTTGGTTCCGGAAATTCTCCTCAACCATTATTGGAATACAAATCCGTAGTAATCCGGATGGCCATTGAGAAATGATGCAGCATCCATCTCTTTTTTNCCTTCTTCACGCAAACGCAGGATTCTGAGGGAACCTTTTCGCGTTCCAACGATTAAACCCTGCTGGACATAACCGGGTTCCGAATTCTCATCAACCACTTCAAGTTCCANCAACTGAAGCCTTTTTCCATCAGGACCAAAGCAGTGAATCCCCGGCCAGGGGGTGAAAGCCCGTAGTTTCCGTTCAATCGTTTGAGCATCTTCTTCAACCCAGTCAATCCTGCCCTGTTCCTTGCGGATTATCCTGCAGAAGCTTGCGTTTTTTTCGTTCTGGGCNACCTCGGACTGATGGCCTTTAAGCAGCATTGGCAGAGTTCTTCGAACGAGTTTTGCACCCATCAGGGAAAGACGATGCCCCAAGCTTTCNGAATTATCTTCACTTCGGATGGTTTCNTCCTCGGATTCTGCAACCAAGGGCCCCGCATCCAACTTTAGCACCATCCGCTGGAGGCAGACTCCAGTGGTGGAGTCACCTGCCAGAATCGCAGCCTGCACAGGGCTCGCACCCCGCCATTTGGGTAATTTTGAGAAATGNAGATTGAAACAACCCTTTTTCGGGAGATCCAAAACCGATTGGGGAAGGATCTGCCCGTAAGCACAAACCAGGTACAAATCCGCCTCTATGTTTTTCAGCAATTCCAGCGTTTGCGGACTTCCTGCATTTTCCGGAGTATGAACCATCAGTTCATGATCTACCGCCCACTGCTTAACCGCAGAAGCCTGCATCCGTTTTTTTCTCCCTGCTGGCCGGTCAGGCTGGGTCAGTACTGCACAAACTTCATAATCTGAATCAACCAGGGCTTCCAGAGTCGGAACAGCCCAATCCGGAGTCCCCATGAACAAAATGCGCATCACCCCTTTGAGTTTTTTAGTTGGTGGATCATTGATCTTCGACCCTGATTAAGCACTTTCTCAAAATGAACAAGGTATGAGACTGAGAAGATACAATTCCTGGAAGTTGGATCAATATTCAAAATTCACTTAAGGACTTGTTAAGGTTCAATAGATTCTTAAGGCTTGTGGTCTTGGATACAGCATATTGTAATATTTGGTTTAATTTCAAACTACACTCTGTTCAGCAGGCTTCAGCCTTTCAGGGCAAATCAGTTTGCTTCCTGAAACCAAGCAGAGAAATCAAATCGAACGCAATGGATTTAAAAATAAGCTACAGCAGTAAAGGCATTGAGAATGAAGACGTTGAAGGGTTGATTGTTTTTCTTCCNGAAAAATCNGANACCCGTGCTGCAGGATTGTCTGATCTGCCCGAAAACCTGAAAAAAATTATCAANACCGCAGTCCGAGAAGAAGTATTCAATGGAAAAACCGGAAGCAGTCAGCGTTTGATCACAGGCTCCGCTAAACCCTCACAACTGCTACTGATTGGGGTAGGGAAAAAAGAAGAACTAAATCCGGAGATCATCAGACGCGCCGCTGGTGGAGCAGGAAAAGCGCTTGCTTGCTCAAAGTTAAAATCCATCGGGGTGATGCTCAGCAATGTTTTGAGCACCAGCTCAAATAAAGAATGTGGACAATGGATCAGCGAAGGCCTTCAGCTCGGTGCCTACGAATTCAAAAGTTACAAAAGCAGTGAAAATAATTCTCCGAAAAACCTGAAAGTCCGTATCCTCGACAAGGATGCTTTGAGTTCTGCCAAAGCAGTTAAGTTGGGCGCATTAAGAGCCGTTTCTGCCAACNTTGCAAGAACCCTGGGAAATACTCCAGCAAATGATATGAATCCTGGGAAACTTGCGGAGGAAGCTAAAAATCTTTGTAAAACCGAAGGGCTCAAATACAAAGTCATCGAAGAAAAAGAAATGAAAAAACTTGGCATGGGAATGCTGCTGGGGGTTTCCCAGGGTTCGATCACGCCTGCCAAGTTGATTTTCATGGAATACCGGCACCCTGAAGCGAAAGACACTCTGGCAGTGGTTGGTAAAGGCGTAACATTTGATTCTGGAGGGATTTCGCTCAAACCGGGCAAGTCGATGGACGAGATGAAATTCGACATGTGCGGTTCGGCTGCGGTTTTGGGAGCGATGAATGCTGTCGCTAAGATCAAACCGAAACTGAACGTGATAGGAGTCGTTCCTGCTACAGAAAATCTCCCGGGTGGGAATGCCCAGCGTCCGGGTGACATCGTAACGGCCTACAATGGGAAAAAGGTTGAAATCTTGAACACTGATGCCGAAGGGCGCCTGATCCTCGGCGATGCCTTGAGCTACACCATCGAGAAATACAATCCCGTTGCAGTAGTCGATCTGGCGACCCTCACCGGAGCTTGTGTGGTTGCCTTGGGACATCATGCCACCGGTGCTTTGAGCAACCATTCAGGATTCATGGAACGTATCAGGCANGCAGGTGAAAAAAGCGGTGACAGGGTTTGGGAACTTCCCAACTTCCCGGAATACGGAGAATTGCTGAAAGGCAAATACGGTGACCTGCAAAACATTGGGGGACCGGCTGGCGGTACGATCACCGGAGGGAAATTTCTCCAACATTTTGTGGGAGATACCCCCTGGGTTCATCTGGANATCGCAGGCACCGCATGGAATGTAAAATACGTCGATTACCACCCNGCAAACGGCGCCACAGGCGTTGGGGTGAGGCTTTTAATCGACCTTATCAGTGAATGGCAACCCTTGAACTGATTCTTCCTTCCCGGCGCCTTTCCGGGATCAAATCGGCACCAGTTGCTTCTGGGCCGCCAACTTCTTAAGCAAGGTCCGATGGCCAAAGCTCATGATCCTCAGTTTTCGAAGCTGGTTAAAAAGCTCATCAACACTCAGCGTCCCCAGGTTCTCAAAAGCCTGCTGGAGACCCTGAANCCCGTCGAAATNTCAAACATCCTGCTGCAGCTCAAACTCAGGCATCAGCTTGCAGTGCTGGAGATGCTGGATCGGGAAACCGCGTCCGAGGTATTGACCAACCTTCAGGATTCCTCTTCGGTTCTGGAAAGTATCGTTGAAGAAATGAGTCCGGAGCAACTCTCGGGTTTTATTGGTGAAATGCCTGGAGACGATGCAGCAGATTTTGTCTCAATGATGGAAGAGGACCAGGCAGATGCGATACTTGAAACACTTCCTCCAAAAGAAAGAGATACCTTAACCCAACTGCTGCAGTACGACGAAGAAAGCGCCGGGGGTTTGATGACCCCGTTTGTGGTTTCAATCCTCAAGGATCAGACCGTGGGACAGGCGATCCGGGAAATCCAGGCTTACGTCAAGAAACAGCCTCAATTTCAACTCTTCTACACTGCTTATGTTGTCGATGAATACCGTCACCTGATCGGTACCGTCAGCGTTACCGAACTGCTGCTGGCCGACAAACGCACCCTGATCCAGAACCTGATGAATCCTGAAGTGGTTGCCGTCGATCAGGACCTCGACCAGGAGGAAGTGCTTCGCCTGGCAAAGGAGTATGATTTAGTGGTCGTCCCGGTGATCGACAAGCACCTCCGCTTGATAGGCAGGGTGACGATTGATGATCTCGTCGATGTGATGGCAGAGGAATACCATGAAGACATCGGGCATTTTGCCGGAACCGGTGATGAAGAAGTCTCTGAAACCTCGATCATCAAAACTTCAAGAGACCGACTACCGTGGCTGCTGATCGGTCTCATCGGCGGTTTCATTTCGGCGCTGGTGATGAGTACCTACGAAAACGCTTTGATCAATCTTCCTGAAGTTGCGTTTTTTATTCCACTGGTCGCGGCTCTCGGAGGAAGCATCGGCATCCAGTCCTCATCAATTGTCGTTAGGGGNNTGGCCACCGGAGCAATCCAGACATCCGATCTGATTGTCAGACTTTCAAAGGAACTCCGGGTCGGATTTTTAAACGGCTTCATCTGCTCGATGGTGTTGGTAGGAATGACCTGGTATCTGAGTCAAAACCTTAGCATGGCCCTTACCAGCGGAACTGCGCTTCTGCTGGTCGTCTGTTTTGCGGCTTTTGTCGGTTCCACCATTCCGATCCTGATGAAACGCATGAACATCGATCCAGCGTTGGCTACCGGGCCCTTCATCACCACCTCCAACGACATCATCGGCATCGCGATCTACCTCGCGATAACCTTCAATTTCGATATGCTCAGCCTGATCCAATGAAGGTCAGTNTGAACTCAAAGAAGGGCTTTGATCAGCCGTGAAGGAATCAANGACCTGAGAACGCCGCAACCTGCGGTTGTCTCTTCCCAGTTTTCGATAGGTAACTCAAGCCAGGCCAGATTGGCCGTCCTAAGACTGGTACTGCCTGACTCACGTCCAAAGCAAAGCCATTCACAGAAAGATTCGATTCCAGGATTGTGCCCGACAAACATCACACACTCCAGTTCGGAAGCCAAAGAATGGGTCAGTTGGAGAAATGTTGGAACATCAGCCAAATAAAGGGGTGGATGCACCTCAACGTCAGGTGGTTTTGAAAGTTCCCGGATGACGCCTTTTGCCGTTTCAATCGCTCTAACGGCTGGAGAACTGTAAATGCGCTCTAGAGGAGGATTCATCGCCTCCAAAACCCTGCCCATCAAGGGCAACACTTTTACNCCTCGAGGGGCTAGAGGACGCTCTTCATCAGAAAGTTCGGGGTGGTCCCAGGATGATTTGGCATGCCTGAGGAGCATCAGGTGTTTCATGGCTCCTCATAAAATGGGNTNNAACTATTGGTCGGAGGATTTTCCGGAGTCAATTGGAGGCGCTGCTTTCTGCTCCAATTCATCGGATGTTTCTTCCACCGGAATCTGAATCGCTTCTGTTTCGGCAGGCTGGGTTGTAGACGTTCCTGGAAGCGTTGGAACCGCTTCAATTTCACGTACCACTGATTCTCTTGCCGCCTGGGAGGAAAGGTAAGCCAGACTCAGGGAAGTAAGCATGAAAATGACTGCGACCACTGCTGTCATTTTGCCGACTCCGGTCATTTTGCCACGAACCGAATTCGCCTGACCAACGCTCCCGAAGGCCGCGCCCAGTTCTGCCCCTCTTCCAGCCTGAAGCAGGACGAAAAAAATGATCAGCAAACAAACAATGATGTGAATGATCAGCAGTAGTGTAAACATTTTGGTTTAAACGGTTATCCCTTCGCGGCAGTAATGATGCCAGGAAATTGATCGGTTTTCAAACTCGCACCTCCCACCAACGCTCCATCAATCTCTGACTGACCGAGGAGTTCCTCTGCATTATCTGCATTGACACTGCCGCCATAAAGGATCCTCATCTTGGTGGCGAACTGTTCGTTCGCCAGCTCAGCAAGTTGGTTACGGATGACGAGGTGCATTGAATTCGCCTGCTCTGGGGTTGCTGTCTTTCCGGTCCCGATCGCCCAGACAGGCTCATAGGCGATTGTGCAGCGTAACTGGTCATCTGCGGCCAAACCCGAAAGTCCATTTTTCAGTTGCTCNACNACCACTTCCTCATGCTTGCCTGCTTCACGCTCTTCTAGGGATTCTCCGACGCACATGATGGGTTGGATTCCATTTTGGAGTAAAATACCCACTTTCTGTCGAACAATGGCATCTGTTTCGGAAAATTGTGCCCGACGTTCTGAATGACCGACAATACACCACTTCACATCCATCTCATTCAACATCGGCGCAGAGATTTCACCAGTGTATGCACCTGAAAGTTGGGCATGAACATTCTGTGCACCGAGGAAAACCGGAGTTTTTTCAAAACACTCCCCCACACTCTGAAGCAGGGAGAAAGGAGGACAAACCACCACATCCGCAGAAGTTTGATCAAGACTGCTCTCCATCGCCTGAAGCATTTCGGCGGCAAGCCCTCGGTTGCCGTTCATTTTCCAGTTCCCGGCGATCAGAGGTTTTCGCATTTTCGCTGGAAGTGATTGGGATAGTGAAAAAGCATAACCTGTTTTTATATCAGACAATTAATTCTGGTACAAGTTTTTCTATCCTTATTGGACTCTTGAATGCAGTTTGTCTTTTTGTAAAATTTTGCTGATGCTATGCATTTCTTTCTGCTTATACAAAATAGTGATAGCCATGAGTCCTGAAGCTAAAGAACATTTGCTGGAGTTACGGCAAAAGATCGACAAAGTTGACCTGGAACTTCTGAATGCCCTCAATCAACGGGCGAAAATAGTGATGGAAGTGGGAAAAATCAAACAAAAAGAACAGATTGAAGTCCTTGACAAGGGCAGGGAAGCAGCATTAATGAAACGTCTTTCAGAACACAATACGGGACCACTGGATGAAGAGATGCTCCAGGATCTTTTTCAATCAATTATCAATATTCTAAAAAGACTTCAGGCTTGATCTCAGCGATCCTTAANGATCACTNGGCCATTCAACTTAGAGAATCTCCAGCAATTCAACTTCAAAGATCAGGGTAGAATTCGGAGGAATTACATTCCCAACAGCCCTGGATCCGTATCCGAGTTCCGGAGGAATTGTCAGTTCCCATTTATCTCCAGGTTTCATTAACATCAATGCTTCGGTCCATCCACGGATCACTCCGTTTACCGGAAAAGTCGCAGGCTGTCCGCGTTTGTAGGAACTGTCAAATTCGGTGCCGTCTTCCAGTCTTCCACGGTAGTGNACTTTCACCTGACTTTGNTCGACGGGAGAGTTTCCTTCACCCTTTTGCAGNATTCGGTATTTCAGTCCGCTTGAGGTTTCGACGGTTTCTCCCACCTTTGGGCCTGTCTCATTCTGGGCCTTAACTTCCTCACCTTGAGAAGTGGATTCAGTTTTTTCTGTTACTGACTTTTCTTCCTCTGGAGTTTGATTCATGGATTGGATTTTTTCAGGTTGTTGCTGTTCATTCTGCAGCATGGTGTAGGTTCCAACTGCAGCCAGGATCACTGCCCCGGCCAGGATCATCAGAGTTGGTTTTTGGCGCTTCGACATGTTGGACCTTGTTAAGTTTTCAGAAATATTCTTTCTCGACCGAAGCATCACTTACAAATCAAATCCAGAAAACTCTTAGTATATTTTCGTATATCCCGTGATTAACGACTAAAGATAGCATGGTTTTGGTTTTCTGTTTTGTTGATGAATTTTTAGCCTTCTGGAGGATTTATGAAAAAGTTTTTTTCACTCGGGATCTCGTTAATGCTTTTCTCCTTTATCACCAGCAGCCTGTATGCTTCAACCCCTTTGGTGGATGCAGTTTGGGTTAAGGATCAAATCGGTAAAGAGGGGGTGGTGATGCTCGATTTAAGAACGCCTGCATCCTATAAAAAAGGNCATGTGCCCGGTGCGGTTTATACCAATTACAGCAAAGATGGATGGCGGGTGAAAAACTCCGAGGGAATTGCGGGCATGCTTCCGCCAGTGGAACANATCAGCAATCTGATCGGCAGCCTGGGAATCGGCAATCAGGATCACGTGGTCTTGATTCCATACGGTACCAGTTCGAGCAAGATGGGAACAGCAACCCGTATCTATTGGACCTTCAAGGTTTTGGGACACGATAAAGTGTCTATACTGAACGGCGGGATGGCCGCCTACAAGAAAGCGAAAAAACCTGCATTTCCTATTGAAACGGTCCCAAACTCACTCCAGCCAAAAACCTTTCAAGCCAATTTTAAAAAAGAGTGGGTACTGAGCAGAGACCAAGTCAGACAGGCTTTCGACAATGGAGACGTTTTCCTTGACAGCAGAACCGANGACCAGTTCATGGGATTGAACAAACATCCCAAAGCAAAAGTTTTAGGAACCATACCGGGCTCCATCAATGTCCCCCAAGACTGGCTGACCCTTGGAGGAAAAGGGACCTTCCGTGATATTCCGGCACTCAAGCAGATCATGAAAAGGCAGGGAGTTCCCGATCAATCGAACGTGATTACCTTCTGCAACACAGGCCACTGGGCGAGTATAGACTGGTTTGTCTTGAGCGAACTTCTGGGAAATCCGAATGTGAGGATGTACGATGGATCGTTACTGGATTGGACCGCGGCCGATTTTCCTATGGAACTAAAAATCAAAATTTAACAAGAGCGACATGGCCAATCTGCGGGTCATGCCGCGTTGGCCGAAGTCTGCTTTGCAGAGGGGAGTTCCTTCATCTGAAGCCCCACACGGTCCATGAACCCAGGCAGGGACTGCTTTACGAATTCAACGTCATCTTTGTCCTTGAAGACGATCCCCAGGGTCGCCTCGATCATTTCCGGGTCCAGGTGATCCTGATGCAGGGCTGCCAAAGCATGGGCCCAATCCAGGGTTTCAGCCACACCGGGCACCTTTTCGAGTTTTTCTTCACGGATCATTTCCATGAATAGACAGATCTGCTGACCAAGCCGCTCATCGATTCCCGGGATTTTGGCCCGGACAATAGCAAGTTCCTTCTCGAATTCAGGATAATCCAGCCAAAGGTAGAAACAACGGCGACGCACGGCATCAGAAAGTTCCCGTGTGCGGTTGCTGGTGAGGATCACATAAGGGGGTTCAGATGCCTTAATGGTTCCAATTTCAGGAATGGTAATCTGCCATTCGGAAAGGATTTCAAGCAGGAAACTCTCGAATTCCTCATCGGACCGGTCGAGTTCATCGATCAGCAATACCGGCGGCTTGGGATGCATCAAAGCCTGGAGCAGGGGACGTTTGAGCAGAAAAGTCTCACTGAAAATTGAACTTTCTTTCTCCTCCAGAGTTTTCTCACTCCTTTCGTCGAGCTTGATATGAAGCAGTTGTCGCTGGTAGTTCCATTCATAAAGAGCCATGTTCGCATCCAGTCCCTCATAACATTGGAGTCGAATCAGATCNGTTTCCAAGGCCCTTGCCATAACTTTGGCAATTTCGGTTTTCCCAACCCCTGCCGGGCCCTCGATGAGCAGAGGTTTGTGTAAGGTTTTGGCAAGGTAAACAGACATTAAAATGCTGGGATCGGCAACGTAATCCTGCTCCTCAAGCATTTTCTGGATTTTTTCGGTTTCTTTTTGAAACATGAAATTCATTCAGGATGGTGTTGTTGTTTTCTCAGTTNTCTCNTGGAATTTNTCAACACATTCGTCNAAGGCATTCCANGCCAACGAAACACATTTGATCCGGCTTTTNTGGGNTCTGAGGTTCATCAAGGGGCGGAGGTTTTCCAATGTTTCAGAGTCTTCCGAATCCTTCTGATGTAAAACTTTTTGAAAAATTCCGGAAAGAGCTGCTGCGTTTTCCATCGATTTTCCCTTCAATTCCTCACTCATCATCGAAGCTGAAGCCTGACATATTGAACACCCCCTGACCAGGGTTCGGCAGTCTTCAATCAGATCCTGCTTCAGGCGAAGATGGAGCACCAATTCATCGCCGCAAAGGGGATTGTAAGCTTTAGCTTCAAAATCGGGATCTTCCAGATTTCCACGATTACGCGGATGCCTTGCATGATCAAGAATCACTCCCTTGTAGATCTCTTCGCTGGACATGATTTACTTTAAAAGGTCTCTGACATGCTGAAGGGAGGTGACCAATCTCAGGATTTCCTCCTCCGTGTTATAAACCCCGACACTGAGCCTCACGCTTGCCTGTAATCCGAGCTTGGAATGGAGTACCTGGGTACAGTGATGTCCGGCTCTGACGGCAATGCCGCTTTCATTGAGTACCTGAGCCACGTCATGGGGATGAACTCCACGAAGATTAAAAGCCACGACCCCCGCACGTGATTCCATGCTTGNAGGTCCGTAAATTTCAACGTCGGTCTCGCTTTGCAGTTTATCCAGGCAGATTTGAGTAAGCTCCGTTTCATGCCTGGTTATTGAGTCAAAGCCCGTTTCCAGGATAAAATCGATGGCCGCCGTCAANCCTGCTGCCTGAGCGACAGGGGGGGTTCCCGCTTCGAATTTTGCAGGNCCNCTTGCCCAATGGGATTCTTGACGATCAACTTTTGAAATCATTCCTCCGCCGGTTTGCCAGGGACTCATTTTCTGCATCTGTTCCTGCTTCACCCAGAGCACCCCAATACCAGTGGGACCATAAAGCTTATGCCCTGAAAAAGCGAGAAAGTCACAATCCCATTTCTGGACATCGATCGGCATTCTTGCGACCGCCTGTGCGGCATCAACAAAAACTGCTGCACCCACAGAATGTGCTCTTTTGACAACCTCACCAACCGGGTTGATGCTGCCCAATACATTCGAAATCGCCGTCATGGCAACAAGCTTGGTGTTCTCACTGAGGAGTTGATTCAACTCTTCCAGATCAAGACGGCCTTCCCTGTCAATCGTCCAGTAGTCGAGTTCAATTCCAAGCTGCTTACAGAGTTGCTGCCAGGGAACAAGATTGGAATGATGCTCCATCTCGGTGACCAGAATCCTGTCTCCAACCTTGAGTTGCTGAGAAGCCCAGGATTGTGCAACCAAGTTCACCGCTGCAGTGGTTCCACTGGTGAAAATCACTTCATCTTCTGAAACAGCATTCAGCAGTTTGGCAACTGTTTTTCGGGCTTCTTCGTAATTTTCGGTCGCTTCTTCTGCCAGCGTGTAAACCCCNCGNCTGACGTTGCTGTTCGACTGCTGGAAAAAATCCACCATCGCCTGGATCACCGAATCCGGTTTTTGGGTGGTTGACGCATTGTCCAGAAAAGCCAACGGGTGGCCATGGATTTCGCGACTGAGGATCGGGAAACGGTTCCGGATCTGAGATAAATCTAACTGAGGACTCCGGGAATCAGGAGAAGAATTTGATACGGATTGTTCCAAAACTACGGCTTCTTCAGACAGCATCCAGATTCACCTGTTTGATCTCCATCATCGTGCTGCCGGTNCCTCCCCGACGGATGGATACCATTTCTGCGATGATGCTGAGGGCGATCTCTTCAGGAGTCGTTCCGCCAAAATCCAAACCGGCGGGTGAGTGCACCCGTTTCAATTCGGACTTGGCGACTCCTTCATCAAGCAGGTATTGAAACACCAGTTTGGAACGTTTGGTACTGGCCACCAAACCGATGTAAGGTCCATTTCCCTCCAGAGCTTTTTTGATCGAATGCTGATCTCCCTTATGCTGGGTGACAACCACGACAAAGGTGTTGGGGCCGACTTCGAGCTGTTTAAAATCGGGATCACTATTGATGAGTCGGTCAGCCTTCGGGAACCGCTCACGAACCGCTGCAGGATCATTCACCGTGACCATGAAATGCATCAAATGGGCGAGTTCTGCCAAGACTTCTGCAATCCGNCCATGTCCAATAAGGTGAAGCTCCGGTCGAGGTAGATAGGGTTCGACATAAACATCCATCGTNCCCCCGCACGGCATTCCTACTCCAAGCACTTCATCATCCAAATCCAGGGGGACGATACGTGTCTGCCCATCTTTGAGGGAATCCATTGCTGCATCCCTNACGGCTTCTTCAGCACAGCCTCCTCCGACCCATCCATAAAGGGTATTCCCTTCAGAATCGAGGATGGACTTTGCACCGGGCTTCGCCGAGACCGATCCCGTGATTCGAATAACAGTAGCAACTGCAAAGGGAACTTCCTGAGTATTGAGCAGATTCAGTTTTTCAAAAAATTCTGTGGACATGATTCCTAATTCGGCTTCAGCAAATCATAATCTTCTTCAGTATCAATATCTTCAAAAAGAGTAACATCCTCGACTTCGACTTCCAGCACAGAATCCTGATGTGCATCAATCATCGCTTTTCCTCCTTCTCCCTGATGAGCCATCATTCTCTGGTTGAAAGACCTGGAAAAGATCACAGGATTTCTTCGAATCCCAGCACAGACGGGGAGTACGATCAAATCCTTTTCAGCTTCATGATGTTTTTGGAATTGCTCGATCAGGTGATTCACGAGGTTCTGAGGAATTTTGGGCTGGTCTCCCAAAAAGACCATCCAACCCGCCGATTTTGATGAAACTTTCGGAATGGCAGCCTGAATCGAGGAAAGCATCCCTGACTCAAATGAAGGATTCTCAACAAAACACACTTCCAGTGGNTTGAGTTCGTTTCTGATCTCGGCGGACTGATGTCCCAAAACCACGATCACTTCATGTGTGTCACTTTGGATGCATGTTTCTACGGAATTTTTGATGATGCTGGATATTTTCCAAGGAAGAAGCAGTTTGTTTGTCTCTCCCATCCTGCGGGAACTACCTGCAGCCAGAACGATGATTGAAACGTTTGCCTGAGATTTCAGAGAGGCCTTTTATCCCTTAAATAGTCCCTTAACGGCTGTCCATGCCAAAGANCCACCGTCCAGTGCCTGAGCATCCCCGTCTGCCATCTTTTCTGCCGCTTCACTTCCCTGATCCAGAAGCGAAGTGAAGTTTTTTGCCCACTGGTCAAACATTTTGTTATTGACCGCAACAATCATCCTCGACCCAAATTGGGCCAGTTTTCCTGTGATGGATAGGGCCATGCTGCTTTTCATCAAGGTCCCGCCGCCTTCAATTTCTGAAAGCAGAATATTCATCGTCATATTTGCACCGCCCTTCCCTCCGGCATCTGAACCTTTACCTTCCAAAGTGAGCTCGTAATTCGATTCCTCCATTTTGGTAAAGCTGGCTTCGCCATTGAACTTNGCGGTAACCGGGCCAATTTTGATTCCGATTTTACCTTTAAAGTTACGTTCATCCAGCGTTTCGGTCAACTCTGCACCAGGGACTGAAACCACCATCAGTGCCGGATCCGTCATCACTTTCCACACCATTTGCGGATCCTGCTTCAGTTGAAGTTCTTTATCTGCTTTAACTTCCATAAGTTTATTTGATAAGGGTTTTGATTAAAATATTCAAAGGAGTTTCAGATTTAGGCTTCCATATCCGGAGCAATACTTTCTGAACAATCAGGTAATCAACCGGCAACCATAAAATTTTGAGGGGCTTTTTCGAATTTGGTTTTACATCCGCTGCAGCAAAAATAGAAATGCTTTTCTTCTAACAGACTGACATAACGTGCATCTTCAACTCGAACCTCCATTCCACAAACCNGATCGATGGCTTTTTCGGTTTCAGTTGNCGTCANTGTAGGTTTTTCTGTCTCACTTCGGAGTTGCTGCACGATTTCCGCCAGAATACTGAGAGCGATTTCCGAAGGTGTTCTCGCATTGATGTCGAGCCCCGCGGGATTGTGCAGCTTTCCAAGTTTTCCGGAACAGACACCCTCCTCCGAAAGTTCTTTTTTGAGCGCCTCCATTTTTTTGTGNCTGCCTACAAAAGCCCGGTACGAAACGGATCTGCTGAATGCAGCCTGTAACGCTTCCAAATCTCCTTCTCCCTGTGTACAGACTACGAGAAAAGATGGATCTTCCAGATTGAATGATTCGAGGTCAAAACCATTGGCAATCCTTTTTCCCTCTTCATGCTGATCAGTGGATCGGTTTTCTGTAAGCCACAGGGTCTCATAATCCAAATTCGCTGCNAGTTTCAGCAAACTCTGGCCCACGGGTGAATCCCCTAAAACCACGATCAGGGGTTTGGGAAATACCGGTTCAATGTAGACACTCAAAGATCCTCCACTGTGACAGGTCATCTGAAAATGTTTGACTTCCGCTCCCTCTGCTGATTTNGTNTCCGGATCAATGTTGATCAACCTCGACTTTCCTGATGCCATCAGAGCAAGGGCTTCTTCAATGACTATCGGATGAGTGCATCCTCCTCCAATCCAGCCATGAATACTTCCATCTGAACGAATGATGGCCTTNTCACCGGTTTTGCCTGAAATCGGTGTTCCGTGCTGAACCACCATTGCCGTGGCAAAGGTTTCACGTGCATTTTTGAGCTTCAGAAACTCAATAAAAAAATCCTCGAGCATGAGCAGGGATTCGTAAATGAAAATATAATGAGAGATATGAAAGATTCCGGAGTCCTTTAGACTCCGGAAATTTCACCATCAGGCAACTGCCCCTTTTTCTTTGAGTACTTGCCAGACTTTATAGGGTGTGATGGGAATGTCCATATTCTCCACCCCAAGATGGGATAGTGCATCAACCACAGCATTGGCAATGGCCGGCGGCGCTCCTACCGTTGGAGACTCTGCGACGCCTTTGGCACCTAGAGGNTGGTGTGGTGATGGAGTCACCGTTCTATCGGTCTCCCAGTTTGGAGTTTCTACTGCAGTAGGAAGGAGATAATCCATGAAGTTTCCGTTGAGGATATTTCCGTCCTCATCGTAAATCAGTTCTTCATACATCGCTGGTGCAAGCCCTTGGGTCAATCCGCCNTGGATTTGACCTTCGACAATCATCGGGTTGATGATGTTCCCGCAATCATCAATGGCGACAAATCTCCTAACTTTAATTTCGGCTGTTTTTGGATCGATATCTACCACACAAATGTAGGAACCGAAAGGAAAGGTCANATTGGGAGGATCATAATAATGGGTTGCCTCCAAACCTGCCTCCAATCCCTGGGGATGATTGGTATAGGCGGCAAAGGCAATGTCCTGGATTGTCTTCGATTGTTCCGGAGAACCTTTAACGTAGAATTTGCCAACTTCCCACTCGAGGTCTTCTTCACTGACTTCGAGCAAGTGAGCGGCTATTTTTCTTGCCTTATCCCGGACCTTGTGTGCCGCTTTTGCAGCCGCAGCTCCTGCAGTCGGAGTACTCCGACTGGCGTAGGTTCCCAATCCATACGGAGCCGTATCGGTATCGCCCTCCTCGATCTGGATATGAGCAGCAGGAATTCCCAATTCTTCAGCAAGGATCTGGGCGTAGGTTGTTTCGTGCCCCTGGCCCTGNGATTTNGTNCCGAAACGGGCNATCGCCTTGCCAGTNGGATGGATTCGCAACTCACAACTGTCGAACATCTTGATTCCCAGAATATCGAAATCCTTGGAAGGTCCTGCACCTACAACTTCAGTAAAAGTGGATAAGCCGATTCCCATCAATTCACCTTTGGCTCGTTTTTCNNCCTGTTCCTTTCTTAAGTCATCATAGCCGATCNTATCCATGGCCAACTTGAGAGCCCTTGGGTAATCCCCACTATCGTATTCCCAGCCAAGAGCTGACTGATANGGGAATGCTTCAGGCTGAATAAAATTCTGCATTCGNANATCTGCCGGATCCCGATCTAATTTCTGTGCCAGNACATCAACTATTCTTTCAATNGCGTGNATTGCCTCAGTGACTCTGAAAGANCAACGGTANGCAACNCCACCAGGNGGCTTGTTCGTGTAATACGCGTCCATTTCCGTGAACGCATNCTTGATGTCATAGGAACCTGTACAGATTGAGAACATCCCTGCAGGATATTTGGAAGGATTTGCGGCAGCATCGGTATACCCGTGATCCGCAACCGTTTTAATTCTCAGAGCTTCCATTTTCCCGCTNTTGGAGGATGCCAGCTCGACACTCATGTGATAGTCCCTTGCAAAGGAATCTGCCTGCAGGTTTTCAGATCGATCCTCGACCCATTTGACAGGCTTTCCGATTACCACAGAGGCAGCAATCGCAATCACGTANCCAGGATACACTGGGACCTTCCCNCCAAAACCACCACCNATGTCAGGGGAAATAATACGGATTTTCTCTTCCGAAAGNCCTACATGTCCAGCAACCAGAGCGACTACCGTGCGAATTGCGTGGGGTGCCTGGGTCGTCATATAAACCGTCAGTTTTCCCTCAGCCGGTTCAAATGAAGCGACGCATCCGCAGGTCTCAATGGAGGCAACATGGATTCGCGGAAGATATACATTTTCCTTCACCACAACATCGGCNTTTTGGAAAGCCTTCTCGGTTGAATCTTTGTCCCCGGTTTCCCAGTGCCAAATATGGTTGTCGGTTTTTCCTTCCTTGTCGGTTCGGAGTACCGGTGCATCCGACTGCATAGACTTAAATGGGTCCACAACCGCCTGCATCGGTTCATATTCCACTTCCACCGCTTCTACGGCATCCGCGGCTATGTAGCGGTCATCCGCAATCACTGCGGCAACCTCCTGGGATTGGTACATCACCGTATCCGTTGGAAGCACCATCTGGGTATCCGACATCAGGGTCGGCATCCAATGTAAATTGTATTGCTTAAGAACATCCCCGGTAATCACCGCATGGACTCCAGGAATGGCCATGGCCGCATCGGTNTTGATGCTTTTGATTTTGGCGTAAGCATAGGGACTGCGAACAATGTCCATGTGAAGCATCCCTGGAAGCACCACATCATCCGTGTATTTTCCCTGACCCCGTAAGAAACGCGCGTCTTCCTTGCGTTTCATACTATGGCCCATTCCACACACTTCCGGGGTTGTTTTTAATTCACTCATGCAGCCTCCTTTTGCATTTTTTCAGCAGCATACTGAATGGCTTTGACGATGTTCACATAACCGGTACAGCGGCATAGATTGCCNGAGATTCCCCAGCGGATTTCTTCTTCACTGGGATTCGGATTTTTCTCCAGCAGTTCCGCTGCTCTCATGATCATACCCGGGGTACAGAACCCGCACTGNAGACCATGCTCCTCNTGNAATCCTTCCTGGAGNGGATGAAGTGCGCCTCCTTCTTCCATTCCTTCAATGGTTTTCACCGATTTACCATTCGCCTGGACCGTGTAAAGGGTACAGGATTTCACTGAGCGACCGTTCATCAGGATTGTGCAGGCACCNCAACTTGAAGTATCACAGCCGATATGGGTACCGGTCATTTGCAATTCTTCACGGATGAAATGAACCAGCAACATTCTTGAATCGACCTCTTTGGTAACAGTCGTTCCATTGATATCAATGCTAACAGTATGTTTTGACATGATCAGCGGCTCCCTTCAGCACGTTGAAGTGAAAGTTTGATGGCCCGTTGGGTCAACTCATTAACGAGTGCTCTTTTATATTCCGCACTTCCTCTGAGATCTTCCATCGGTTCAGAATCTGCTGCTGCAAGGCGCCCTGCCTCGGCAAGCATGTTTTCATCAGGTTTTTTCCCCTTTAATAATTCTTCTGCGCTTGAAGCTCGGATTGGGGTAGACCCAACATTGGTAAGCCCCAATCCAATATTTTCGATCGATCCACTGGAATCGATATTCAACTGGCAAGCAACTGCTGCTGCTGCATAATCACCGACCTTTCTCTCAATCTTCAAGTAGGCTCCTCCGCTTGCGGAAGGAGGAGAAGGAATCCGGATTTCGGTTAGGATTTCATCCTCGGCCAGAGCAGTGGTAAAAAAATCAGGAAAGAAATCATCAATTTTGATTTCCCGGGTTCCATTCGGACCTTCCGCAACAACTGAAGCCCGTAATGCCAACATGGTGGCCGGATGATCATTGGCAGGATCCCCATGGGCCAGATTTCCTCCAACCGTCGCCATGTTGCGTACCGAAGGATCTGCAATCATTTTCGCCGTATCCAAAAGTAAGGGATATTTACTTTGGACAATCTCCGATTCTTCCAGGGCCGCCTCACAGGTCATGGCTCCAATCCTAAGTTGTCCGGATTCTTCTTGGATGTAATCCAAACCTCCGATACCACTGATGTCGATCAGGTATCCCGGTTCGGCCAAACGCAACCGCATTGCAGGAATCAAACTGTGACCTCCTGCCAAAATCTTTGCTTCATCTCCATGCTTCTGCAGCAAAGCTACTGCATCTGAAATATTTGATGGAGTNAGATATTCAAAAGAAGGTGGGATCATGTGCTCTCCTTATTGATTAGAATTTCTGGNAATGGTGCACTANTGACGTATTGATTTCGATAAATTGNAANTTCTTGATATTTGAAAAAATAAACTTCCGTGGTAATCCTAGAAAGTACAAGACATACCGGATTACGTGAGAATCAGGAAGGTAGTTTTATTTGGTACCGAAAATCCGGTCTCCNGCATCACCCAGGCCGGGCAGGATGTAGGCATGATCATTCAGTTTGTCATCAAGTGCTGCAGTGTAGATCTTCACATCCGGATGGATTTTATTAAAATACTCAACCCCTTCCGGAGCAGCCAGCAAGCAGACAAAACGGATATTGGCAGCACCATTTTCCTTGATGCGGGTCACTGCAGCCGCAGAGGAGTGGCCTGTCGCCAGCATCGGATCTAGGGCAATCACCAGACGTTGATCGATCAGTTCCGGAAGTTTNAGGTAATACTCCACAGCCACCAGGGTTTCGGGATCACGATAAAGTCCAATGTGCCCCACTCTGGCAGAAGGAACCAGATCGAGGAAACCATCGAGCAGTCCGTTCCCTGCTCGAAGAATAGAAACCAGGCATAGTTTTTTCCCTTCCAAAAATGGAGCATTCATTTTCATCAAGGGTGTTTCGATTTCCTTGGTGATCAGGGGCAGATCCTTGGTTACCTCATAGGCCAGAAGGGTTCCGGTTTCCCGGATGAGAATCCTGAAACTCCGCGTGGAAGTTTCTTTGTCACGCATGAGGGAAAGTTTATGCTGGACGAGGGGATGATCAATGATCGTCAGGTTTTCATGCATGATACCTCTGAACNTTTGGGTTGAAAAAAAAATGAATGAAACCCACTTCCCTTAAGTCTCCAAAGACTAGGCGGATTTCCTNACNAAATTAACTTATCTTCCGAGAAGAAAACAAAGCAAAAAGGAAGAAACCTTNAGTTGATTTCACAACTATTTCTGTTTCTTGGCTTCCTGACGGACTTCCGCTTCNAGTCTGCCAAGGGGATATTCTTNGAGGTCNACGAATTTCATCAATTCGGAAAGCGTTGGATGGACATCCCTGACCCTNAANTACATCTGCTGGGCAATTCTNCGNTANCCGGTGTGGCCTTGGGGAACACTTCTCAATTCTGTCATCCAACTCAGGGATCTGAGGTTGATTTTCATAAACCAGCGGATTCGATATCCCATTGGTACCACATACTGTGCTTCGAAAGGAAAATCTTTTTGCAGTTGGTCAAAGGCTTCCGCAGCCTGAAGCATGGCTTCATCATAAATCTCTCCCAAACCGGCTTCCTCAATTTCTTCAGGTTTTTCGAANCCATAACGTGTGGAGAGCAGTTGTCTTTCCTGGGTGAGCATCCGGTGACGCTGGAGATCCCGATAGATTCCGTAATCTCCGACGATGTCAAAGGTATANAATGGCATCTCAATTCCCCGCCCGGGCTTGTGCCTGCGATTCTGCCTCAATCCTGCGTATTCATGAATTAAACGTTTCTTTTCTGAATCCGGAAGGTTCTTCAATTGTTCTGTGAATTCCTGCAAAGACCCATGACCGAAGGGAAATAANAANGCTGCCAGCATNCGATCTTCCGCATCCTGATCGTATTCAATCAACTGGACATCCATCTCCTGGGGAGGATTTGGCTCGTCGGAGATCTGTTTGGAGTGGAAGGTTTGCATTAANGAATTCTTAAAATTCGTGTAATCCTCAAACTCCTGAAACCGGTTGTTGTTGCGATCAGCCCTTCGGATGAAGGANGGGATCACTTTAGAAAGCTCCTCAAATGCTGCCTGACCAAGGTCCCGGTTCTCTTCAAGCGGATCCAGGTGCAATTTCCGGATCAGGGTTTCGAAGAANCGGCCGTTCCCGAAAATGCCCATATTCGTCTGGGTTGAAGCCGGCAGCAATCCACGAATCAAATCATAACCCCTGGCTTTGACCGAGCGTTCATAGGCCGCTTCGCTGGTTCCCTCTTCCCGTGGCAAAAGCTTCCTTACATGTGCCCAGACCGGTTCGCACAAGCGGACATAACAGTCGAAAAGATGGTCACAGGCCTTTACATAAAGCTCTGCATGGTCTGAATCCATCAACTTCGGATCACGGTAATATCGATAACGTCCGGAGTCTTTATCGCTGAAACTTACNTAACGGGTGGATTTTTCTAGGGGAGATCCTCCGATCCTGGCGTCTTCCAGAACTTTGGTGGCGAGCATCGAAACGTTTTCCAACGCAAGATGCGCCCCTCCAAGCTCTCCGATTGAATCGTCACCGTAACCGTCAAGGATTCGATCATAAAACTTTCTTGCACGCTCGATCGCGAGTTCCGAACCTTTACGGTTTGAGGCCTGGCCTGAGTTTCCCTGAATGGAACTGAATTCTGCATCCTCGGAAAGGATGAACTCTTTGAGCAAAAGGCTTCGCAGTCCCAAAGTGGAACGTGAATATCGCGAAAAAAGAGCTCCCTTGATGACTTCGGGCAGATTCGTTAAAACAAAAACCGAACGGTCGGTATTGGTGACGTAGGATTCGAGCAGAGACTTCTGCTCAGGGGTGAAGGATTCTGAAAGGCTCATGCTGGATGGTTCCGGCTGAGCTCAAATTGAGAAAGTGTGGAGCTTTTTTGTATATGACCGAAGGTCATCAACTCAATCAGGATGCCGGGATTCCTTGTGAGTTCGGTAAAGCAGATTCTTGACTTTCNGGACGCGGGAGATCTTCATCACCATACTTTGGAGATTCATGCTGATTCGGATCGTAATTATCCCTCAACAGATCACGGGTAAAGTCAAATGTCTTTCTTGAAGAATACGCCATGGCCACCACGCCGGTGTCCATCCTGATCGCTTCTTTGGGGCATGCCTCGACGCAAAGTCCGCAAAAAACGCATCGGAGTTCATCAATATCAAATCGAACCGGGTATTTTTCGATGGATAAGTCAGGATGTTCNCCTGCTTCAATATGGATGCATTTGGCAGGACAAACCGTCTCACACATATAACATGCGACACATTTAAGAAAACCATCATCTTTACGTGTCAGGCGATGTCTTCCACGCCATCGCATTGAGACTGGCCTTTTCTCTTCAGGGTAATTGATGGTCACCACATCTCTGGAACCGAAAAGGTTTCTGAAGAAATGCTTGACGGTCAGTCTNAGCCCGCCAAAGGCTGCAGGAATGTAAAATGCTTCTTTAACCCCGTCGACACGTTTGACCTGTTTGACTTTCAGTTCCATGAAAAATAAGTGGGTGATGTTTACATGAATGCGAGCACGACCACGGCCGTCAATGCCGTGTTGGCAAGAGAAAGTGGAAGCAGTTTCTTCCAGCCTAAGGACATGGTTTGATCAAATCGAAATTTTGGCAGTGTCCATCGTAGTTGGATTTGGAGCCAGCAGAAGAAGATGGTTACAATACTGAATTTGCCGATTTGTAAAAGCGTTACCAGCCATTGAGGGGCACTTTCCCAAAGATGAAGCCAGGGAACATGGTAGCCTCCAAAAAAGAGAGTGGTCATTAAAACGGCGACTCCGGCAACTGCGACGTATTCGGCAAGCATGAATGCACTCCAACGCATTCCTGAGTATTCGAGAAAATAACCGGCAACAATCTCTGATTCGCCCTCCGGGGCATCAAAAGGGGCTCTTTTGGTTTCCGCAATCAATGCCGTAAAGAATAGAAAAAAACCAAGTGGCTGGGTGAAAACTCCCCACATCGGGATCAGGTTCCCGAACCAGTATTCATTTTGTCCATTTACGATGTCACTCACCCGGGTTGAACCGTAAACCATGAAGATTCCCATCAATGCCAAACCCATGAAAACTTCGTAGGAAATCATTTGTGCGGATGCACGGGTTCCTCCGAGAAGTGCAAACTTGCTGTTGGAACTGGTTCCGGCAAGCACTGCTCCGTAAACACTGAGAGAGGTGATGGCGAAGATAAAAAGTAAACCTGGCTCTATATCCGTCACCTGNAAGGTAAAATCACCAATCGGCCCGGCAATCGGAATGATTGCAAAGGTTGCAACTCCTGCAATCAACCCGAAGAAAGGAGCGATCAAGTACAAAAAACCGTTGGCACCCTGGGGAATTGTATCTTCCTTGAAAATCGATTTTAAACCGTCGGCAGCAAGGTGAAGAAGTCCATTACCTGTATANTTACCGACATTGGCTCGGTTGGGGCCTACACGATCCTGGATCATCGCACTCCACTTGCGTTCCATCAGGGTAAGCACGGTGCCGAGCGGCATCGCAAAAAGCAGAATGATGAAAGCGATTTTCAGAATCGACTGAACCAGNGGGATTGAAAGAATTTCTAGAATCAGATCCATGTTATTCCATTTTTAACGGTCGAGTTCACCGCCAATCATATTCACAGAGCCAAAAATCGGGACAATGTCTGCCACATAATGGCCTACCGTCATCGCAGGCATGGCTTCAACATAATTAAAGCAGGCAGGTCTCATTCGGACACGGACAGGATCTCCGCTTCCATCGGAAACCAGGTAAAAACCGATTTCCCCGTTTCCTCCTTCGGTTGGGAGATAAACTTCTCCTTCCGGAGGTTGATGTCCTTCCATGACCAGTTTGAAATGGTCGATCAATCCTTCGATGTTTCCGTAGACTTCTTTTTTATCCGGGTAATGCATCAGTCTTTCGTCGGTCATGATCGGACCCGCCGGCATCATATCGGCTGCCTGTTCGATGATTGAAATGCTCTGACGGATTTCTTCCATTCTCACTAGGTAACGATCAAAACAATCACCGGTAGACCCAATGGGTATCTCAAAATCGATTTCATCGTAAACNGAGTATGGATCTGCNCGCCTTACATCGTAAGGAACTCCGCATGCTCTGAGCATNGGNCCGGTGAAACCAAATGAAATCGCATCCTCTTTCGAAAAAGTCCCAACGTCTTTAACCCGATCAATGAAAATTTTATTCCGGGTCAGCAGTTTGTCGCACTCGTCCATGATGTCCTTGACCTTATCCAAGCGCTCCTGAAGGGCATCAAAAAAACCGTCGGGGATGTCTGTNGCGTTTCCTCCAAAACGGGTCCAGTTGGTCGTCAATCGNGCACCGGTNACTTCTTCTACGAGTTCCCAAAGGTATTCCCGGGCTTTGATGAACCAAAGGAAAAAGGTGAATGCGCCNACTTCCATGGAAGCAGCACCAACGCAGGTCAGGTGATCGGTGATGCGGGAAATCTCACCCATGATNACTCGGGTGAACTCTGCTCTTCGTGGAGCCTCGATNCCGTAGAGCTTCTCCACCGCCATCGAGTAACCGATGTTGTTTAAAAGAGGAGAAACATAGTTGAGCCGATCCGTGTAGGGAACAACCTGGATCCATTTGGAATTTTCAGATTCTTTTTCGAATCCCCGGTGAAGATAGCCGATTTCCGGTTCCATCCCGACAATCAGTTCCCCATCAAGATAGGTCGTAAACCNNACAATCCCNTGCATCGCAGGATGGGAAGGCCCGATNTCTATCTTCATGATTGANGTGTCAGAGTCCCCCTGAGGTGGGGGTGTCACAAGGCTGCTCAATTGCTGGGTTGCCAGGCTCATACGTCTCTTTGGTAATGATAGCGTTCTTCGATTTCCCTTAATTCTTCAATGGGCTGTTGNCGGTCCATTGGATAATCTTTTCTCAGNGGATGNCCCTCAAATTGGTCGTACATCAGAATCCGCCGCAGATCGGGATGATTGTTGAAGTGAATGCCATACATGTCGAAGCATTCCCTTTCATACCAGTCCACTGCTTTCCAAAGATGGTAAATCGAATCAATGCTGCAGTCCTGTTCATCCAGTCTCACTTTGACTCGGATTCTTTTACCATGACGAAGCGATTTAAAATGATAGACCATTTCAAAACGGGGAGTTCGATTCTGTTCTAAAAGATCCACCGCGGTCAGATCGACCAACATTTCATAACTGCATCCTTCGTCATCTCTAAGGAATTCACAGATTGAAAGCAGATCTTTCCTGTCGATCACCACTGTCTCATCCCCACGATGACAATGGGTTTCAAGAATGCTTTTTGGAAAGTTTTTCTTGAGCAGGGAAGTGGTTACCAATTCAGAATCTGTGGTGGTCATGAAACTAAGTTGGGATTGTTAGGATTATTCTTCTCTCAGGGCTTCTTTTTNCTGGAAACCNNTGGGGGTGTCATAACCCATNTTCGGACTGACGTTCGCCTGNTTTTGGTTGTAAGTAAAACCAGGTTTGATGCTCCGGTTTGATTTCGGATTCTGAACATTTTCGAAAACTTCCTTCTTGGGAATACGGAAGTAGTGGTCCAACTGCTCTATTTTTGCTTCTTTATGGCGGATTGCCTGAGGATTGATCATTTTGCTTTCAACAGTAGGACCGTCATTTTGAATACGGTCCTGAAGTTCCATCAGGCCATCGAGCACCGCTTCGGGTCTTGGAGGGCATCCTGCGATGTAAATATCCACAGGAATCAGACGGTCAATGCCCTGCAACACCGAGTAGTTNTGGTAGAAACCCCCGGAAGAGGCACAAGCACCGAAAGCAATCACCCATTTTGGTTCTGCCATCTGCTCATAAACTGTTTTTAAAACAGGNGTCATNTTGTGAGTGATCGTACCNACNACCCAGAGCACATCGGATTGTCTNGGNGANAAGCGAGGAATTTCTGCACCGAAACGNGAAATGTCATAATGCGAACAGGCTGCAGCCATGTATTCCATTCCGCAGCAGGCAGTGACAAAAGGATATTGAAACAGAGAGAACTTTCGGGACCAGTTGACCACATTGTCAAAGGTCGTTGTCAAAAAACCATCATAGTTTGCAGCCATGAGCCTCCTTAAAAACTAGAGCTATTTATTCCCATTCAAGTGCGCCCTTCTTCCAATCGTATACAAACCCAAGGACTAGTACTCCGATAAAAAGCATCGCCGCTGTAAAGCCGAACCAGCCAAGTTCTCTAACCTGGACGGTCCACGGATAGAGAAAAACAATTTCTACATCGAAAACTAAGAAGACGAGAGCAGTCATATAAAATTTTACGTCGTAACGTGACCCTTCGGTTCCATCACGAACAAATCCTGATTCAAAAGGGGTGTCTTTTACTTTGCTCCGAAGCCTGGGGCCAAGATAGAGTCCAACCACAGTGAATGTTCCCGCCAGGAGCATCCCAAGCAGGATCATCAATAATATGGGTAAATAGCCAGAAGCAATGGTCATCGAATCAATCAAAATAATTTGTGAAAATACTTTGTCAAATCACGAACAGAATTTCATCAGCCCCCCTGATTGTCAAATTAAATCAAGTTCGGGAATTCCTGATTTTTCAGGTCTTTGAAAACTTATTTTTCGTTGGACATAAACTGCTTCAGATTCTTCCTTTAAAGAATATTTTTGGAACATGATTCGAAACTCCCANCATAATTAACGAACCACCGTACCGGGCTTGGAGTCGCCAGGGGCCTCCACAATTTTTAACGAATTTCCATCATCGGTGGCGAGAATCATTCCTTCTGACAGTTCTCCCCGGAGTTTGACCGGTTTGAGGTTGGAGACCACAACCACATTCATCCCGGGAAGATCCTCAGGGCGATAAAACTCGGCAACACCCGANACGATCGAACGGGGTTTTGATTCTCCTAAATCAACCTGGGAAACAAGAAGTTTGTCCGAACCCTTAACTTTCTTAGATTCCAAAATCCTTCCCGTCCTGAAATCGAGTTTTTGGAAGCTCTCGATACCGACCAGGTTTTCCAATTCTGCCTCTTGCTTTTCTTCCGATTGAGGTTTCGCCTTGGGGGTTGGACCAGGTTTTTCGGGTTCCTTCTGTTTGAGTTGAATCCTGGGGAACAGGGGTTCCGGAAGNGGAAGTGGAGTTCCAGATTGGACCAACCCCGGTTTCAACATTTCCAGGGTCATTGGTGATTCACCAAGTCCGAGTTGGATTCGGGCCGCTTTCATTTTTTCAGGCATCACCGGTTCCAGAAGACAGACCAACCATGCCGAAGCATCCAATGCCGTATAGAGTACTGTTCCGAGACGTTCGTTTTGATCCTCCTCTTTGGCAAGTTTCCAGGGTTTGTTTTCATCGAGATATTTGTTTACGGCACTGCTCATCATGGCAATCCGTTCCAAAGCCCGATGCGGCTCAAACTGTTGGACCCATGCTTTGATCTGAGAAGTTTCCTGCTCAAACATTTGGTACAGTTCGATTTCCTGTTTTCCTGGCTCACCCCGGGGAGGAACCTCATTTTCGAAATTTTTCCGTGACATCGAAATGGAACGGTTCAGCAGATTTCCGAAATTGTTCGAAAGCTCTCCGTGGTAACGTGCGAACACCAGATCTTCGGTGAAATTCGCGTCTTCTCCATAACTCATTTCTCTCAACAGGAAATAGCGCAACCCGTCGACTCCAATCAGGTCTTTCATTTCCAAAGGATTGACGACGTTGCCCAGAGACTTGCTCATCTTACTGCCTTGAACCACCCAATGCCCATGGACGGCCAATTTTTTGAAGACCGGGAAACCCGCAGCCTTGAGCATGCAGGGCCAGTAGATTCCGTGGGTTTTGAGAATATCCTTGCCGATCACATGATGGCAGTGCTTCCAAAACTGCTCATAACGGGAATCCTCCGGCCAGCCCAATGCAGTGACATAATTCAGCAACGCATCGAACCAGACATACGTGACAAAATCATTGTCGAAAGGAAGGTCGATTCCCCATTCAAGCCGGCTTTTCGGCCTTGAAATGCAGAGGTCCTGGAGGGGTGCCTTGAGAAAACTCAGCAGTTCATTGCGATACCTGGCAGGCTGAACCAGATCCTTGTTTTCTTCAAGGAGTCCAATAAGCCACTCCTGGTATGCACTCATNCGGAAAAAATAATTCTTCTCCTGGCGGACCTGGGGAGGTTTCTGGTGATCCGGACAGTTCCCCTCCTCGGTCAACTCCTCCTGGTCTAGAAATCGTTCACAACCCACGCAGTAGAGTCCTTCATAATCTTTGAGGTAGATCTCACCCTGATCATAAATCTTCTGNAACACTGCCTGGACTGCAGACTTGTGAAAGGCATCGGTGGTGCGGATGAACTGGTCCTGCTGGATGTGAAGATGAGGCCACATATCCCGGAANTCCGCAGTCATCCGGTCCACAAACTCCTGGGGTTTGAGATTCGCAGCCTGGGCAGATTCCGCAATTTTCTGCCCGTGCTCATCTGTTCCGGTAAGAAAATAGGTTTCCTCCCCGAATAACTTTCGGTACCGGACAAAAACATCGGTAACGATGGTGGTGTATGCGTGGCCTATGTGGGGATGGCTGTTGACATAATAAATCGGGGTGGTGATGTAAAAGGTTTCACTCATGTCAACTTTAGAACTTATTCGGGAATCTGAATGGTTGGNTTTTCCGGCCTTGGACGATAAAGAACCAGNGTTTTTCCAATCAATTGNACGACCTCAAAGGACTCATTTTTCTCAAGTGCTTGGTTACACTCCCGATGGTCCTGGGGAGATGCTTCCAGCACTCTGACCTTGATCAATTCGTGGTCATCAAGCTGCTTTTCAATCTGAACCAACGTTTCCCGGCTCAAGCCCTGTTTACCGATCTGTACCACAGGCTTTAGAGAATGAGCCAACGAACGNAGGTAACGCTTTTGTTTGCCCGTCATCATTTTATGGAAAATAAAGAATATATCCCGCGTATCCTGGATCTAACAAGCTGTTTCCCCAAGAAGCTTATCCTAAAAGAAGAAGAATCCNTAATCTACAGAAATTCAAGATTTCANCCGGAAAAGATCAGGCAGGTACTGGTTCCGTGGGCATAAAGTTTTCCATTCAGATCGACCAACCTGGATTCTGCGGTCGCNGTGGTCCTGCCGTAATGGATCACGTTGCCGGTCGCACGAAGAATTCCTGAGTCTTGACGGATTGCCCTGACCAGATTCGCTTTCATTTCCAGGGTGGTGTAGAACACTCCCACATCAAGTTTGGTATGAACCGCACATGCCATCGCGGAATCGAGAAGAGTGAATGCAAATCCTCCATGTACACTGCCGATTGGGTTGTAGTGNGAAGCATTCGGTTGTCCCTCAAATACNGTTTTACCAAGTTCGGCTTCAACAACCTTAAACCCCAGGGTTTGTCCCATCGGAGGTTGAGGCAATTCNCCCTGGGCAATCTTCTGCATGAATTCCAAACCGGATAGGCGTTCCATCGCATTTTGAAAAGCCTCATGGTCTTTGGGGAGAGAGCTCATCTTCTGGCTGGAAAAAGAACCGAATGGGAAATGGAATCAGATACTGGCCGCAAGCTGGTTTAGCGCCTCTTTTCCTTGACTAAAGATAGGCCANCCGTCTCCCGGGAGGACCGCTTGGATGTTCTCAAGGGATGCCATTCTTTTCACCGACGCAACGGCTGCCTGTCGGTNTTTTAATTTCGCATCCGGAAGCATACAAAGCTTTCCTCCTTCATGAGCCCGGATCAGGTCACCTGTGATGAGTGTGGTGTTTTCCAATAGAAATGCGAGCTCACCCGGGGTTTTAGAACCCTCCAGGGCAAAGACAGACAAACCTGAAACCGGTTGATCTCCTTCACCCAGCCAGTCGTCACAGGGAAAGGGGAAATTCTCTTTTTCAGCCATCGGCCCCCAGGTTTTGGCTCCGGTTCGCTTAACCAAGTTTTGCGCATCACGGACATGNTCGGAATTGGTAATCAGGAGATGAGCGGCACCCCCAAGATTTTCAAAATGATTCAGGTCATGCTCGNACATCGGCATCGGGTCGATCAGAACATTCCCGTTTTCGCGAACCCAGAGGATTCCGTGAAAATCAATGTTCCTTTCTTCGTTGAACACGGACCAACTGAAAAGGTCCTTTCGGTGAAGCTGCTTCAAGGAAAAATTAAATTTGGTTAAGCTANTCTAATCACGAATTCAGGTAGAGGTTCCTGACCCGTTGCTCGGCAATGTAGCAGAGTAATTTATAGAGNAANCCATAAAACAGGGTAATGGATGCAACTGAAACTGCATTGAGCAGATCCTGGGTCTCCGCAAAAGCACTGATATCCCTGATCATTAAAATGACTCCGATTACGGTTCCTAAAATGCCCATCACAAAACCTGCNTCTCCTTTGACTTTCANNCACCTTGCGGCAGAATTAGCATCATCCTCTCCAACCTGTTTACGCCACAAAAAAGGATAACTCCAACTATGCCAGTAACTTTTCCACGAGGTAGCAGAAATACTGAGGAAAACTGCAGGTAACCAGATGATCAATAATGATGGGATGTCTAAGATATAGGTCAGATTGACCAAATTGAACTCCATATTCATGAAGTCAAAACTTGTAGCAATTCCGATAAGACCAAGTGCAATAATAAAGCTGATCCAGATCATGTAGGCTCCTGATGTGGAAGTAGGATTGATTTTTCGCTGGACTGATTTTCTCAGGGAGGGATCCCTGAGCATCTGATCGACTCTTAATTCAATGTAGTGCCATTTGGCTCGCTTCTTGTCACCCCCTGCGAGGGTCATGGCCTTGATCCAAAGAGCTTCATCGACTGCCTTGCCGGCAAAATCATTATAGGCAATCAGATAAAGCTGTTCGTCAAACATAAGAAAAGATGAAACGATTGTAAAACGATCTCATGGATCAAGAGGGATCAGAGATTCAATTTGCGTTCCTTCGGATCAAGTCAGCTGAAGAGTTGTGAATTATCCCTGCTGGAATTTCTCCCGGGTCTTTTGAAGAAACAAATCAAGGTTGTCCATGATAAATCGTTCATGGGTTCCTTCTCCAATTTTTTCAACTCCGTCATGGGCTTCGACACGAAATACGACACGCCGCCGGTCCACTTCGATCACCTCACATTGTGCACTGACTTCAAATCCTAAAGGAGTTGCTCCAAGGTGTCTGATGTCCACCCTGGTTCCAACACTGAAGCCATCTTCGCTGAGAAAAGGTCTGATGCATTCTCCACAGACGTTTTCGAAAAGTGTGATCAGGGCTGGAGTGGCAAAGACTTCAACCCCGGGATTGCCATACGCATCCGCAGTGTGATGTTTTTCAACGGTTAGCAGGATTTGATGTTTCAAACCGGGGGCAAGGGCTGCAGTCATAAAAGTTTTCTGTACAAAAGATTATATCTTCAGGCTTTCCAACGAGTGAGGCCTGGTATGATCCANAAAGGCAGATTACCAACAAGAAACATGCACATCGAAAAAAATGCACCNTACTGATATTGTCCTGTCAATTCGAAGAAAAAACCTCCGAGATAAGCACCGGTGGCTGCTCCCAGTCCACTGGCAATGGTAATCAGACCGTAAATCCTTCCCATCGATGGACCGTTGAAATTCTGGGCGGCAAGGTTGCCGATCGCCGGGGCNCGGCAGCCGAAAGTCCCTCCATAAAACAGGATGAAGAGGAAAAGCAGAANAAGGGAGGAAGTCTGTTCAAAGAGCAGCAAAAAAACGACTCCAAAAAAACTCAGTCCATAACTCACAAGGATCACCGGTGTCTGGCCAAAATGCCTGGAAAGCACCGTGATTCCTATGATTCCCAGGGGCGACAGAAGTCCGAGAAAACCAAAAGCCCTGGCAGCAAATGCAGTCGAATAGCCCATCTCAACCAGATGGGCCGGTGTCTGCAAAAGCACCGTAAACGAACCAACCCCAGTCATGAAATAAACCCATGCAAGTCCCCAGAATTCGACCCTTCGGATGGCCTGAAAAACTTTAATTCCCTTCAGCCTCGGATTCGGCCCTCCGCTTTTGACAATTCTTTCCAGCAAAACAGGATTTCCTTCATCGGCTTTGAGACGGTAAAGGACAAAAGTCAAAGGAAGCGCTGCCAATCCAATCAGTGCCAGGCTTTGGTATCCATGACGCCAGCCGATTTCCGCATTCAGCATTTCCACCAAAGGCGAAAAAAACATGATGCCGATTCCTGTGGCGGCATAAGCAAACGCCATGGCAATGCTCAGGAAACTCTGGAACCAGCGGCTCAGCAATGCCGTCAGTGAAACCGTGGAAAGACATCCCGCACCAAATCCCATCATCAATCCCTGGCTGATGCGGAAAACCCANAGCGAATCCGAAATCGAGGAAAGACCGAGACCGGCAATGATCAGCAGCAACCCAAGTGTATAGACTTTGGGAGGTCCAAGGCGGTCCAAGAGAAATCCAACTGCCGGGCCGGTGAGCCCGAAGGTGAGCATCGCAATCGAATAGATCCCCGACACCTCGGTTCGGCTCCACTCGAATTCCTGCTCCAGGGAGAGCATGAAAATCGCGTGGGTCTCCATAAATCCCCTGGCCAGCAGGTTCATCACACAGACCACCGCAAGCACCGTCAGGGCGGCTTTGGATGCACCAAATATGCTCGAAGGTAAGGCAGTCGCGCTATCGGCGGATTTCAAACGGGGAACTCCTTCAGTTCCCGGAGGGCAACTGAATCCCCGCAGCGGTCGCTTCTTTGGAAAAAGCCGACGCGTCTTCCGGAGTAAGCGGCACAAAAGGCGGAAGCAGATTCTTCCAANTTGGGTCATTCGTGCTTTGCTCGAGCAGGGCTTTTAATCCGGAGACAAAGGGCTTTTGCTGCAGTGCCAGCCTCTGGCGGGTCAAAAGCTGCTGAGCCCTGTCAGCTTCGTCCGAATCTCCCGAACGCCAGGCACGATAGACTTCACTGCAGGCAGGAGAGGTTAAATTCCCGGTGGCCGTAATACAGCCTGCTCCCCCCTCACGCAGGATGTCGAGTAGAAATTTCTCGGTCCCTGCATAAACCGAAAAATCNGGNATTTCACGGGCCAGCAGTTTCATGTTTTCCCAGTCCCCGGAACTGTCTTTGATTCCTGCAGCAACCTGTCCGTAGCGTTCCCGGAGCCGTGTCAGCAGTTCCAGACTGAAGGAAAACCCTGTCAATTGAGGAAAATTGTAAAAAACGACACGCAGCCTCTCCTCTGAAACTGTTTCGATCAATTCCGAAAAATACCGGAAAGCCCCTTCCTCACTTTGAGGCCGATAATAAAAAGGAGGGAGCACCAGCACCGTAAACACACCTGCCTGAACACTGGCAGTGGTGAGACGAATCGCATCCTGCATGCTGCAGGAACCGGTTCCGAGCATCAGTTTTTCCGGAGGAAGTTCTCCGGCGGTGTGCTCGATGATGGACAGCCTTTGTTCAAAGGTCAGAGAATTCGCTTCTCCTGTACTGCCGAGAATTGCGACTCCATCGGACCCCTGCCCGAAAAGCCAATTCACATGGGAAACCAATTGATTGAGATTTGGAGAAGCATCTTGGTTCAAAGGAGTCAGTGAAGCGGTAAAAACTCCAGGTCTTGTAGGAAAATTCATAGCCCTTCAGGTTTCAGGTTTGACGCAGTTTTTCAGTGAATTCTGCAATGGCAGTCCCGATTTCATCCGGAGAATCTTCCTGGATAAAATGACTGCCTTTGACGGTCACTTCATGTTGTTTGCGGAAACGCCTGCAGAACTGTCGCTGCCTTCCGGTCAGGATCGAACCCGGTTCCGCGTTGATAAAAAGTTTGGGGATTTCACAATCCTGGAGCCACTTCCCGTATGCCGTCACGATCGAACAGACGTCTTCAGGTTCCCCTTCGATGGGGATTTCTCGCGGCCAGGTGAGCATCGGACGACGCCTCTCCCCTTCTTCCAAAAACGGTTTGCGGTAAACATTCATCTCTTCTTCGGTCAGTTTCCTGAGGACCGAATTTGGAAGGATCCCTTCGACGAAAAGGTTTTTCTGGAGAACGATTTTTTCCCCTGCTTCGGAACGCATGCCCTGGAAAATTCCCTTTGCATCCTCAGGCCAATCCCTCCAACTCACAGGCGAGACGATGGTTTCCATGTAGACGATCCCCTGAACTGCATCCGGATGCTGCATCGCCCAATGAAAAAGCAGGGCTCCACCCCAGTCATGCCCGACCAGGATTGCATCCTTTTCAACTTCGAGTTTCTGCAGAAGTTCTTCAAGAAATCCCGCATGTTCCGTAAAGCGATAAGAGCCGGGNCCAGACTCTGGAAGAGGNTCGGACTCTCCCATCCCGATCAGATCCGGAACCAGACAGCGGCCCAATCCTTTCAGATGCGGGACCACGTTTCGCCAAAGGTAGGAAGAGGTGGGATTCCCATGCAAAAAGACGATCGGGGCTCCCTCACCTTCTTCCTGATAGGCCATTTTCAGCCCTTTAACGGTGATGTATTTCATCGCTCAGAAATGTCTCGGGTGAACCGCTTCTCCATCTTCTTCCAGTGAATTAAGCAAAACTGATGTTGAAGGATTTGATCATTCTTCTCAAGTCGCACCCATTCAACGTGAGTTAACGTTGGCACAGATATTCTTCAGTTCCTTCCAGCTTTGAGGATTAAGTATTTTTCCAGTTCCTGAGGATTCCAGGGATCGATTTTGATTTTCCAAATTTTTGATCCTTTCCGTCAAATCAGGGTGTGTGGAAAAATACTGGGGAACGGCTGAATCAAGAACCGCCTCATTGTTTTCAAAAGAACGGAAAGCCTGAACCAGGAAATCCTGTGAAAATCCCTGCTGCTTTAAAAGCTCTGCGGCTCCAAGATCGGCCTCGGTTTCAAAACTTCTGCTGTAGTTCAGAATGGCCAGAGTTTTTGCTCCTTCCAGCATCTGTTCCAGGAAAGCTCCGGAATCCGAGGCCATCAGCTTCACCATCCCGCTGAATGCCAGTTGACGCATCAGGTTCTGAGTGCCGTGTTGGAGACGGACGTGCTGGATTTCATGGGCCAGGATTCCTGCCAAAGATTCTGCAGAAGGCAGACTCTCGAGCAAACCACTGAACAACACCAATTTCCCGCCTGGAAACGCCAAGGCATTGACTTGAGGAGATCGTATGATTTCAATTTGGTATCGGTAAGGATCATCCCTGGGAATCAGGGAAAGCATGAGCGTTTCCAGAGCCCTGTCCCCTTTCGGGGTTGAGCATGTTTGCCGATTCGGAAAAAGCTGAGTGAGGGCCATTTCTCCCAGTTGTTCTTCCAATGAAACAGGAATCCATTGGACCATCCACCTTGTGATTCCAGGCTGTTCGGGATCGAGGATCCAGTAGAGAATTCCTGAAAACAAAACAATCGCCGCAAAAACAGAAATTGATTTCTGTTTCCAGGAAGTCCTCCATCCTTTCCCGGACAACCCTTTCTGCTCCAAAACCGATGCAAAACCCTGATCCGGAATTTCCACAGTTTCCTGGGGAAAATCTCCACGCAACAGCCTTATTGGACCGCTTTCACGGTCACGGACAATGGAAAAGCTTTCATGCTTCCAATGCTGGCTTCGACCGTCCATGAAATGCAGCATCACACCTTTTGGAAGAAGCTGAATCCGGACCAGCATGCTTTGGGGGCTTTTTCCGTCGAAGTACTTTGCGTCCCANCTCTGAGGCATCTTCAGAACTCGAGATCGAGCAGAGAAGAAACNCCTTCTCCGGTGGATCCCGATTCCACGGATGCCGCCTGAATCACTGCTTCCAAATCCGGTGCCTGAACAAATCCGAATTGGGACAGGTAAAAGCGGTTGTAACGTTCATCCGCCCAGGGCCTGGCGAAGCCACAACTGAAAATGAGAAAAAACACGTAAATCATGCTTTCCCGAAAAAGCGGCCAACCGTGGAGATTGCAGGCCAGTTGTGCCTGTTCCAAACGGGTCCTGCTCCAGAAATAACGCTGAAGCCCGGCACGAAGCCAGAAACTGTACACCCCAAAACTGATCAGACTCAGCAAAAAACCACGAATCCAGATTGGNAAAAGTTCTGAAGCCGTGCCCTCATAATAAAACCGGCTGCTGCCAAAACGGGTTCGGGAAACCCAATATTCCTGAAAACGATGGCGATGGAGGGGATAAAGCAGTCCCAAACTGATAAGTGTTATGGCCCATCCGCGAATCATCAGTTTGGAAATTTCCACCAGGGTTCCATCAAAACGGAAACGAATCCCCCTCCATGAGGTCCGNCTGAGCCGGTAACGACGAACACCCACCAGGGCAATCATGAAAAAAAGNAAAAAGAGAAACAGGTAAAATACTAGATTCGCCGTATCCAGCCAGAAAGACCATTCATGTCCTCCGCCGACTCCGGGTTCTGAATCGATTCCGCGTTGACGGATCAACTCTGCAACGATCTGGTGAAAACCCTCCAGCAGAATCAAAGCCAGCAGAGCTTTGACCCATCCGGTAAACAATTCACGGCCATTTCCATGAAACTGGAAATCCGTGTCATAAAGACGGGTTGAGGCATATAGATAGCGAAAGAGGCGGGCTTTGGCCCATGGATGGTAAAATCCGAGGGTCAGCAGCTTCAGCCAGAAATTGACCAGGTAGATNCTGAAAAGTTCTCTGCCCTGACCGAGGAACTCCAGGAACCAGTCTTGCTGGAGATTTTCAGCAGGAATCTTTTCAGGAGTTTTTGCGGGTTCTTGATCCAACGGATCCCTGATTCTTTTGAAATGTGCATCTTCCTGAAAGCATTTGAGAAGGATCAACCTTCAAACGATTCCAAAAAGANTTTATAGACCTTCCAGGGCTTGTTCCAAATCTGCGATCAAATCCTCCGCCGATTCAATTCCCACGGAGAGTCGAATCACCTCAGGACCTGCCCCGGCGGTAAGTCTCTGTTCATCGCTGAGCTGCCGGTGGGTGGTCGAAGCCGGATGGAGAATCAGTGAACGAGAATCGCCGATATTGGACACATGACTGAAAAGCTCGACCTTTTCCAGCAGACGAAGACCGCTTTCATAACCTCCACGGATGCCGAAAGTGAAAACCGATCCTGCTTTTCCCTGCAGGTATTTTTGGGCCAGTTGATAATAGGGGCTTGAAGAAAGACCGGCATATGAGACCCATTCCACCGAAGGATGCTGTTGCAGAAAACCTGCAACCTTCTGNGCGTTTTCGACATGACGCTCCATCCTCAGAGGCAGGGTTTCCACCCCGTTCAGGGTAATCCAGGCATTCATCGGAGACTGGGTACAGCCAAGGTCACGCAGACTGACCGCATGACTGTAAAGCGTGAAAGCCATGTCTCCAAAGGTTTCCGCAAAGGTCAACCCGTTGTAATCAGGGCAGGGTTCACTGAGGCTCGGATATTTGGCATTGCCGAACCAGGGAAAACGTCCTGAATCAATGACGATGCCTCCCATGGCATTTCCCTGGCCGGAGAGAAATTTGGTCGTCGAATGCACCACCAGGTCCGCACCCCACTCGAAGGGACGGCAAAGCCAGGGGGTGGCCATGGTATTATCGACAATCAGAGGCACCTCGGCTTCCTGAGCTATTTTAGCAATCGCTTCAAGGTCCACAATCACCCCCCCGGGATTGGCCAGGCTTTCCACAAAAATGGCACGTGTCTTTTCGGTAACGGCGGCCCGGAATGCCTCGGGATTATCATTATCGACAAAAACCGCATTCCAGCCGAATTTTCTGAAGCTCTTGCCCATCAGATTGATGGTTCCNCCATAAAGCTTATTGGAGACAATCACCTCCATTCCCGGTGCCATCAGCGGAAACAGAACCAGGGTTTCTGCAGCATGGCCGGATGAGGTCACCGTTCCACCCCGGCCGCCTTCCAGGGTCGCCAGTTTTTCCTCGAGTGCGGCCACCGTGGGATTGGTCAAGCGGGAATAAATGAAACCCGGTGCCTGTAAATTGAACATCGATGCCGCATGATCAGCATCGTCAAAAACATAAGCGGTGGTCTGAAAAATGGGAAAGGAACGGGCTCCTGTCGAAGGATCCGGGGGGCTTCCTGAATGGACCGCCAGGGTTTCGAACCCGTAGCGTGGATGGAGCTTTTTCTTCATGGTTGTCAAATACGTCGTCTGCGATTGAAGATCACTCCGGTGTTGATCCCGTTCCATCCCAACTCCCCAAAAAGCCGCGAGTATTCGATCTTGGGACAACGGTTCATCACCACCTTCATGCCTTGCTCTTCGGCCATGGAAGCAGCCTCCTCATTCCGCAGTTCGAGCTGCATCCAGAAAACTTTTGCTTCAAGCCGGATCGCCTGCCGAACCAGTTCAGTGGCTTCCCCGGCCGGGCGGAACATATCCACCATGTCCACCTGTTCCGGAAGGGTGTCCAGTCCGGAACAAACGGTTTCTCCCAAAAGCTCCTGCCCCGCAGACCTAGGGTTCACCGGAATCACCCGATACCCTTTTTGTTTCAAATACTTCATCACAAAATAACTCGGACGACTCCANGTCGTACTGGCACCGACCATGGCAATGCTGCGCACGTCAAGAAGGATCTCACGCAAATAACGGTCTGAATAATCCTCGTGGTTCATGAAGGAACAATATTGATGAATCGAATCTAATGAGCCNAAANACNCGATGGGTGAAAATTGCAATTTCTTAAGAAATTAATCCTGGAACTGCTGCTTGTCAACCAAAGGCATTTGGATTGAACCAACAAAATGCTGATTGAAAAATGAAGAACGCCTTTTTGATCATTTGACCTTTGATCTGCAGCNAAGCAAAATTTTGTGCTTTNAAANAAATACATTATCAAAACTTCTGATGACTCCTTGCCAGACCCTCAAGCTCTGCTTTTCTTTCTTCCTGCTTTGGGGATTCATGATCATTCCCCTGAGGGCAGAGACCTATTCGGACCAGCTTCAAGACGGACTTAAGCTAAGTTACCGTCATTGGAACAGCGAAAGAGAGGAATTCACCGGCTACACGCACCAGGAATTCCTAAGGGTTGTTCATAAAGGAAGGCAGACGACGCTCGAAACACAAATCAATATCAAATCCGACGGAGAGGAAACCCGGCGTAAATCCCTCTGGTATGAATATCCTTCCGGTAAACCAATCGAATACCTGGAAGAGGATCTAAGGGAGGATCTTCATATCGTCAATTTTTATGAGGAAAATAAAATCTTAACCATCCTCCGCCAAGACGAGAAAACGGTTGAGTTCGAGATGGAACTCAAGGAAGAACCCGCCGTTTCCTTTGAACTGCTGCTTCCTTTTCTACGGAAAAACCTGGAGCAAATCCGAACCAGCGAAGACTACCTCTTCACCCTCTTCCTTCCGGCACTAGCCATCGAATTGGAAAACAGTGCACTTCCACGATCCATGAGCCTGATCCAAATGCGGATCCGATCCCTGGATGCCGTAACCTGGGAATCAGAGCTTGGGGATCGTAAGGCGGTATGGCTGGAAATTTTTCCGGAATCGATGATGCTCCGGGCACTCCTCCCTAAAAAGAAAAGTCACTTCCGTTTTTTGCTTGAACTGGAATCTCCCCGGCATATTCTTCAATTTGAGGAGGGAGGCAATGTCTACACCCTGACAGC